>ERZ826016.519-NODE-519-length-46943-cov-20.732810_pt1 | contig 46943 bp, 27 predicted proteins | sample MGYA00519872_ERZ826016 | MGnify/ENA primary metagenome ERZ826016 (study PRJEB31778, sample SAMEA3449218) | human gut metagenome | biome: human gut; feature: human-associated habitat; material: faeces | place: United Kingdom | collected 2010/2012 ... | reverse complement strand
GTAGTGGACGACTATGCCGGCTCTTTTGCCGCCGTGGAGTATATGATACAGACAGGTTGCAAGCGCATCCTGTTTTACGGTGCGGCGCCTCATATGGAAATCACCAAGAACCGCCGGAACGGATATCTGGATGCCATGAAGAAGTATAAAATTCCTGTGGACGACAGCATGATTATGCTGTGTGATACCCGTGAACGCGCCATAGCCATCACTCCGGATATTCTGGAAGGCCCCGGCCACCCGGATGGTTTTTTCGCCATCAACGATGAAACGGCCTCAGGAATTCTTTATGCCTGCAAGCTGGTAGGGAAAAGAGTGCCCGACGAGGTATCTATCTGCGGATTCACCGACGGAGCCATTGCCCAAAGCACCGACCCGAAGCTGACAACCGTGGAACAGCACGGAGAAGAAGTCGGGAAAAGTGCTTTCAGCATTCTGACAGGTAAGTTGGAAGGGGGCGATGACAAGAGTAGCAACAAGATTGTAAGGACGAATCTTGTAGTGAGGGGAACAACGAAATGAATAAGTGACAAGCTATGAGCTACGAGTGACGAGTAGGCTGTGCGAAATTGCCAGTATACCGAAAGGAACTCGTAGCTTGTAGCTCGTAGCTCGTAACTAATAATTTATTAAGAATGAAAGTAAAACCTGATTTGAGCTTTTGGAAGTTGTGGAATATCAGCTTCGGCTTCTTTGGCGTACAGATCGCATATGCTTTGCAGAGTGCGAACATCAGCCGTATTTTTGCGACATTGGGTGCAGACCCGCACAATTTGAGTTATTTCTGGATATTGCCACCATTGGCAGGTATCATCGTGCAGCCCATCGTAGGTGCTGCAAGCGACAAAACGTGGACACGCTTCGGACGACGTATTCCTTACCTGTTTGTCGGTTCACTGGTAGCCGTACTGGTAATGTGCCTACTGCCGAATGCCGGTAGTTTCGGTATGGCAGTCAGCACGGCAATGATATTCGGATTAGTATCGTTGATGTTTCTGGATACATCCATCAATATGGCGATGCAGCCATTCAAAATGATGGTAGGCGACATGGTAAACGAAAAGCAGAAAGGCCTTGCCTACTCTATCCAGAGTTTCCTGTGCAATGCCGGTAGCTTGGTAGGTTTCCTGTTCCCGTTCATTTTTACATGGATAGGCATCAGCAACATAGCTCCCCAAGGTGTAGTTCCCGACTCGGTTATCTATTCCTTCTATATCGGAGCAGCCATTCTGATACTTTGTGTCATCTACACCACGGTAAAGGTGAAAGAAATGCCACCTGCCGAATATGCGGAATACCATGGCATCACCGAAGAGGAAAAAAAGGAAAAGATCAATATGGTGAAACTACTGGTGAAAGCACCGAAAGCTTTCTGGACGGTAGGTTTAGTTCAGTTCTTCTGCTGGTTTGCTTTCATGTTCATGTGGACCTATACTAATGGTAGTGTAGCTGCCAATGTATTCGATGCTCCTACCGTTGAAACTGTGGTGAACGGTGCAAGCAAAATAGTGCTGGACACTAAGAGTATCCAATATCAGAATGCTGCCGACTGGGTAGGCGTATTGTTTGCCGTACAAGCCATCGGTTCTGTACTCTGGGCTGTATGTATCCCGATGTTCAAGAACCGAAAACTGATCTACTCACTCAGTCTTGTTTTGGGTGGAATAGGTTTCATCTCCACGTATTTCGTTCACAATCAATATGTATTGTTCATCTCCTTCCTGCTTATCGGTTGCGCATGGGCAGCTATGCTGGCATTGCCTTTCACCATCCTGACCAATGCTCTAAGCGGCGGACACATGGGTACCTACCTGGGACTGTTCAACGGAACGATCTGTATTCCGCAGATTGTAGCTGCTACGCTGGGTGGTAGTATTCTGGCTCTGTTCACCCCGAAAGGCATGTTACCGCCTGAAATAAATATGCTTGTCATGGCAGGCGTGATGTTGATTATCGGTGCCGTTTGTGTATATTTAATCAAAGAGACCAAAGGAGAACAAGCAAAAGCATAATCCTTATAAAAGGGTGGTAAAGTGATGAAGTGGCAAAGTGATAGTGGAACAACACTCTGTGATATATAGCGCGGCTACTTTATCACTCTATCACCTTGCCACTCTATCACCTTGCCACTTTATCACCTTATCACTTTATCACCCTATCACTCCCCCTTCATCTACTTTTGTCATACTTTCTTGCCGTTTATCCGTTTATTTGTTTATCTTTACCGCCATAATCACCATTGAGATACACACCATGAAAAGATACCTTAAAACCGATGAATGGAATATTATTGAAGATAACTTTCACGCTGACAATCTGCGAATGTCCGAAAGTATATTCAGCCTGGGGAACGGTCGCTTCGGCCAACGGGGAAATTTTGAAGAGCCTTATTCAAGCGATTCGTATCGCGGTTCATTCGTTGCCGGTATTACCTTTCTTGATAAAACGCGTGTAGGCTGGTGGAAGAACGGCTTTCCCGCTTTCTACACCCGCATCCCCAATGCAGCGGACTGGGCACGCGTCAGTCTGCGCCTCATCGACGAAGAACTGGATCTGGCACAATGGGACGTGAACAGCTTCAGCCGCAGGCTCGATATGAAAGCGGGTATCTCCTACCGCGATTTTGAAGTGACTTCTCCCAGAGGAAACCAATTGCGTATCCATGTGGAGCACATCAACAATATGGCTCACCCCGATTTATGCCTGATAAAATACAGCGTCACCTCCATTAATTATACGGGAAGAATATCACTGATTCCCTCTCTGGATGCAGTCATAGTCAATAAGGACGATGATCCGAACGAGAAGATATGGAATATCCTCCGTTCCGGTGTCACAAAGGATTGTGCTTATCTATGGACGCAAACCCGGCGGGAAGATGCGCAAGTGTGCTATGCCATGACCTATCAGTTCTTCAAGAATGGCAAAGAAGCCACCTCGAACCCAATACGCATTGAAAAGGAGAAACAAACCGGATTCAGTATCGGGGCAGATGTGAAACCGGGAGACAACGTAATGCTCATCAAATATACCGTTATAAGTTCGTCGCTCTATGATGAACGCCAGGAATTGATAGATCATTCCATCGCCAAAGCCCGCCAGACTAAAATAGACGGCTGGGATAAGCTGGAAAACGATCATCAGCAAGCCTGGGCCAATATATGGAAAGAAATGGATGTGGTTATCGAAGGCGATCCGGAAGCACAACAGGGTATCCGGTACAACATCTTTCAACTATGCCAAACGTACCGCGGTGATGATCCGCGCCTGAATATCGGTCCGAAAGGATTCACAGGTGAAAAATACGGCGGAAACACATACTGGAATACGGAACTTTGTTGTGTACCGTTCTTCCTGCTTTCTACTCCGAGGGAGATTGTGAAAAATCTGTTGATATACCGTTATAACCAACTGCCGAAAGCGATAGAGAATGCCCGTAAACTGGGTTTCAAAGAGGGTGCCGCCCTCTTCCCGCAAGTTACTTACAGCGGTGAGGAGTGCCACAGCGAATGGGAAATTACCTTTGAAGAAATACACCGCAACAATATCATCGTCTATGCCATTGCACAGCATGCCGCAATCACGGGCAGCAAAGATTATATAGCCAAATACGGACTGGAAGTAATGATTGCCGTCTCCCGCTTCTGGAGCCAGCGTGTATCTTTCTCCAAACCAAAACAGAAATATGTGATACTGGGTGTCACCGGACCGGATGAGTACGAAAACAACGTGGATAACAACTGGTACACCAATTACTCGTGTGTGCAGTGCCTGCGTATGACACTTAACTACCTTGAAATCATTGCCGGAGAATACCCCGACGAATATGCCCGTGTACGCCGTGTCACCAACCTCCGCCAACAAGAAGAGGCTGAACGCTGGCGCGACATCATCAACCGCATGTATCTGCCGGAAGATAAAGAACTGGGGATCTTTGTACAAAATGACGGTTTCCTGGATAAGGAACTGAACAGTACCGATGCCATTCCACCCGAAGAACGCCCCATCAATCAGCATTGGTCGTGGGATCGTATTCTTCGTTCATGCTACATCAAACAAAGTGATGTATTGTTGGGCCTATATCTGTATTACTTCAATTTCGACAAGGAAACCGTCCGCCGTAACTTCGATTTCTATGAAACAATGACGGTGCATGAATCTTCACTTTCCCCGCACATCCACTCCATTCTTGCCGCCCGCATTGGCGAAGTGGAAAAGGCTTACCGGCTCTTTCTGCATGCCACCCGTCTCGACCTGGATGATTACAACAACGAAACTCACCAAGGACTGCATATCACCAGTATGCCGGGCAGCTGGCTTGCCATTGTACGAGGCTTTGCCGGGATGCAGATTCTGGAGGGCATACTCTCTTTCTTCCCAGTCATTCCAGAGAAGTGGAACAGTTACTCCTTCCAGATAAATTATCAGGGACGTACACTTCATATGCATGTAGGCAAAGAAATAAATATTTCACTTATTGCCGGAGAAGAACTGAACATACAAGTATATAAAAACGTTTATAAGCTCAAACTGGGCACCGATTTGTTGCTCAGGATAGAGGAGTAGAAGCCTGTATCATTAACAACGCGTAACAAAATAAACCGGGAGAACAATTATCTGTTTTTCCGGTTTTATGTTTCTATACCTAAACGAACAACTATACATTAGTATGAAGAAAATCTATTTGTTCGCCATCAGCGTGATGCTGCTTGCCACATCATGCGGGCACAAGAAAGAGGGCGATGCCACGCTGATCCGACCCGTCAAGACAGCTACTGCCAGCTCCCAATCGGTCATCCGGAAAGACTTCTCCGGTATTGTAGAAGCCGTAGAATACGTGAAACTGGCCTTCCGTGTCAGCGGACAGGTCATAAATCTGCCTGTGGTAGAAGGTCAGCGGGTAAGGAAGGGACAGCTGATCGCCGCCATTGATCCGCGTGACATTTCCCTGCAATACGCCGCCGACAAAGCCGCTTACGAGACTGCCGCAGCACAGGTGGAACGTAACAAACGCCTGTTGGGACGCCAGGCTATCTCCGTGCAGGAATATGAAATCAGCGTTGCCAATTATCAAAAGGCAAAGTCAGCTTATGAATTATCCAGCAATAATATGCGGGATACCAAACTGACCGCTCCCTTCGACGGTTCTATTGAAAAACGTCTGGTAGAAAACTATCAGCGCGTGAATTCCGGGGAAGGCATCGTACAATTGGTGAATACACAGAAGCTCCGCATCAAATTCACCGTGCCGGATGATTATCTGTATCTGCTTCGTGCAAAAGATGTAACATTCAAAGTGGTTTTCGACACCTATCCGGACATGGTATTCAACGCACAGTTGGAAGAATATCTGGACATTTCTACAGCCGGAACAGGTATCCCGGTAACTATTACGATTGAAGATCCCGCTTTCAACCGTTCCCTATACGATGTGAAACCGGGATTTACGTGCAAAATCAAGCTGGCTTCGGACGTAGCTCCCTTCCTGGAAGAAAAGCTTGTGAATATTCCGCTCAGTGCCATATTCGGTGAAAGCGAGAACCGGAAAACCTATGTGTGGGTAGTAAAGGATAATAAGGTAAGCAAGCGGGAAGTAACCGTATACTCTCCTACCGGAGAAGCCAATGCTCTTATCTCTGCCGGTGTACAGCCAGGAGAAACTATTGTGATAGCCGGAGTGCACCAACTGGTAGATGGGCAGACGGTGAAGATTATCGATTGAGACCGGAGAATACCTATTCAACAGACCGGAGAATACCTATTCAACGGATCGGAGAATACCTATTCAACGGACCGGAGAATACCTATTCAACGGACCGGAGAATACCTATTCAACGGATCGTTTAATACCTATTAAAGAGTCTGTTTAATGAATATCCCCAATAAAACCTAAACATTCAGCATTATGAACCTATCTAAATATGCATTAGACAACACCAAGATTGTTTATTTCTTCCTAGCTGTGCTGCTCGTCGGCGGTATACTATCATTCGGCCGGTTGGGAAAGAAAGAGGATGCACCCTTCGTCATCAAGTCAGCGGTCATTATGACCCGCTATCCGGGGGCAGAACCGGCAGAAGTAGAACGACTGATCACCGAACCGATCTCCCGCGAGATACAGTCGATGAGTGGTGCATATAAAATTAAATCGGAGTCCATGTACGGACTATCCAAGATAACATTCGAACTTCAACCTTCCCTTTCCGCAGAATCCATTCCGCAGAAGTGGGACGAACTGCGCCGCAAGGTGCTCAACATACAACCGCAACTACCCGCCGGCGCTTCCGTTCCCACGGTATCGGACGATTTCGGCGATGTATTCGGCATCTATTATGGTCTGGTAGGCGATGACGGTTTCTCTTACGAAGAAATGCGCAACTGGGCAGAACGTATCAAAACCCAGGTTATCACTGCTGACGGGGTAATGAAAGTAGCCTTGTTCGGTACACAAACCGAGGTGGTGAATATCTATATATCCGTCAATAAACTGGCCGGTATGGGTATAGATCCAAAGCAAGTAGCAAGCCTGTTACAATCGCAAAACCAAATTATCAATACAGGTGAAATCAATGCCGGTGAACAACAACTGCGCATTGTAGCCAACGGAACCTATACCACCGTCAATGACATCCGGAACCAAGTGATTACCACTCCGGGCGGACAGGTGAAACTGGGCGATATCGCCGTCATTGAAAAAGGATATATGGATCCTCCCGGCAACATCATGCACGTCAATGGGAAGCGTGCCATAGGTATCGGCGTTTCCACCGACCCGACGAAGGATGTAGTAAAGACCGGAGAATTGGTAGATCAGAAACTGGCTGAACTTCTTCCCCTTATTCCGATAGGGTTGGAATTGGAAAGTCTGTATCCGGAAAATGTCATAGCTCAGGAAGCAAATAATGGTTTCATCATTAACCTGATAGAATCCCTCCTCATTGTAATTGTTATCATCATGCTGGTGATGGGGCTGCGCGCAGGTATACTTATCGGCAGTTCGCTGCTATTTACCATTGGCGGCACGTTGCTCATCATGTCCTTCATGGGGGTAGGACTGAACCGTACTTCACTGGCAGGTTTCATCATCGCCATGGGTATGCTGGTGGATAACGCTATCGTAGTGACAGACAATGCGCAAATAGCCATCGCCCGAGGTATAGACCGGCGAAAAGCACTGATAGATGGAGCTACCGGACCGCAATGGGGATTACTTGGCGCTACGTTCATCGCCATTTGTTCATTCCTGCCGTTGTACCTCGCCCCTTCTGCCGTAGCGGAAATCGTGAAACCCCTGTTTGTCGTACTTGCCATTTCTTTGGGATTAAGCTGGATACTGGCACTCACACAAACCACCACTTTCGGTAACTTTATTCTGAAAGCCAAATCCGGCGATGCCAATAAAGACCCGTATGATAAACCTTTCTATCACAAGTTCGCCTCTATCCTCGGAGTACTTATCAAAAAGAAGACTCTTACACTGGGTAGTATGGTAGTCCTGTTTATCATCTCACTGGTCATCATGGGAATGATGCCGCAAAACTTCTTCCCCTCACTGGATAAGCCCTATTTCCGCGCCGATATATTCTATCCGGACGGTTACAGCATCCGTGACGTGGAAAAGGAAATGAAACAGGTGGAAGCGCACCTCCTGCAACAACCGGAAGTGAAACGAATATCCACCACATTCGGAAGTACGCCGTTACGTTACTATCTGGCATCTACTTCCGTCGGTCCCAAGCCCAACTTTGCCAATATACTTATCGAACTGACCGACAGTAAATATACAAAGGAATACGAAGAGAACTTCGACCAGTATATGAAGGCAAACTATCCGAATGCCATTACCCGTACCACTTTGTTTAAGCTATCGCCTGCGGTAGACGCCGCCATTGAAATCGGCTTTATCGGTAATAATGTCGATTCACTGGTGATGCTGACCAACAAAGTCCTGGAAATCATGCATCGGGATAATGATCTCATCAACATACGCAATTCATGGGGGAATAAGATTCCTGTATGGAAACCCGTTTACAGTCCGGAACGTGCCCAACCGTTAGGTGTCTCCCGGCAAAGTATGGCACAGAGCATTCAGATCGGTACAAGCGGTATGACATTAGGTGAATATCGTGAAGGCGATCAGGTGCTGCCCATCCTGCTAAAGGATAACACAGTCGATTCTTTCCGCATCAACGACCTGCGTACACTACCCGTATTCGGAACAACACAGGAAACCACTACCCTGGAACAAGTAGTCAGTGAATTTGATTTCCAATATAAGTTCTCGAATGTGAAAGACTATAACCGCCAGATGGTAATGATGGCGCAAGCCGATCCACGCCGGGGAGTAAATGCCATAGCAGCATTCAATAAGATATGGAAAGAAGTACAAGAAGAAATTCAGGTACCGGAAGGATATACCATGAAGTATTTTGGTGAACAGGAAAGTCAGGCAGAAAGTAATGCGGCATTGGCAGCTAATATGCCATTGACGTTTTTCCTGATGTTCATCACCCTGTTGTTCCTGTTCAGGACCTACCGTAAGCCAATTGTCATCCTATTGATGTTGCCGCTTATCTTTATCGGAATCGTACTGGGATTAATCTTGCTTGGTAAATCATTCGACTTTTTCTCAGTTCTCGGCCTACTGGGATTGATTGGTATGAATATCAAGAATGCAATTGTATTGGTAGACCAGATCGATATAGAAGCAGCTTCCGGAAAAGCCCCCCTAAATGCCGTAATCAGTGCTACAACCAGCCGTATCATACCTGTAGCCATGGCGTCCGGAACTACGATTCTGGGTATGTTGCCGTTGCTATTCGACGCTATGTTCGGTGGTATGGCGGCAACCATCATGGGTGGTCTGCTGGTAGCCTCAGCATTGACGCTGTTCGTGCTTCCGGTGGCATATTGCGCGATACATAAGATAAAAGAGTGACGAGCTACAAGCTACGAGGGACAAGTGCCTTTCGGTGTGACAACCGTCATTTATCCGTAAATATATAAAAAGAAGAAATACAAGTAATCATGAAGAAGAAGATATTCATAATCACCCTACTCTGTTGCTTCGGCATTAATGCCGGAGCGCAGCAATACCTCAGCCGCGAAGCATATCGTGACAAAGTAGAAGCCTACAGCCAGGTGCTGAAACAGCAGCGCCTGAAAACCATGGCAAGCACTGAAGCGCGAAAAATAGCAAATACCGGCTTCCTGCCACAAATAGACATCACAGCCGAAGGTACCGCTAACCTCAACCACCTGGATAAGTGGAACAGTCCGAAAGGTGAATACCGCCCCTACACCTATCAGGCACTCGCAACTTTGGCACAACCCCTCTATACCGGTGGTTCTCTGATAGCCCAAAAACGTATGGCGCAGGCTGACGAAGAGTTAAGCCAGCTCACCACAGAACTGACTCTCGATCAAATTCATTATCAAAGCGATGCCGTTTACTGGAATGCTTCAGCCGCCTATGCCAGTCTTGAGGCTGCTGCTACATTTCAGGATATCATAAAGAAGCAGCACGATATTATTCAGGATCGTTTCAACGATGGCGCTATCAGTCGTACAGACCTGCTGATGATTTCCACCCGCCAGAAAGAAGCTGAATTGCAGTATATCAAGGCCCGCCAGAACTATACCCTTGCTCTGCAACAACTGAACATTCTGATGGGAGTAGCCCCCAATACCCCTGTAGATAGCCTAAGTGAAATCAGTATAGCCAGTGAACCCATCGACATTCTTGGACTTGACGATGTACTTCCACGCCGTGCCGATTATGCCAGCACAACGGTAAACATAGTCCGAAGTGAAGCACAACGCCATGCCGCCCTCAGCAAGTACAATCCTCAGGTAAGCATGTTCCTTGCCACAGGTTGGGATACCGGTATCACGTACATGGGACAGGAAATCCCCCATACGCCTGTAGCCGGAGTAAACGTCAGTATCCCCATCTTCCGTTGGGGGGCGCGTTTCAAGACAAACCGACAACAGAAAGCATTCATTGGTATCCAGAAGCTGCAACAAAGTTATATCACTGATAATATTCTTGAAGAACTCTCCGCCGCCACCACAAAACTGACGGAAACAGAGCAACAAGTAAAGACAGCAAAGGAAAATATGGATCTTGCCGAAGAGAACCTGGACCTTGTCACTTTCTCTTATAACGAAGGAAAATCCAGCATGGCAGATGTCTTGTCCGCACAATTATCATGGACACAGGCGCATACGAACCTGATTAATGCATATCTGGCAGAGAAAATGGCAGTGGCAGAATACAGAAAAGTGATTAGTGAATAAAGATTCAGGCGCGGATTACACGGATTCTTTTATTGCAACAAAAGAATCCGTGTAATCCGCGCCTGAAAAAGAGTCCGCATTCGTCCGCCTCAATCCGCGTCGTCCGCGTATCTATTCTCCTTATCCCAAGAATGAGATCAATACACCCGCAGCTACCGCCGAACCGATAACACCGGAGATATTACTGGACATACAGTAATTCAGCACATGGTTCTTCGGATCATACTTCGTAGCAATCTCATTACATACACGACTTGCCATAGGCACAGCACTCAGTCCCGTTGCACCAATCAGCGGATTGATCTTCTTCTTGCTGAACAGATTAAACAGCTTCACAAAGAAGATACCACCTGAAATAGAAAGTGCAAACGCAAGGAAACCACCCACTACAATACCGATAGTCGTCCAATTCAGGAACGCTTCGCTTGTCATAGTTGCACCTACACTCAGTCCTAAGAAAATAGTTGCCGCATTCATAATGCTATTTGCAGCTGCATCAAACAAACGACTGGTATCCGCACCGATTTCCTTAATCAGGTTACCGAACATCAACATACCGATCAAAGGCACTGCCGTCGGTACAAAGAGAGCGACAACCGTAGTCACTGCTATCGGGAAAATAATTTTCAGTACACGCAGATTCTTGATTTCCGTCTTCGAGGGATAGAGTTTTTCCTGTTCCTTCATATTGATCATCAGCTCCTTCTTAGAGCATAACAATTTCACTACCAACGGAATAATCACCGGAACCAACGCCATGTAAGAATAGGCGGCAATAGCAATCGGACCCAACAAATGCGGAGCCAACTTGATAGTCGTAAAAATTGCAGTCGGGCCGTCAGCACCACCAATGATACCGAGAGCACCTGCTTCCTGCGGTGTAAAACCAATCATCACTGCACACAACAGTACTGTAAAGATGCCCAACTGCGCTGCCGCCCCGAAGATGGAAAGATGCAAATTACGGAGCATCGGTCCAAAGTCCGTCAAAGCACCCACACCCATAAAGATGATGGGGGGCAGGAAACCTGTCTTAATCAACATATAATAGATGAAGTTCATCAATCCCAAGTCGTGTGCAATTTCATGCAACGGCATTTCCCAGATGTTCTTCAACGCCCCATTTACCATTACCATTCCGTTTTCATCCGCCTGAATGACACCCATTTCGCCACCGGGAAAGTTGGCGATGAGCACACCGAAAGCGATAGGTACCAGCAATAACGGTTCGTAATGCTTCTTGATACCCAGATACAGCAGGATGAAAGCAATGGCATACATCACCAGAAACGACGGGTCTTCAATGATATTGCTGAAGGCCGTCATACCGTAGAGTCTTCCAAATATATCTTCCATGCTGCGTTATCCTATCTTCATTAATACATCATCTTCTGAAATGGTATCGCCCGGAGTAGCACAAATAGCAGTAACTGTTCCGTCGAAATCGGCACGGATGGCGTTATACGTCTTCATAGCTTCGATGTAGCAAAGCAAGTCACCTTTCTTCACCTTGTCGCCCACCTTCAACGGAGTTTCCTGTGCATTCTTCGTCAGGAAGAATTTTCCTTCCAACGGAGCAACCACATCCTGGCCTTCGCCTACGGGAGCCTCCACTTTCGCTGTAGCATCTGCCGGCAAATCAATATCACCGTAAGCCACCGTTACGCGATAAGCCTGTCCGTCTACCTGTACGGTAAGTGTCTTTGGTTTGGCATCATCCAGCGGGGATTTGTTTAGTTCCGCCTTCCGTTTTTCCACGTCTGCCAGGAAGTCTTCTTTCGCCTTGCCACTCTTGTATGCTTCGTATTGTGCCGGATGCATGGCATATTCGAAAAGTTCTTCATCATCTTCACCCAAATCCCATTTGTTCTCTTTCATCATCTTGCGATACTTATCGAGCGCATCCGGATAATTATCCTGTGGGTTTCCGGTAAAGAACTTACGGCCTTCACGTTCGGCTTTCTCAATGATTTCGGGAGCCAGCGTACCCGGCAATTTACCAGCTTTACCTAACAGCATATCCCAGATATCATCAGCAATCATACCCCAACGTTCCTTACCTTTTTCCATAGCAATCACGTTCATCATCGCCAGATTCTTAACATACTGGCTGAACGGAGTTACCAACGGAGGATAACCTACACGCGGCCATACGTAAGCCACTTCATTGAACAGCTTGATAAGCAACTGATCCTGCGTCATAAACGGCAAGTTACGTTTCGCCTTATATTTATTGATAGATTCCAGATTGGACTCCAAGTCAGCCATCAAGCTACCCATCATACCACCCGGAAGTCCCGGACCGATCAACAAGGAGTTCATCAAGCGGTTCTTCGGACTGATATACAAACCGAGGAAGTCATCCATAAATTCCTGAATCAATGCACGCACCTTCATGTATGCTTCCATATTCACCTCAGGAACCTGGAAACCTGCATCTTTCAGCATAGCCTGCACACTCAGCAAGTCAGCGTGTCCCGTACCCCATGACAATGGTTCCATGCCCACGTCAATATAATCGCAACCAGCCTCGCAAACTTCGAGGATACTTGCCATATTGAAACCGGGACCTGCATGACTATGATATTGAATAGGAATTTCAGGATGTGCAGCCTTGATATTAGCCACAATCTTGCCCAGCGATACCGGACGTCCGATACCTGCCATATCCTTGATACAGATTTCATCAGCACCCGCCTTGATGAGCTCTAACGCCATATTGGTGTAATATTCTACTGTATGGATGGGCGAATGGGTGATACAGAGCGAACACTGGGAAATCATTCCGGCTTCTTTAGCGTAAGCGATGGAAGGAATAATGTTACGGGTATCGTTCAGTCCACAGAATGTACGTGTAATGTCCGTCCCCTGCACTTTCTTCACTTTATAAAACAGCTTACGCACATCGGCAGGTACGGGGCTCATGCGAAGACCGTTCAGTGCACGGTCCAGCATGTGGGTTTGTATACCGGCTTCGTGGAACGGTTTTGTCCACGCACGTACAGCTTTATTAGGATTTTCACCAAACAATAGATTTACCTGTTCAAAACCTCCGCCATTGGTTTCTACGCGGGCAAAACAGCCCATTTCAACAATAGCGGGAGCAACCTTTACCAGCTGGTCTACGCGGGGCACATATTTTCCGGCACTCTGCCACATGTCCCTGAAAACCAGGCTGAACTTAATTTCCTTTTTCATACTAAATAAATAGATGTGTGTTTTTTATTAAAGATTATCATTTTACTTTCTCGACCTTGGCTACTTTACCCTTGCCTTGTGTCACCACCGTTACAGCGGCACTGATAGCAGCCAAAATGTTTCCGGGAATTGCTGCGGGACCTTGCGCGCCTTTCTTATCCGGCACCACCTCTTCGGGAGCATACTTGTTTACCAGAAGGATAAGTCCTTTACCTAAGTAGATTACAATCAGCAGGATACAGAACACCGTTACCATACCTACCACCATCAGCAGAAGCGCTGTGTTGAGATTTTCCATATTATAAATTATTAGTTATTCGGTCTGTTTTACAAATAATCGTCCGAAATTAGCGAATATTTATAGAAGAAAGGCAGAAAAAAATGATAAAAGATGCTAAAACAAAAGTTCCCGTACTGCCGGAAGAGGCTGTACAGGAACCATTTATCACAAGTCGGATGCTCCAAAAACGGAGGTTAACGAAGCACGGGGGGAAGGTTATCCTAACGGATTTTCATCCAGACCACCTTCACCGGAGCCACCACCGGGATTGCCGGAACCACTATTTCCGGTGTTAGTAGAGGTTTTTCCCCACTCTTCCCAAACAATCTTGGTATTTACCATGCTGCGGGTCATCACTTGACTGCCACTATTGCGTTCCACTTCGGGAATAAAGCGGACGCGTACACCGTTAATCAATGAAGCACTTACTTCTCCAGCCGTAGGCACACCTTTTTTAGTGGAAGTAGCTGTATAATAAAACGTTCCCACACCGTCTATTTTTACAGTACGCCCCTGTCCCATGTAATTACTCAACACACGTCCGAGGTTTTCCATCACTGCGTATGTATCACCACGGGTCACGGTGGAGAGGACAGACAATTCATCTGCTACTTCGCGGGTAGTCACTGCTTTACCCCACGTTACAGATTTGGGATACCACAAATTGTTTATTTTCATTTGAACTCTTTTAAAAAATGCCATAATTGTAGATTTTTAAATGATTAAATTAATAATATGATTCTCTTATCTCAACTGGAAGAACAGAGGTTTTCATCATGAGGCCTCAACGATTGGACCTTTCGTTTCTCTCAGATTCGATGTTGCAAAGTTAAGGCGACGTACAAGAAAAAACAAGGAAATGGCATCTACAACCATTTCCTACAAATAGCTAATAAACAAGATGTTACAAATTACATATCTCTACGACATCCCTCAAGAGGGAAAAATGCAAAACAAGGAGACACGATGACAATCTCTACAAGTGCTGTACGTAAATCACTGATAATGAGAAATAGCATTTACAGACATCTCTACAAAGGAAGAAAACTACAGGAGCAAGCACACTCATCAGTTCATGAATATCTTTACTCTAAGATTAGAAATTCGTTAATTTAATATCACTTTTTGAAGTAACATCTGCCCATTAGCATATAGCGGAGTATCGGTTTTCCCCAATACGGTAGTTGGCAAAGATGCCAGTTCTGTAAGGTTTTCCATTGGTACAGCCACCATTTTCGCCCCATTTTCCGAAAGAACAGATACCCGGTCACTGAAATTAATAGTACGCTCTACCGCTCCACCGATAGATATATTACCAATTACACCGGCAGCAGTTTTCAGGTTCTTACCAAAAATAGCCGAGATAATTGCTACAAAAACAGCTGCACCTATTCCTTTATCAGAGCAAGTGCCCAATAAAGTAGATACTTGAATAGTTACATCATATTTTACAAGTGAATGACCGGAACTTAAAAGCGTTTTTTCATTGGCTCGTATATAGTTGTATATATTCTTAATATCTTCTTTTAGTTCTGATGAGTAGGTTCCGGTTACTGTTATTTTACCATTTCCTTGTAGCACCACAGCCTCTATTTTCAACAACGCCACATTCTCACCATTACTGATGGCTGTATAGCAATTGCCCGGTGGCAACGGATTATCTTCTATCAAATTACTTCCGCGTTCTTCGGGTACACTCACGAAAAACTCTTCTTGCGTATCTTTATCTATGTAACTGAAATTGGTATCCCAAAATTCCATACCGCCAATTCGTTTCAACTGTTCTTTAACACGACGACGCATTTCAATAGCCCAGACCAAATAAGTGCGTACATTCTCTTTAGTATAAACCCCATCAGGATGCAGCAACTTTATCAAGCCAGATACCGTTTTGCGTACCGGTTTGGTATCGCGCTGCCGCATCTGTGCACCCAATACAAAATACTCATCAATCGCATCTGTATAGTTTGCTTTACGTTGCACATGAAGCATTTCACTGAAAAAATCGGTACTGAAACCAAAATGATTGGTGAAGTTAGCGGGAGCAAACTTCATAATTTCCCACCCGGGTAAAAAGAATCCTATACGATCAAGGAATGCAGTATCATTGCTTATTTTATCACTGAACGGACTAAATAAATGCGATGTTTGAAGCACCGTCTCAACAGGTTGATTAATGTTACCATTTAGAATGATCGACGCATTTGCAGACTTTTCACCACTTTTACCTGCACGTGAAAAAGAACCAGATTCCATATAATCTTTCATCAATGGAACAACCTCTTTATCTTTAAATAGTTCATCCGTCGATTCATCAAAACACACGGCATCCCATTTGCCCATTGCGCCAATCTGTCCATTGGAGTTATTAACAAATAATGAAGCGGCAGTTCCTTGACCACCGGATACAAGCATAGAATATGGTGACAGTTCTTTAAAAACAAAGGATTTTCCGGAACTTCGAGGTCCTAATTCCGCCATATTAAAATTGGATTCTACCAATGGAATGAAACGAGAAAGCAACAACATCTTCATCCGCTCAGTCATTCCTTCCGACTCAGGCTCATAACCGCCACTACGAAGCATAAGGTTCATCCATTCAATATCAGTAAATTGCGAACGACATTCTCTTATCTTTCGATCATCAAAATTAGAAAGTTGAATCGGACGTATCTTAGAGACACAAAACGGATAGATTTTATTGCCAATCATAAATGTAGAATCATAATCTATATCAATCACAGCCCAAATCCCCCCCATCATCATCTTATCATGCTGAGACACCAATTCATCCGAAATATTTGCTTCACGTATGTTAATGTTCGAGAGTTCTGCCCAATATTTATCTTTTGATGCATCCAACCGGACAGAAATCTTATCAATAATTTTATAAGAACCCTGTTCTCTTATCTTAGCTTGGATCAAATTCGCTTCATCGGGATTTACGTAATGCTCACGCAACACTCTTTTCACATTTTCTATGCCTTCTGCGATTTTCGTCTCATCATCTGTGCTGCATGAATTAGCTAACAGATATTCCAAAACAAATACCGGCACATTAGCGCCACCCTTCACGGAGCGAACAATATCTTTTCGAACTACGTAACCTTTAAAAAGGTCCAGTAATTTATAATCAAAATCTACCATAAAATCAGTTTATCAAATTAAAAAAGATCCTCCAAATCGCGTGCCTGAGATTTATTAATCAGACAGTTGTCGAGTTGCTCAGTTGTATGAACATCTATAATTACCATCTTACAAGGTGCTGACGAAAGCTCAAATTCTTGTTCGCTTATAGCATCTGCATTGACATTCAAAATCGAAGATGTTAACAATTTGCCTTGATTACTAAACAATTGGACTTTCACCCTTTTAGAAGATGCAAATAAACTCCCAGCATCACCCTCACCTTTTATTTTTATGGTAAAATAAGCTCCTGTCACCGATTGTAAGTCCGTTTTATTTAGAATCGTTACTTTCAGACTTTCACCTACTCCATCTTTTGAAAAACAATAGATAGGTATAATGCACTCTTGTGGTGTCAATCCACCATGTGCATAGCCATAAGAACCTCTGCTCACAAACGGCTTATCAGTCTTGGCATAATATTGATAGTCATATCCCTCAAAGTTACTTTGTCTCTCTATCCAATCCACATTTGTTAAATGATCGTTGCTCAATACATAACGTTCTTCGACTTTCAAATCAACACCCGATGGCACCAACACTTTGTCGGCTTCATCCAATATACCCGTAATGACAAATCCATGATCGGTTGTCAGGTACACTTTTGCATAGCCCATAGAAAGCAACTGCTTGATGGCATTTGTCAAATAGTCATGATAATTGCTGATATCCTTCAACCCTGACAGTTGTTTCTTTTCTCCCACTTGATCAATGTCACCAAAAGTCAAGACCAGTTTTGTGGCTGTTACGCTATCATTGAGTCGGTCGAGTGACATAATTTCAACATCGGCTATTTGTGATTTTAAACAAGAAAAACGCGAAGAGGCAGAGGATTCAATTCCTTTACATTCATAGAGCGCACTCATACCGCTCATTGTGATCGACGGTAATACCGTAAAAGCAGTTTTCCGCTCTTGTTTTATTGTCTTCATCTCGTCTGCTATAGCTTCAGCTATCTCCAACCGCAAGCCATCGCCCACGATGACGGCTATCCGCCCCTCATGTTGAAGCGCATCAGCCACCAATCCTTGTTGTGATGGAATATATTGGTCGATAAGTGAATACCATTTATCTTGAATGACTTTTGCTTGTTGCTCATAGTAATATTGTATAGGACGCAGTGTATCTGTTTTACTCAACCATGCCACATACAGCAATCTCATAGCCCTATCAATTGCTGCAAATTTGCTCTGATAATAGTATGCAAAACTATCTAAGGAGCTTATCGTATGTATATCAGAAGCATCATAAGCAAACAATGCAGCCAACTGCATCAACCAATCAGCTTTATAAACCTGAGCCTTCAGGCTGTTTACACGTTCATGTATCGCATGCAGATAAACCGATGTGTCACTATCGTTTTTAAGCGCATTGCTAAGCATCTCTGTGAGTTTCCGATCCAAAGCAATGAATGGATGGTCGGGATGCACTTTCAGAGGTGATACGTCAGCCGGAAGTCCAAAGTCTTCGACATATTTCAGCATGATACCCTGTGCCGAATTTTTATCAGTCAGTTCATAGTATATTTTCAGCAGCTCGTCCGATATTTGATTCGTCAGCAATCCGCTGAACATAGCATTTATAGCCTCTTTTGCCATAGCAATAGCTTTTTGTTTAGTTTGAGGTTTGCCTATCAGTTTATAAAATGCTTCCTCAAATACACAGGCTACTGTTTCATCCATATTTTGCATGGTTTCTTCAGGCTTGCACACGAAGTCCACGATGCAACTTCTTATATCAAAAGGCTTCACAATGCCACTTGCTACGCCTTTCCACCAATTTTCATCTTTCCCGATGCTCAGTTTTGCAGCCAACACCAGACTATTTTTGTCTATGGCAGGATTTATTCCGGTAGCATTGAAAAGCTGACGTTTGATGTAGGCCTCCATATCGCTCAAATCAATCCAACCGCAAGTCTGACAATAGTCTTGCAAAAAAGTTATCTTTTCTTTAGGCATGGTCACGTAAAAGAGAACATCATCATTTGGATGATTTCTTTCAGCATCATAACGAACCTCCAGTTCTTCTATATTATTGTTTACTGGGTAAATGATTATCTCGCTATCCACATGTGATAATAAGAATGAACCGTCACTATTAACATCACAAACAACAATACGATGTGTGATATCTATTTGCTCCCTTAGCTCTTTATTAAACCATTGTTCTATCATAACAGGTCAATTTATATCTTCATTAATATGCCAGCTACCAACTTTCTTCGACCCCTCCCTGACTAACAAATTTGCCTTTTGAAGCGCATCAACATACTCTTTAACAGAACGAAGTGACACCCCCATTTGTTTAGCCAAATCCTGTAATGTCATTGATGGCTCTGCGCTTATCAAAATCATAACTGTCTCCAATATTTGTCTTTTACGCTCGGTGATTGTTTGGGTAGTTTGCACTAAAATTTGCACCTTATTTCTCAAATTTCGCACTTTATCTGTTAAAACTTGCACTTTAAAACCTGTTTTTTGCACTTCAAACTCTTCAAACTGCACTTTATCTATAAAAAAATGCACTTTATCTTTCTCAATCAGCACTTCACTTTCATCTCTATAAATGATAGCAGTAAACTTATCGTTCACTTCATCGTTGATAAATTCAATATGCGCACCCTCATTCGTAGCGCGCAATATACCAGAACCAAGACCACGATAAACCATCGTCTTGGCGCAAAAATTGGCGATAAGCGGATTACGCGGATAGGAATTTCCCAGTTCTATCTGCTCTACCGTCATATTGTTGGGTAAACACCCCGGACTGATTATCTCAATACGATTATCGAAGATGAGTAAACGGACAGGCGCATCAATGATATACAGACGGTGTACCAACGCATTCTGAATCAATTCTTCGAGTGCAATACGTGACACTTCGAGTTTGCCGATACTGTTGAAAGACTGCCCGGCCTGAATATGGTGCAAATTATTCTCACAAAAGTTCATCGCCATATCAAACACTTCAGGTAATGTACCCTCCAAATCTCTGCTGTCACGATATTGCGTGCCGCTCAGCTCATTGCCTACAAAAGCTACAGCCTTAACGATAAATTGCGGCAACTTCCACTCCGGATGGTTTCCGAAAAAAAGCATTCCAGCCAAAGTTGCCTCACCTTTGGCATTAACGAGACCCATATTTTTATAAAGTTTGTCGAGTGTCAGACCAAACGCATCTTTGGGCCTATGGAAATTCCTTTCAAAATAAGCATCGATAATGCGCTCATTCAAATCTTCAACCGATGTTCCGACTATACCTTCCTTATCAGGATGATATTGTCCAGATTCATGAAACATACGCAGAATCTCAGTGTTCTCCTTAATGCGGCGCTTATCTGAGCCTTGCTTTACGTAGATGTCTCCTTGCAACGTCTTGTAAGGTTTGTTAATGCCTTTCGGTATGTGCACCAACAGAAGGCATATACCATCAATCTGAATTGTCTCAGTAGTGATGTAAAGCGTAGGCAATACGTTCTCATTGGCAGTGTTACCTGCTTTTCTTGACAGTTCCTGTATCTCGTCATAAGTCAGTCCTTTGATTTGACCTGTCTTATCTTCCACACCGAACACGATGGTTCCGCCCTTGCCATTGGCAAAGGCTACCATCTCGCGAGCCATGGCATTGTTGTCACTCCACATTTCCTTGAATTGCAATGTAGAAGTCTCGCCTCTGCTTATTTTATCCTTCCATTCATCATTTGTCATGATCTGTTGCTTTATGGATTACCAATCGGCATTAAGGTACTTTTTCAGCTGTCCTACATTGAGCACTTCATAGCTGAGCATCTTGCGTTTCTGCAAAGGTGCGATATTTTTGCCAACACCATCATCCAGTGTCGGATTATATCCGCTTTCCAGCAGATCATCTACTTGCTGGCAGAAATGATCCAACTCACGAAGTTGTAGGCGCACCTTTTCTGCCTCTATCTTAGCATTGGCATCAGTTTGGCTTTCAAGTGCTGCCAATCGATCGCGCAAAGCACTGTTCCGATTACCCGCATATACACTCTTAATACGATAAAGCGTGTCACGACTCCACCGGTAAATGCTGATGTAGAGTTCTAACGCATGGTGTTCACCACTGGTGATGTGCCAGATAAATGGGGTTTTGGGCAAATACATGAAGAGGTTGAGATGATCGCTCAATTGTTGGAAGAAGCGTTCCTGTAGATAACGGTCGAGTGGCATACCGAGCAAAGCAAACAATTGACTGATTTGAGCCGAATTGTATCCTCTGTTCACCAATTCCGCTTCGATACGTACTGCCAGTTGTTCTTCACCTGCACAGTCAATGACTGGTATCACACCATCATCATCATTGGCAAGCACCACACGGATAACATCGGTCAGCAGTTCAAAAACGAGTGACTGGGTGCGTTGTGGCGGTAGCACATTGGCATTGCGGAACTGATACCACACTTCTATCGGGTTCATGTGATGCTGGATACAAAACTCTTCCCAGCCATTATTGCTCTGATACAATGTTTCGAAGTCGGTGATTTGCACCTGTTCCTCATTTTCCGGTAAACGCTCTATATGAGTTTTCAATTCATCGGTTGCAGAGAACTTGTTATTGCTTTCCAGCCATTCGTTAAAGGCTATTTTAGCCATATGCGAAACAGAAAGGTCACCTACAGGAGTGCCTTCTTTATCAAGCACCATTTGTCGGTCGTGAGCTGATAGCTCATATATATCAAAGACAATCTTATTTATAATGGCTTCATTGAGCAAGATTTGGGTTAAGAGTGCATTCTCTAAATTGAAATAATTAGAGAGTTCTTGTTTGGGCAAATTTGTATTCGTAATTGGTGAATGCTTGTAATTTTGTTCAATAATGGAGTAAGAGCATAATTCCATTTTAGCAGAAACGTTCTGTCTTGAAAGAGTTTCTACTACATTTTCGAATTCCAATGGTGGCGTAACAAATGGAACTCTCTTTAAGTCACCAACTTGCACGTTAACTGTACGGTTTAAGCAATTAGCTATATAAAAACATAATTTAGAATTAAGAAAACCTAAGATATACTCATTGTTTTTATATTGATCTGGAAAGATGCAAGATCCCCCTACGTCAAAAATAAAATTAGTAGGTAAAAACCTAAAGGTTATGCCTTTTGAACCCGACGCAGAATATGTCACACCTTCTCTGAAGAAGAAAGACTCATTACCCATTCGGGATTTAATTCTACCGTTAGCGTCTAAAATATGTTTTATGCCAAAGCCATTATCTTTCCAATCAACAATTGTCCAAAAATTCCCATACCATTTATTATAAGGGCCTCCTTTTGTATATCCAACCCATTTTTTTAAATCGATTCTATAGTCCACCGATATATCATCGTTTAAAACTTCCCACCTATATCTTACAAAACGTTCGTTATTTCCAGTTGTTATACCACATTTCACACCGACTGCATCTTCCAAATCATCACTTCCAAACTTTTCTCTAAACTCATCTGAAATCCAATAGATAAAAGGATAAGACTTTATGTCTTTTAGTTTTGATTGAGATAAAGTATACACACGATCGTTTCCAATACCGTCATAAAAATCAGAATAAGCTTTCTTTAGTGATTCCTTCTTACATTTCTCTTGCTGATTTGCTGTAATATTAAAGAAAACACCTACTTCCTTCTTATTATAAGAACCTTTATCCAAAGTATAGAATGTTGCATCTAATAGGATACCGGGACCAAATAGATTTACACGGTCTAAGCCATAATCAACCATCACATTAATATGAGTTTGCTCAATTATAAACTTTCTAACATCCTCAAATGTTTTAATAAACATAAAAGTATGAGGATGAATCATCCCCACCTTTCCCTCATCATTCGTCAACTCACAGCAACGCTTAATAAAGCAAGCATAAAGATTAGAATTAAACTTCAAAGGTTTCTTGTAGTTGTCGTCTACAAATTCTTTCAGTTCCGTACCAAAGTCTGCGCTATCAGTATAAGGCGGATTGGCCACAGCCACATCAAACTTATGAGTGAGAATATCCAAAAAAGTCATGGCATCGCTCACTTTTGAAAGGCTATAAGGATTGCTTGTTACAGCTTCTACCTGATGGCGAAGTTTTTCGATAGCCACACGTTTGAAGTTGAACATATCACTTTTCCATTTATTGGCAAATAGATCGTCAGCGTTTACAGGAAGCAGACGATCAAAAGTCTCTTCCACGCGAATTAACGAACCAAATTTATACGCTTGGCACAAGTCATTCCAAACCTGTTTTAAGGTATTCATTTCAGCATTGTTCCACCCATCACCCATAGTCAGAGCCATTTCAATATCATCAAATGCAGGAAGAGTAAAGTGAGTGGATACCACATTAAGATGTTCGGGAAAATTCATTCTGCGCCCCCCCATTTGCCAAGCTTTGATATAGAGCGACAATTGGGTAAGCTGTACCGCACGCTCATCCAAATCCACACCATAGAGGTTGTTCTCCAATATCAGCTTCGGTATGTCTCGATTAGCGTATTCCGCACCAAAACTCTCTACTTGATCTTGATAAAGGTCATAGAACACTTCGCAAGCATAAAGCAAAAAGTTACCACTGCCACAAGCAGGGTCAATCAACCGTATAGTCTCCACTTTCTTTGCTGTGCAGCCCGCTACCGGAAAAGGTGATGGCTCGGGAGCATTCGCCACCTGATATTTTGCGCGGAGCGGTGAATTGGGATACATCTCCAAATATTGTTTCACCAAGGTGTTATCCACTAAGAATTTCACTACCCATTTGGGCGTATAAACCTGACTTTGAAGAGATATTTTGTCATATTCCGCCTTATCACCGGAATCTTTGAATGCCACTTTCTCCGTGGTATTGAAATTCTCATAGAGCCAACCCAAAATATCATCGCCTTTCCATATCTCTTCGCCGCAATCCTGATCAAGTTCCACAGCATTAAAGGCAGTTATGATTTGAAATAATTCGTCAGCGGTAGGAAGTAAGGAATAAGGATAGTCCGCTCGATAGATGGGCAGTCGCTTTCCTAATTCGTCAAATTTATCTATCAAGAAATGCTTCAATCCTTCACGTTCGGCGTTTCGCTCTTCAGGATGCTCTTCGAGCCATGCATTATGCGCAAAAGAACGACCGGCATGCTCTGTGCGACGACGGATAACTTCGGGAAACAGTTCACGATCTTCCATAACCTTAATAGCGGCAATTCGATTGAACAACGTAAATACACATTCACGTATGGTTTCTTCATGAGCCAATTGATAGTCACCACTTTCATGGAGATGTTCGCTGATGATATTGTCTAAACGAAGACGAGCCTCCCGACGATCTTCCGGAAGCATATCTATATCCTGTTGCCCTGAACTCTTCAGACCTAATCGGTCGAAACGATTTTCAAACGCTTGCTGAATCAAATTACGTATGACGAGTACATGCTGTATGAGTTTCATTCTATTTTCCTGTATTAAAAGTTAGTTGTCAAAATCAAGCGAATCGGATGCCCCAAATCCACCAACCATTGTCAGTTGGGCTTTCAGCCACCGGCGATATTCATCCACTGTAAGTTTGCCGGAAGGTAACTTTTGCTTCATTTTACGCACCATAGGCTGTGACAATGGCGGCTGATGTATGGGTTTATTTGAACCTGGTGCCGGTTGCGGTGCAGGGGTTGGGTCGGATGTCACTATCTCTGTTTCCATAATGACTAATTTATTTTTCAATCCCTCTAACTGATTGATGGCATAGACCATATCACGAAGCATAAATCCGCTCTTAGCACATTGTGTGCTAAAACCTTTCAGTTCTATCTGATGTACACGGTTTTTCTCGCATACAGTCACCATATCAGCTATTTGATTATAAAGACGCACATTCCAAGCCTTGGGATAAACCTCCAGTTTACCCTTCAAATGATCAAGTTCAACTTGCAAATCAATGTAACCTGTGGTCATCTCTTCAGCATAATGCTTCATCAACTGATAATAGAGATCTTTTACCTGTTGGGTGATTTGAACCATATTGGTGGCGTTTGCCACAATATTTATCTCATACATCTGTATGAAAGAGGTTTTCAGCGAATCGAATGCCAATTTTGCACACGACGATTTATCCAACTCATCTTCCACTTTCTCGATAAAGGACAATTCTTCCTTGATGGCAGGAAGCCCTTCCTTGATAAACTTCAAATCCTTGTCAGCACATGCTATGGCACTGATATAATCATCGTTATTATTGGCTTCCAAGAAAAGTTTAGCCGTAGCATAATAGTTATTATCGGTAACAGCCGAAGAATATTGTGCCAATACATTTCGTGCGGCAACCGAACGATGGAACTTTTGCTCCATATCGGTATCACCGATAATTTCATTGGTGATGCGCGACATCACCTCACGGGAAAGCGTACGAATGGCATCTACCAATTCATAGTCGTTCATCTTATAATTCACCTGTTCACCAGTCCACTTCTGATAATGGCAATCGTCTTTCAGTGTATCTACTATATCCCGTCGATCGTTGTAAGTCAAGCTCTTGGCAACCGCCTTGAAGGATGCTTTCTGGAATTGCTTGGAGTTACTGAACACAATATGAGAGTCGACCTCATTGAATGAATGATACTCAACGCCACCATATTTCACGATAATTTTATTGGCACGATAAAGCACAGCCAATGTGGTAACGATAGTACCATATTCATAACCGGTAGGAGGCGCGGAAAGAAATCTCTCCAAATCAATACCGACAATATAATTTTTCATCACACCCATCAATTCTGTTACTACACAGAGCTGCTCGCCTATGAAACGCCCCGAAGTGTCGAAGAATTTAAAATCTTCCTGTGTGAAAAGATTCTTCAGCTGCATTTCTGCCGTCCTTAATACTTTAGGAGCCAAAGCATCGGAAAGCTGCGATGACAGACGACGCGTATAAATGTTATTGTACATCTGTCGCTGGATACCGTCAAGCAGATTATTGTAATTATCATCGTTCAGCAAAGATGTATTGTAGCAATAGACCACAGTACCATGCGTATAGGCATTTGTAACCAGTTGACCGAGCTGAGTGTTTTTCTCTTCTTTGGTACTTAGGATTCTGTTCTGCACATTCTTCTCTTCGGTTGTAGAATACGTCTTGTTTTCCAGATCTTTCATACGGGAAAGAGCGTCAATCAGTTTCCAAATATCATTAGCATACGTTACCTCCGGAATGAGGCTCACTACATTCTTTGCTGACTGCGTTTCGTCTTTTATATGCTCTAAGTAAGCTGTAGGATCAGTCTGTACCGAAAATATATCATGGAACACGATGTTCAATTGGCCATTCTGATTTCCCAAAAGCAGTTCATCACCATTCATTTTTACCGTATAATCCACTTGAAATGCATCTACCACACAACGAGCTGCTTTGCGAGTAATAGTCAGGTTCTTAATAACCTTTACCGCTTCTGACTTAATACGATAAGATGGAATATCAAAACTATTCAAGTCATTAATGATGCGTTGTTCTATTTCGCTGGTAATACGATACTGATTACCTGTATAGATAAGAATATTCGCATCGGTCAGTTGCTCTAAAGCCTTTATTACTTCCGCTTTCACACTATAATATTCATCAGGCTTGCATACATACGATTTTGCGATATTTTCGGCAGTAGTCTGAATCACTTCGGCTTGTGTCAAGAAGTGAATAGTCTGCAAGAGGTCATGCCCTCTTACCCATTTATATTCAGGTTCCTTTATTAAACCATCAGCTTGCAAATATCTATTGTTGAGTGATTCTGAAACATTATCTTCAGCTTGGCGACATAGTTGGGCAGCATTAACATGTACAAACACATCTTCTTCCTTGACGGCTTCTTTTTTCAAAATATCAAAAGCTGAAATAAGCATGCCTCGTGTACCGACCTGTGTTCTCACCATATTCTGTGTACCAAACAAAAAATACTGTAACATCTTAAATTGGTGCTCGAAAAAAGGATAATAGTTAGCATACGTTTGAGCAGAGGTTGTCTTCTTCAAATTAGTCGCATTAATATTGGTGATGTCACCAATCATTCCGCTATTTTTGTCAAAGTAAGCTTTCAATTTATTGTTTCCTTCATCTGTTTTAGCCAACAGGCGATGACGGATAATAGTTTCCACTTCTTCCGCCTTGATATCAATACGGTTTTTGAAACGGTCTATAAGTTTAGTCAGCTTATCTTTATTGAGATTAGTAGAACTGATTACATCATCAAGTCGCTGCTGGGCGATAGCTATCGTCCATACACGCTGGGCAGTGTCAGCTAAAGTTTCCGACACACCTTCCAAATCAAGCAGATTGATTTTTCCTTGCGAAATAGCTTCGCTCACTTCGTCAACCATGAATATAACTCGCGTGTCAGCATTCTTGTCCAAATACCGTTGCAAGTCAGCCCCCAGTTTATTGGCATCGTAATTGACAATATGTCCCTCTATCAGCTTCTTCGTTTCAATATAATTCTCATCATCTACACCAATAGCTTTAATGGCTTTCTTAAAGGCAGGTATCACTTTCTGCATAGATTTGCGGACTTCTATCCAAGAACTACCACTACATTCAGATACCTTTTTTAAAAAGTCATTATATTGACCATTGATATAAATGTCATACTCCCAAAAACCTATCCAATTGTCCATGAAGCCCAATGAACGTAAAAAGGCAGCCATCATCATATAAGCAATGCCGTGTTCTCCTGTTTCTTTAGCTGAATCGAAAAGCACTACATGATTACGGGTACGCCCCATAGCTTCAATAGAATTTTGTAGAATATCAGCATCCTTCAACCCTTGAAGCTTCGGCATAAAACGCTGACGCATAGGCGTGCCTACTATTGTTCTGTTGCTAAGCAGCATACCCATCATCTTGGAAAAATAAGATTTGCCGGAACCATAAAAACCACTCAGCCAAAGACCTGACTGTTTTGTGCCCGACCCAAATAAATCGCAAAAGTCGGAAAGGTGCTTCGATAGGCTTTCTGTCAAAATAAAACCGTCCAGTTCTTCAAGAATATCCTCTTCACTTTGTGAATTGAGGTTGATTACACTTTTTATATCATCTTCCAGTTTGATAGAAAGAATATCTTTAATCTGTGCCATAGTTATCTGTTTTACTATTTGATGACAACACAACGGTAGCGAGATGCCACTTGCTTGCCCAAAAACATTACTTTGTCATTATCGATCGTCGCAGGATAAAATACGACCAACGGAATGGATGAATGCATCACGATATCTTGTTCCATAATGTGAATGTTAGAGAATCCCATTCCATAGATAGTGCCTGTATGGATGAGTACCGGAATGCGTCCTTCTTTATAGGCCGCTTTAATAGCCTTCAAAATAAATGAGAGAAATGTACCTTCTTGGAAATTGGTACTTGCAAACAGTTCATTACCGAAATCTTTATACGACTCTTTAAAATCGTCTATTCCAATTTCATCGATAAACTGCACGAACAGTTGCCGGAGATCGATAAACGAGCAACTGTTCAGGTTTCTGCGTGCTTCTGCAATATAATCCTCTTCATCAATAGGAGGATAGACGAACAAAATGCTCCGACCACCATTAGCCTCCACCGAAAGCTTTGCTAAATCAGTTTGCAGAGCAATCTTTAAATCGTTCATCAGCCGATTATGCTCTATGGTATAAGTACTATTATTCATATTCTTTTAAATCAATGGTAACATCATTGTTTATTTGGGTAATATCCCAATATGGAATGAATTCAATCTTTTTGAGCTTTGCTATCATCTGTTGCGGCTCACAATATCCAAACTGCATATAAGAATTGCTTATGGTTCTATCTTCCGGATTTACGCATTGGCACCATCTGATGAAATAAACGAATAGTTTACTGCCAATCAATGGATAACAAATTTCTTTTCGCTGATTACCGTCAGCTAAGCCAAACTTTTTCATTGCCGTCAGATATTTTGAGGCAATAATCTTCAAAGTAGAATCCGCCCATTGAAGTTCAGTCGGACTTTCATCTTTCAGATGGCGCACAAAATAATATACATCTTCCTGGCAAAGCGAGTTCTTTCCTTGATACACTGCTTTCATAAACACTTCAACCGTTATCTCTCTGAATAAAGCATTCGCATATAACATTTGCCAAAAAACTATCATCAACTTATCATTTAAAGAAAACTCGGTATCTATCAGTGAAGAATAGAACAACAGTTTATGCTTCTCATCCCTGAATTGAAGGATTGCATCGTCAATGGCTTTTACAAATCGAGCAAGAGACTTCGATGTCCTAAACTGAAATGATTTATATTCTGAAAACATACCGGTATATTCCTCAACAATATATTCTATCATCGATGCATAATCGGGAATGCTTCCCATCATATTAATACTTGAATTGAATTTCACTGTCATGCATTAAAATCTTTATTCACAATAGAAATAGCTTTCCTTACGATTTCCAGCGGGAAACCACAAGTAGCCTCATGCACTTTGTCAGCAAACCATAGAGTACATAATTCTTCTACATCTATTTCATAGAATTCTGCTATTTTATCAAGCAATTCTTGTTTCACCCGACGCTCACCTCGCTCAATACGACTGTACATAGGAGGTTCTAAACCTATAGCCAGTGCTACGTCTTTTGATTGAATTCGCTTTTGAACCCTCAAGCGGTATAGCACATCAGCTAATTTATTCACTCTGTCCGCCATCTATTTTCTATTTTGCTTGTGGCAAAGATATAAAGGATTTGCCATAAAAAGACAATTTATTGCCAAAAGTTATTATTTGAAATGATTTTACTTCTCTTATAGATTAAATATTGAGTTTGAAGGCATAACCGTAACCAGATTCCGAAATACCTGCATTTATTGCGAAAAGTACACATTTTTCCCGCCAACGCAGCATTTCTCTTCCTCACCTTCTACCAAAGCCCTTCCCTTTCTCAGAATATATTCTGAGAAGGGGGGATCTCTGTGTACGACTGAGGTACCCTCTGTCGTACACAGAGACTACCTCAGTCGTACACAGAGGGTACCTCAAATATCGAGTGAGAGAAAAATGTTCTGAAGACGAATTGAAGAATACTGATTTCCAATCTGTTTTGTCCGATAAAAATCACATTATCATTCAGCATCCCCCAATAACCGCATCCACCGTCTCCCCATTCTTAAACAACTCCCCGTCCTCCTGCATCATCCTCTTCTTCAGCCGGAACTTCTGTTGCGAAACCGAAGCGGGCGACACCGCAATAAGCGTAGCCACCTGTGCATTCGTGAAACGCAGACGCATCAGCAGGCAAAGCTGCAAGTCGGCAGGTGTCAACAAAGGGAAACGTTCAGTGAGCCGCCGGGTAAAACCATCGTACACACGGTCGGCGAGTTGAGACAAGTGTTCCCAGTCTTTATCGGAAAGAAATTTAGGCTGGCGGCGCAGGCGTTCCACCACGTCGTCACGGTCTATCAATGCGGAAGTAAGAGTCTGTACTTGTTTATCAAGCAGACTGATGCGCCCGTTCCGTTCCTTCAGCAATTCCGCTTCGCGGGGCAAGGGGCGGTTTTCATAATTCTTGAGGCGGAGGCGAAGGGACTCGTTTTCATCACACAACAAGTTGCCATGCACCATGAGATTGGTCAACGACCGGTGTACTTCCTCCCGTTCCTCATCCGTCAGCGACATTTCCTTCAGGCACTCCTGCAATTCATTTTTTTCAAGTTCGTTGTTGCGCAGACGCTGTTCATTCTCGCTCAGTTCAATAAGATAGCGGCGGTGCTTACGGTCGGTCGAAAACTTTATATCTCTTATGGAAAGCCATACGTTCAAACCTATCATCAGTGCGGTGAACGCTTCCCAGAAGAATCGCTTCCGTTTGTCGGCAGGCATCAGGCGGACGAGCTTTCCATCGGAGAGCTCTTTTACCCGGTCATATTCCCGGTGCAGGTCCGCCAACAAACGTACGGCGTGAGCACTGTCGGCTGCACCGGTATTCGCCAAAGAATCGGCACGGACAAGGGATTGTTCATAATTCAACAAGGTTGGATTGGCAGGGGCGGAACAGGCCGTCAGTCCCAGTAGAAAAACCAGGAGAAAGAATGCATGCATAGGTTTCATCATTACCAAATGTGTTTACTTAATTCGGGCCACAAAGATAGAACATTCCCGCCACAATAAAGCCATAAAACGAGAAAAAGGATACGAACAGTCCGGAACTTTCCTCCCCTTTCCTCTGTTCTTTTAACAATAATGAATTACCTTTTTGACACCCGCATGCAACTTCCGAAAGTGCAGCCTGCAAGTGTAAACTAAAACCTGAATGGATTATGGAGAATGTGAAAAGAGTACCTTATGGCGTTTCTAACTTCGTGGAAGTAGTGGAGCAAAACCAGTATTATGTGGACAAGACCACCTATCTGCCCTTGTTGGAACAACAACCCAGCAACCTTTTCCTTATCCGTCCGCGCCGTTTCGGAAAAAGCATTTTCCTGAGCATGCTGCGAGCATATTACGACATCGCGCATAAGGATAAGTTCGAAGCACGTTTCGGCAAATTATGGATAGGGCAACACCCTACTCCCCTGCAAGGAACATTCCAAGTAGTCTTCCTCGACTTCTCGCGCGCCAGTGGCGGAAGCGGTTCGCTGCCGCAGAAACCGGTGCACACCTCTACCTCATCATCGACGAGTATGACAATTTCACCAACGTAGCCCTCAACGAGCAAGGCAATGAAATTTATCACGCCCTGACTCATGCCAGCGGATTCTATCGCGAGATATTCAAGAAGTTCAAGGGTATGTTCGAGCGCATCTTCATGACCGGTGTCACCCCCGTAACTCTGGACGACCTGACCAGCGGATTCAATATCGGATGGAACATCAGCACGGACTACCAGTTCAACATGATGCTGGGGTTCAGCGAGACCGACGTGCGCGAAATGTTCCTATATTATAAGGAAGCAGGGCAACTGCCGGCCGACACCGACATCGATGCCATGATAGCGGAAATCAAACCGTGGTATGACAACTACTGCTTCGCCAAAGAAAGCCTGACGCGCGACCCGAAGATGTTCAACTGCGACATGGTGCTCTATTATCTGCGCAACTACATGACCCTGGGCAAATCCCCCGAACAGATGATAGACCCCAACACCCGCACTGACTACAACAAGATGAAGAAACTCATCCAACTGGACCGCCTGGATGGAAACCGCAAGGGAGTGCTGCGCCGCATCACCGAAGAAGGAGAAATCGTCACCAACCTGACAACTACTTTTCCGGCAGCCGAAATAGCCAATCCGGAGATATTCCCCAGCCTGCTGTTCTATTACGGCATGCTCACCATCACCGCTACCCGCGGGCAGCGCGTAGTCCTCAGCATTCCCAACAACAACGTACGCAAGCAATACTACGAATTCCTATTAGAAGAGTATCAGAATAAACGATATATCAGCCTGAACAACTTGACGGACTTATTTGACGGAATGGCCTACGACGGCCGTTGGCGCGAAACCTTTGAGTTCATCGCCCATGCTTACAAGGAAAACTCTTCCGTGCGCAGCATGATTGAAGGCGAACGCAACATCCAAGGCTTTTTCACCGCCTACCTCAGCACGAATGCCTATTACCTGACAGCCCCCGAAGTAGAGTTAAACCACGGTTACTGCGATATGTTCCTGATGCCCGACCTGTTGCGCTACGACGTGAGACACAGCTATATACTGGAGTTGAAATATCTACCTGCGAAAGACTTTGATACAAAGGCCGAAGCGCAGTGGCAGGAGGCTGTAGAGCAAATACATCGCTATGCGGCAGGTCCTCGCGTGCGACAGCTCATAAAGGACACGCAGCTTCATTGCATCGTAATGCAGTTCCGGGGTTGGGAGTTGGCACGCATAGAAGAGGTATAGTCTGCTCGTACTGCATCAACCACATACCGGACAGATACAAAATATCCCGCATAGCCTTTCACCATGCGGGATATTTATTTTCACCCCCGTAATAAATCAGAACTCGCTCGTAAAGTGGAATTTTATATTCTTGAAGTCCATCTGAGCCATTTGCAGCACATAACCGCTATCAGCTAGGAATACATCTCTACCCTCACGGTCTTTCGCCATATACTGATACTTACGCTTCTTGAATGCTTCCAGTTCTTCAAGATTATCGCTCTCTATCCAGCAAGCCTTATAGAGGCTCAACGGCTCCCAACGACACTTCGCGCTGTATTCATTCTCCAGGCGATACTGGATAACCTCAAACTGCAACTGCCCTACCGTGCCGATAATCTTCCGGCCGTTGAACTGGTTGACAAACAACTGTGCCACACCTTCGTCCATCAACTGGTCGATACCCTTGGCAAGCTGCTTCTGTTTCATCGGGTCAGCATTCTCGATATACTTGAACATCTCCGGTGAGAAACTCGGCAGACCACGGAAATGAAGCATTTCCCCTTCCGTCAGTGTATCGCCGATCTTAAAAGTACCGTTATCCGGCAAGCCGATGATATCACCCGCCCAAGCCTCGTCAACAGTCGTCTTACGCTGTGCCATGAACTGTGTGGGCGAAGAAAAACGCATCGTCTTTCCATGACGCACATGCAGATACGGTGCATTACGCGTAAACTTACCTGAGCAAATCTTACAAAATGCGATACAAGAACGATGATTCGGGTCGATATTCGCCGTAATCTTAAAGACAAATCCGGTGAATTTAGGCTCTTCCGGTTCCACTTCACGTTCTTCCGCCTGTACAGGACGAGGACTTGGAGCGATCTCTACAAAGCAATCCAGCAATTCTTGTACACCAAAGTTATTCAAAGCCGAGCCAAAGAATACAGGTGCCAGTTCACCTTTCAGATATTCTTCTTTATCAAATTCAGGATAAACTCCATCTATCAATTCCAACTCACCACGCAACTTATCAGCCAATTGCGCACCGATTTGCTTATCCAGTTCTTCGGTATTGATATCGACCTCCACCTTCTCCGTCACTACCTGCTTGGAGGGCTGGAAAAGATTCAGATTGTTTTCATAGATGTTATAAACCCCCTTAAAGCGCACACCACTTTCGATTGGCCAAGTTAACGGACGTACATGAATAGCAAGCTCTTCTTCCAGCTCGTCCAACAAATCGAAAGGATCTTTGGCCTCACGGTCCATCTTATTGATAAATATAATGACCGGCGTATTACGCATACGGCACACTTCCATCAGCTTACGCGTCTGCGTTTCCACACCCTTTGCACCATCCACTACGATGATAACGCTATCTACAGCGGTCAGCGTGCGGTAAGTATCTTCGGCAAAGTCCTGATGACCGGGAGTATCGAGAATATTAATCTTATAATCTTTGTAATCAAACTCCATCACAGAGGTGGTTACAGAGATACCACGCTGCTTCTCTATATCCATCCAGTCCGATGTAGCCGTTTTCTTTATCTTATTACTCTTTACGGCACCAGCCACCTGAATCTGCCCACCGAAAAGCAATAGCTTTTCAGTCAAAGATGTTTTACCGGCATCCGGATGCGCGATAATCGCAAAGGTTCTTCTCCTCTCAATTTCGTTATTATTGGCCATATATAAAATTTGGTATAATATTATTATTGGGCATTCAGTTTTTCAATACATACTTTCAGACTCTCTTCCCAATGAGGTACTTCAATGCCGAAAGTCTTTTTAATCTTCGTCTTATCCAATACGGAATAATGCGGACGCGGTGCCTTTGCCGGATACTCGTCCGTATGTAAGGGACTCACCTTGCATGTCGTGATATCCGCAATGCGATGTATAGCCACCGTAAAGTCATACCATGAACATACGCCTTCATCGCTGAAATGATAAATGCCCGGTACAATTCCCTGATTGATGGCTGCATAGATGGCAACCGCCAGATCCCTCGCATACGTCGGCGTACCAATCTGATCAAAAACCACACCTAAAGACTCACGTTCACGTCCCAGACGAATCATCGTTTTCACAAAGTTGTTTCCATAAATAGAGTATAACCATGCTGTACGAATTACCATCGCTTTCTCACAATTCTGCATAACCTCCTTTTCTCCACCCAGCTTGGTAAAGCCATAAACTGAATTAGGACAGGGGTCGCAATCTTCTTTATAAGGTATATGCGCTGTTCCATCAAAAACATAATCCGTAGAAACCTGTATCATAGCAGCACCATGGGCCTGTGCAGCACGTGCCAGTATTCCCGGAGCTTCCTGATTCAGTTTGCGGCACAATTCTTCATTATCTTCCGCCTTGTCAACTGCTGTGTAAGCAGCACAATTCACTACAACATCAATCTGATTCTCTGCAATGCAAGCCTGTACAGCTTGTTCGTCACAGATATCCAATTCCTGTACATCAGTAAAAAAATAAGTGTGTTGCGGATTCTCTTTTGCAAGAACTTGCATCTCGTTGCCAAGTTGTCCGTTGGCTCCGGTTACTAATACTCTCATGCTTTATCTATTATTTACAATTTACTATCTTCGAAAGTTATTCCGGTTATTCATCCAGTTTCAACTCCCCTTTCTTGTCCTTTTCGTAATAATTGGCAAGCAAAGAAATGAAACTGCTGATGGCCTCTATCGCCTTTGCGGTTCCCTCCGTGATTTCTTTCTTCTGCAAGCGTAGCAATAAAACACCATACAAGGCTTCAAAACAAGTTTCCAGTTCCGGCTCCTCCTGCTTCCCACTCTTCTGACGAAGTTCTACGATGAAGGGCAATGCTTTGAAATAAGCCGCACTATAATAAGGATACTTCGGTGACGCCAACAGTTCTACGTGCAATTCCGTCAAATTCACTATTACATTACGATTGATTTGCAGATGTCCCTTTTCCTTCACTCCTTCTGCACGCATCATATCTATCAGATTACCGTACCATTCTTCGAGTGCCGGATGTTCTTCTTCCGGATAACGGGAGATAATGCTTTCGCGGATCTTATCAATATCGCACCCGTTGGCACGTATCAAATCTTCCACTTGCCACATATATATAAGGTATTCCGCGATATTCTTCGCTTTCAATTGTTGCGCTATCTTCATGATTCTATAGTTTCTTCTCAGTAAAGTGACTCACCCATCAACGTAAACACCAACCCAAACACAGACACAACAATGACAATGCCTCCAATGATACGATTCAATATCCAGATGCCGCGCAGGTTGAATTGCGTACGGACTTTATTAACAAAGAAAGTAATGCCGAACCACCATGCTAATGCTCCCAGTGCAATAGCCAGATATCCGGTAACCGCTTCGAACACCAATACCCCCTCACTGACGAAGGCAAAGCGTGCAAAGAGTCCGATAAAGAGGAATATAATAAGTGGATTGGATAATGTGACGGCAAAGGCGGTAATGAAGTTATGAAAATAAGAGCCTTTGTTGGTTGAGACGGGACGGATGGACTGGACGGGATTACTGCGAAACGTATAAATACCAAACGCTAACAGCATGATGCTTCCGAACAACTGCAAATAAAAGATATTTTTATTTACGTAATCGAATACGAAGCTCATTCCGTACCCTGTCAGCAAGGCGTAAGCAATGTCACTCAACGAGGCTCCCAGTCCTGTTATGAAACCATACCAACGCCCCTTATTCAACGTACGCTGGATGCACAACACACCCACGGGTCCTAATGGCGCAGACACAACTACCCCAATAATAAAACCCTTCCATAATATATCGAATATGGTCCTTATCTCAATCATGGCTGCAAATATCGTACTTTTTTATGAGACGAGCCAATTGTGTTAACGTTTTTTCGACTGATTATTATAAAACGCTCAATACTTTACTTTTGACATCCCTCTATTTTTTATTCCTTTTCTTTCTCTGCACCAACGATTTTATATATCTTTGCGCCAAAGAACGAAAAATCAAAAATATCAGTATGATTCTTTTTTTCAGAACCCCATCCAAGAGCGTGATGGCCGTAGAATGTGACCACGCACTCACCCAGGCAGAAAGCGACAAACTCTGCTGGCTTTTTGGAGAAGCCACCCCCGAAAGTGAAGAAAACCTGAAAGGACATTTCGTTGGTCCACGCCGCGAAATGATTACTCCTTGGAGTACAAATGCTGTGGAAATCACCCAGAATATGGGTTTGAGCGGTATATCACGCATCGAAGAGTATTTCCCCGTAAAGGACGAAAACGCCGACCGCGACCCGATGCTGCAACGCATGTACAAGGGACTGGATCAGGAAGTATTCACCACCAACCGTAAGCCGGAACCGATCGTCCACATCGAAGACCTGGAAGCTTACAACGAAAAAGAAGGTCTGGCACTCTCTAAAGAAGAGATGGACTACCTCAAGAAAGTAGAACAAGACCTTGGACGTAAACTGACCGACTCCGAAGTATTCGGTTTCGCCCAGATCAATTCCGAACACTGCCGCCACAAAATCTTCGGCGGGACATTCATCATCGATGGTGTGGAACAAGAGTCTTCCCTCTTCCAAATGATTAAGAAGACTACACAGGAGAATCCGAATAAAATCATTTCAGCTTATAAAGATAATGTAGCCTTTGCCGAAGGTCCGGTAATTGAACAATTTGCTCCGGCAGACCACTCAAAGCCCGACTATTTCCAGGTAAAAGATATTAAGAGCGTTATCTCACTGAAGGCTGAAACACACAACTTCCCGACTACCGTAGAACCGTTCAACGGTGCATCTACCGGTACAGGTGGAGAGATTCGTGACCGTATGGGTGGCGGTAAAGGTTCCTGGCCAATTGCCGGAACTGCCGTTTACATGACTTCATATCCCCGTACAGACGAAGATCGTCCCTGGGAAGAAATCCTTCCAGTACGCCAATGGCTGTATCAGACTCCCGAACAGATTCTGATCAAAGCATCCAATGGTGCCAGCGACTTCGGTAACAAGTTCGGTCAACCGCTGATCTGTGGTTCTGTACTGACTTTCGAACATTGTGAAGAAGCTACGAGCTACGAGCTACGAGCTACAAGTTCAGCGCAGCCACTTGTAGCTGGTAGCCCCGTAGCTGGTAGCTCCACCACCTACGGTTACGACAAAGTAATCATGCTTGCCGGTGGTGTGGGTTACGGTACGAAACGTGACTGCCTGAAGGGTACTCCCGAAGCCGGTAACAAAGTTGTCGTGATTGGTGGTGATAATTACCGTATCGGCTTGGGTGGCGGTTCCGTATCTTCAGTAGATACCGGACGCTACAGCAGCGGTATTGAGTTGAACGCCGTACAGCGCGCCAACGCAGAAATGCAGAAACGTGCCTACAATGTGGTACGTGCCCTCTGCGAAGAAGACAACAATCCGGTGGTATCCATCCACGACCATGGTTCAGCCGGACACGTAAACTGTCTCTCCGAATTGGTGGAAGAATGTGGTGGCGTGATAGACATGAGTAAATTGCCAGTAGGTGACAAAACCTTGTCTGCCAAAGAAATTATCGCCAACGAAAGCCAGGAACGTATGGGATTGCTGATTGAAGAAGAAGCTATCGAGCATGTACGTAAAGTGGCTGAACGTGAACGTGCCCCAATGTATGTGGTAGGTGAAACTACCGGCGACCATCGCTTCGCTTTCCAACAAGCTGACGGTGTACGTCCGTTCGATCTTGCCGTAGAACAGATGTTCGGTTCGTCTCCCAAAACTTACATGGTGGACAAAACCGTGGAACGCCACTATGAAATGCCTAAATACGAACAATCCAAGTTGCACGAATATCTGACGAACGTATTGCAGCTGGAAGCTGTTGCCTGCAAAGACTGGTTGACCAATAAGGTAGACCGCTCTGTAACCGGCAAGATTGCCCGCCAACAATGTCAGGGTGAATTGCAATTACCGCTGAGTGACTGTGGCGTGGTTGCTCTCGACTATCGTGGTGAGAAAGGTATCGCTACTTCACTGGGACATGCTCCGCAAGCTGCACTGGCAGATCCGGCTGCCGGTTCAGTACTTTCTGTCAGCGAAGCACTGACCAACCTGGTATGGGCTCCGATGGCTGAAGGAATGGACAGTATTTCACTCTCCGCCAACTGGATGTGGCCTTGCCGCTCACAGGAAGGTGAAGATGCACGTCTCTACACCGCCGTAAAAGCATTGAGCGACTTCTGCTGTGCACTGCAAATCAATGTGCCTACCGGAAAAGACTCTCTGTCCATGACTCAGAAGTATCCCGACGGTAGCAAAGTAATCTCTCCGGGAACCGTCATCGTTTCCGCAGGCGGTGAAGTTTCTGATGTGAAGAAAGTGGTTTCTCCCGTACTTGTCAACAACGAAAAGACAACGATTTATCATATCGACTTCAGTTTTGATACACTGAAACTGGGTGGTTCGGCCTTTGCGCAATCATTGGGCAAGATTGGCGACGAAGTACCCACTGTACAAGATGCCGAATATTTCCGCGACGCTTTCCTTGCCGTTCAGGAACTGGTGAACAAAGGACTGATTCTTGCCGGGCACGATATTTCTGCCGGTGGTCTGATTACTACCTTACTCGAAATGTGCTTCGCCAATGTAGAAGGTGGTATGGAAATCAATCTCGACAAGATGAAGGAACACGACCTCGTGAAACTCCTGTTTGCCGAGAATCCGGGTATTGTTATCCAGGTAAGCGACAAGCATAAGGAAGAAGTAAAACAAATATTGGAAGATGCCGGAGTAGGTTTTGTGAAGATTGGTAAGCCGACCGATGAACGCCACATCCTCGTATCTAAAGATGACGCTACTTATCAGTTCGGTATCGACTATATGCGTGATGTTTGGTATTCTACTTCTTACCTGCTCGACCGCAAGCAATCTATGAACGGTTGCGCCAAGAAGCGTTTCGAGAACTACAAGATGCAGCCACTGGAATTCGCTTTCATGCCCGGCTTCAAAGGTAAATTCTCTCAATATGGCATCGACCCGAACCGCCGTACACCGACAGGCATCCGCGCAGCAATCATCCGCGAAAAAGGAACGAACGGTGAGCGCGAAATGGCTTACTCCCTGTATCTGGCAGGCTTTGATGTGAAAGACGTCACCATGACCGACCTTATCAGCGGACGTGAGACATTGGAAGACGTGAACCTGATTGTTTATTGTGGTGGTTTCTCCAACTCAGACGTATTGGGTTCTGCCAAAGGTTGGGCAGGAGCTTTCCTCTTCAATCCGAAAGCTAAAGAAGCACTCGACAAGTATTACGCACGCGAAGATACGCTTTCATTGGGTGTTTGTAATGGTTGCCAGTTGATGATGGAATTGAACCTCATCAATCCCGAACATAAGAAAAACGGTAAAATGCTGCATAATGAATCTCATAAATTCGAATCGAGATTCCTGGGACTTACCATTCCTACCAACCGCAGCGTAATGTTCGGCTCTCTAAGTGGCAGCAAACTCGGTATATGGGTAGCTCACGGAGAAGGAAAATTCTCTTTGCCTTACGACGAAGATAAATATAATGTGGTAGCCAAATATAGTTATGACGAGTATCCTGCCAATCCGAATGGTTCCGACTACTCCATAGCAGCCATAGCAAGTGCCGACGGACGCCATCTGGCTATCATGCCTCACCTGGAGCGCTCTATCTTCCCGTGGCAGAACGGTTGTTATCCTGCCGACCGCCTGCACAGCGACCAGATCACTCCATGGATGGAAGCCTTCGTCAATGCACGTAAATGGGTAGAAGAAAAGGTTAAGTAGTTCTGACTACAATCTATAAGTGAAACACAGGCGCAGGTTATAATATACAACTTGCGCCTGTTGTCGTCTAAACAATGCGAGGAATCGAACATTATTCTTCTTGCTTTCGTGTTGCTTTTATCAAACAAAATGCATATTTTTGCGTTAATTTCACAAATACCCCCAATAACGAACGACCGTAACTGTTATGAGAAAATTTATCATTTTCTTTTTATTCACATACATTTCCTCCTTCTGCATCGCCCAAACTTATAAATATCTTGGCGTAGAAGATGGCTTGAGCAACCGTAGGGTATATGCCATTCAGAAAGGGCCGAAAGGATATATGTGGTTTCTTACGCACAATGGCATTGACCGCTATGACGGAAAAAATTTCAAGCAATACCGGCTTATAGACAGCGAAATAGAAGTTAACTCCATGCTCAATCTGAGTTGGCTATATGTTGGTGTGGATGGAACACTGTGGGAAATAGGCAAAAAAGGAAGAGTATTCCGCTATGATGCCAAACATGATCGCTTTCAGCTTGTATACAAGCTACCTGATGAAGTGGTAAAAGGAAATCCGACTCCCGTAAGCTATGGATTTATTGACAGCAACAATATTGTATGGCTCTGTAACGAAGAAGCATTGTATCTCTACGATACGAATACTGAGAAAACTACCGTTATCAAAAACCATATCGGAGAAAGTATTACGGATATCGAGCAAATCGACCCTGAACATTATTTCATCGGTACAGACGTCGGTATACATCATGCCGAATTAAAAGACAACGTTCTCAACCTTTCTCCATGCAACTGGCTTGATAAACTGAAGATGCAAGTGAACGAGTTATATTTCCATAAAGCAAACCGCAAACTATTCATCGGTACGTTCCAGAAAGGCATTTATCTGTACGATATGAATATTCATCAAACTGTAGAGCTGAATGTCGGTTTGCAGGATGTCAGCATTACACGTATCAAAGCCTTCAATGACAAAGAAATATTGATAGCTACAGATGGTGCCGGTATATATAAAATGAATGTGGATACCTATGAGTGCACCCCCTACATCGTGGCGGATTACAATAGCTACAATGCCATGAACGGCAACAGTATTTACGACTTCTATGTAGATGATGAACGCATCTGGATGGCTAATTACCCTATCGGCATCACAGTACGTAACAATCAATATGCCAGTTACGAGTGGATCAAGCATTCTATCGGAAACAAACAATCACTCATCAATGACCAGGTGAATGCCATCATCGAAGATCACGAAGGTGATCTTTGGTTTGCTACCAATAATGGTATCAGTCTCTACTCCACTAAAACAAAGCAATGGCGCTCATTCCTCAGCGTGTTTGATAATGGCAACATGACCAAAAACCATGTTTTCATTTCTTTGTGCGAGGTATCACCCGGCATCATCTGGGCAGGTGGATACACTTCGGGCATCTACCAAATCAATAAAAAACAGATGAAGGTGGAGTTCTTTACTCCTTCTACATTTGGCGATTGTGATATCCGCCCGGATAAGTACATACGTTCTATCATGAAAACTTCCGATGGTAATATCTGGTCCGGCGGCTATTATAATTTAAAACAAATAGATTTTGCACGCAAAAATATACGCACTTATCCGGGACTAAGCGGCATCACGGATATTAAAGAAAAGGATGCGCAACACATGTGGATAGCCACAGCCACAGGACTGTATCTCCTAAATAAGGAAACCGGTAAGTTTCAGAATATCTCGATGCCTATAGAGTCTTTTTATATCAACGCACTTTATCAGATAGCTGACAGTCTTCTGTATATAGGAACCAGTAATTCCGGATTGCTCATTTACAATTATCATAGAAAGTCGTTCGAGCATTTCCACAAAGACAACTGCCCGCTGATTTCCAACAACATATATACCATTCTTCCGGACGGGAATAAAAGTGTCCTGCTGAGTACCGAAAACAGCCTGACAAGTTATTACCCAGAGGGGAAAATTTTCCATAACTGGACCAAAGAGCAAGGATTGAAGAGCGATCACTTCAATGCATCATCAGGCGTACTGCGAAAAAACGGAAACTTCATTCTTGGAAGTACGGACGGAGCAATAGAGTTCCACAAAGATATGATGATTCCACGCAATTATGAGTTCAAAATGATATTCAGCGATTTGCGCGTATTCTATCAAACCGTTTACCCCGGCGATGAGGGTTCACCGCTGGAAGTGGACATAGATGAAACTCAAGTGTTAAAGCTGAAATACAATCAGAACATATTCTCTCTACGGATATCTTCTATCAACTACGATTATCCGTCATTGGTTCTGTATTCCTGGAAACTGGAAGGTTTCTATGACGGATGGAGCCGTCCTGAGAAAGATTGCATGATCCGGTTCACAAATCTGAGTCCCGGAAAATATACATTACGGGTACGTGCCATCTCCAGTGAAGACCGACGAATCGTTCTTGAAGAGCGTGACATGGAAATCATGATAGAACAGCCCTTATGGCTCAGCATATGGGCATTAATACTTTATGCCGCCGTGGTAGCCGCGATTGCCATTATCACATTGCGTGTCATTATCCTGCGCAAACAGCGTAAGGCTTCGGATGAGAAAATACGTTTCTTCATCAATACAGCGCATGATATTCGTACTCCGTTGACACTGATCAAAGCGCCACTGGAAGAACTCAGTGAAAAGGAAAATCTGACACCGAGCGGACGAAGCAATATGAATACTGCCATACGAAATGTGAACGCCCTGTTGCGACTGACGACCAATCTTATTAACTTCGAACGTGCAGACACTTATTCCAGTGCCCTATATGTATCCGAATATGAGTTGAGCACCTACATGGAGGAAATGATCAATGCTTTCCGGGCTTATGCCGACGTAAAACGTATCAGCCTGACTTATGAAAGTAATTTCCGCTACATGAATACCTGGCTTGACAAGGATAAGATGGATTCGATTCTGAAAAATCTGATATCCAATGCCTTGAAATATACACCGGAGGGTGGAAGCGTACATATCTATACAGCAGAAACAGAAGACTATTGGAGTGTGGAAGTAAAGGATACGGGTATCGGTATTCCGTCCTCAGAACAGAAAAAGCTCTTTAAAATACACTTCCGGGGTAGTAACGCCATCAACTCGAAAGTAACGGGTAGTGGTATCGGACTGTTACTGGTATGGAAACTTGTTCACCTGCATAAAGGCAAAATCAACTTTACAAGCACGGAAGGAAAAGGCTCCTGTATTAAAGTCACATTCCCAAAAGGTGAAAAACCTTATCGAAAAGCTATTCACAGTCCGAAACCGGGAAGTGAAAAAGTAGCTTATGCTGAATCGGGAGTGCCTAAGAATGTTACGCCAAACATTGCTTATGATGCAACTAAACAGAAACAACAGCAAAACAGTGATCTTCCGAAAATCCTGATTGTGGAAGATAATGATGAGTTGAGGGAATATCTCCGCAATACACTGTCGGACGACTATAACATACAAGTATGCAGCGATGGCAAACAAGCACTCGAAATAGTCAAGGAATATATGCCTAACATGATTATTTCGGATATCATGATGCCGGAAATGCGTGGAGACGAATTGTGTCATGTCTTAAAGAATGATATTGAAACCTCTCACATCCCCATCATTTTGCTCACAGCACTGAACAATGACCGCAACATCATTGAAGGATTGAAGACCGGAGCAGATGAGTATATTGTGAAGCCTTTCAATATAGGTATTCTCCGTGCTACGATATCCAACATCCTGACGAATCGCTCTTTGCTGCGACATAAATATGCTAATCTGGAACTGAATGATGATGAAGATGCCACAACTTGTACCAATTGTTCCACCGACCTTGACTGGAAATTCATTTCTTCCGTCAAGAAGCATGTGGAAGAAAATATGGATAACGGTGCACTCAATGTGGAAATGCTCTGTTCATTACTGAATATGAGTCGTACCAGCTTCTATAATAAAATAAAAGCCCTGACCGACCAGGCTCCGGCAGACTATATCCGATTGATACGTCTGAAACGTGCCGCACAACTACTGAAAGAGCAGAAATACAGTATAACTGAAGTTGCAGAAATGACTGGTTTCAGCGATGCGAAATACTTCCGAGAAGTATTCAAGAAGCATTTCAGTGTCAGCCCGAGCCAATATGCGAAACAGAAAGAAGAAGGGGAAGAAGGGGAATAAAGTGGTAGAGTGATATCATATTATCACATTATAACATTAAAACTATGAATATTTATTTAGAGGCATTCGGCCTTTTTTCTAAAATAGGAGTTTTCACTATCGGAGGTGGCTATGCCATGGTGCCACTCATAGAGGAAGAAATTGTGGAGAAACGAAAGTGGATCGCCAAAGACGATTTTATAGACTTACTTGCCATTTCCCAATCGACTCCTGGCATTCTTGCGGTTAACATTTCTATTTTCATAGGATATAAACTACGGGGAATTCGTGGTAGTCTGGTGACGACTTTAGGTACTATATTGCCATCATTCTTCATTATTCTTGCCATTGCTTTATTCTTCCATAACTTCAAAGACAATACAGTTGTAGAGCGCATTTTCAAGGGCATCCGCCCGGCGGTAGTCGCACTGATTGCCGCTCCTACATTCAGTATGGCGAAATCAGCAAAAATCAACCGTTACAATGTCTGGATACCCATTGTATCTGCACTGATCATCTGGTTGTTGGACTTCTCTCCTATCTGGGTAATCATCATCGCCGGTGTAGGAGGATACCTGTACGGACGGTTACACCATCCCAAAGTTGAAAGTTGAAAGTTGGCTGCGCATCATAAATCATAAATTATAAATTATAAATCTCCCATGCTTTATCTCCAGTTATTCTATACATTCTTCAAAATAGGTCTTTTCGGCTTTGGCGGCGGATATGCCATGCTTTCAATGATACAAGGTGAAGTAGTCACACGTTACGAGTGGCTGACACCGCAAGAGTTTACAGATATTGTAGCTATCAGTCAGATGACTCCCGGACCTATCGGAATCAATTCGGCAACGTATGTAGGCTTCACGGCTACCGGAAGTGTGTGGGGTTCTGTCATCGCTACTTTTGCAGTAGTGCTTCCTTCATTCATCCTGATGTTGGCTATCAGCAAGTTTTTCCTGAAATACCAGAAACACCCGGCTGTTGAAGCAGTATTCAGCGGATTACGTCCGGCAGTGGTAGGTCTTCTGGCATCAGCGGCCTTGATATTGATGAATACTGAGAATTTTAGTTCACCTAAAGAAGATATGTACTCGTTTATCGTCAGTTGCATCATCTTCCTGGTGGCTTTTGTGGGTACCCGGAAATATAAAGTCAATCCGATAGTGATGATTATAGTCTGCGGAATAGCAGGTTTCATATTGTATTAACCAAAAAGGTGAAGCTTATAGCTTCACCTTTTTGGCCACTACCTTCGACTCATTATGCAGTCGGTCGAGTGCTGTTACCACATAGCGATATTTAGTCTTTCCATTTTCATAGGGTAACTTATAGAAGTTATCCCGCGTGATGGCTACAATATGAGAAGGATCACTGATGTCCACTTTCTCTTTAGCATCGAAACGGTAAATCACATACTGTACGGCACGATCCATTTCATCCTTATACTTCGGTGCTGTCCAGAACAAAAGATATCCATCTTCTGTCCACACCGGTTTCATCTTGCGCACTTTATCCGGCGCTTCATTATCCATGAAATCAAAAACAGGAGGCAAGGCGGGATATTTGTGGTATTCAGCCATCAAAGCATCACGATACTTTCCGGCATTCTCCACCACTGCACTTGCAGGCCACTGACAACTTCCACCAATCGTCTGATAAGCACGTTGCAACGCCATCTTACGGGGAAGCTGGTTCATGGAAGGAGTCTGCGGATCAGCATTCTGCACCGTATTCATTACCGACTGACCAATGAACAAAGGACGATTTTCCGTATTCTTTGCCCACCACTTCACCAATGTCTCATAATCAGCTACCGGATGACCTATCTGCCAGTATATCTGCGGAATGTTATAGTCTATCCAGCCTTCACGGGCCCAAAGAAGCACATCGGCATAAAGATCATCATAGTTTTGCAAACCGTTGGTCTTACTACCCAGCGGATCACTCTTCTGATTACGGTAAATACCAAACGGAGAAACACCGAACTTAACCCATGGCTTCAATTCACGCACTGTCTCATGAATTTTCTTTATCAACACATTGACATTACTGCGACGCCAATCTGCTTTATTAGAAAATCCACCGCCATAACGGGCAAAGCTGGCATCATCCGGAAAGTCTACTCCCTGTTTAGGATAAGGATAGAAATAATCATCCATATG
>ERZ826016.513-NODE-513-length-47213-cov-5.990224_pt1 | contig 47213 bp, 45 predicted proteins | sample MGYA00519872_ERZ826016 | MGnify/ENA primary metagenome ERZ826016 (study PRJEB31778, sample SAMEA3449218) | human gut metagenome | biome: human gut; feature: human-associated habitat; material: faeces | place: United Kingdom | collected 2010/2012 ... | reverse complement strand
CGGTGCCCAGCTTCCCCCTGCGGGGTCGGCCTCCAACGGAACGGGCGGGGAGCTGGACCAATGTTAGACTTATTGCACATACGGTGCGGGCTTCATGCTCGATGTGAATGTTTCTCATACACCGGTGCGGGCCTACATAGAGACGCATTCCCTTTCTCTTCATGCCCGGGGAAGTTTTGTGTCGCGCGCGAGCGCGCTCCCTTGTGCGTTCCTTTTGCATTTCTTTTTCTATTTTCTTTTATAAGAATCACTGTAATAGAAAAGGCCGCCCGGCGAGGGCGGCTTCTTTTGCGCTCACAGGCCGGCGACTTTCATGGATTCGGTGAAGGCACGCCACTGGTCGGGGCGGGGATCGCCGTAGAGTTTTTCTGCGGCGGCGCGGGTAATGAACCATGTCCGCCCGGCGCGGCGGCGTTCGCCATCTCCGAGGCGGGCGGCGCGGTGGCCGGCGCCGGCGGCGGCGCTGCGCACGTCTTCGGCGCCGCGTCCCCAGAGCTGGCCGGCTTCGGCAGTGGTAAAGACGAGGAGGAGCGGATGGAGCGCCGCGTCTCCCGCGGGCTCGCCGCCATAGAAGCGGGCGGCGGCGGCTTTGTCGACGAGCCAGCCGGTGGGCGTGTGCTTGGCACCTGCGCCGAAGAGGCCCTGTTCGCAGTCGGCTTTCACGGCTTTGGCCGTCACGCCATGGATGTCGGCGATTTCTTTTTCGGTGCCGCAGGCGTCGAGGATGTCCGGGAAGCGCAGGGCCGCCGCGTCTTCCGGCAATGGGAAGGCCTCAGTGGGGAACACGAAGAGGCCGGACGCAGCGGCGCAGACAGCGGCGCCGGCGGGGAGGCGGCGCCAGTCGCGGAAGCTGCGGAGAGCGGCGGCGGTGCGGTGCGGATCGTCCAGCGCGGTCCAGGCGCGGGCTTCGCCGGGGACGGGGCGGAAATCTGCGGCCGGGCAGGCCGGGAGGAGATAGAGCGCGGGCCCGCAGGCGAGGACGGCCCCTTCCTGCGGCAGCCGGCCCAGCAGCCAGTCTTCGTAGAGGCGGGCGGCGTCCCGTTCTGTGATTCCGGTATAGAGCAGTCGATTCATGGCTGTCTCCTTTCTTTTTTATTTTTCTATTATCCCACGGTTCTCCCGCGGCCGCCAGAAAAAGGGCATGAAAAAAGAGCAGACAGCCTGCTCTTTGCGAGGAATCAGTCCCAGCCCTTCCGGTGCTCCTGCCGGCCCCAGATCCAGAGGGTGGCGACGAGAAGGATGGCCCCGCCCAGGAAGAAGGCGGAGGAAAGGCCGAAGGCATCGGCGGTGACGCCGCCCAGGAGCGGCCCCACGAAGTTGCCCAGATTCATGCCGGTGGCCATGAGGCCGAAGGCGCTGCCCCGCATGCCCGCGTCAGTGCATTCGTTGACGCCGGCGGTGATGGCGATGGTGCCGCCCACGACGAAGATGCCGAAGAGGAACTGCGCCGCGGAGAAGGTCCAGATGTCCGGCGCGAGCCACTGGGTGAAGAAGGTGGCCGCCCCGCCGGCGAAGGACCAGAGGATGGCCGTATTCACGCCGCGGCGGGTGCAGAGCTTGCCCCAGAAGGGCGCGGCGATGACGCCGGCGATGCCCACCACGCCCACGATGATGCCGGAGAAGAGGTCCGCGTCGGCCGTGTCATGGGTGAGTTCCGCCACATAGAGGGCGAAGATGGGATTGATGAGGATGATGGCCGCCTGATTGACGATCATGAGGCCCATGAGGCGGAGGAAGGTGTGGTTGCCGGAGAGGATGCGGAAGGACGCCATCATGCCCACGTGCTGTTTCGCGTCCTGCTTCGGCTCGCGCACGAAGAAGAGGATGAGCAGGAAGCAGATGACGTACCCCACGCCGCCCACGAGGAAGGAGGTGCGCATGCCGAGGAAATGGGCCAGGCTCCCGCCGAGGAAGGGGCCGATGACGCTCCCGGCGCTGCGGCCGGCCATGAGGAAGCTGATGGCTTCGGCGGAGTGGCTTCCGGCGATGGCGGAGAGCAGGGACTGGCAGATGGGGAAATACCCGAAGGAGAAGCCCTGGAACATGCGCACGCCGATGAACTGGAGCGGCGTGGTGACGATGGAGGCAATGAAGAAGGCCAGCGCGAGGCTTCCCGCGGCGCGGAGGATCATCTTCTTGCAGCCCATGCGGTCGGAGAGCGCGCCCCAGATGGGCAGGACGATGGCGCCCATGAGGAAGGTGCTCGACGCGGCGAGCGACGTCCAGAGCTCTACGTTCTCCTGCGTCGCGCCGAGGTCGAGGAGGTAGAAGGACAGGAAAGGAAAGACCATCGTGCCGCCGCCGGAGACGCAGATGCCCCCGAGCGCACAGATCCACACGGTCCGTTTCAGATAGGAATTGCCCATGATTCCGCCTCTTTCCGCCGCTTCTTTGCGGCTTTGCCGTTCATTATGGCCGGATTTGCTTAGATTATGCGCCCGCCTCCGCGCGGTGTCAATGCGGATCCGCCCGTTTTTCGCGGTGCGGCCGCTTCCGGGCGCAAAAAAAGAAGCGCCCCGGAGGGACGCCCCTTTCGCACTGTGTGTCAGTCCGCGATGACGGAGAGCTGGATGGTGCTGGTGACCTGCGGGTGCACCCACACTTCGATCTCGTATTCGCCGGTCTGCTTGATCGGTTCCTTGATCTTGATGTTTTTCTTGTCGAGCTTGAAGCCGTACTTCTTCTCGAGGGTCTCGCTGATGTCCTTGGCGGTGACGCTGCCGAAGATGCGGCCGTCTTCGCCGACCTTCACGTGGATCTCCGCGTGGACTTTCTTCAGCTGGGACGCCATGACCACCGCTTCGTCCGCGGCGACCTTGGATTTGAATTCCTTGGATTCCTTCCGCTGCGCGGCGGTATTGAGGTTCGCCTTCGTCCCTTCCTGGCCGAGGCCCCGCTTGATGAGCACGTTGCGCCCGTAGCCGTCGGAGACTTCCACCACGTCGCCGCGTTTGCCCAGTTTCTTCACGTCCTGCAAAAGCACTACTTTCATTTATGATTCCTCCTTCAGCTGTTCACGGACCGCAGCGATGATCTTTTTCTCTGCGTCCTCTTTGTCCTGTTCTTTGATCTGCGCGCCGGAGACGGTCATGTGTCCGCCGCCGCCGATGGCTTCCATGACGAGCTGTACGTTAATTGTACCATCGCTCCGGGCGGATACGCCAATTTTCTTGTCCAGCGGGTAGAAAAGGATGCTGCACCGGATGCCCTCCACGTTCACGAGGAAATCCGCCACCTGCGCCGCGATGACCTGCGCCTGCGCGACGCCCGCCGGGCACTCCGCGATGGCGATGCATTTGTCGATGATCTTCATCTTCGCCATGATGGCCGACTTGATCTTCGTGGTCTCGATGTCCACGGCGAAGAGCTCCCGCACGAGTTTCGTGTCCGCGCCGCTCCGGCGGAGGAAGCTCGCCGCGTCGAAGGTGCGGATGCCGGTCTGGACGGCGAAATTCTTCGTATCCACCACGATGCCCGCGTAGAGGCAGGACGCGATGAGCTGGGGCAGCTCTTCGTCCGCGCCGTAGTACTGCACGAGCTCCGCCACGAGTTCCGCCGTGGAGGAGGCGGACGGCTCCATGTAGGTGAGGAGCGTATTCGGGATGATGGTGCTGGACCGGCGGTGATGGTCGATGATGACCCGGCGGGAAGAGCGCTTCAGCACTTCCGGCGCGGCTACCATCTCCGGCACGTGGGTGTCCACCACGAAGACGAGAGTGCGGTCGGTGACGAGGTCTTTCGCGTCCCCTTCGTCGATGAGGAGTTCCGAGAGCGCTTCGTCGTCCTCGATGGCGCGACGCATCTTCTTCGACGTCTCGGGGTATTTCGAGACGACCACGTGCACGTCCTTGCCGGAGGCCAGCGCCAGGTAGGCCACGCCCATGGCGCCGCCCAGCGCGTCGTAGTCTTCATTGGCGTGCCCCATGACGAGCACGCGGTCCGAGTCGCCGATGATCTCCCGCAGGGCCTGCGCCACCACGCGCACGCGCACGCGGGTCATGCTGCCGGTGGCCGGGGTCTTGCCGCCGAAGACTTTCACGTCCTCGCCGATGCGCACCACCGCCTGGTCGCCGCCGCGGCCGAGAGCCAGGTCGAGCGAGACCTGCGCCTCCTCCGCCTGCCGGGCGAAGGTGTCCTCGCTCTGCACGATGCCGATGGACACCGTCACGGGGATGCGGTTCACCGTCTTGATCTCGCGCACCTTGTCGAGGATCTCGAAATGGTTCTCCATGAGAGTCGCCAGCGAGGCCCGGGAGATGCACGCCGCGAAGTCCGCCGTGGCGTACTGTTTGATGAATCCGTCCAGCTGGGAAAATTCCCCGAGGATGCATTCGTCCACCTCGGAGAGGAGATTTGATTTCTCCACGTCCGTCATGTCCGCGGAGACTTCGGAAATATTGTCGATGCGGATGAGGCAGAAGACCGGCATGGCCTCTTCGCTCGCCTGGATGGCCTTCTCCATGTCGGTGCGGTCCATCAGGTAGAAGAGCATGTACGCGCTCTTGCCGTCCTCGCCGGCTTCGATGAATTTGTGGAATACCCGGAAGTACGCACCCTTCACCGCGCAGTCGAACCATCCGGACTTGCCCCAGAGGCGCGCCGCGTGGGTCCCCGGCAGGAGCCGGTCGATCTCGGTCTCCCCTTCCGCCTCGGCCTTCACCCACGTGCGGAAGATGTCGTTCGCCCAGACGAGGCGGCGCTTGTCGTTCACCATGGCGATGCCGAGGGGCAGGTTCTTCACGGCGTACACCGTGCCCGCCTCCACGCCGGCGGAGAGATCGTCCAGATATTTCATGAGGATCTTCTCCTGCTCCAGGTCGTTCTTCTTGATGAAGATGACGCACGCCATGTCGATGATGGCGAGGAGCACGCCGAGCACCCAGTTCTGGCTGACGAGGGCCAGCAGTGTCACGATGACCAGCACGCAGAAAAGTTTCTCATTCCTCTTCTGCACCCAGACTTTCTCCAGCATAGAGCCTCCCTGCCCGCGGCTTCCCGCGGGCCTTTCTTTCTCAGTGTCCTTATTATACTAAAAATCCGTGGAAATAGAAAACGGGGCCGGACGCGCGAAAACGGCGCCCGAAAGCGCCGTCTGTCACTGATAGTTCCGTTTTTCCCGGTAATGGAAGAGCATGTCGAAGAGGCCCATCACGACCACCACCTGCTGCATGAAGGGCAGGAAGAGGGAGCCCGCCGCGAGGAACCACCGGAGGGTGCGGAAGACCGGGTACCGCACGGGGAGCCACCATGCGAAGGCGATGCCCTGGAGCCAAAACATGAAATTGCACACGAGCTGGAGGTTGTAGTTCACCGTGGTGATCCAGTTGTCCTCCGTGTAGACGAGGCCGATGCCGATGAAGACGAGGTAGGCATAGACGGACCACATGGGGAGCTGCCAGCGGGAGAGCGGCGGCAGCGAGGGGATGTCCTTCAGCCCGAGGCGGCCGAAGATGTAGCCGGAGAGGACCATCGCCGCCCAGGAGTAGATGACGCACACGGTCACGGCGATGAAGAGCACCGACTTCCGCAGCAGCTCGTAGGTGACGTTCATGCTCTCCTGCGCCGCGGCGAGGGTCTCCCCGCTGTAGAACTGGGGCAGGAGCTCTTCCGTGGACTGGCGGATGGACTCGAAAAAGCTCCCGTCAAGGAGCGACGTGTCCACGCCGAGCACGAACACGCCGAAGAGGATCTGGAGCGCGAAGGCGCAGAGCACGGCCGCCGCGCCCGCGAAGAGCGTCACCGCCGGGCGCACGCGCCGCCGGTAGCACCAGCCCAGCACGGTGCCCAGGCAAGCGAAGATGGCGCATACGAAGGCGCCGGAGAAGACCCCGAAGAAGACGGAGTCGAGGATGAGCGTGCCCGCGGTGACGATCACCGACCAGCGCGTGCCGTGCGTGAGGCCGATGTAGGCGATCGGCAGCGGGATGAGCAGGAAGATGACCGTGGAGAAGATGGGCATGTACAGCCCCAGCATGGACAGGACGACCGCGACGGCGGTGCCCATGCCGGCGGCGACTACGGCGTTCGTGTCGCCCGGACGGAATGATTTCATGAGATTTCCTTTCTGTGGGAGAGCCTCCCCGTATATATTTTCTTCAATATATCAGAATGACCGGCAAAAAGAAAGACAGCCGCCTCCGGGGAAGCGGCCGTCTCCGGCGTCAGCGGACCTCCTGGATGATGGGGAGGATCATGGGACGCCGTTTCGTCTTGTCGTAGAAATATTTGCCCAGCGTGTCGCGGACCTGCGTCTTGATGGCATTCCACTCGGTCACGTCGCCCGCCTCGCACCGGTCGAGCACGTTCTCCACGCGGTTCTTCGCGCCGGCGATGAGCTCTTCGCTGTCGCGGACGTACACGAAGCCGCGGGACACGATGTCCGGGCCGGCGAGCACGTGGTTCGAGCCCTTCTCGAGAGCGATGACCACGATGACCACGCCGTCATTGGAGAGCTGCTGGCGGTCGCGGATGACGATATTGCCCACGTCGCCCACGCCGAGGCCGTCCACGTAGACCGGCCCCGCGGTGACGCGGCCCGCCACGCGGCCCGACCGGGACGTGAATTCGAAGACCATGCCGTTCTCGCCGACGAAGATATTCTGTTTCTTCACGCCCATGCTCTCCGCGAGCTCCGCATGGCGACAGAGCATGCGGTATTCCCCGTGAACGGGGATGAAGAATTTCGGCTGGATGAGGGCGTGCATCGTCTTCAGCTCTTCCTGCGAGCCGTGGCCGGACACATGCACCCGCATGGACGTGGTGGAGATGACGTGCGCGCCGAGGCGCATGAGCTTGTCGATGGTGCGTCCTACGCTGGTCTCATTGCCCGGGATGGGGGACGCGGAGATGATGACCGTGTCGCCCGCGTGGACCTGCACCTGCCGGTGGTTGCCCTCCGCCATGCGGGAGAGCCCCGCCATCGGCTCGCCCTGGCTGCCCGTGGTGAGGATGCACAGCTGGTCGTCGCGGTAGCGGTTCATTTCCTCCGGCTCGATGAAGGTGCCCGCCGGCGCTTTCAGGTAGCCCAGCTCGAGGGCGATGTCCGTGACGTTCACCATGGACCGGCCGAAGACGCACACCTTGCGGCGGAAGGCCACCGCGGCGTCCACCGCCATCTGGATGCGGGACACGTTCGACGCGAAAGTCGCCAGGATGATGCGGCCCCGCGCGCCGGAGTAGGCTTTCATGAGCGAGTCCATCACCACCGCTTCGGACGGGGTGTAGCCCGGGCGCTCCGCGTTCGTGGAGTCCGCCATGAGGAGCAGCACGCCCCGCTGCCCGAGCTCGGCCAGCTTGTGCACGTCCATGAGGTGGCCGTCCACCGGCGTGTGGTCGAATTTGAAGTCGCCCGTGTGGACCACCACGCCCACGGGGGTGCGGAAATAGATGCCGCACGAGTCTGGGATGGAGTGGCACACGTGGAAGAAGCCGAACTTGAAGCAGCCCGCCTTGTATTCCTTGCCCGTCTCGATGACGTTCAGCTCGTACTTGCCGATGCGCGCTTCGCGGAACTTCCCTTCGATGAGGCCGCAGGTGAGGCGCGCCGCGTAGATCGGCGCATTCACTTCCTTCATCAGGTACGCCAGAGAGCCGATGTGGTCTTCGTGGCCGTGGGTGATGACGATGGCCCGCACTTTATCTTTATTTTCGATGACATAGCTGAAATCCGGGATGACGATGTCGATGCCGAGCATATTCTCCTCCGGGAACGCCATGCCCGAGTCGAGGATGATGATGTCTTCGCCATAGCGGACGATCGTCATGTTCTTGCCGATCTCGCCGAGACCGCCCAGGGGAATGATCTGTAATTTTTCCTTTGCCAAAATAAACCTCCCTTGCCGTCCGCCGCGCGCCGCCTCACAGTCGCACCAAGGCCCGCCGCGCCGGACAAAAAAATAAAAGCCGTACAATGGTCGCTACCGCTAATTATACCATATCCTTCCAAATCATTGGCCGCCGCAGACGGGAAAAGGGCGCAAAAAAAGAAGAGGCCATGCCTCTCCTCTGTCTGCCTGTGTTCTCAAGCCGCCGCTTCTGCCGGCGCCTCCCGGCCCACGTACGCCGCCACCGCCTTGGCCAGCGCTTCGCCGTACGTCCCCGGCGTGATGGCCATGGTAGTCGCCAGGCTCCGCATCTGCCGCGGCGCGCCCCGCTTGTAGAGCGTCCCGTGGTCGCTCGTGCGGACGCGGCCTGCGGCGAAGTCGATCACGTACGCCGTGACGTAGGTCTCCTTCAGGTTCGCCGTATCCGTACGCACGAGCACGGACGCGGTGTCCGACGCCGCATCATAGGTGAGGCTGTCCGCGTCGAAATAGAGCGTATCCTGGTCGGACTGGGAAAACTGCATCCACGCGCCGGGGATCTCCGGCGGCACATACTCCTCCGCCTGCACCGCGCTCCCCAGCAGGAACACCGCCAGCACCACCATCAGGAATTTTTTCCACATCGTACTTTCCCCCTTTCACAGAGTTCTTTTCTTACAGTATACGACGGCCCGCGCGGGAACACAAAAAAAGACGGCCGCCGCCGTCTGCCCGCGCCGGCGCTCACCGCCGCACCGCGCGGAGCCGCTTCAGGAGCTCCGTGAAAAGCTCCACGTTGAGGTAAGCGTAGCACCAGCTGTTGAAGACGAAGATGACCGCCGCCATGGCCGCGCCGGACAGGGAAAAGACCGCCCGCCCCGGGTCCGGGTCGTAGCCGAGGACGCCCGCGAGGGGCTGCCAGATCCACTGGAGGAAGGAGATCATCCGCGAGAGGATGGATGTGAGCGCGTCCGCGATGCCCAGCACGTAAATGGAGAACACGATCTTGTAGGACATTTCCACCAGGTAGGCCAGCGCCGTCAGAGCGATGACGCGGCCCCGCGGCCAGCCCCGGCGGAAGCCGTATCCCATGGCGAGGCCCAGCGCGCCCGCGTACACCGCCGTAGTGAGGCCGATCTCCGGCCCGCCGATCATCGTCACGAGGAGGATCACCGCCGCCGAGGCGCCCAGCCCCCAGCGCATGCCGCTGAAATACGCCACCGCCGCGATGGGCGACGCCGCCACGAGCATCGTCACGAAGACGAGGAACGGGGCGACGAGCTTCAGCAGGACGAAGAGGGACGCGATGGCCGCCGCGGCGGCCGCCTCCGTGAGCCGTTTCGTCTTCCGTACCGATTCCGTCATGATTCCTTCCCGAAAGCGCGCACCAGCGCTTCCTTTTCTTCCTTCTTCCAGTGCTTGAGGCGCGCCTCCATGGACCGCGCGTCGTGGGCGTTCCCCCACTCGCGGTACCACACCAGCGTGACCGGCCGGCGGGAGCGGGTGTACTTCGCGCCGCGCCCCGCATTGTGCGCCGCCGTGCGCGCCTCCGCCGAGTCCGCCGCGCTGCCCGTGTAGAGCGAGCCGTCGCTGCACCGCACCATGTACGTGTACCACCGCCGGGCCTTCTCCTCCGCCATGCCGCGCCTCCTTCCGTATGTTATGTATTATACGCATTCCCCGGGCAAAAGAAAAATCCTCCCGGAGGAGGATTGGTCAGTACCATTCGTTCACCCAGTTCCGCAGGAGCGGGAAATTGCCGCGGAGGAAGCGGAGCGCTTCGTCCCTTGCGGCCTCGTCATCGGTGAGCCACGCCGCTTCGCCGTACCGGAAGAGATCGTCCGCGGAGAGCGCGCCGAAGAGGAGGTGCGCCGCCCCCGCCGGGGTGAGGCGGAAATCGGGCGCGCTGCCGGAGGCCGCCGTCAGACGTCCGTCTGCCGCCCGGAGGGTGTACGCCCCGGCGAGCTCCGGGAGCGTCCCGTCGTCCAGCCAGAAGGAGACTTCGCCCGCCTCCGGCGCGGGCAAGCCGGTGAAGGCCGCCGCGGGGTCGGTCACGCGGGCCGTCATGTACGGGAAGGTGCGGTTCCGGATGTACGTATGCTCCGCGCCGTCCGCCCAGAAGAGGTACGACCGGTCGTCCAGCGGCTCGTACCACCGGCACAGGTCCACCGAGCCGAGGTGCCCCGCCATATACGCATAGAGACCGCGCCGCCCCGCTTCCGAGGCCCACGCCAGTTCCGAAGCGGTGAGCGTCCGGCCGTCGATGCCGTAGAAGAGGTACCCCGCCGGGCCGTCTTCGTCGTACACCACGGCGATGTACCCTTCCCGGAGCTGGCCCTCGATGCGGCGCCGCCAGCCCGCCTCGCTCCGCACGGTGAAGCCGCTCCGGCCGGCGGTGTGCGCCCGGTAGATCCCCGCGAGGAGCGCCCAGTCGTCCGGGCCTTCCGCCGCGCCCGCCTTCACCGCCCGCCGGCCCAGCGCCGCGAGCCGCGCCGGCTCTGCCTCCCGCTCCCACTGGTGCGCGTAGAACGCAAAGCCCAGCGGGTAGTAGAACGATGCGTCTGACGGCATGAGGATATCCACCGGTTTCCCCGCCGCCCGGGACGCGCGGAAAGCCCCCGCGAGGAGCGCCCGCGCCAGGCCCCGGCCCCGCGCCGCAGGATGGGACGCCACGCCCACGATGTAGTCCGCGGGGACCGCCTTCCCCCGCACGGACAGCGTATACGGCCGCAGATGGAGCGCGCACGCCGCGCGGCCGCCCTCCAGGCCGACGAGCGTCTCCTCCGGCCGGTACACCCGGCTGAAGTACCACTCGAAAAACGGGTCGCCGGGCCGCTCGAAACAGTAGCCCCACAGCGCGCGGCACACCGCCTCGTCCGCCGCCGTCCCTCTCCGGATCTCCATACGCCCTCCTTACTCGGCCAGCATCACGTCGTATTTCTCCGCGAAGTGGTCCGGATTGTACTCCATCTTCGCCTGCCGGAGGCCGGGCAGTCCCAGATCCTCCTCGCGGTTCACGAATTCCGTCGTGCTGAACTCCCGCAGGAGGAAATCCCGGTTGATCGCCTGATACAGCCCGCGGATCTCCGGATTCGCCTTTTCGAAATGGATGTGCGCCACCCGCTCATTGAGGAAGCTCCCCATGGTGAGCGCCTCAATGCGGCCGTAGATGCGGATCACCGCGCCCCGCATGCCGAGCGCCTCCCAGTTCGCAAAGGCCAGCCCGATGGCCTCCGCTTCTTCCTCGATGTCCCCATGGCGGGCGAACCACTCTGCCAGCGCCGCCTTCGCCTCTTCCGCGTTCGCCGCGGTGATCGGCTCGTACACATAGTCGCTGTACTGGCGGAGGAAGCTGTTCAGATGGTTCTTCTTCATGCGGAACTTCTTCCCCGGGAGCGCGATCAGGTCCGCCGTGCGGTAGATGTACTCCCAGTTGTTCCGGTCCTCCACGAAGCGGAACGTCCCCGGCAGGAACTCCTTGATCCGCTCCACCACCCAGGGCGACGCCGCCTTGATCATGAAAGGCTTCCCCATCTCCGCCAGATGATCCCGGATGAGCGCGAGGCCGTGCGTGAACGACGCGCCGTCCCCCGCGAAAGGCGGCATGAAAAACGTCTGGTCCCCGTAGCCCGCGCGGATGAAGAGCACCCCGTCCTCCACGGCCCACATCGTATGATAGGCGTGCTGCCACAGGAAGAGCGTGTCGAACGAGCAGTCCGCCCGCTCGTAGTGATGCTCGCCGAAAAATCCGTTGATATAGTCTTTTTCCTCGATTCGGAATGGCCTGAACTCTATGATGTCCACTCTCCTTCTAAAATCTTCAATCTACCTGTATTGTACCATACCGGGGAACCCGCCCCGCCGCCGGGAGGGCAGGAGATGCGGAAACGGCCCGCCCGGGCTGTGCACTGCGAAAAGACACCTTCCCGCCCACTTTTCCCCGGAAATATCGCGGTTTCTCCGCTTCCTCCCTGCCGAAACGGGGCAGAAATCCATGAAAATCTGGGACGGCGTCATTTGCCCACAGGGATAGCGCCCCTTTTTTCACAGGATTCACGGCCCGCCGGGAAGCCCCGCGGCGCGGTGAAAATCCCGGCCCTCGCCATCCCGGTGTGAAAAAAGTTATGAACAGTTATTCACAGAAAATTGTGTGCATTTCCAGTGCACACGCGGAGGATACCCGGATTTTACGAAATTTTTGCAGGGAGCGAACAGATTGGCCCCCTTTCAGGTGCATAACTGTGAATAAGTCTGTGAATTGTGTGGAAATCTTCCCGCCGGGACGCACAAATCACAGGACTGCTTCCTGACCGGCTCTCCGGCCGCGCGCCGGTCTGTGCATAACTCCCGCTCATGCACCGGCCGCATTCCATGCATTGGCCGCCCTCTCTGCCGGCCTCTCACGCAGTAAAATCCATTCTGCTGCCCTTCCGGCTGCAGCGCCGCTTCTGCGCGGTCCCGTCCACTCCGGATGCACGGATTCCGGCCCGCTGCCTCCCGAAAAGCGGCCGCACCAGCTCATCATTACAGCCCGCAGCAGGACATATTTCCTGCCTATGCGGGGAAACACAGGCGGCCCTCACAGAAAAACTTTCCTCTGCCGGCCGCTGCCGCTGCATTTTTCCGTCTCCTGCCGCGCCGCAGCGTCTCCGGGCACGCACTGTGCAATTCTGTTTAAACCTTCCATAAAACTTTAATCAACGATTTCCGCTCCCGATGGTATAATAGGAGCATCCCAATCCATCGCATGCGATGGAAGAAAGAAGGCTTTTGCATGAAATCCGCATCTCTCGCCGCGCTCCTCTGCGCCGGCTGTCTCTTCACCTCTCCCGTATCCGCCGCGGAACCCGCGCCGGCGGACGCCGCTGCCTCCGCCAGCACAGACGCGCCGGAAGCGGCCGCACCGGCCGGCGTCATCGGAAGCGCCGACGGGCCGACGGCCATCCTCGTCATGGACACCGCGCCGCAGGATGCCCCGGTGGCTCCCTCCGCGCCCGTCGCAGAAGCGGCCGGCTCCGCTGCGGACGCCATCGCCGAAGAAGAAGCCCCTGCAGTGCGCTCCCATCCCGTGGAGGTCCAGTTCGAATACATCGAGCACCGCTTCTACAAGAACCGCCACATTGACAACTACACGGTCCATCTCTATCAGGAGATGAAGCGGAACGGCTCCGTCTCCTTCTGGCGCGGCCTCACCTTCACCCGGCCCACGGGCTACCTCACCGAAGACGACGGCTCTCACCGGGACAGCGACTCCTGGGGCATCGGCCCGTCCTTCATGATCCGCTGGGAAAAGCCCGTCAGTGAGAAATGGTCCGTCGGCATCGACGGCACAGGTTCTCTCCTCGCATACAACCACGCGTTCCCCGCCGGCGGACGCGCCTTCGGCTTCCTATGGCGCGTCGGCCCCCGCGTCTCCTACTACCCGGACAAAGACTCCGCCGTCCGCCTCGGCTGGTCCTACATGCACTGCTCGAACGGCTTCTCTTCCCACAACCCGGGCTACAACGGCGTAGGCTTCTCTCTCATGTACGCCCATAATTTCTGAAATTTCCCACGCAAAAAGACTGCCCTTTCCGGAGCAGTCTTTTCTTTTGTCTTCATTTGTCCCAGCGGAGGAGGTAGCGTGTGCCGGCGGGCTCGACGCCGCTCATGACGGGATCGAGGCCTTTCCGATGCGGCTCGTTGCGGCAGCGGAGGAAGAGGCCCCGCGCGCGGTCGGCCACGGCGTCGAAGGTCTCGCCGGTCCCGGTATCTTCCACGCGGCAGGGCACGAAGCGCTCGTCGATGATCTGGAGCACCCGGTGGAGGCCGTAGCGGAAAGGCTCGCCCCGGTCGGTCGCCTGGTTGTACATATTTTCGCCGTCCGCCCAGCCGGTGTAGCCGCGGCACACGGGCGAAGCGAGCGGATTCCACCCGCGGGCGGGCACGGACAGGTGGTGCGGCGCATCCCAGCCGTATTCCTGCTTCGCGTTCTCGTGGAAGATGCAGCGGATCCAGTTCTCGTCCATGGTCACGCCCCGCGGAGCGCGGCGAGGAGCTCGTCCACATGGGTGGACGCCTTCACGTTCCGGTAGGCCGCGGCAAGATTTCCGTCTTCGTCGATGAGGAAAGTGGAGCGCTCGATGCCCATGTACTTCCGGCCGTACATGCTCTTTTCCTTCATGACGCCGTACAGATGGCACACCGTCTCTTCCGTATCCGCCAGAAGCGGGAAGTTCAGCTCGTTCTTGTCGCGGAAATTGCAGTGGCGGCGCACGCTGTCCCGGGAAACGCCGAGCACTTCATAGCCCAGCGCCCGGAAATCCTCCAGATGGTCGCGGAAGGCCCGCGCCTCCACGGTGCACCCGGAAGTGCTGTCTTTCGGATAGAAATACAGGATGACTTTCCGGCCGCGGTATTCGGAGAGAGAGATGTCCCGCCCGCCGTCCGAGGGAAGGGTGAAATCCGGCGCCGGCGCGCCGATCTGAAGTTCTGCCATACCAGTTGCCTCGCTTTCTTTTATCGAAAAAATTCCATATCCGCAGTGTAGCGCATCCGCCCTCGTTTTTCAAGAAAAAGAAAAGCTTTTATTCAATAAAGATGGAGATTTCCCCATCATTTTCTATTATAATAAAGAAAACTATACTTCATTCTCAAATCACAAAGGAGTGGTATTATGGCAACGACAATTGAGGTTAATAAACAAAGTGTTGAAAACTTTTTAAAAACTGGCGAAATCAATCCCTTTGTCATCCCGGAATATCAGCGCCCCTACGCATGGGAAGAAGAACAGGTAGAAACCTTGTTTAACGATTTATTTGAATTTGCCTGTGCTATTGATGAGCGAGATAAACGCACCACATATTTTCTCGGTAGCATCGTTTCCTATGAAAATGAAAATGGCGAACAGGAAATCATTGACGGACAGCAGCGCATTACATCCCTTTTCCTTTTACTGCGAGCCATTTACGCCAAATTACAAACTATGCAGCCCAATGACGTACGAAACAATTTCATCAAAAAAATCGCGCCTACACTCTGGCCAACAGACCCTTACACCAACAAACCGGATATGGATAAAATCCTACTGGAATCCCGCGTTATGAATAACCGCGGAAATCAGATTCTCAATGATATCCTGCATACAGGAAAAGCAGACCCCAAGGCTCATGACAACTATTCCCAAAATTATCGCCGCTTCCAGGAGATGTTTGAAGAAGTATGTACCAAGGAGCCGCTGAAGATTTACCGTTTTATCCGCAGCATACTGGAACAGGCCATTCTTCTCCCCATTACCGCTGATACTCAGGACACTGCCCTGACGATTTTCTCTACGCTGAATGACCGCGGTCTGCCGTTATCTGACGCAGATATTTTCAAAGCCAAGATTTACAATCATCTTTCTGAGGGGGAAAAGAACCTATTCATTGAGAACTGGCAACGGCTGGAAGAGCAGTCTGCCAATGCTTCAGAAAGTATTCAACAATTATTCTATTATTATCTCTTTTATCTCCGCGCCAAGGAAGGCGATACAAAAGCAACAACGCCCGGCCTGCGGAAATTCTATTCAACGAATCAATTTTCCAGATTATATGAACCAGATTTGATGAAAAATCTCAAAACGATTCTCAATATATGGCTTGTTTCCACCAATAGAGAAATCATTGAAGATGAATCGTGGTCAAAAAATTCGCAAATTCTCTGCGTATTGGATGTGTTGAAATCGTACCCTAATGAATACTGGAAATATCCTGTTATAGTCTATTATCTGACGCATCGTTTGGAATCGAAATTTGAAGAGAATTTTCTTAAATTCCTGAAAAAGCTCACACTAGAACTGTTATCTCGTTACCTGATTACACCCTCTATCAATGCCGTTAAAAACGAAATTCTGAAATTAAACGTGGCTATTATCCATTCTTCCCTCCCACAATTTGATTTCAAACCTATTGACGTCAACCGGCTGAAAGACAATATTCCACTCCCAAGTCGAAATATTGTCCGCATGATGCTCAAACTGCTCACTTACCAGGCGCAAACTACGCTGCTTCCTCCGGCATGGGAAATTGAGCACATTCTCCCGCAAAAATATCAAAGCGCCTATTTTATGGCCATTGATGAAAACATCATGAAGGAAAATATTGAACATATCGGGAACAAAATACCATTGGAGAAAAAGCTGAACATCATAGCAAGCAACGGATATTTTGCTCGCAAGAAAAAAGAATATCTTTCTTCTAACATTACGATAACAAAGAACATCGGGTTTAGCATTGAAGAAGACTGGACGCTGGATTCTATTCATCAAAGAGACATTCAGATAACCGACTGTATTATTCGCGTACTGCAAAACTGGAACGCCGAATATGCAGCTGCTCCTCAACAAGAAACGCAGGACATCCCTTCAGAAGCAGACCTTGCCAAAATTGAAGAATTTAAAAAGAAAGGATGGATTTAATTTCATCGCATAAAAAAGCGTCCCTTAAGGGACGCTTTTTTATTATAACTCTCACGACAGGAAGATCAGGCGGAGCGCCACGAGCATGAGCGCGCCGGCGAGGAGGAAGAGGATGGAGCGGCCTTTGACTTTCTTGGAGATCTTCGCCCCTTCCTGCGCGCCGAAGATAGCGCCGATGCCGAAGCAGATGGCGTAGCCCCAGAGGATGTGCTGCTCCCACTGGTGGCTCGCCACGCCGATGAGCGAGGAGATGGCCAGCACGAACTGGCTGGTGGCGGTCGCGATGTGCGGCGGGAAGCCGAGGAAGCCGATCATGGCCGGCACCTGGATGACGCCGCCGCCGATGCCGAAGGTGGACGAGATGAATCCGATGCCGAAGCTCACGCAGATGCCGAGAGGCATATTCACCTTCACGTCCTTCGGGTCTACGTTCACGTCGTACTTCGCCGCGGATTTCCGGGTGTTCTTCCAGATGATGACGAGAGCGATGAAGAGGAGCAGCAGGCCGAACGCCGTGCGGAAGGTGCTGCCCGTGAACCAGTTCGACCAGATGGCGCCGAGGATGGAGCCGGGGATGGTGGCCGCCGCGAAGGGGATGGCCGCGTCGAATTTGATTTTCTTCTGCTTATTGAAAGCCAGGCTCGCGGAAATGGCGTTGAAGAGGACGATGGCGAGCGACGTGCCGGCGATGGCCGTCGGGGGCCAGTCGAACATCCACAGGAAGAGCGGCACGAAGATGATGCCGCCGCCTGCGCCGATGAGCGTGCCGAAGACCGCCACCGCAAAGCCGATGACGATGTACAGGAGTGCCGAGAGGATGGTGATATCGCCGAAGATGTCCATAAAATCGCCTCACAAAATCGAAACGAATCATAACATTTCTGCCGGATCGGGCCGGCGGGATTTCAGATATCCTTTATTATATCGGGCGCGGAAAAAATTTGCCACAAAGCGCGCACAGGCGCACGCCTGAAAACGGGCGGACGCTCTCATTTCCTCCGGATTTCTCCGCCATACATGAGGGAAAGAAATAAATGGCCGCCGGAGATATGTGAAAAATATATAAATCCGCTGCCCCGCGCCGCGCAGTCCGATTTTCCCTCGGCAGATAGGAAATTTTTATTTTTTCTTATATAATAAAGCTGCAAGAAATATCGACATTTTTCGAAAAGGAGGAGCTATGCACAGCTATCATCTACTGGAGATCCTGGCCGTCGGATTCGGCATGGCGCTCGTCTTCGGCTATCTGGCGCAGCGGCTGCGCCTGTCCCCCATCGTGGGATACCTCGCGGCGGGCTTCCTCATCGGCCCGCTCACGCCGGGCTTCGTGGCCGACGCCGACCTGGCGAACAATCTCGCCGAAGCGGGGATCATCCTGCTCATGTTCGGCGTAGGGCTGCATTTCAATACGGACGACCTCATGGAAGTGAAGGGCATCGCCATCCCCGGCGCGCTGGTGCAGTGCGCGGCCGCCACCTTCTTCGGCGTGCTCGCCGCCGCGGCGCTGGGCTACTCCGTCGCCGAAGGGGTCTTCCTCGGCCTCGGCCTGTCGGTGGCCAGCACGGTGGTGCTCCTGCGGGTGCTCACCGACAGCGGCCGCCTCGATTCGCACGCCGGCACCGTCGCCGTAGGCTGGCTTGTAGTAGAGGACATCTTCACCGTGCTCATGCTGGTGCTCCTGCCCGCCATCGGCCCGTCGCTCGTCTCCGGGAGCGGCCTCTCCGCGGCGTCCCTCCTCTGGGCGGTGTGCATCGCCGGGCTGAAACTGGTCGTGCTGTGGGTGCTCGTCATGACCGCCGGCAGCCGCGTCATGCCCTGGGCGCTGAAGCGCATCGTCCGGACGAAATCTCACGAGCTCTTCACCCTCACGGTGCTCTCCGTAGCCTTCCTCACGGCGCTCGCCGCGGCGTATATCTTCGACGCCTCCTTCGCGCTGGGTGCCTTCCTCGGCGGCATGGTGGTAGGAAAGAGCAAGGCCAGCCATCAGGCCGGCGCGGAGCTCATCCCCCTGCGGGACGCCTTTTCCGTGCTCTTCTTCCTCTCCGTGGGCATGCTCTTCCAGCCGTCCTTCCTCCTCGAGCAGCCGGGCATCGTCATCCTGTCCCTTCTCATCGTGCTCCTCGTGAAGCCCGCGGCCACCATCGGCATCGTGACGCTCCTCGGCGGCACGGCGGAGACCTCTTTCACCGTCGCGGCGGGCCTCGCGCAGGTGGGCGAATTTTCTTTCATCCTCGCCCAGACGGGCCTCTCCCTCGGTCTCATCTCGCAGGACATCTACAGCGTGCTCATCGTGTGCGCCCTCGCCTCCATCGCGCTGAACCCCTTCCTCATGAAAGCCGTCCCTGCCGCACTCTCGGAAGCGAAGCGGGCCCCCTCTCTGTGGCGCTTCCTCAACGCGCGCGGTGAAGCGCGGAGCGCCTATCAGGAAGCGTCCGCCCGGCGCATCGCCCATGACCTCACCGAAGGGCGCAAGACCGCCCTCATCGCGGGCTACGGCCCCACCGGACAGGCCGCGGCGGACGTCGTCGCCGCTCACGGCATCACGCCGGTCATCCTCGACATGAATCTCGACACCGTCACCCGCCTCGACCAGCAGGGCACCGCCGCCGTCTACGGGGACATCACGAAAGCCGAAGTGCTGCACGCGGCGGGCATCGCCCGGGCGTCCCGCTTCATCATCACCATCCCCTCCGCCGCGGCCGCCGCAGAAGCGGCCATCGCCGCCAAGCAGATCCATCCGGACCTCATCGTCTACGCCCGCACCCGCTTCCTGCAGGACGCGCCCCTCCTGAAAGACGCCGGCGTGGATCACATCCTCTTCGAGGAAAGCGCCATCGCGGAGAAGCTGGCCGAATCCATCGAGCAGGACCTCGCCGCCGAGCCCCCCGCGCCGTCCCCAGCCTCCTGACACACAAAAAAGAGCAGACCCCGCGCCTGCTCTTTTTTTATGCCCTTTTTACGGAAAAGCGGCCGCCTCCGGGAAAATCCCGCCTGCCAGTCTCCTCAAAATACAGCGAAACCTTCTCACGCCCGCCAGTCCTGTAGGAAACGCCGCATCGGTGCGATCGGCTTCCCCCGGTTTTCCTTTGGGCTGCGGCTCCATTCTTTTCTTCTCCCCGTGCCGTTTCGTCCCGTTTCCTTCGCGGCCTGACGGTCTCCGTGCCAAGCTGCTGCGCCGCCCTTCTCCTTCTTTCTCAACGGTGGCTCCTTCTCTCGCGGCCTGACGGAAAGTCCTTTTTCTCCCACGCAAAAAGTGCGCCCGCGGGGGACGCACTTTGAGGGTCTGATCAGTCGAGGACTGCCTTGACGGCCATTTCTTCCTGCATGAGTTTCTTCTCTTTTTCGGAGAGGACTTTCACAGGCTGGGCCGGGATGATGCCGGCAGCGATGGCTGCGGCTTCTTCTTCGTTGGCTTTCTTCGTCTCTTCTTCGATCTCTTCTCTGGAGCGGTAGTCCGGAGGCGTGTTCTTGAAGAGGCGGAACCAGCTGCGGACGGATTCCACGACGACGACCGCCACGAGGACGAACATCAGCGCGGAGATGACGGTCATGGTCGTCTTGCCGCCCGGGAGATAGCTGTTGAATACGTTCTGGTAGTCAGCCACTACGGTGATGATGGCCATGAAGAAGCAGGGGATCATGGTGACCCATGCATAGCGGCCGCGGCCGGAGTGGATGATGAAGGAAGTGACGATGGCGAGGACCGTGGTCGCCAGGAGCTGGTTGGATACGCCGAAGAGCGGCCAGATGACGCCGATGTCGCCCTGGAGGATGAGGTACATCCATGCGCAGGTGATGGCGAAGGAGCAGATGACGATGCCCGGCTTCCAGCTGCGGTCGCCGAAGGGTTCATAGACTTTGCTCAGCAGTTCCTGGAGCAGGTAGCGGCCTACGCGGCAGCCTGCGTCGATGAGGGTCAGGATGAAGAGCGCTTCGAACATGATGCAGAAGTGGTACCACAGGCCCATGAGGTGATCCATGCCGGGGATCTGGGCGAAGATGTCCGCCATGCCGACGGCCAGGGATACCGCGCCGCCCGGGCGGTGCATCAGGTCTTCGCCGACCATCTGGGACAGGGCCGGCAGATCCTGCACCTGGAGGCCCAGCTTCGCGAAAGCGTCCGCGGAGGAGTTGATGGCGAAGTAGTCGCTCGGATGGAGGCTGCACGCAGCGATGAGCGCCATGACGGAGATGAAGGTCTCGGTGAGCATCGCGCCGTAGCCTACGGGCAGCGCCTGACGTTCATTCTCCAGCATCTTCGGCGTGGTGCCGGTGGAAATGATGCTGTGGAAGCCGGAGATGGCGCCGCAGGCGATGGTGATGAAGATGTACGGGAATACGGAGCCGGAGAGGACCGGGCCGCCGCCCCAGAGGAACTGGGAGAAAGCCGGCATGCGAATCTCGGGCGCCACGATGATGATGCCTACGGCGAGGAGCACGATGGTGCCGATCTTCATGTAAGTGGAGAGGTAGTCACGCGGAGCGAGGAGCAGCCAGATCGGGAGGACCGATGCGAGGAAGCCGTACACGCCGAGCATGATCTCGACCTGTTCCAGATCGTAGGTGAAAAGAGGAGCGAGCGCCGGGTTGTCGCGCACGTACGGGCCGCCGACGACTGCCGCCAGGATGAGGATGACGCCGAGGATGGTCGCTTCCTTGATCTGGCCGGGGCGGATGTACTTCGCGTAGATGCCGACGATGATCGCCGCCGGGATGGTCATGCTGACGGTGAAGAAGCCCCACGGGCTGTTGTGCAGGGAGTTTGCCACGACGACGGCCATGCCGGCTTCCGTGACGATCAGGAGGAGCAGCATGACCCACAGCGCCGCGATGCCTGCGGTGTGGGAGACTTCCGTCTTCGCGATCTCCGCAAGGGACTTGCCCTGATGGCGGATGGACGCTACAAGCACCACCATGTCATGGACGGCGCCGGCGAAGACAGAGCCGAAAAGCAGCCACAGGAGGCCCGGCATGAAGCCGAACTGCGCCGCGATGACCGGGCCGACCAGCGGGCCTGCGCCGGCGATGGCTGCGAAATGATGTCCGAACACGACCCACTTGTTCGTCGGGACGTAGTCCTGCCCGTCTTCGAACTCGTATGCGGGCGTTCTTCTGTACTGGTTCAGCGTGAGCACCTTCGCAGCGATCCACGCACCGTACAGACGATAGGCCAGCATGAGGACGCAGACGGTAATGATGACGAGATACAAACCATTCATTACCATAGAATTTTCTCCCCTCAGTTGGATAAAATATGAATACAGCCATATTATAGGCGCATACGGTGCCATGGTCAAACCGCGGGCGGGCAATATAGTACACTATATATCAAATAAATGCATACGTTTTTCGTTCTATCCGCGGAAATTTCAGGAAAGCAGGAAATTCCCCTCTCTTTTCCCGGATTTTCATAAAAAAAACTCATGGAAGGCGGGAAGCCTCATGAGTTTTTTCTTTTTGCTATGCAAAATCCGCATAGCATTTTTTATTTCTGTCATTTCTGCATGAAAAAAGCAGTCCGCTCTCACCAGTCGATGTAGGTGAGGGCCTTTTCCAGCTCGTAGAAGGACTTCCCGTCCCAGAGCACGTCGTCCAGGAGATGGTCCAGGCAGTCGTCCGGGTCGTCCGATTCATAGTTGTAGACGAGCTCGAGGAACTCCTCGAAGGGCTCCTTCGTCCAGCGGTATTTCTCCACGGAGACGCGCCAGGTCCCGCGGCCCGCATGGCGGCGCAGGCCGGAGAAATGGTAGACGAAGCTCTTGTGCCGGACGCAGCCGTCCGTGTCGACAAGCATATCCACGAAATCTTCTGTATTCATCCCTTTCATGGGGACACCTCCTGTCCGATTCGATTCATTCTTCCCGGTCCTTCGGGAGCGACAGCGCCGCCGCGAAGCCGGCGATGCCCGCGATCCAGAGGATCTGCAGCGCCGTCTGGAGCCCCCACAGGTCGGCCGCCCAGCCCACGATGGGGGCGAAGAGCCCGCCCAGCGTGGTGGTGAGCCCCAGCGTCACCCCGGAGGCGAAGCCCGCGTTCTTCGCGAGGTAGGTCTGCCCCAGCACCACGATGGGGCTGTAGGGCAGGAAGATCGCCGCGGCCGCGGGGAGGAGCAGCAGCGTCGCCGTGAGGAGATCCGTGCTGTTCATGAGGAAGAACATCGCCGGGATCATCACGAGGAAGGAGCCGCGGATGATGGTGCGCATGCTGAAGCGGTCCGCCAGCAGGCCCCCGCCGTAGGTGAGGCACGCCCCGAGGGTGAAGAGGATGGAGAGCGCCGTGGAGCCCGCCGTCTCGTCCGCGCCGAGCACGTGGATCCAGTAGAGCGGGATGAACGTATTGCACAGGGTGAAGCCCAGCGCCCGGGCGAGGATGATGACCGAGAGCTTGCCGAAAGACGTCCAGTCGTTCCGGCGGGCGGCGCCTCTCTTCTTCTCCGCCGCTTCCGACGCCGCGGCGATGCGGAGCGCCGCCGGCATGCAGAAGAAGATGCCCGCCGCGATGGCCGCGTTCACCGCGCCGAAGAGCGCCAGCCCCTCGATGCCGATCCAGTACGCGCACGCCCCCGCCGCGGCCGGCCCGATAGCAAAGCCCGCGTTGCCGCCCACGGCGAAGGTGCCGAGCGCGCGCCCTTTCTCACCGCCGGCGATGCGGTTCACCAGAAGCGCCCCCTCCGGATGGAAGAGCGAGCTCCCGAGGCCGCACAGCATGGCCGCCGCGAAGAGTGAAGCGTAGGACGTGGAAAAGCCGATCCACACGAGGCTCGCCCCGGAGAGCACCGGCCCGAGCGGCACGAACCACGGCTTCGACACCTTGTCCGCATAGTAGCCGAAGACCGGCTGGATGACCGAGGCCACCATCATGTTCGCAAAGATGAGCGTCGCCGCCTCGCGGTACGACAGGTCGTACTGCATGATGAAGTACGGCAGGAGCGCCGGCACTGCGCCCTGGCACCAGTCCACGCCGAAGTGCCCCAGAGAAAAAAGATAGACGAGACGGTTCACGGCCGCACTCCCCCTTCTGCGTTTTCCCTTATTATACCAGAGACGCGCCGCCCCGCAGAAGGGCGCGGAAAAAGGGCTCCCGGAGGAGCCCCTGTCCATTGAGCCTTATTTCTGCTGCGCGTTCTGCACGGCGAGCTCGCTGCATTCCTGCGTCCACTTCTCGAAGTCGCCGTTCTCGTGGCATTCCTTGATGATGCCGTTGATGAGCTGGAGGAAATCCTCGTTGCCCTTCGGCACCGCCACCGCCGCGGCGCTGTCCTTGCCTTCAAAGTACACGCCCGAGTCCGCGATCTCCGGATTCATGATGAGGTACTGCTGCGCCACCGCGCGCTGGGAGGGCACGCCCTCCACCTTGCCGTGCTGCAGCTCCATCAGCGCGTCGCCGATGCGGTCCAGCGAGACGATCTTCGCGTCTTTCAGGTATTCCTTCACCAGCGTCTCCTGCTGGGTGGATTTCTGCGCGGCGATGTCCTTGCCGTAGAAATCCTCCACCTTCGTGTACTTGCCCAGATCCGACTTGCGGATGAGCATGATGTTCTTGTCGCTCAGGTACGTGTCAGAGAAATCGACCGCCTTCTCGCGCTCCGGCGTGGGGGTGATGCCCGCGATGACGATGTCCACCTTGTTCGCCGCCATGGACGAGAGGAGCGCCGAGAAATTCATGTCCTGCACTTCCAGTTTTACGCCCAGCTTGTCGGCGATCTTCTGCGCCAGGTTGATGTCGATGCCCGCCACGGTCTTCTCGCTCTTCGACGTGTCGATGAATTCATAGGGAGGGAAGCCGGACGCCGTGCCGATGACGAGTTTGCCGCGCTCCTTGATCTGCTGCATGAGCGCGCCCTTCTGCGCGCCCCCTGCCTGCGCTTCGTCTTTCTTATCCCCGCTGCCGCCGCAGCCCGCCGCGAGCATCATGCCCGCCGCAGCCGCTGCCGCCAGGAGAAGTTTTGCTGCCAGTGTCTTTTTCATACGCTTCCGTCCTTTCTCTCACTCAGCCCTGCATCTTCGCGTTGTCTACCGATTTCTGGATGTATTCCTCTTCCCACTTCTTGAAGTTGCCGTTGTCCGTGTTCTCCTTGATGACCTCGTTGATCGCCTTCAGCAGGTCTTCGCTGCCCTTCTGGAGAGCCGCCGCGGAATTTTTCGTGCCGTTCTTGAAGTGCACCCCTTCGGCGAACATCAGGTCATCGTTGTAGACGAGGTACTGCTTGCCGCAGATGCCCTCCACCACGACGCCGTCCGCCTTGCCGTGCTTCAGCTCCAGCACCGCTTCCGGCACATGGGCGAGGCCGACGATCTTCGCGTCCTTGATCTCAGCGTTGGCGAGGATCTCCTGCGTGGTGGACTTCTGCACCGCGATGTTCTTGCCGTAGAAATCCTCGAGGGACTTGTACTTGTCCGCGTCCGCCTTGCGGATGAGGATCATCTGCTCCGTGGGGAGGTACACGTCGGAGAAATCCATGGTCTTGCGCCGTTCGTCCGTCGGGTTGATGCCCGAGATGGCGATGTCCACCTTGCCGCTCGCCAGCGACGACAGGAGAGACTGGAAATTCATGTCCTGGATCTCCAGCTTGACCCCCAGCTTGTCCGCCAGCGCCTTCGCCAGCTCCATGTCGATGCCGATGACCGTCTTCTCGCTCTTCGACGCGTCGATGAATTCATAAGGCGGGTAGCCGGACGCCGTGCCGACCACGATCTTGCCGCTCTCCTTGATCTTCTGCATGACCTTGCTCTGCTGCGCCGCCGCGCCGCTGTCCTTCTTCTCCCCGCTGCCGCCGCACCCGGCGAAAAGCATGACGCCCGCGACCGCCGCTGCGGCGAGAGCCGCTTTGCCCCACAGTTTTTTATTCATGATGAGCCTCCATTTCTCTGCTTTCATTGGAACGTATGCCAAATCTTAGCATATTTATTCAGCTCTGTCAATAAATATACATGCAGAAAATCCGATTTCTTTCCCGCCGCCGCCAGGCTCACCCGGCAGGGCCGGCCCCGCCGCCCTCTTCCGCCCCGCCGCATCCCCGCCGCCCCGTGCGCCGCCGGTCTTTTATGCATCGCGCTGCATAGAAGGCGCCCATGAAAAAAGAGCAGCCCGCTCCTGCTGCTCTCTTTTTTATTTTCTATATATTATAAGCCCATCAGCTCTTTCACCGCCTGGGTCACCCGGCGGCGCACCGCGTCTTCTGCGCCGGTGTTCTTCACGGTGCGGTCCGCCGCGGCGCGGTAGGCGGCGATGCGCTCTTCGTAGAGCGTGAAGACTTTCTGCGGGCCTTCCGCGAGGAGCGGCCGCCCGGCGATGGCCACGTCCGCCGCGATGTCCTCCGGCGCGCGGTCCACGAGGAGGATGGCGCTGGTGGGCCGGAAGAGGGCGATGTTCACGGGGCGCTTCACGATGCCCCCGCCGGCGGCGATGACCGTGCCCTGCCGCCGGGCGAGGATGGCCGCGGCGTGCGTCTCGGCTTCGCGGAAGACCGCCTCGCTCCGCGCGAAGAGCTGGGGGATGGTGAGCCCCTCCAGCTCTTCGATGAAGTCGTCGCAGTCGATGAAGGGCAGGCCCAGCGCCTCCGCCGCCGCCCGGCCGAAGGTGCTCTTCCCGCTGCCCGGCATGCCGATGAGGACCACGTTCCTCACAGGAGGGCCTCCATCTCTGCGGCGATCCGGTCCGTGAGCGCAGCGGGGAGCGGCCGGCCGAGCCAGATTTCCTCCGCCGCGGCGGCCTGCGCGACGAGCATGTACAGGCCGTTCGCCCCGTCGGCCCCGCCGGCGCGCGCCTCCCGGAGGAGCATCGTCTCGCCGGGATTGTAGATGAGATCGATCACCTTCGGGAATTTCCGCGCCGTCTCCGCCGTGAGGGGCGACGCGTCCGTCTTCGGCCACATCCCGCAGGGCGTGCCGTTCACCAGGAGGTACGCCCCCTCGCCCGCTTCGACGGCCTCATAGGAGACGAGCTCCGCCCCGCGCGCCGCCGCGAAGGCGCGGAACGCTTCATCGACTGCCTCCGGATGGCGGGACACGGCGAAGATACGCCGCGCGCCCCGGTCGTGCAGGCACTGGATGACCGCCCGCGACGCGCCGCCCGTGCCGAGCACCACCGCGTCCCGCCCCGCCGGGTCCGCGCCGATGCGATCCACCGTGCGGGAAAAGCCGATGTAGTCCGTATTATAGCCCCGGCCCGCGCCGTCCTTCACCGCCACCGTATTCACCGCGCCGATGGCGGCCGCTTCGTCCGAGAGACCGGCGAGGAGCGGGATGACCTCCATCTTGTACGGGATGGTCACATTGAATCCGTCCAGCTCCCGGAGGAGCGCCCGCACGCGCCCCGGCACCTCCCCGCGGGGGATCTCGATGAGATCGTACGTGCCGGAGAGGCCCTGCGCGGCGAGGAGCCGTTCGTGGATGGCCGGCGACAGGCTGTGGCCAAGCACTTCGCCGATGAGTCCCAGTTTCATAAGACGCCTCCTTTGTCCGACGCATAATTCCCGAGGATGCGGAAATACGGGCACATGGACGCGAGCCCCGCGAGGGTGTGCGCGTTCGACGGGTCGTCCAGCCGCCCCATCACGTCGATGTGGAAGAAATATTCGAAGGGATGCCCGTCCATGGGGCGGGATTCGAGATGGGTCATATTCATGCCGCCGTAGAAGAAATATCCCAGCACGTGGTACAGCGCGCCCGGCGTGTGATGCACCGCGATGATGAGGGTGATCTTGTCCGCCGCCTCGTCCGTCTCCATGGACGGCGCGATGATGAAGAAACGCGTGAAATTCCTCCGGTTCGTCTGGATGGACGGCGCGAGCACCGAGAGGCCGTACAGGTCCGCCGCGAGCCGCCCCGCCACGGCCGCTTCGTCCTTCCGCCCGTCGGCGGCGACCTTCTCCGCGCTCTTCGACGTGCTGAAATAGGGAACCTTCTCCCAGCCGGGATGGGCCCGGAAGAAATCGCCGCTCTGGGCGAATCCCTGCGGGTGGGAGTAGACCGTGCGGATGTCCTCGAGCCGCGCCCCCGGCAGCCCCAGCAGGTGATGCTCGATGCGGATGCATTTCTCCCCGACGACGGCACAGTCATACCGGCGGATGAGATCGTACACCTCCGTGATGCCGCCGGTGGAGGAATTTTCGATGGGCACCACGCCGTACCGGGCGCGCCCCTCCGCCACCGCGGCGGTCACGTCTTCGAAATGGTCGCAGTACGACGCCGCGGCCGCGCGGCCTGCGAAATACGACTGCATGGCCTGATCGCTGTAGGAGCCGGGCTGTCCGAAGCAGGCCACGGCCAGGGTATCTCCGCTCACAGCGCGCCTCCTTTCCACACGCGGCTCTCCATCAGGATGTCCAGGAGCGTCCACGCCGCCGCCGCTTCGATGACCGGCACCGCCCGGGGCACGATGCACGGGTCGTGCCGCCCGCGGATCTCCAGCACCGCGTCCTCCCCGCGCTCCGCGTCCACCGTGCGCTGCGCGCGGCCGATGGAGGGCGTGGGCTTTATGACCGCCCGGAAAATCACCGGCGCGCCGTCCGTGATTCCCCCGGTGAGACCGCCGTTGTGATTCGAGACGGGCCGCACCCGGCCGTCCTCCATGCGCAGGGGATCGTTCGCCTCGCTCCCGCGCATCCCCGCGAGGGCGAATCCGTCGCCGAATTCCACGCCCTTCACCGCGGGCACGGAGAAGAGCATCTGCGAAAGGCGGCTCTCCACGGAGTCGAAGAGCGGGTCCCCCAGCCCCGGCGCGAGCCCTTCGGCCATGCATTCGATGACGCCGCCCACGGAGTCCGCCGCGTCCTTCGCCGCGAGGACGGCCGCCCGCATGGGCGCTTCCTGCGCCTCGTCGAGGAGCGGCAGCTCCCGGCGCGACAGCGCCTCGAGGGCCTCCCGCCCCACGCCGAGCGGCGGGAAAGGCCGGTCCCGCACGTCCGCGATGCGGAGGATGTGCGCGCCGACGGACACGCCCGCCTGCCGGAGGAGCTGCTTCGCCACCGCTCCGGCGAAGACGAGCGGCGCGGTGAGCCGCCCGGAGAAATGGCCGCCCCCGCGGTAGTCGTTCCATCCGCCGTAGCGCACGCGCCCCGCGTAGTCCGCATGGCCCGGCCGCATGAGCCGCCGGAGCGTGCTGTAGTCCTTCGAGTGCGGATCCCCGTTGGCGATGCGCACGGCGAGCGGCGTCCCCGTGGTGTGCCCTTCGAACCAGCCGCTCTCCACGGTGAAAGCGTCCGCCTCCTTCCGCGCCGTGGCGAGGGCGCTCCGCCCGGGTGCGCGGCGGGTCATCTCCCGGCGCACTTCGTCCCAGTCGATGGCCGCCCCCGCGGGAATCCCGTCCAGCACCGCCCCGATGGACGGCCCGTGGGATTCGCCGTAGATGGTGAGCGTGCACAGTCTTCCGATGGTATTCATGTCAGTCCCTTTCCTCCACGAGCCCGCCGAGGCTCCGGAAATCCGCCCAGAAAGCGGGATACGATTTGGCGACGCACTCCGCGCCGCGGATGGTGAGCGGCCCCGCGCACCGCGCCGACACCGCGGCGAGCGCCATGGCCACGCGGTGGTCGTTCCACCCGTCCGCGACGCCGCCCGAGAGGCGCTCCACGCCGTCGATGACGAGGCCGTCCGGCTTCTCTTCGATGCGCGCGCCGAGTTTGCCGAGCTCCGCCGCCATGGCGTGGAGGCGGTCGCATTCCTTGAGCCGCACCCGCGCCGCGTGGACGATCTCCGTCCGCCCGCGGGACACCGCGGCGAGCGCCGTCAGCACCGGCACGAGGTCCGGGCAGTCCTCCGCATCGATCATCGTGCCCATCGTCTCCGAGGCCGACGCGGTGAGGCCCTCCGGGCCGTCCGCGAGCGCCCCGCCCATGCGGACGAGGATGTCCCGCACCACCCGGTCGCCCTGCTCGGAGGCCTCCGGCAGGCCCGCCGCTGTCACCGGCCCGCCGAGGAGACCCGCTGCCAGCCAGAAGGCCCCCTGCGACCAGTCGCCCTCCACGGTGAAGCGCCCCGGCCGGTACGCCTGCCCGCCGGGGATGACCCACCGGCCCCGGGCGGGATTCTCCACATGGACCCCGTGCCGCGCCATGGCCGCCGTGGTCATGCGGATGTAGCTCTCCGACTCGATCTCCGTGGTGCTCACGAGCTCCGAATCCCCCGGCAGGAGCGGCAGCACGAAGAGCAGCCCCGAGAAGAACTGGGAGCTCACGTCCCCGGGCAGCTCGTACCGCCCCGGCGGGAGCGTCCCCTCCGCGGTGAGGGGCAGGCCGTCCGCCGCGGCCCAGCCCACGCCCTTCTCCCGGAAGATCCGGAAATACGGCGAGAGCGGCCGCTCGCCGAGCCGTCCTTCCCCGGTATAGGTCACCTCATTGCCCGACAGGAGCCCGATGGGGATGAGGAAACGCAGCGTCGAGCCGGACTCCCCGCAGGAGCAGACGACCGGCCCCGCCATTTTCCGCAGCCCCCCGGAGACGCGGTACGCCTGCCGCCCCGGGTACGCCGACGGCACGGGCCCGATGGACGCGCCGAGCGCCGTCATGCACCGGATGGTCGCCTCGATATCCTTCGAGGGGCTCACATTATCCACTATGCTCTCCCCCGGAGCGAGGGCCGCGCAGATGAGCTCCCGGTGGGTCATGCTCTTCGACGACGGGGCCTGCACGGTCCCCCGGAGCGCCCGTGGCGTGATGCGCATTTCCATATCAGCAGCCTCCTGTCCCCAGGAAATCGGCGACGTCCTCTCCGCGGACCGGGAGGAGCGCGCTCTCCCCGATGCGGCGGAGCACCACGAACGTGATGTCTTTCCCGCGTTTCTTCTTGTCGTGCGCCATGTGTGGGAGGAGCGCCTCCATCGGAGCCGGCACCGAGACGGGCAGGCCGAGCGCCCGGAGCACCCGCTCGATGCGGTCCGCCGTGCCCGCCTCCGTAAGGCCCAGCGCCTCCGTGCGCCGCGTGAGAATCGCCATCCCCGCGGCCACCGCCTCACCGTGGGTATACGTCTCATACTGGTACTCCCGCTCGACGGCGTGCCCGATGGTGTGGCCGAAATTGAGGAGCATCCGCGCGCCTTCGTCCCGCACGTCCTCCTCCACGAGCGCCGCCTTGATGCGGCAGCACTCCCCGATGATCTCCGGCAGGGCCTCGAAGATGTCCTCGTCCGACCGGAGCCCCTCGTAGAGGCGGAAGAGGGCTTCGCTCCGGATGCAGCCGTATTTCACCGCCTCCGCCATGCCGTCGTGGATGTACCGCGGATCGAGCGTGCGCACCAGATCCGGGTCGATGAGCACCGCCCGCGGCTGGTAGAAGCTGCCCGCCAGATTCTTCCCGCTGGGCAGGTCCACCGCCACCTTGCCGCCCACGCTGCTGTCGATCTGCGCGAGGATCGTCGTGGGCACCTGCACGAACGGCACGCCCCGGAGGTACACCGCCGCGGCGAATCCCCCCAGATCGCCCGGCACGCCGCCGGAGAGCGTCACCACCGCGTCGCTCCGCGTCATGCCGAAGGCGCTCATCGCCTCCAGCACCTCCCCGAGCACAGAGAGATTCTTGCTTCTCTCCCCGTGGGGCACCGCGATGCGCCGCACGCCGTACCCCGCGCCGCGGAGCACTGCCTCGAAGCGGTCCCCGTACAGCCCGTCCACCGTATCATCCGTGATGACCGCGAGCTTCTCCGCCTGCGGGAGCGCCTGCCGCACGAGCGGCCCCATGCGGTCCGTCAGCCCCCTCTCGATCGTGATGTCGTACGAATCCTTTCCCAGTTCCACATGTATGCTGTCCATCGGCCAGACTCCTTTTCCTTCTTCCCGCGCTGTCCAGGAAATCCCGGAGCGCCTCTCTGTCTTCAGCGGCGAGCGCCCGGCGCAGCCGCGAAAGCGCTTCCTCGTACCGCGCCAGCTCCCGGAGCATGTTCTCCCGGTTCTCCAGGAAGAGATCCGCCCAGAGCGCCCCGTTGATGTCCGCGATGCGCGTCACGTCCCGGAAGCCTCCGGCGATGAAATACCGCGCCTCCCGGCGGAACGACGCGCTCTCCATCACCGCGGCGGCCGCCGCGTGAGGCAGGCCGCTCGTGTACGCCAGCATCCGGTCGTGCGCCTCCGGCGTCGTCTCCTCGATGTGCGCCGCGCCGAGCGCCTCCGCCAGCCGCCGCACCAGACGGAGCGACGAAGGCCGGTTCCGCGCGGACGGCACGAGGATGTAATTCGCCCCGCGGAAGATCGCCGCCGACGACTGCCCGTAGCCCGCGCCTTCGCGCCCCGCCATGGGATGCGCCGAGACGAAATCCACATCCTCCGGCAGGAGCGCTTCGATGCGGGCAGCGCCGCCCCGCTTCACCCCCGCCGCGTCCGTGAGCACCGCCCCGCGGCGGAACGCCCCGGCGTGCGTCCTCACGAAAGCTTCTGTCGCCGCTTCCGGCACGGCGAAGATCACCAGCTCCGCCTCCGCCAGATGCGCGGGACCCGCTGCCGCGATGGCCCCGTCCTGGAGTGCCGCAGCCTCCGCCGCCTCCGTGCGGTCGATCCCGATCACCCGGAGCCCCAGCTCCGTGAGCCGCTTCGCGTACGAGCCGCCCATGAGCCCGAGGCCCACCACGGCGGCCGTCCTTACAAAAAATTCCGTTTCCATATGTCTCCCCTGCTTCCCTGCTCCATGAATTCTCTGATTTATGCGGCGCGCTTCCCTGCTTCCATACTTTCCTGCCGCATGCCGTCTTTCACAGCTCCCGGCCCACGATCGGCGCGAGCGTGCGGAGCTTGCCCATCAGGTCCGCGAACATCGCCGGCGTGATGGACTGCGCCCCGTCGCACCAAGCGTGCTCCGGATCGTTGTGCACCTCCACCATGATGCCGTCCGCGCCGGCCGCCACCGCCGCCATCGCCATGGACTCCACCATCCACCGCTTGCCCGTGGCGTGGCTCGGGTCCACGATGATCGGCAGATGGCTCATCCGCTTGATCGCCGGGATCGCCGACAGATCCAGCGTATTTCTCGTGGCCGTCTCGAACGTGCGGATGCCCCGCTCGCAGAGGATCACGTTGTGATTCCCCTCCGACATGATGTACTCCGCGCTCATGAGCCATTCCTCCAGCGTGGCCGACATGCCCCGCTTCAGCAGCACCGGCACATTGAGCCGGCCCACCGCCTTCAGCAGGTCGAAATTCTGCATGTTCCGCGCGCCGATCTGGATGAGGTCCACGCCCTTCTCCAGGAAGAGCGGGATCTTGTCCATGCTCATCAGCTCCGTCACCACCGGCAGCTTCGTCTTCTCCGCCGCATCGCACAGGAGATCCAGCCCCTTCTCGCCGAGCCCCTGGAACGAATACGGCGACGTGCGCGGCTTGAACGCGCCGCCCCGCAGCATGGACGCGCCCGCGGCCTTCACCGCCTCCGCCACGCCCGTGATCTGCTCCGGCGTCTCGATGGAGCACGGCCCCGCGATGACCGCGAGTTTCCTGCCGCCTACCGGCACGCCCGACACGTCGATCACGCTGTCCTCCGGATGGAACGCCCGGCTCGCCCGCTTGTACGGCTCCTGCACGCGCATGACCTTCTCGATGCAGTCATAACTCTGCAGCAGCTCCTCATCCACCGCCGCCGTGTCGCCCACGAGGCCCAGGACCGTCTTCTGCGTCCCCACGATCTCGTCGATCTGGAGCCCCTTCGCCTTCAGACACTTGATGACGCGCTCCACGCTCTCCTTCGACGCTGTCGGTTTCATTACGATGATCATGATTCCATTCTCCCCTCTTCGTGTTGAAATGAAAAAAAGCAGACCCGCAATGGAGTCTGCTTCAAATCCCTGTGTGTGCTGTGGTTACAATGGGAGAGGCTGCCTGCCTCCATGAAGAAGAACGTCCCCTGCGGCGGTGTCGTATTCTGCGTAGCCAAAAAAGCCGGCGTAGTCAAAGCCCCGGCTAAAGTCATAAGCAAAATATACACTTGTCATCCGCGCAGATACAGAACGCTTCATGATGGTGCCTCTTTCCTGAATGTCTCACCGCTTGTCCGATGAGTTAATTCATTTTATCCGGCCCCTTTTCGATTTGTCAATCCGTTTGCAGAAAGGATATGCGCTCGCCGCCGTATGCCTTTCCCTCATGCTTCATTCTCAAAATGATTTTGAAAAATTTCGATATTGCCCCTTCCTTTTTCACGTCCCATCCTGTATAATACAGACATAGAAAGATTTCGATATATAAAAATTTTCCACAAGGAGGAACCCATCATGAAACTGAACGACACCATCCTGAAAGCCCTGAACGACCAGGTCGTCAAAGAATTCTACTCCGCCTACCTCTACCGCTCCATGTCCAGCGATATGAAAGCCGCCGGCTACAAAGGCTACGCACACTGGCTCATGAAACAGTATGAAGAAGAAGTGGAACACGGCGAAAAAATCATCGCCTACATCGAAGACCGCGACGGCACCGTCGACTTCGGCCAGATTGACTCCGTAGCTTACCACTATGACTGCCCGCTGAAAGTCGCAGAAGCGTCCCTCGCCCATGAACAGTACGTGAGCGAATCCATCCGCACCATCTTCAAAGCGGCCCGCGCCGAAGGCGACATCGAGACCGAACTCTTCCTCCAGTGGTTCGTCAATGAACAGGTCGAAGAAGAAGCGAACGCCACCGAAGTCAAAGCAGGCTTCGAAGCGGCCGGCGACTGCAAAGGTCTCCGCCACATGTTCGACGCTCAGCTCGGCAAGAGATAATCATCCCACACTCCCAAACCGGAAAAGCAGCCCGCGGGCTGCTTTTTTCGTGCCCGGAATCCGCCGCACACGCACTGGCCCGCATCCCCTCATCTCGGAAACGAGCGCAAGAAAAAAGACGAGCCTTCGCTCGTCTTTTTTCGTTCCCTTTGGAGATTTCGTTTTCCTTGTTTTTCATTATATAACGCACCGCCCGTTTTGCAAATAAAAAAAGCGAGCCTCCGCTCGCCTTTTTCCGTCCCATTTTGGGGAACTATTTACCCTTTGTGATTATACTGTATTCCGTTTCTCTTGCAAATAACTGCGGCCTTTTTTCACTTTTCATTTACACATCTCCATGCCAAAACACCCTTTCCTCGAACGTATGATACAATAGAACTATCCTCCCATAGAAAGGAGGTGTTCTGTTTTGGAGGAATTTATTTCCTATGTATTTGGGCATCTGTTTGCCCCGCTCCTCGTAGGTCTCATCGTCGCCACGTATTCCTACTGGCTCAATCATCGGTGAAGCCTGAGAAGTGAAAAGCAGAAAAAAGGACGAGTTGCCGCTCGTCCTTTTTTCGTTCCATTTTGGGGAACTTATTTCCTTGTGTTTTCATTATACAACGCGACGTCCTTTTTGCAAATGGAAAAAACGGACTCTGCCCCGCCCGGTCCGTCCATCGCAAGAGCCGCGCCCGCGGAGGCGGCGGGCTTCATTTCCTCCGTTCCACGTGAAACAGCGCAGGTCACAGCTGGCTGCTGCTACCGTAGGGGGACGGCTTCTCCGCCGCGAGAAGCGGCGCCGGCGTCTCTTCTTCGAAGGCGCCTTCCCCATCGAGGACGCCGAGTCCGGCATACGTGTCGAAGAAAGACCGCAGCCTGCCGATGACGGTCTGTTTCTTCTCCTGCCGGGCCGCGCCCGCTTTGCCGAAGCGCGACATCCTCGGCAGCAGGCCTTCGATGTCCGTGCCGCCTGTGCGGAGCTCCCCGTCTCGGAACGTATTCCGCACGAAACGCTCCGTTTCCTCCGGGCGCAGATGCTCCTCTGCCACGAGCACGTCCAGCTCTTCCTTCGCCGACGTGCGCACGAACTGCTCCCACACCTGCGGCACGTCCGCCGCCGTATTCACCTGCGCGAGGAAACGCTCGATGAGCTCCTTCTTCGACCGCAGCGACGGGCTCGACAGCACCGCCCGGCGGATGGCCGCGAGGATTGTCTTGTCCCGGCACTGCTTCTCGTGATACTTCTCCACCAGCATCAGGATATAGTCGATATTCACTTCCACCTGACGCACCAGCTCCATCTCGAAGACGATGTCGTCATTGATGTCATCCTTATCCGCATGGCGCGCAAATTCCCGCTGCAGGTCCAGATAGTACGACTGGTAATCCTGCCGCTGCCCGTCCGAGAGGATCTCCCGGCCCTCGAACTCATCGAACGCCGTGAGGATATTCCGCAGGCGCAGATAAGCGCCGAATGCCATGATGAAATCTTTCTTCGCCTTCTCGCTCGCGAGCTGCGCCAGCGCCGCCACGGGATATCGCTCGAGCAGCTCCCGCACCCGCGTCTCGTACCCCTTCTGCTTCCGTCCCTTCTCGTCCGTATAGCCGTAATAATAATCGGCAAACGACCGCATGAGCACCGCGCCGTGCGCTTCCCGGTCGCCGAAAAGCGCGATCGCCGCGTCCGTCTCCTCCGACAGATTCCGGAAACATACGATATTCCCGCAGGCCTTCACCGCGTTCAGGATGCGGTTCGTCCGGGAAAACGCCTGAATCAGCCCGTGCTGCCGGAGATTTTTATCCACCCAGAGCGTATTCAGCGTCTTCGCGTCGAAGCCGGTGAGGAACATGTTCACCACGATGAGCAGGTCGATCTCCCGGTTCTTCATGCGGAGAGACACATCCTTGTAGTACCCCGGGAACTTGTCCGCCGACGTATCGTACGACACCCCGAACATAGCATTGTAATCTCCGATGGCCCGTTCGAGGAAATCCCGCGCTGGCTCCGGCATGCCCTCCGTGCTGTCCGAATTTTCATCCGCGAGGAACCCCGCGTCCGGATCGTCGCCGTTCGCGCTGTAGCTGTAGATCGTGGCGATGCGGAGCCGCTCCCCCTCCGGGCGCTCCGCCATCTGCCGCTGAAATTCCCGGTAATACCGCTGCGCCGCCTCGATGGACGACACGGCGAAGATCGAATTGAACCCGCTGAGCCGCCGCTCCTCCTTCCGCTCTTCGGCCCGCGCGTTTCGCGCCGTCTCCGCCACATTCGTCAGCACCCGGTACCGGTACGACCGGTTCCGCTTCGTCTTCTGCGCGAAATGACCCAGGATATACCGCACCACCTCAGAGACGCGCTGCGGCGCGAGGAGAGCCGCCTCCGTGTCGATGCCCTCCACCTCCTCGTCCGCCGTGCCCTCCTTCCGGCGCACCGTGTTCACATAGTCGATATGGAAAGGCAGAACATTCCCGTCGTGGATCGCGTCCACGATCGTATACGCATGGAGCCGATCGCCGAAAGCCTGCTCCGTCGTGCGGAACTTCGGATTGCCGTGCCCCGCGTTCGCCGCGAAGATGGGCGTCCCCGTGAAGCCGAAGATATGATACTTCCGGAAATGCTTCGTGATGCGCTGATGCATGTCCCCGAACTGGCTCCGGTGGCACTCGTCGAAAATCAGGACCACATGCCGGTCATACACCGGGTGCTTCGGATGCTTCTTGATGAACTGATCCAGCTTCTGGATCGTCGTCACGAGGATCTTGTACTCCTGATACCTGCCCTTCTCGTTCCGATCCTCCAGCTGCCGCGTGAGCACCGCCGTATTCCGGCTGCCGTTCGCCGCCCCTTTCTGGAACGAGTCGTATTCCTTCATCGTCTGGTAATCCAGATCCTTCCGGTCCACCACGAAAAGCACCTTGTCCACGTCGGGCAGCGCCGCCGCCAGCTGTGCCGTCTTGAACGACGTGAGCGTCTTCCCGCTGCCCGTGGTGTGCCAGATGTACCCGCCGCCCGCCGTCATGCCGTACTTCTTGTAATTCGTCGCCGTGACGATCCGCTGCAGGATGCGCTCCGCCGCCGCAATCTGGTACGGCCGCATCACCATGAGCGTCCGGTCCGCCGTGAAGACACAGTACCGCGCGAGGATGGACAGCAGCGTGTGCCGCGCGAAAAACGTCTTCGTGAAATCCACCAGATCCGCGATGCGCCGGTTCTGCGCGTCCGCCCAGTACGACGTGAACTCGAAGCCCGCCGCCGTCTGATTCGCCCGGCGCAGCCGTCCCTCCGCCCGCACCGCGGTCTCCCGCGTCGTATTCGAATAATACTTCGTCTCCGTCCCGTTCGAGATCACGAAGAGCTGCACATACTGGAAAAGGCCGTCCCCCGCCCAGAAACTGTCCCGCTGGTACCGGCCGATCTGATTGAACGCCTCGGCCAGCTGCACCCCGCGCCGCTTCAGCTCCACATGCACCGCGGGCAGACCGTTCACCAGCACCGTCACATCGTACCGGTTCTTGTAGTTCCCGCCGTCCTCCCCGTACTGGTGGATCACCTGCAGGAAATTCCGGTGGATCTCCTTCCGGTCGAAGATGTAAATATTCTTCGTCTCTCCCGTATCCATCCGCAGGCTGTACGCCGGCGCCGTCTGGAACTTCTCCGTCTTCTCCGCGATGCCGTCCGACCGCAGGCACAGATACTCGTCCCACAGCCGCTTCCACTCCACGTCGGAGAGGCGCACCCCGTTCAGCCGGTCGATCTGCGCGCGCAGGTTCCGCGCCAGCGCCGCCCGGTCACGGATGTCCGCGTACTCGTAGCCCTCCTCCGTGAGCTGCCGGAGGAACGCCGCTTCCAGCGCGGCCTCGCTCTGGTACGCCGCCGCGCCCCGCGCCTCCGGCTCATACGCCGCGAGCACCGTGCTCTCCGGCGTCTCCATCACCATGCGATACATACTCATGCCCTCTTCTCCCTGAATGTGAGCAGCCGGTCCCGGTAATACTCGTACTGCTTCCGCCGCGCGTCGATCTCCGCCGGCAGCCCCGACGACAGATCGTTGCACAGCGCGTCGAACCGATCCAGAATCGAAACGATGCGCTCCTGCTCCGCAAGAGGCGGCACAGGAATTTTTGCTTTTCGAATATCGTCGTTATACAGTCTAGCTATCGTTCCACCAAGAGATGCTTTCCAAGGTTGTAATTGATAGCAATACCACAAATATTTATTTAAGACTTGGCGTTCATCGTTGTCTATCCAAACAATATTTGAATCCTGAAAATAAGCCGGTTTGCCATCAAAAATGACAGTGCGCCCAATGGTCCCAGCCGCAGAAATCAGAATATCACCTTTCTTGGGATAAGGATAATCCTTTTTATATTTTTCAAAGAGTTCTTCGGAAATAAATGCATTGGCCTGACCACCAAATGTTCCAATTTTATAAAAAGGAACGCCGCCATCTGTTGTCGTTTCATGCTTCAAGATGCGCTTACACATACAAACTTTTCCAATATCGCCCAGTCGCAGCCACCGGACGGCGTCACTTAGTCGGCTTGCTTGCTTGCTTGCTTGCTTGCTTGCTTGCTTGCTTGCTTGCTTGCTTGCTTGCGAAAGTATCGCCCGGCGCACCGTCAAACGTCAAGAGAGTATCCCGATAATGTTCGTATTGTGTTTTTCTTGCCGCCAGTTCAGCTGTAAGCGCAGCTGTAAGCGCAGTGAAATTGTCCAGTAAACGGACAATTTCACTCTGCACCGCAAGCGGTGGGACAGGAATGCGAATAGCCTCCAATTCCGCAATGGAAATTCCCTTGACAGTTGTTCCCTTTCCTTGAATTTTCAAAGTTTGAAAATAATATGTAAGAAACTTTGCATTCAAATTCTCCGTCAAAATTAATCCGCGCAAATCCTGATTAATGGCCACATCTTTTCCTGCAATCAGCATTTTCCCCGGATTAATACGCGTAGCTACGATAACATTTCCTTTTTTTATTAAATTGCTTGTACTGTGTTTCAGCCCTTCTTCGGTAATAAAATCTTTTGTCGTATTCAAAAACAGTTCTTCATTGACTACATCTTTAACAGATGCCCATGGAATATCTCCACCCCAATAACTTGCAATCGTTTTCTTTGGCGTACCGCCTCCTATATTGGCAAGAAGACATTCTCCCAGTTTTTTATATTCCACGCCGTCCGGGCACAGCTCGTCCAGCAATGTTTTCAGTCGGCTCATAGTCTCCTCCGCGCCTCCCGTCTTTTATCTCATTTTCTCATCGCTCTATGCATTTCAGTTGTCCAGTTTTTCTGGATAACTGCTTTTTTATTCCTTCTTGTTCCTATATATTCCGCTTCCCAGCATCCGTTTCACCTGTCGGTCAAAATCGGATTCCACCTTCTGCGTTTTATCATACAGTTCATATTCTGCTCTAGCTGCAGAAATTGGAATTGATGTGTCATGTGTCCTCCTCGATGTCCCGGATGATGTCGTCGATGGCCCGGCGGAGTTCTTCCTCCCGGGCGACGATGGCGGCGATGTCCGCATTGAGCCGGCGGATGTCCACCTGTTCCCGCGTGTCTTCCTGTTCCACGTAGGTGGAGACGGAGAGATTGTATTCTTCCGCTTCGATGGCCGCGCGGGGCACGAGGCACACCCGGTGGGGCACTTCTTTCCGGTCAGTGTAGTAGGCGGTGAGGCGGGCGATATTGTCCGGGGCGAGTTTGTTATTGTTCGTCACTTTCACGCATTCGCCGCTCCCGTCGATGAAGAGGACCCGGTCGTCCGTGCGGTTTTTCCGCAGGACCATGATGCACGTGGCGATGGAGGTGCCATAGAAGAGATTGTCCGGGAGCTGGATGACCGCGTCGACGTAGTTGCTGTCCACGAGGTACTGCCGGATTTTCTTCTCCGCGCCGCCGCGGTACATGATGCCTGGGAAGCAGACGATGGCCGCCGCGCCTTTCGTGTCGAGCCACGCGAGGGCGTGGAGGATGAAGGCGAGGTCGGCTTTTGATTTTGGAGCGAGCACGCCCGCCGGGGCGAAGCGCGCGTCGTTGATGAGGGTGGGGTCGCTGTCGCCCGCCCATTTGATGGAGTAGGGCGGATTGGATACGATGACGTCGAAGGGTTCGTCGTCCCAGTGCCGCGGCGCGGTGAGGGTGTCGTCGCAGGCGATATTGAATTTGTCGTAGCCGATGTCGTGGAGGAACATGTTGATGCGGCACAGGTTGTAGGTGGTGATGTTGATTTCCTGTCCGTAGAAGCCCTGGCGCACGCGGTCCCGGCCGAGGAGTTTCGCCGCCTGGAGCAGGAGCGAGCCCGAGCCGCACGCCGGGTCGTACACTTTGTTTACTTCGTCCCGGCCCGCGGTGGCGAGGCGCATGAGGAGCTCCGACACTTCCTGCGGGGTGAAAAATTCGCCGCCGCTCTTTCCGGCGTGGGAGGCGTACATGGCCATGAGGTATTCGTAGGCGTCGCCGAAGGCGTCGATGCTGTGGTCTTCGTAGCGGCCGAGGTTCATATCCGCCACGCCCCGGAGGAGCTGCACCAGTTTTTCATTCCGTTTCGGCACGGTCGCGCCGAGTTTGTTGCTGTTCACGTCGAAATCGTTGAAGAGGCCGCGGATGGCGCTCTCCCGGGCGGCTTCGTTCGCCGGGGTATCGCCCGCGCTGTCCGCTTCTTCGGGCGAGAGGCGCACCGAGCTCTCGATGTGGCGGAAAATGCGCCCGAGGGTTTCGTTCAGATTCGGGTCGTCCGCGGCGCGGCGCACCACGTTTTCAAAGAGTTCCGACGGGAGGAGGAAGAAGCCTTTCTCCACGACGATGCCCGCCCGGGCGGTCTCCGCGTCTTCGTCGCTGAGTTTCGCGTAGTCGAAATCGGGGTCCCCCGTTTCCCATTCGTTGCGGTTGAGATATTCCGTGAGGTTTTCCGAGATGTACCGGTAGAACATGGCGCCCAGCACGTACGATTTGAAATCCCATCCGTCCACGCTGCCCCGGAGATCGTCCGCGATGGCCCAGATCGCGCGGTGCAGTTCTTCTCTCTGCTGTTCTTTCTTTACGTCCATATGCTTCCTCCTGTGCGGCGGCGCCGCAGGATTTTTGTTTCTCTTATTTTCTCATTGTATCACGGATGAAACGGGCAGAAAAAGAATCGCCGCAAAAATAAAACGCGCCGCAAAAATCGGGCGCAGAAATCTATTTCCGCCTGAAATCGGACGGGCAATAGATTTTTGCGATGAAAAATGCACCGCAAAAATTTCCCTGCGCCGTCTGCCCGCGGCGGGACAAAAAAAACGCGCACCTTTCGAGGAGCGCGTTTTTTCGCATGAAAAAACACCGGAGGCCGGTGTTTTCGCTGTCTTATTCTTCGTCGGGCAGTTCGGCGTTGGTGTAGACTTCCTGCACGTCGTCCATGTCTTCGAGTTCGTCGATGAGGTGCTGCATGGTCTTGGCGGCGTCGCCTTCGAGGGCGACGGTGGTGTCGGGGACCATGGCGACTTCGGAGGCGGAGACGGTGATGCCTTCTTTGTCGAGGGCGTCGGAGACGGTCATGAAGTCTTCGGGGGAGGTGGTGATCTCGTAGGTGTCTTCGGTGACGGCTACGTCTTCCGCGCCCGCGTCGAGGGCGATCATCATGATGGTGTCTTCGTCGGCCGCTTCTTTATCGACGGTGATGGAGCCTTTTTTCTTGAACATCCAGGAGACGCATCCGGTGGCGCCGAGGCTGCCGCCGTGATGGGTGAAGGCGTGGCGGATGTCCGCTGCCATGCGGTTGCGGTTGTCGGTGTTGCATTCGGCGATGATGGCCGCGCCGCCCGGGCCGTAGCCTTCGTAGGTGACTTCGTCGAAGCCTACGCCGCCGGCCGCGCCCACGCCTTTGGCGATGGCGCGCTGGATGTTTTCTTTCGGCACGTTGTTCTGCTTCGCCTTGGTGAGGGCGAGTTTGAGGCGCATATTGCCGACGGGGTCACCGCCGCCCATGCGGGCCGCGATGGTGATTTCCTTGGAGATCTTGGTGGTGATCTTCGCGCGGATTGCGTCGGTCTTGCCTTTTTTCCGCTTGATGTTTTCCCATTTGGAATGTCCGGACATAGTATTCCTCCTTATTTCCCTTCCCACCATGCTTCGCCGAGCAGGCGGTCGAGGATGATCGCGGCGGCGCTTCTCACGCAGAGGTGATTATAGCTGCCGCATCCGTAAATCGGTTCGAGTATGTAGTCGAATTCTTTCATCATTTCCCGGGTCATGCCGTACCCTGTCCCGAAGAGGATGAGCACCGGACGGGTGCCTTCGTGGATCTCTTTCCGCAGGAAGCGGTAGGAGACGGTGTTCGGGTAGACGCGGGCGTCGGTGGTGACGACGGCGGGTTTTTCGCCGCAGTCTTTCTCGATTCTCGCGATGGCGGAGGCGAGGTCGGGCACGAGAGCGGTCTCTTCGAAGGCTTCGCGGCGGTTCGGATTGTACCGGCTGCCGGCGCCTGTCTTCCAGTGGTCCATGATGAGGGAGGCCATGCGGCGCTGCGCTTCCACGGGATGGATGATGAAGTAGGTGCGCACATCGTAGGTCCTCGCGGTGCGCGCGATGTCATGGAGGTCATAGTTGGTGAGCGCCGTGGTGACGACTTCCATGTGCTTGTTGTAGATCGGATAGTGGATCAGTCCGATGTAGCAGGGAGCCATGGTCCTTCCTCTTTTCTGATTTCTTCGATGAGTTTCCTGTCTTCTTTCGTGAGGATGAGCCGCGCCATCAGGTCGGGGCGGCAGCGCATGGTGCGGCGGAGGGCTTCTTTCCGGCGCCACCGGGCGATGTTCGCATGGTGGCCGGAGAGGAGCACGTCGGGCACGCGCCAGCCGCGGTATTCTGCGGGCTTGGTGTACTGGGGGTATTCGAGGATGGGCTCGTAGAAGGAGTCTCCTGCGGCGCTCCCCGCGTCGCCCAGCACGCCGGGCACCATGCGGGAGACGGCGTCGGCGATGACCATGGCGCCGAGTTCGCCGCCGGTCAGGACGTAGTCCCCGATGGAGATGAGTTCGTCGGCCAGGTGTTCTTCCACGCGGTGGTCGACGCCTTCGTAGTGCCCGCAGATGAGGACGAGATGGTCGTAGTCCCGGTAGAGCTGCTTGGCTTTGTCCTGCGTGAAGGGGGTGCCCGCGGGGGAGAGGAAGATCACCCGGCTCCGTGGGGTCTTTTCGGGCAGGACGGATTCGCACGCTTCGAAGAGAGGCCCGCACATCATGAGCATGCCCGCGCCGCCGCCGCAGATGGTGTCGTCCACCTGGCGGTGTTTGTTGTGCGCGAAATCGCGGGGATTCGTCACGGCCATGTCGATGAGGCCGGCTTCGATCGCCCGCTTGATGATGCTCTGATGGAAAAAGGCTTCTATGAATTCAGGAAACAGAGACAGGATATCGATTTTCATGATTCAGTCTTCCCATTCCTGGAGTCGCACGGTCATCCGGCCGGCAGCAGGGTCGACGGCGAGGACGCAGTCCGGGATGGCGGGGAGGAGGATGTCCTTGCCCGCATCGGGCCGGATGATGTACACGTCGTTCGCTCCGGTGTGGATGATTTCCGTGATGACGCCGACTTTCTCGTCCGCTTCGTCGAAGGCGGTGAGGCCGGCGATCTGGAAATCGTAGTAGCGCCCTTCATCCCGCTCGGGCATCTCGGCCGCAGGCACTTCCGCCCGGGCCCCGATGAGGGTCTCGGCGGTGTTGCGGTCGTCCACGCCTTCGAGGTGAAGGATGTATATATTCTTATGCGGACGGACGGAGAGGAGCCGATAGTCTTTCCCTCCCAGTCGGATGTGCCTGAGTTTTTTGAAATGCTCGGGCCAGTCCGTATCCGGCAGAATACGCAAATCACCCCGCACACCATGCGGGGCAACGATTTTTCCGACGGGTATCAGTGTATCGGATGCATTATTCACGGAAGGCGATGACCTTTCCGTCTTCTACGAGGATCTCCCCGCCTCTGACGGCGTTCATATCGTCGCCGACATGGATGGTGACGACACGGTTCACCGGGCCGCGGGGCAGTTCTGCGCCGATGGCGAGTTTTTCCAGATGTTCCTTGTCGTCGGTGAGTTTTTTCTTCGCCTGGAGCATCTGCGCTTTCTGGGCTTCGATCTGCGCGCGGAGCGGGGCTACCGCCTGCACGTTGATCTTGGCCTGTTCGTTCAGACGGGCGTTGCCTTCGAATTCGAGCTGAGCGATATCATGCTCGACGCGGCTGATATTCTGCTCGAGTTCGGCGAGCAGTCTCGTCTTCAGTGCTTCGGTCAGCTTGGATTTGAGCATGACCGGCACAAGAATGGTCATTTCGTCCATGGGACACCTCTCAGATAATATCGACAGCCACCCGGAGATTCTGCTTCAGCGCGCCTGCCTTGACCACAGTGCGGATCGCGTTGGCGATCCGGCCCTGCCGGCCGATCACTTTTCCCATATCCTCAGGAGCGACATGGACCTGATAGATCTCCATGCCGCCCTTGCGGACTACGGTCACCGTGACGGCCTCCGGATTTTTCACCAGAGACCGCACGATCCATTCAACCAGTTCTTTCATAGCTTTGCCCTCTTATTTCTTGGACTCAGCGAACTTAGCCATGATGCCGTTGTTTTTCAGGATGGAACGAACGGTATCGGTCGGCTGTGCGCCCTTGGCCATCCAGCCGAGAATCTTTTCTTCATCGAGCTTGACGGGAGCGTCTTTCTTGACGGGGTCGTACCAGCCTACGGTATCGACCGGAGCGCCACTGCGGGCTGCGCGCGCGTCGATGACGACGATGCGGTAGAAGGGAACCTTCTTCGCGCCCATGCGGGTCAGACGGATCTTTAACATGTGTTTTCACCTCCTTGGATTGATGATGGTTGGCCATGGGAAGGAATGCGCTTTCATTCCCACGGTCCTGTATGAGGGATCACAGCTTCGGAAGCATGCCTCCGGGGAAATGGAAGCCTTTCGGCATTTTCATGTTTTTCCCCTTCATCTTCTTCATCTGTTTCTTCATTTCCTTGAACTGCTTGAGCATGCGGTTCACTTCCTGGATGTGCGTGCCCGAGCCCATGGCGATGCGCTTGCGGCGGCTGCCGTTCAGGATGTCCGGATTGCGCCGTTCCGCGGGGGTCATGGAGAGGATGATCGCTTCGAGGTGTTTCATTTCCTTGCCGTCGAAGTCGATGTCCTTGAGCTGCTCTTTGTACTTGCCCATGCCGGGGATCATCCCGAGGATGTTCTGCATGGAGCCGAGCTTCTTCACCTGGCGCATCTGCTTCAGGAAGTCGTCCAGCGTGAATTCGCCCTTCTTCATCTTCGTGACAGCGTCTTTCATGCTGTCCTGGTCCAGATTTCTCTGGGCCTGCTCGATGAGGGAGGCCAGGTCGCCCAGGTCGAGGATGCGGCCGGCCATGCGGTCCGGGTAGAAATCTTCCAGCCCGCCGTCCAGTTTTTCGGACACGCCGATCATCTTGATGGGCTTGCCGGTGACGGACTTGATGGAGAGCGCCGCGCCGCCCCGGGCGTCGCCGTCCATCTTCGTGAGGATGGTCCCGTCGATGCCGAGATCCGTGTCGAAGGCTTTCGCCGTGGTGACGGCGTCCTGCCCGGTCATGGAGTCGAGCACGAGGAGGATCTCATGGGGATGGACCGCTTCCTTGATGTTCCGCAGCTCTGCCATGAGCTTTTCGTCGATGGTGAGGCGCCCTGCCGTATCAAGGATGAGCACATCCTTGTTGTATGCGCGCGCCGTGTCCACGGCGGCTCTTGCAATGCGGACGGGGTCCACATTCTGGGGCATGCGGTACACCGGCACGTCTACCTGCTCGCCCAGGACTTCCAGCTGCTTGATGGCAGCCGGGCGGTACACGTCGCAGGCGACGAGCATGGGGTGCTTGCCGCGCTTCTTCATGAGGAGTGCCAGCTTGCCCGCCGTGGTGGTCTTGCCGGCGCCCTGCAGGCCCACCAGCATGATGACCGTCATGCCCGTGGAGGACATGGTGATCTTGCTTTGGGTGCCCCCGAGGAGCTCGGTCAGCTCGTCCCGGACGATCTTGATGACCGTCTGGTCCGGCTTCAGGCTGCCGAAGACTTCCTCGCCGACCGCTTTCTCCCGGACATGGGCGATGAAATCCTTGGCCACCTTGAAATTGACGTCTGCCTCGAGGAGCGCCCGCCGCACTTCGCGGAGCGCGCCGTCGATATCGCTCTCGGAGAGCTTGCCGCGTCCGCGGAGATCCTTGAATGCATTCTGCAGCTTATCTCCTAAATTTTCAAAGGGCATCCAGTCACCTTCATTCGCTCAAAATCCGAAGCAGCGGGGCCGCCTCGTCCGCGCGCTCCGGCGCGACCATCCGGGCCAGCGCTGCCGCCGCCTCTTTGCGCGCCGTCCGCGCCTCTTCCATGTGGAGCGCCGCTTCATAGGTCATGAGCTGCTCCTCCCCGTGGCGCATCGCGTCGTGCACGGCCTGCCGGGAAATATGAAAATGCTCGGCAATCTCCCCGAGCGTGAGATTCTCATTATAGTACAGATCGAGGCATTCCCTCTGCCGCGCCGTCAGGAGCGCACCGTAGCAGTCGAGGAGTCCGCCTTTCCATACGATATTTTCAAGAGACATGCGATCACCAACGCGCTTTATTATATAAGAAAGCCGCCGGCCTGTCAAGCAGATTTCCTTTACACGGACCGGAAATCCTGCATGTAAAAAGCGCCGGCCTCCCGCAGGAAACCGACGCTCCCTCCTCAGTCTTCCTGAGGTTCAAAAGCCGCCTTCGAAGCGCCGCAGATCGGACATACCCAGTCGTCCGGGATGTCTTCGAACTTCGTGCCCGGAGCGATGCCGCCGTCCGGATCGCCCTTCGCTTCATCATAGATGTAGCCGCAGATGGTGCACACATACTTCTTCATGGTCATTCCTCCTTTATAGCAATATGCCGGAACCATTCATTGCCCTCATTATAGCATGAAAAGCCCCTGCCCGCGGCAGGAAATTCCTCCGCCCGCAGTTCCCCCTTCCATAAAATTTCCTGCCGCACGCAGACCCCGCTCCCGTTATACAAATGCGAGGAAGCCGCGAAGCTGGCTGATTTCCGCGGACATGCCGAAGCTGGCCGGCACTTCTCTCCATCTATACAGAAAATTTTCATCACAGGCAGGCTCACTACCTCCTGCACCGAGGCAGAGTCCCCTTTATAAAATGAATAAAAAAGGAAGAACCCGGTTTCTCTCCCATCTCTTCCTTCCCTCACATACACAACGAAAAAGGACCCACATCTCTGTGAGTCCCTTCTCTCCTTTATCAGCAGCTTCCTATCCTCCCGGGCCGCTTCC
>ERZ826016.512-NODE-512-length-47257-cov-5.954896_pt1 | contig 47257 bp, 49 predicted proteins | sample MGYA00519872_ERZ826016 | MGnify/ENA primary metagenome ERZ826016 (study PRJEB31778, sample SAMEA3449218) | human gut metagenome | biome: human gut; feature: human-associated habitat; material: faeces | place: United Kingdom | collected 2010/2012 ... | reverse complement strand
AGGCTTTGCGTGACATCGGCTATGATGAAGAATACAGCCAGATATGGCAGCAAAACGCAATTGATATCAACCGGATTGAAATCACCAACCTTATCAGCACCCAATCCTGTGAGATAGGCAGAGGAGTGGAAGCCGATGGCTGGGGCGACCAGGGCGTTTTCGTCGGTTATGCCCAAAAAGGGGACGGGCTGATTAACCGCGAGCTTTATCTTGCCCGTAAGCTTAACTGCGCCCTGTATGAAAAAGCCCGGGTTTCCGACAATCTCGGCTTAGACATCAAAACGCAGATAACTCTTAATACCGAGGGAAAAATCCTTACCGCCGTTGCCGCCATCCCGATGCAAAAACCTGAAAGCCTGTCTGCATTCATCGCCGAAACATTGGAACAAGTGCCTGAAAACCTTATTGTCAACGGCACCGGAGCCTATACCTGCCATTCGTCAATTGCCGACTGCGGCATAACCGGACGCAAACTTGCCTGTGATTTTTATTCGGCAGCCTGCCCGATAGGCGGCGGTTCGCCATGGACCAAAGACCCCAGCAAAGCGGACCTGACCCTCAATCTGTATGCCCGCAAGCTGGCCATACAATATCTTGAAGACAATGACGAATGTTTTGTTTATCTGTCCTCCTGCATCGGTAAATCCCGTTTGCCAAGCGCTGTCGTCAAAACCCGGCGCAACGGCAATGAAAAAATTTTCGACATTTGCCCGGATTGCAGCCCGCAGATTCTGATTAATGAATTACGGCTCAGACGCCCCATATACAAAAAGCTCTGCCGTCACGGATTAATGGCTTATTTTGACGACAACGGAAACCCCGCTTTTTAACTATATACAAAAAAGGAGCTGCACAAGGCAGCTCCTTTCTTTTTTAACCAAGTTACTACTTCTTTTTTCCTTTGTTGTCAGCTTCGGGCTTTTGAACACCGGCATTGGAAGATGCACCGGTAATCGGCTTATCTGCTGCATCATTTCCGGCATTGCAGATTTTGCCAAGAAGCTGCTGTCCAAGTTCGGTTCCGGCAAAGGCTTCAAGCATAGAGTTCATTGCTTGTCCTCCTTTGGCGGAAAACAGCTGCATAACGGAACTTACGCCCTCTTGCACATTGCTTCCCGCATTGGCAATAATCTTAATGTCAGCGTTTCCGAGATTCTTTGCCTGTTCGATTCCGACAGCCTGTAACGCATCGACTTTCTTAATTTCAATAAGATAAGTCTGATACCCTTGATTGTTTCCAATCTCGTGAGCCAGCGTAATCTGCGGTGCAACTTCTGCCTGTCCGAGCTTTTCTTTTGCCAAAGCTTCTGCAGCACCTTTGGCTTCAATACCCAAAGCCTCGTTTTTAGCTTTGACCAAATCCGCCTCGGCATCTTTCGTCTTTTGGATAAAGGCAGCACCGGCATCATGTTCGGCAACAAGCTTGTTTTGCTCAGCAACCAACACATCGGCTTCAGCTTCAATCCGCTGTTTTTCCTTGCCGGCTTCAGCGTCAATGACAACTTTCTTTTTATCAATTTCCGCCTGACGGGTAGTCCCGACTTCAACAACAAGCATTTCTTTTTCTTTGGTCAGCCTTTCCTGATCTTTCACTTCCTGTTTGGATTTTTCGTCCGCAATGCCGACCGCTTGTTCGCGTTCAGCCCTGCGTTTGCCAACCTTTTCCTCTTTCTCTTCCTTTTTCAGGGCAATTTCCTGTTCGGATAAGATTTCGGCTTCTTCCGCCTCTTGTCTGTTTTTAGCCACTTCTTTGCGCGATTCCATGTCGATAAAAGATTTTTTCTTTTCCATGATATTGGAAATAACCTTCTCTCCCATTTTGTCACGCACATCCATCAGCTCAATGCTCTTGACCGGCACGATACCCCATTCCTTAAGGTTGTCATTTACTTCTTTGGTAAATTCCTCCCCGTAAACGGAACGCTGGGTCATAATCTTTTCCAGCGTATCATTCGCCAAAATAGAACGCACGGCACTCTGTACAATACTCGTCAGATGTTCCTGTAAGGTGTCATTGTCTGAAATACGCGAAGCCGCCTGACGATAATCGGCGATACGGAAAAACGCCGTAACATCTACTACAAACGGCAGTTTGTCTTTATCATACGCTTCATACCCGTCCAAATCTACCGAAAAGTTATGCAGCGGCAAAATCTGTACCTCTACACCCCAAACCGGGACCCATGACGGAATTTGATAATAGACATTTCCGGCCGTCTCGTCTGCCCGGGAAATTCCTCCGCCGGCATTGTTTCCAGCACCAGAATCTATCGGCTTGATACTGCCGTAGATTTCCGTTACCTTGCTGCGCCGGACGACATGAACTTCCGAAGGTTTGACAACTCTTCTCAGAGACAAAATCCATCTCACTAAAAGAACCAACACTACAACCACGATGGCAACGCCAATCCATGGAAGATAATTCATAACTTGTTCCATAAAACCTAAAAATTTAAAGTAAATAAAAATAAAATTATCATTGTCCTATTACATGACTTTTTTATTTTTGTCAATAGGTTTGTCAAAAAAATAAAATCTCTCGTTTTTTCGGAATTTTTCCCGAAACGGTTTCATTTTTTCCAACTGTTTTGCGGCAGCGGCCAAGTTTCTTAAAATTTTAAAAAAAATTGTATTTTTTCACCGCCCGTCTATTGCTTCCGTCAAAACGCCTCCCTATATAAGGTAACAGAAAGATTTCATAACGTAAAAAAGGATTTGAGATATGAGCAATAAAGTATTGGGTATTGACTTGGGTACGACAAACTCCTGTTTTGCCATCATGGAAGGCGGGGAACCGAAAGTACTTGAGAATTCCGAAGGCGCAAGAACAACTCCGTCTATGGTTGCGTTTACGGATACGGAAACGCTGGTCGGCTATCCGGCAAAGCGTCAGGCCGTTACCAACCCGGAAAATACGCTGTTTGCAATTAAGCGTTTGATTGGACGTCGTTTTGACTCGCCTGAAGTCGCCAAAGACAAAGAACTGGTTCCGTTCAAAATTATTGCCGGTGACAATGGCGATGCGTGGGTAGAAGCTAAGGGCAAAAAATATGCCCCGTCGCAAATTTCGGCAATCGTCTTGCAGAAAATCAAAGAATATGCCGAAAGCTATCTCGGCGAAAAAATTGAAAAAGCCGTCATTACCGTTCCTGCATATTTTAACGACTCACAGCGTCAGGCAACCAAAGACGCAGGCAAGATTGCAGGCCTTGACGTCCTGCGTATCATCAACGAACCTACTGCGGCAGCGCTTGCCTATGGTATGGACAAGAAAGCGTCCGGCACCATTGCGGTTTATGACCTGGGCGGCGGTACGTTCGATATTTCCATTCTGGAAATCGGCGACGGCGTTTTTGAAGTAAAATCCACCAACGGCGATACTTTCCTCGGCGGCGAAGACTTTGACCAGCGTATTGTCAACTATCTGGCCGATGAGTTCAAAAAAGAGTCCGGAATTGATCTCCGCGGCGACCGTCTGGCTCTGCAGCGTTTGAAAGAGGCTGCCGAAAAAGCCAAAATCGAGTTGTCTTCCGCTACTCAGACCGATGTCAACCTGCCGTTCATTACCGCGGACGCAACCGGTCCGAAACATCTCAACATCAAACTGACCCGCGCCAAACTGGAATCTCTGGTTGAAGATTTGATTGACCGCACGGTTGAACCTTGCAAGAAGGCTTTGGCCGATGCCGGCTTGAAAGCCAGCGATATCAACGAAGTCATTTTGGTCGGCGGTATGACCCGTATGCCGAAAGTTCAGGAGAAAGTTAAGGAAATCTTCGGCAAGGAACCGCACAAAGGCGTTAACCCGGATGAGGTCGTTGCCGTCGGTGCCGCTATTCAGGGCGGCGTGCTTATGGGCGATGTCAAGGACGTTTTGCTGCTGGATGTTACCCCGCTGTCTTTGGGTATTGAAACATTGGGCGGTGTCTTTACCAGACTGATTGACCGCAATACCACCATTCCGACCCGCAAGTCGCAGGTCTTCTCGACGGCCGAAGACGGTCAGACTGCGGTTACCATTCGCGTCTTCCAGGGTGAACGTGAAATGGCTGCCGATAACAAACTGCTTGGTCAGTTCGATTTGGTCGGTATTCCGCCGGCACCGCGCGGTATGCCGCAGATTGAAGTAACGTTTGACATCGACGCCAACGGTATTGTTAACGTCTCGGCTAAAGATAAGGCGACCAACAAAGAGCAGGCCATTCGCATTCAGGCCAGCGGCGGTTTGTCCGATGCCGACATCGACAAGATGGTCAAAGATGCGGAAGCCAATGCCGAAGCCGATAAGAAGAAAAAGGAACTTGTTGAAGCCAAAAACCAGGCCGAAGGTCTGATTCATACCACCGAAAAGACCTTGAAAGAAAACGGCGATAAAATCAGTGCGGCCGACAAGACGGCGATTGAAGATGCCGTCAAGGCTCTGAAGACCGGCGTTGAAGCTGAAGATTTGGCCGTCATTAAGGAGAAGACCGAAGCTTTGATGCAGGCTTCTCTGAAACTTGGCGAAGCAATGTATAAACAGCAGGCCGAAGCGGCCGGTGCACAGGGTGCCGCCGGTGCTGACGCCGGAGCTGATGCTGGTGCTTCCGGTCAGCAGAACGGCGACGAAAAAGTCGTCGACGCCGACTTTGAAGAAGTCAAATAAATAACTTTGGCTTAATCCTCAGCAAACACCCCCGTTAAATTTAACGGGGGTGTTTGTCATAGGACTAAAATTCCAATATTGGCTGAATGCGTACAGTCGCTTTGTCTGACTTGTTTGCATAGCTGCTGTAGGTCCATACAAATCTGTCTTTGTGCCCGTAAAGATTCGTTTGTTGATGACCAAAGGGAATTAGAATATACAGCAAGCCGACGTATAGGCTTCTTTATTATACGCCTTATAAAAAATTCCCGGTTTACGGGGAATATTTTTTTGCAAAAAAAAGTCTCCGGCGGATAACCGGAGACTTTTTTGTAGTGCTTAAAGATAAACTTAAGCGTTTTTCTTCAAAGCTTCGCCCAAAGCATCGCCCAGAGCAGAATTGGAAGAACCGGTTGAAGAGTACTCTTCCAAAGCTTTTTTCTCTTCTTCGATTTCGAGAGCTTTGACCGAGAGACCAATCTTGTTGTTCTTCTTGTCTACGGAGGTTACTTTGGCTTCCAGAACGTCGCCTTCTTTGTAGTTTTCGGGATTCTGGGCAGCTTTGTCCTTGGACAGGTCGGCCTTCTTAATCATTGCGGCAACGCCGTTAACTTCGACGTTAACGCCTTTGTCGTCAATTGAGGTAACGGTTGCTTTGACAACGTCGCCTTTCTTCAGGCCTTCCATGGCTTCGGCCATGGCGTTTTCGGACAGCTGTTTGATACCGAGGCTGATACGTTCTTTCTCAACGTCAACGTCGATGATTTTAGCCTGAATGTCCTGACCTTTGGTAAAGTCTTTGACGGCTTCTTCGCCGGACTTGTCCCAAGAGATGTCAGACAGGTGGATCATACCGTCGATTTCGTCAGACAGGCCGACGAACAGACCGAATTCGGTAATGTTCTTGATTTTGCCTTCGATGACGGAACCGACCGGATGCTCTTCAACATAAGCGGCCCAAGGATTCGGGGTGCACTGTTTGATACCCAGGCTGATGCGGCGTTTGTCGGCGTCGACTTCCAGAACCTTAACTTCAACTTCCTGAGAAGTGGAAACGATTTTGCCCGGATGAACATTCTTGCGGGTCCAGCTCATTTCGGAAACATGAACCAGACCTTCAATGCCGTCTTCGAGTTCGACAAATGCACCGTAATCGGTAATGTTGGTAACTTTGCCCTTGTAGACTTCACCGACCTTGTACTTGTCGGCAACGGCCTGCCACGGGTCACTTTCCAGCTGCTTCATGCCGAGACTGATGCGCTGGTTGTCTTCGTTGAATTTGATAACTTGAACCTTAACCGTCTGACCGACCGACAGAACTTCCGCCGGATGATTGATTCTCTTCCAGGAAATGTCGGTAACGTGCAGCAGACCGTCAACGCCGCCGAGGTCAATGAACGCACCGTAATCGGTAATGTTCTTGACAACGCCTTCCAGAACGGAACCTTCTTTCAGGGTGTCAATGAGTTCGGCACGCGCTTCGGCGCGGGTTTCTTCCAGAACGACGCGGCGGGAAACAACGATGTTGCCTCTGACCTTGTCCATCTTCAAAATCTGGAACGGCTGAGAAATGCCCATCAGCGGCGTAATATCGCGGATCGGACGAATATCAATCTGAGAGCCGGGCAGGAAGGCAATGGCGCCGTTGAGGTCAACGGTAAAGCCGCCTTTGACGCGGCCGAAGATAACGCCGTTGACTCTTTCGCCGGAGTTAAGGCTTTTTTCCAGATCCTGCCAAACTTCTTCGCGGCGTGCTTTCTCGCGCGATAAAACAATCTGGCCGTCTTTGTCTTCGTAGCGGTCGACATAAACTTCGACTTTGTCGCCGACTTTGAGTTCGGCGTTCTGACCGAATTCGCGCAGCGGAATACGGCCTTCCGATTTAAGTCCGACATCGACGATGGCGAAGTCGGGAGTCAAACGGATAATGGTACCCTTGACAACCGAGCCGGTAATGCCCTTGTCGCCGAACTGTTCGTTCAGGAGGGCTTCAAAGTTTTCGTTTGTTTCGGGAATTTTTAATTCGGTATTTGTCATAAAATATTGGTATTTCAAAAAACTGCCGGCCCCAAAATGTCTGAAAGCGGGGCGGACTTGTGCGGATTAAACATGATACGCCGGCGCACCCCGGAAACATATCGGGTTTGTTTATACACCTAAATTATTATTTTTCAAGCGGATTCTTTATAGTTTTCGATAATTTCGCGGGCTTTGGCAACTACTTCGTCAATGTCCATGTTCGAAGTGTCGATGATATGTGCGTCCGGTGCCGCTTTCAGCGGCGCGGTTGAACGCAGCGAGTCCCGTTCGTCACGGGAGACGATGTCGGCCAGAACTTTCTCGTAAGGCGTGTCGATGCCTTTTTCCTGAAGCTCCTTAAAACGTCTTTTGGCCCGGACTTCCGAAGAAGCGGTAATGAAAAACTTGATATCTGCCTGCGGACAAACCACAGTGCCAGTATCGCGGCCGTCATAAATGGCGCCTTTGGCCGTCGAACCGTCGGCGAAAGACGGATTCTTGGCAAAATCCTGCTGCATTTTGAGCAGGGCGGCGCGAACCTTCGGTTGAGCGGAAACTACCGACGCGGCAACGCCGCCTTCCGAAGAGCGAAACTCCCTGTGTTTGGAAAGCTCGGTCATTTTTGCAAAGGTCAGCGCCTTGGCCGAGGCTTCGGCCAGCGCCTCGTCGTTGATGTCCTGATTTTTCAGACGAAGGTCAAGTCCGACGGCACGATAAACCATGCCGGTGTCAAAATAGGCCAGATGATAAATCCCGGCCAGAGTCGATGCCAGAGTGCCTTTGCCGGCGGAAGCCGGACCGTCAATCGTAATAATCATTATCCTCGTCCAAATTGCAGCAAAAATTATTTATTCCTTAACATATCTGATATAAAATCTGATGTGTATGATATTTTGAAATTATACCAAACTTTTGTGTACAACCGAACAAGGTGTTGACCATGAGATTCAAAATTTTTGCCATAACCGCGGCGACGCTGCTTTTAAGTCAGCCGGCCGCAGCCAAAACGGCTAAACATAATATCGTCGTGCAAAGTTATCGCGATATTCAGAACAGCAATATGTACGAGCCGGGTTTCAATCAGGGCGGTTATGAGGCGCGTGTCAAACAAAAGCAGAAAGAGTCGGTTATTGCCGTAGCCGAACCGGACGAAAAGCCGGCTGAAGATTATAATGAAAAAATTGCCGGCGAACTTTTCAAAAAAGACATGTCGCCGGTTACCGTCGAACTGCTGGAACCCAGAACCGGAGTCAGGGTAAATGTCGGGCAGCCGCTGCAGATTTTGTTACCGGAAGACGAAAATTCGCCGACCAAATGGTACTACGGCGGCAATGATCTGAAACATGTGCAGATTGCCGAGGACTACCGTTATATGGGGCAGCGGATAATCAACGTCAATATTCTGGAACCGGGAAAGGAAAAGGTCTTTTTTGATTTGATCGACGACAGCGGCGAAAAGATAAATGTTTTGGGTTCAAGGGTTTTGAATATTACGGCGGAATGAATATGGCGGGAAAAAAGGCGAAAATAAGGCTTTGGAGCGAAACGCCTCTGGCGGCGGGACGGGAAGTCATGCTGAACGACAAGCAAAGCCATTATCTGACCAATGTCATGAAACTTGCTGCCGGCGACGCGGTTTTGGCTTTTGACAACGAGCATGGAGAGTTTCTCTGCACATTGAAAACCGCCAGCAAAAAGAGCTGTCGGCTGGAAATTTCCGAACAAACCCGCGGCTTTGAAAAATGTCCGGATGTTTGGCTGCTGTTTGCGCCGGTAAAAAAAGATCAGACCGATTTCATCATTCAGAAGGCGACCGAACTCGGCGCGGCAAAAATTATGCCGGTCATTACCGCGCGCACCATTGCGGACAAAGTTAAGAAAGAACGCTTCATTGCCCAAAGCACGGAAGCCGCCGAGCAATGCCGCCGGGTAGATTTGCCGGTGATTACCGATGCCGAGCCTTTGGATAAGGTACTGAAAACATGGGACAAGGAGCGGATTCTCTATTTTATGGACGAAACCGGACAGTCGCCTTGCGCGGCGGAGGTTTTTCGGCCTCAGGACAAAAAAGCGGCGCTGCTGATTGGACCGGAAGGCGGCTTCAGCGAAGCCGAGCTGAACGCTTTGCGGGCTTTGCCTTTTGCCCGCGGCGCCGTGCTGGGCAAACGGATTTTAAGAGCGGAAACGGCAGCGGCCGCGGCTTTGGCCGTCTGGCAGTTTGTTGCCGGAGATTGGCGGGAGGAATAAAATGCGCATTTTGGTAGCCGATGACCATGAGTTGTTTTTGAAAGGGCTGGAATTTATCCTTTCCGATGTCAGCAAAGACCTGCAGTTGGTTTTTGCCAAGAGTCATACCGATATTTTCAAAATTCTCGAGACCGACCGCGGTTTCAATTTGGTGTTGACCGACCTGGCCATGCCCGGCGCCAACTGGGAAGAGGCGATAACCCGGATTCACAGCACGCTGCCCGAAACGCCGATAATTATTCTTTCGGCGGTGTTTGACAAGGAAATTGTCGAAAAAACCATCGAAATCGGCGTGTCCGGATATATTCCGAAAACTTCTTCAAATGCCGTTATTCTTTCGGCGGTCAATCTGGTCATGTCCGGCGGTGTCTATATTCCGCCCGAGCTCCTTAACCGCAAGCTTCCCGACGAATTCAACGAGTTTCGACAGGCGGTCGAACTCCCCGAGGGCAAGGCTGTTGAAGAAAACATCAAAAGTCTGACCCCGCGGCAGATTGATGTTCTGCGCTGCATTTCGCAGGGAATGTCCAATAAGCAGATAGCCTATGCGCTTGGTCTGACCGAAGGAACCGTCAAACTGCACGTGACCGCAATTTTGAAAATTCTTAACGTCTATAACCGCACCGGCGCGGTGGTGGAGGCGTCCAGGCTGGGACTGATTAAGAAAAATGACTGATTTTGACGCAGACAGGCTTGGCGAATATCGCGATATGCTCGGCTCGGCAGCCTTAAACCGGCTGTGGCGCGAGTTTTCCGCAGACACGGAAAAGTTTTTCGCTTCCGCCGCCGGTTTAAAACGGGAAGAACTGCGCCTGAAGTTTCATAACCTGCGCGCCGGCGCTCTGGTCTTCGGGCTGCGGGCTTTTTCCGCTTCCTGTGCCGTGCTGGAGGAAGCGGTCATGAAAGAAATTTCCGCGGCGGATCTTGCCGCGGAAATTAAGACGGCGCAAAAAACTTTTGCGAACCAAAGCGCAGAAGTCGATGCATTTTTGGAGTAGGTAAAATGTTTAAGATTGTCGATGATGAAAAGAACCGCGTCAGTGAAGAGGAACTTCTCGGAGCCATAGAAGAGAACGAGGAGCCGAGACCTGTGCTTCCCAAATATCTGACGGCGCTTTATGGTCGGATTTATGAAAATCTGAAAGTAAGCAGCTTTCTGGACAATCCCCGTCTGCTTAAAATTTTTACGCTCGGAAACAGCAACCGGTTGATTGACGCCGCGTTGAAGGAAATCAAACAAAGCCAGAAGGTGCTTCAAATCGGCGCGACCTTTGGCGACCAGATTGAACAGACCGCCGACCGCATCGGCCACTACGGAAAATACGATCTGATTGACATCAGCGAAACTCAGCTGACCCGTGCCGAAGAAAAATACAAATATCTTTATTCCAACATGCGTTTCCTGCGCCATGACGGCCGCGAGCCGCTGAGCGAAAAATATGACGTCGTGCTGGTCTACATGTTGCTGCATGAACTGCCGATTTTGAGCAAAATACAGGTTGTCAACAATGCCCTTTCCTGCGCCAACGAAAATGGCAGAGTCGTTTTCATTGATTATCATAACCCGGTCAAATGGCACCCGCTGCGCTATTTTGTCCGTATGTTCAACCGCCTTTATCAGCCGTTTGCCGAAAAACTCTGGGATAGGGAAATTTATACGCTGGCCGATAAGAAAAACAGTTTTTTCTGGCGTAAAAAGACCTATTTCGGCGACATGTATCAAAAAGCCGTTGCTTCTCGCAAAGACGACCGCAACTTTTTCGGCGGCGACGAAATGGAATAACGCCGCCCGGGACAAAAGCCCGAAAATTTGCCGCAAAGCTACAGGGCGTCAATTTTCTCGGCGATTATTCCTGCCGGATTAAGAGTTTTCTGAGGACGGAAAGACAAAGCGTCCGGCGCATCAATATGCACGGCATAGCCGCCTTCAATCAGCGATTTTACAAACCGTTCATGCTTGGGCGTCAGCCACCTTTCGCCGGTAAACAGCAGCACAGGCTTGCCGGATCCGCAGCATTCGCAGGGCATGGAAACTGAGTCTCCGGTGGCGATAATGTTGTCGGCCAAAGCCCAGAAGCCCATAATCGGATTGTCTTTCTTCTCGCCCCACCAATAAGTGTAAGCCGGGATTCCCTCGATTTCTTTTTTGATGATGTTTTCGGCTTCGGCGCCGGTGCGGCGCGAAGTCGTAATCAAGATTGAACCGCCGGTCTGCTCTTTGATTTTGCGAATGCTTTTGCCGAGCCTGCGGGCATTTTCGGCCGTAAAGGGTTTGTTTTTGATGGCGCCGCCGACAATTACCGCCGTCAGCGGCCGCGGCAGCGAAGCAAAAGTCTCGGACCATTTGCCGGCGGCCTCGGCCAGTGCTTCCGGCGTTACGCGATGCGGGCATCCGGTAATGTAAAAAATGTTCGGCGCAGGCGTTTTGCCTCGGTCATGTTCGGGAACCGCCGCCAGTGAAAAGTCTTTCAAACCGCTTTTCCCCGGGTGCATCAGCTGAATCAGTTTGGTCATTCCTCCGGAGGCCTTTTTGATGAAACGGGCTGCCGGAACCGTCCGCCGGCTGATAGATACGGCCAGGTCGGGCCATGGTGCCCGCAGTTCTTTCCGGGTAGCGGCAGTGACGCCGAGCAGGCTTTTGCCGAGCAGAAAATTCGGCAGGTTGGCCAGTCGGTTGTAGTCGATTTTCTTCTCAACGATTTCATAGCGTTCTTTGTCCAGAGCTTGGATAATTCCCTTAGCCTGTCCGACGCTTCCCATGCGGTTGTCCATTAAAAACCAGATGATTTTTTTCATGTGTAAACTCTAAAATTTGAATAGTCAAAGGACTCGAATTATTATATCCTCACATCATATAAGGTATCTTAATTAACGCAATGTTTTTTTAAGAAAGGAACAGAAAATGAAGAAACTCGGACTGGCCGTCGCTGCTTTGGGTATTTTGGCCGCCGGCAGCGCCGCCGCCCAGTACAGCGCCCAAAACGAAGCCAAATATATAGCGACGCTGAAGGCTGTGGTTAATTATAAAATTGACGATCAGGAAAATATCCGCGATATTGAAGCACTGCGCCAGAACCGCCAGTTTAACGAAAAGCTGCAGCGAATGCTGGACAAGCTCAGCAACGAGCGCACCAAAGACGCCAAAAACCGCCGGGTTTTAAAAGTTCTGGAACAGGCTGGCGAAGAAATTTACAAAATTCTTGACTAAAGCGGAGGACGGGCGATGAAAATACTTTTGAAATTGGCCGCGGTCAGCCTGCTGGCGTCCGCCTGTACGGCTTTACAAAGCGGTGGCAAAGTGGAAGACGACTACTATAGCAGCAATATTGAGCGCTTTATGCAAAATGTCGCCGTTAAGGAAGAAACCGCCCGTTTTGTCACTTACGAATATAAAGACGTCCGCATTGACGAAGTTTCGTCGCTGGCTGCGCGCTATTGTGCCGAACACGGCGAAAAAAAGGCTTTTTTGCGCGAAAACATAACCTATCGCAATCATCTGCGTCGGGCGACTTTTGACTGCGTCAACTTGCAATAACCCAATTCTCTTCCTATATAGAAATTTAGGATAAGAATTAAGGAAGCGCTTAATAAAATGAATAAAAATCTGTATCATGTTCTGGGGGTTTCCAAAGATGCGGGCGATGCCGAAATTAAATCGGCATACCGCAAGCTTGCCCGCAAATATCACCCCGATCTTAACAAAGACGACAAAGATGCTGCGGAGAAGTTCAAGGAAATTTCCTGTGCTTACGATATTTTGGGCGATAAGGAAAAACGCAAAAAATATGATAACAACGAAATAGACGCTGACGGCAAACCGACCGGATTTGGCGCCGGTTTCGGTCAGGGTGGTTATTCGTCTTATGGAGGCGGTCCTTTCGGACAGGGAGGCAACCGAACCTATTACAGCGGCAACGGAGAAAATTTCGACTTCTCTTCCATTTTCGGCGACGATATTTTTTCACAGTTTACCGGCGGCGGTTCCGGCTTTCAGGGTTTTGGCGGGGCTTCGCGCCGTGCCCGCAAGGGGCAGGATATTGCCTATACCATGCGGGTCGACTTTCTGGATGCGGCCAAAGGCGCTGAAAAAGGCGTCATTATTAACGGCAAAAACATCAACGTCAAGATCCCAGCCGGAACCGAAGACGGACAGACCCTGCGCCTGAAAGGACTGGGATACGAGGGGTTTAACGGCGGAGCCAACGGCGACGTGCTGATAACGGTCAATGTTGACAGGCACCCGTATTTTGGCAACGAGGGGTTGAATATTCTGCTCGATTTGCCGATTACCGTCAAAGAGGCGATTCTCGGCGCCAAGATAACCGTGCCGACCATCAGCGGCAAGGTTGTGGTCAACATTCCGCCCTATGCGTCTTCGGGCGAAAAACTGCGGTTGAAAGGCAAAGGCATCAAGAGCCGGAACGGACAGGGAGATCAGTTCATAACGCTCCGTATCGTGGCCCCGAAAGCCAAAAACGCCGAATTGGAAAAGGCTCTGGCCGCAATGCCGGATGAAACGGTCAGGAACTTTTAATGTTTTTGGAACAGCTGCGCGACTTTGAATGGTATAATGAACCCGCCGACGTCTCTTTCGACGAAAGAGGCATGCGGGTTTTGAGCCGGGCCAGAACCGATTTCTGGCAGAGTCTGCACCACAGGTTTTCCAAAGACGATGGCCATTTCTTTTTCACGCGCAAAACCGGCAATTTTTCCTGCACCGTCAAATGGAATTTTGAAACCGACGGCAGTTTTGACCAATGCGGCATTATGCTTCGTATAGATGAGCGCAACTGGGTAAAGGCTTCGGTAATGTTTGAAAATTTCCGGGCGCCGCTGCTCGGTACCTGTGTAACCAATGCCGGCTCTTCCGACTGGGCTTCTCAGGAAATTCCCATTGGCATTAACCAAATCTGGTATCAGCTCAAGCGTATTAACGGCGATTGTGTGCTTCATGTGTCGCTGGACGGCAAAAAGTTTAAACAGGTGCGGATGTTCCATCTGCTCAATGATTGTCCGGAAGTCAAAATCGGCGCTTATGCCTGCAGTCCGCAGCGTGATGATTTCGAAGCGATTCTGTCACAGATTGACTTTGAATAAATACTCGAAAAAACTGTTCAATTTTAAAAATCTGTGCTTAGGTTAAAAAGTCAGGAACAAAGATTATATAAGGAAAACGCAATGATGAAAAATAAGTTTTGGATTTTTTTGATGTCAACGTTCTTATTATCGGAGGCAGCTATGGCAGAAGCAGTTATAAAAAAACTTCCCGCCCCGGTCGTTACCGGTGGCAAACCGCTGATGGAAACGATAGGCGAAAGAAAAACGATTCGCGAATTTAAGGCGCAGAATGTTGACGACCAGACTCTGAGTGAAATTCTCTGGGTTGCTTTTGGCATCAGCCATGACGGCAAAAGGACGATTCCTACGGCCATGAATCAGCAGAACCTCAAGGTATATGTTGTCAGAAATGACGGAGCCTGGTTGTATGACGCCGCTGAAAATTCCCTGACGCAGGTAACCGCCGAAAACCTTCAGCCGTTGTTTGCCACGCAGGATTTCATGAAAGATGTTCCGGTCAATCTGGTCTATGTCGGCAGCGATGAGAAATATTCGCCGATGCATGCCGGTTCGGCTTATCAGAATGTCGGGCTTTATGCCGCGTCAAAAGGCATGCACAGCGTTGTCAGAGGTTATTTTGACAACGACAGGGTAACCAAGGCGCTTAATTTGGAAAACGGCGAAAGAGCCATCGTTTCGCAGGCCATCGGTTGGTAAAACGCCGGTTTGTAAAAATTGCCCGCCTTTATTGCTAAAGGCGGGTTTTTTTAGAATTCCAATACGCCGATATAAGAGTTGCCGTCGTCTTTATCATTCGGGTCAGCAGGATCTCCCGAACGATGGTCGTTATTTAACCGGATTTCGTCAACGTCGGAACAGTATAACCACATTTGCGTGCTGTCATATTCGGTAGATGACCAGAAACAGTCGAAGATTACCGTCTGTCCTATTTTCTTTAAGGATTCGTTTATGACTGTTAAGTTTTGTTTATAGCTGTTCAACACGCCGGCCGCAGGCAGGCACCACTTGCCTTTGGTAGCGGGTGTTGGTGCATAGCTGCGTATTCTTGCCGCCGCATAACCGCTGCCGACGGCGCTGACGATGATGTCCGTATTGGCACAGCTGTCAAAATCTTTTATCGCCGCTGATTTGCTTGTCCGGTTCGGCAGGGCGGAAATGTCAAAGGCGGCTCTTCCCGAAAACCATTGCTGGCCTAAAACACCGCTCATGACCTGTCCGTGTTCTCCGTCCGGTGTCACATAAGCCACAACGCCCAAAGCTTTTTTGCTGCTGTCGTATTCGCTTGAGGTCGAGCAGCTTCCGTCGCTGTAGTAAACAGAACCGATTTGACACTTGGGTTCGCTTTTTGCAACTTCACATTTTGCCTGACAGTCGGCATAATAGCTTTCGCAGCCGTATGGATGAGAAACTTCAATCCGATTTCGGCAGTTGTCGTTATAAGCCGTTTTGCATTTACCGGAACAGTCCGGCCAGTATTCGGCACAGCCATAAGGCGTTGAAACCGAACTGCGGTTATGACAGTTGTCGGTATAAGCTTTCTTACATACTGTTTCGCAGGGAGAAACATAGTATTCTTCACAGCCGTATTGCCCTTCGACAACCCCGGCCGGACACTTGCAGGATATGTATTTGCCGTCGCAGCTCTCTCCGGAGCCGATTTGCGGCGTTGGGCAGGAAACCAGCGTTTCAACGCATTTGCAGCTTTTGCCGTAAGCCGTGTTATATGGACAAGCTCCGTCAATTTCCTGTAAGGAGGAGCAGTTCAGTCTGACAAAACCTTCGTTTTTACACTGTTGCTCCGTATTGATTTTGTAATCGCCGTTTCCGGAATCAAAACCCGCCTCGCCGCAGTTGTCGGCGCCAAGAAAACACACGGAAGCCGTCTTATAGGCATGAGCCATATCGGCAAAAGAGACGGGCTCTGGCCGGGGTGTGCGTGTGTGTGTTGCATAAATGCCTGAGGCAACTGCTGCGTCGGAAAGAGCAAGTGCCGTTCCCGACAGTAAAGAGATAAGTAAAACAGATTTCTTCATCATAGTATCACCTCACGACAGTTAAAACCAAAGCCCGCTAAACAGGTGAGGAAATTTTGCCCGAAAATATGGCAGAATGAGGGAAAATGATAATCCTGAATCGATTCTTCCGACACATATCCGCCGGCGATATTCCGCCGCGGTTAAACATCCACACCTGTAAATTAGCATAAACTGATTCGCAGAAATAGTCAACCATTAATGAAACTACATTTTTTTCTGTCTACCAATAATGGAACCGGTTTTATTTTTGTCCCATCTTAAAAAACATAAAAAAACACCCCGGAAATCCGGGGTGTTTAAAAAGATACGAACTTACTTCTTCAGCTGGGAAGCGACTTCGGCAGCGAAATCTTCATTGCGCTTTTCCAAACCTTCGCCCAGACGGAAGCAGACAAAAGCCTTCAGTTTAATGTCGGCACCCATTTCTTTGGCTGCGTCGGCAACAATCTGTTTAACCTTTTTGTCCGGATCCATAATGTAAGCCTGTTCTTCCAGAACGACTTCGTCAAAATATTTTTTGATACGGCCTTCAACCATTTTTTCAATAATGTTTTCAGGCTTGCCGGAAGCTTTGGCCTGTTCGGAGAAAATGGCTTTCTCGTGGTCGATCGAAGCCTGGTCGACGTCGGCAATTGTCAGAAACTGCGGATTCGAAGCGGCAACGTGCATGGCAATGTGTTTGCCGAGTTCCTGCAGTTTGGCTTTGTCGCCGTTCGATTCGAGAGCGACCAGAACGCCGATTTTGCCCAGATTCGGTTTGCAGGCGTTGTGAACGTAAGAGGCGATAACGCCGTTGCTGACTTCCAGCATGGCGGCACGGCGCAGGTTCATGTTTTCGCCGATTTTCGCAATCAGGTCAGTCAGGCGTTCCTCAAAGGATTTGTGAACTTTCGGGCACTGAAAGGTCTTCATGTCGCAGACTTCGCCGTTGTGCATCAAAGCAACCAGAGCGGCGTCGGCAACATATTCCTGAAACATGTCGTTCTTGGCGACAAAGTCGGTTTCGGAGTTTACTTCGACAACGGCGCCTTTGTTGCCGTCAACGGCAACCGCAACCAGACCTTCGGCCGCAATGCGGCTGGCCTTTTTGGCGGCCGAAGCCAGACCTTTTTTGCGCAGCCAGTCAACGGCGGCTTCCATGTCGCCGTTGGTTTCGGTCAGGGCTTTTTTGCAGTCCAGCATGCCGGCGCTGGTGCTTTCTCTTAAATCTTTAACCATTTGGGCAGTAATTTCTGTCATTTGTTTTTTTCCTCATCATAATTTTTAAACCATTGCGGCGATATTCATTAAAAAACAAATACCGCCGCATAAAGTTTCAGACTTTATTTTGAAAGAATATTTTTCAATTATTCTTCAACGGCTTCAACTTCCTCTTTAGCTTTTTTGGAAGTTCTCTTTTTGGCCGGTTTGGCTTCTACGGCGTCAACGGCTTCTTCAACCTTAACGCCCTGAGCCGCGATTTCGGCCTGCATACCGTCCAGAACGGCGCCGGAAACCAGTTCGCAGTAGAACTGAATGGCGCGGATGGCGTCGTCGTTGCCCGGAACCGGGAAGTCAACGTCGTTCGGGTTGGCGTTGGTGTCGGTAATGCCGATAACCGGAATGCCCAGCTTCTTGGCTTCTTTAACGGCCAAGGCTTCTTTCGGCGTATCAATGACGAACAGCAGATCCGGCTGACCGCCCATGTTCATGATGCCGCTGAGTTCGCTGGCCAGTTTTTCACGCTCTTTTTTCAGGTTCAGCATTTCTTTTTTGGTATAACCCTCATAAGCGTTTTTTTCTTCCATTTCGTTCAGTTTGACCAAACGGGAAATTGATTTGTATACGGTTTTCCAGTTGGTAAGCATACCGCCGAGCCAGCGATGGTTGACATAATACTGTCCGCATCTTTCGGCATTCTCTTTGACGATGTCCTGAGCCTGTCTTTTGGTGCCGACAAACAGAACCTTACCGCCCTGAGCGGCAATGTCGCGCGCGGCGGCCAGAGCCGTATACAGCATCGGATAGGTTTTCTGCAGGTCGATGATGTGGATGTTGTCTTTCTTTCCGTAGATGTACGGAGCCATTTGCGGGTTCCAGCGGCGTGCATGGTGACCGAAATGAACACCTGCTTCAACCATCTGGCGTAATGTAAATTGTGGAATTGCCATTATAAATGTCCTTATTTTTCCAGTTAAACCTCCGCAGATTCTAAAAACCGCTTTCGCGGCACCGGAGCGAAACACGAACGCCGCATTCCGCCTTATCTGCGTGCGAAATTACAGAAAACATATGTTTTCCGAGCTTCCTTTTATACGCTATTTGTCTAAATATCAAGCTTTTTTTGCGCGCGGCGGCAAAAATTTTTCCGATGCCGGGAAACCGGTCTTTTTTTTGTTTATGAATCGACCTTAAAGCTTGCGTTTCTGCCGCTTTTGCGCTAATTTACGCCCATCGTAAAGGAAAATTTGAGGAAGAAATGTCGGATTTATTTGATAGCACGGCGCCGCAGCAGCAGTCCTATTCGGCGCAGGATATTCAGGTTTTGGAAGGTTTGGAGGCGGTCCGCGCCCGTCCGGGCATGTACATCGGCGGCACGGATGCCACGGCGCTGCACCATTTGGTTGCCGAAATTCTGGATAACTCGATGGACGAGGCAGTCGCCGGTTTTGCCAACCGTATCGAGGTCCGTATGAATGCCGACAGTTCCGTTACCGTTACCGACAACGGCCGCGGCATTCCGGTTGACCCCCACCCCAAATATCCGAACCTGTCGGCGCTTGAGGTTATTCTGACCATGTTGCATTCCGGCGGAAAGTTCGGCGGCGGTGCCTATAAGGTTTCCGGCGGTCTGCACGGCGTCGGCCTGTCGGTGGTCAATGCGCTTTCTTCATCGCTGGTCGTCGAAATTGCCCGCGACAAAAAACTTTATCGCCAGACTTACGAAAAAGGCAAGCCGGTAACGCCGCTCGAGTTGGTCGGCAATGCGCCGAACCGCCGCGGCACTTCGGTTACCTTTCTGCCCGACCCCGAGATTTTTAACGGCAATTCAACCCTGAATCCGAACCGGGTTTACCGTATGGCGCGTTCCAAGGCCTTTTTGTTCAAAGGCATTCACATCAACTGGAAATGTGCGCCTGAAATTCTCAGCGAAGGAGACCAGACCCCGCAGGAGGCCGAACTGCATTATCCCAACGGTTTGCTCGATTTCTTAAATTATCAGGTCGGCGCTCGTCCGACCGTCAACCGTATGGCCTTTTCCGGAGATGCCGAACTGGCGAACGACGAGGGGCGGGTCGAATGGTCGGTAACCTGGCCCGAAGATGAAAACGGTTTCTGCTATTCCTACTGCAATACGGTCATTACGCCCGACGGCGGCACGCACGAACTGGGTTTTCGCTCGGCATTGATTCGCAGTCTGAAGGAATACGGCGAAATGGCCAATATCAAAAAGGTGTCTCAGGTTACGGCCGAGGACTTTTTGAGCGATGCCTGCGTCATGCTGTCGGTTTTTATCCGCGATCCGCAGTTTCAGGGGCAGACCAAGGACAAGCTGACCTCGACCAAGGCGGTTCGTTTGGTCGAGCAGGCCGTCAAGGATTCGTTTGACCACTGGCTCAGCTCCGACAAGGAAAATGCCGCTGCGCTGATTGAATATGTGATTGAGCGTGCCGAAAGCCGTAAAAAGAAAAAAGAAGAAAAAATTCAAAACCGCAAATCGCCGACCAAAAAACTGCGCCTGCCCGGCAAACTGGCCGACTGTTCGCAGGCCGCGGCCGAAAATACCGAAATCTTTATCGTCGAGGGCGATTCGGCGGGCGGTTCCGCTAAACAGGGGCGCGACCGCATGACCCAGGCGATTTTGCCTTTGCGCGGCAAAATTTTAAACGTAGCCAGCGCTTCGCTTGACAAGATTACCCAGAATCAGGAAATCAAAGACATGATTGAGGCGCTGGGTTGCGGCATCAAGGAAAACTACCGGGAAGAAAATCTGCGTTACGAAAAAATCATCATTATGACCGATGCGGACGTTGACGGTGCGCACATTGCTTCGTTGCTGATGACGTTCTTCTATCAGCAGATGCCGAAGCTGATTGAAAACGGACATTTGTATATTGCAACGCCGCCGCTGTATAAGATTGTTGTCGGCAACAAAAATTTCTATGCGCTGGACGATGATGACAAAGATGCGATTCTCAAAAAGGAGGTCAAGGGCAATCAAAAGGTCGAAATCAGCCGCTTTAAAGGCTTGGGCGAAATGAGTGCCCTGCAGTTGAAAGAAACGACCATGGACAAGAAAAAGCGCCTGCTGTTGAAGGTGCTGATTCCTTCCTGCAATACGGAGGAGGGTAAAGAAGAAGCCTTTGAAACTCGCCGTCAGGTTGAACGCCTAATGGGTAAAAATCCGGAAATGCGCTTCAAATTTATCATTGAGCGCGCCAAGTTTGTTGATGATTTGGATATTTAACCGTGATTCGCCGAGCCGTTCCTGCCGATACGGATAAAATCATGTCGCTGTGGTTCAGGGAAAACGCAGCGGCGCATTCTTTCATTCCGCGGCACTTCTGGGAAAATTGTGCGGAGATGGTCAGAACCGAACTGTTGCCTGCCGCTGAAACCTTCGTTTTCTGCGATAAGCGTCAGATTAAGGGATTTATCAGTCTGCTGAACGGGGATTATGTCGGCGCGCTTTTTGTCCGTGAAGATTGTCAGGGAAAAGGCATTGGTCTCAGATTGCTGGAATATGTCCGCCGGCGGCGGCCCCGTCTGAGTCTCCATGCCTATGTCCGGAATGCGGGCGCGCTGTGTTTTTACCGCCGCTGCGGATTCAAGATTGTTGCGGAAAGCGTCAATGAACAAACCCAAGAACCGGAAGTCCTGCTGGTTTGGAGCCGGGGCTGCCTCAGCGGTTGCCGCAACCGTTTTCCGGGTGATTCGTAGAGGAGTCGTTATGCCGAAAATTTCAGTGATTACCGTTTGCTACAATGAACCGGAGGTCAAACGTACTTGTGACAGTATTCTCGGGCAAAGTTCCGGAGATTACGAATGGCTGGTTATTGACGGCGGTTCAACAGGTCAGTGTCTTGAAACCCTGCGGGCTTATGCCGGCAAGGCAGCCTGTTTTGTTTCGGAACGGGACAATGGCATCTATGACGCCATGAACAAGGGCATAGCAAGGGCGCGGGGAGAGTATCTTATTTTTATGAATGCAGGCGACGTATTTTTTCACTCGGAAATCCTTCGGCTGGTTGAGCCTTATCTGAACGGCGAAAATGAGGTTGTTTACGGCGATACGCAATATATTAACGAAGACGGTTCTTCCGAAATTGTTTCCTGTCCGGATTCATTGCCGAAAGAGTTTTTTATCGGCAACACCATAAATCATCAGTCTGCCTTTATCCGGCGCAGCCTTTTTGCACGGTTTGGCTGTTATGATGAAAATTTTCCGATTTTTGCCGATGTGGAAAAATGGCTGGTTTATAAGGAAAACGGCTGCCGCTTCAAACATTTGCCCGTTATCGTGGCCGGATTCTATCGTACCGGCGTTTCCAGCCGCTATACCGAAAGCTATTATGCCGAGCGGCGCCGAATGTATGAAAAACACTTTAATGCCGATTTTCTGAAAAAATATTTATAATTCCCTGGCAAAAACATAAATGACTTCGGAAATGTCATATCCCGAATATTCTTTGCGGCGGTTATATTCGGGAAAATTTTTGCCGCCCATGCTTTCGTAAAATCGCGCGGCGGAAAGGTTGCCTTTAAGCATATATAAATAATGTGGAGCATAATTAATCTGTTTCCGGTAAGCCGTAAGCAGCGCCCGTCCGATTCCCTGCCGCTGTCTGTCGCTTTTGACATAAAGTGCATAAATTTCATAAACGATTCCGATATCGTCGCGAGCCGGCCCTGCCCATAAATAGCCGGAAACCGCGCCGTCGTCATAGACAAGAATGGTGTATTTGCCGTTATCTGTTCGCCGTTGCCAGTCGTCGATTCTCTTTTCATCGGCCTTGCGGGTATTTAAAATTTCAGCGGGCAGCAGATTTTTGTATGCGGTCTGCCAGACTGTTGCGTTGATTTCCGCGATTTCCCGGGCATCATCAAAAGAAGCTTTTCTGACTACAGGCATCAACTTGTTCCTTCAAATATATCATTGTAATTTTAATTGTTGATGCTGTTTTCGTCAAAACAAAAAAAGCAGGACAAACCTGCTTTTTTATCGTTAATGGTGGAGCTGAAGGGGATTGCAGAGCAAAAACAATTCAGAGAAATGTTTTTGCCGAAATCAGTAGCAGTTGTTAGCAAGCGATGAGCGACAGCGAAAAGAGCGCGCATTACAACTGGCTTGACCGAAGCGCAGTTAGGGTGCGCTTTGATGCGCATCCTTACGGAGCAAGAGCGAACCCCGGGTTCGATCCCCTAAGAAACAAAAAAGCAGGACAAACCTGCTTTTTTATCGTTAATGGTGGAGCTGAAGGGGATCGAACCCTCGACCTATTGATTGCGAACCAATCGCTCTCCCAACTGAGCTACAGCCCCAAACGAAATTCTATAAATAAACCGGCTGGGCCGCCGGTTAGAAAAATGGTGGAGCTGAGGGGAATCGAACCCCTGACCTCTTGAATGCCATTCAAGCGCTCTCCCAACTGAGCTACAACCCCAAAAGTCAAACCGAATATATGCAAATAAAAACGGCTTGTCAATAATTTTTCTTATCAACGCATAAATTTATTTGCCTGTCGAAAACAAACTGCCGTCCGGCCTTGATTTTTTTGTCGGCATCTCCATATTTCAATGGGCAGGAGGGAATAGATGGAATATTTATGGGTTTCTTTACGGTTGATTTATGCTTTTTTTCTGGTTCTGGTTTTTTTTCAGATATCAGGAAACAAAAGGCAGTTCAGTCAGATGACAACGTTTGACCTGATTAGCAATTTTATTCTCAGTGCTATTTTAAGCGGTTATATCATTAGCGGCAAAGCCGGTTGGAAAGGTTTTACCGTCGTTATAGCCGTTTATTTCTCTATCAATTACCTTATTAATCTGATAGGTCATACCAATTGGGGGAGGCGGCTGATTATCGGCACGCCGACGATTCTCATCGACAAAGGCAAAATTAATCGTCGTAATCTGCAGAAAATGAACATGAATATGACCGATTTTTTATCACTGCTCCGAACCAAGGATATTCATTCGCTGCAGGATGTTTCTTTGGCTCAGATTGAAATTGGCGGCAACCTGACCGTTTTGCGCAAGGTCGAAGAGGCTTTTTCCGTCTTGTTGATTGAAAATGGCGTCGTTAATCATGAAAACCTGCGGCAAATACAAAAAACCGAAAGCTGGCTGCGTCGGAAACTTAAGGAAATGAAAGTCAATAAGGCGGAAGAAGTCTTTTATGCGCAATGGCAGAAAGGAAAACTTTATGTCATAAAAAATTAAGGCTCCTGCCGGAGCCTTAACCTTATTATTCTGCCGCTTCCAGATATTGTTCTTCCTCTTTGGCAAAATCCATGCCGTAAATGCAACAGTCATCTTTGCGGTCATAATATTCCTTTAAGACCGCTTCTCTTCTGAAGCCGCATTTCTCGTAGAATTTGCGCGTTGGATAATATTGGTCGGTGTTGTCAGTTTTCACATACAACTTCTGAGCATCGCGTTCCTTCAGAATTTCCGAAAGACGGCTGAAGAGCTGGTGTCCGATACCGCAGCCGCGAAAACTGTTTAATGTTGAAAGCCAGAAAATTTCAAACGTCCCTTCCCGGGCATCGGGAAGTTCGCCAAAACAGACATAAGCCACCGGTTCACCGCCGAATTCGGCAATGATATATTCATAACCGCAGTCTTTGTTGCGCAAAGCCTTTTCGGCCAGCTTGCGGTTAAGCTCAACGTCGTTTTCGTCAAAAAATCCGGTAGATGCTGCAATTTTACAAATGGCATCGGGGTCGTTTTTAGTCAGGTATGTTCTGAAAGTAAGCATAGTTACACTCCTTTCAAAACATTGTTTCCCCCGCAGTCAGAGAAGTCCAGGTCGTTCAGACTGGCATAGTTGAAAAGAAAGAAAAACTTTTTTTGATAAAAATTCGGCCTGTGTACTTCCGAATTTTCATTCAGACTGCATGACGCTGCAGCAGGCGTTACAATACACATAAAAACTCCATAGTTGTTAATACGGCGTATGTTTTTTGCAAAACCATACACTTCTAATATGCACTATTTTTTTGATTTTGACAACACCTGATGACGGATAATTTTTTTTCATAAAAAAACCCCGCTTAACGCGGGGTTCGTTTTTTTTTCTGTTTACTTGACGTAAATGTGAACTTCCGAAGAATTAGCCTCGGCACTGGTTCGTGCCGCAAGAGCAATGTTGTCGGCGCTTACGCCCATGTTGACCATATCCTGAAAGATTTTGGTCGCATTGTTTTTGGCGCTGCCGCTTGAAAGTTGCTTGCCATTGGCCGGGCTGACGGCGACAACTTCAAACATAACGTTCGGTTTTTTATTTCTGGCACTGTTAACGGCTCTTTTCAGAGCTTCTTTGTACTGAACGTTTTCCTTGTTGAATTTGGCGACAAACAACGGCTTGCTGCTCATCTCTCCGGCGTTCATTTTAAAACTGCTGCCGCGGGGAGCGGGGGTTCCGACCAGCGGAACGTTGTTTACGCCGTAACTGCCGACCTTGATGGCGCTGTTCAGGTCAATAATGTAATTTCTTGCCGTCTGAACATATTGCTGCTGACGCATAACGTCAGTATTGACCTCATTCAGCAGGCTGTTCATCAAAATAGCGGTCTGATTGGTTTCGTTCTCCAGAATTCTTAACTGACGGTGATCTTCGTCAACCGCGCCGGAAACGCCGTAAGCTGATTTGATGGAATCAAGCAGGTATGACGTCATTGCCGTATCCGAAGCGACGCGTGCGGCCAGCTGGGTCAGGGCGTCGGTATTGGCATTCATAATCTGAATATTGTTCTGGGCATTTTGCAGCAGGGCGAACATATTCGGGTTGCCCGGCGTTGTGCCGACTTGCAGTTTGGCCTCTATCGTGCCGACGGTTTTGTGATACTGCTGAGCGTTGGCGATAACCGAAGCTCTGATTTTCTGAAGTTCGGCGTTGTGCTGGCGAATGGCTACCTGCAACTGCGAAAGTTCATTGCGGAAAGAAACGACTTTCTGTCCGACAAAGGTACCGGTATTGCCGCCTTCGGAAACCTCTACCGGCTCAAAATTAGTCGAACCCAGCTCCGGCAGAGCATTGCCGTCGAGATCGACGATGTTCGTGCCGCGGGTTTTGATTTCTTCCTGAGAATCTGAGCCGACAAGAGACGGAAACAACGCGTCCTTGCTGAAAGAGCAGGCACTGATAACCAGCGACAGGGCTGATACCAACGACAATCTGAGAACTGTTTTTTTCATTGAATTAAGTACCTTTTTGAAAACCTGTTACATATCTGATTGCTTTTTACACTTTTATCTTCTTTTGTAAAGACTATTTTGCAAAAAAACAAGTAAGAATTTATATTTATCGTTTATTTTACATCGAACCTGAAACGAATTTTAGGTCAAATAGATTAAAATTCTTTTAAATTAATAAAAATAACACTTGCAAAAAAAAATGAATCGCGCTATTAAAGCTTTGTTGTTTGAAAAACAGATGCACCCGTAGCTCAATTGGATAGAGCATCTGACTACGGATCAGAAGGTTGTGAGTTCGAATCCCGCCGGGTGCGCCATTTTTAAGCCCTCTCTTTGTAGAGGGCTTTATTTTGTCCCGCTATTGTCCCGCTTTTTATGATGATTTAGAGGGCTTAATAGTGTTATTTTTTTACAGTTTTTTTTAATTCCTAAAAAAATCCTTTTAAGATTCGGAAATGTATCTTATTAAAAAATATACGACACATTTTGACGTATATATGTTTTATGTTTTCAAAAACGTAATTAATGAGGTGCAAAATGTTTTTAGTTGAAATTGAAATAAAAAGGGATGCTGACAATCAAAATATAAAAAAATTAAAAGATTTATTAAATCAAGCTCCCTATTTTTCAATGCAACCAGATATTTTTTCCCGAACTAATCTTGAACTCGACAACATCGAAGAAACGGGAACTGCCGGAGCTTTTTTATTTTTACTAAATAATTTGCCATATAAAGCCTTTCGCTTACTTCCCTACTATGGTGGTATGCAATACTCATATATCGCTTATAGGCTTGGTTTTTCCCCGATTAATCCGCTAAAATACGACCTGCCTGCTTCTCTAGGCAAAGAATGCCCTTTACTCTCTTATATTTTGGCGGCTAATACAACAGAGGTTACAGAATTATCTAAGCTAGAAGATGTCAAGGCTGTAAAAATCATTGATGATAATATTCATTGGCAGAAAGAAGCGGAGCTGTTGTGGCTTATGCAAAATAATGTAACCACAATTACAAAATCGAATATAGAAAAATTGCTTGGCTTAAATAATATTGATATCCAAACAGAGTTTTGGCAAAAGCTCAATTCACTTCCTGTTTTAAGTGATAAAATACTGTGTAACTTAGTTGCCGAATACAATTTGCGAAAATGGTATTATGGTTCACAGATAAAAAAACTACAAAATATTCCCAACAATTTGCTTTTTCTATTTTCTTCCACAGATAATAAACTTTTATATCAAGAACAAGTTTTAGGTGTTTATCGTTGTCTTTTTGGGTACGACCATTTAAGAGCGCAAAAAATATGGCGTTCGGCAGTTAGACATCAACCATTACCACGTCCGCTATTGTCAAATAGCGAAGAAATGTTTTTAGATGAACTAATCTGTCATTCAAAATTTTTATATCCCAAAGGGACACATTTAACGAAAGTTTTCTTTTTAACTAAATTTTTGAAAGGTACAGATGATGAATAAAAGTTCTTCAATCTCAATAAACATCGACAGACTGTTCAAATATATAATGTATTGTGAAACAAATGATGAAACGGCTAATCGTTATGTTTCGCTGTTAAACGATAAAGAAAAACAAGATTTAATTGACATTTTTATAAATATAAAACTTGCCGGCCGTTATTCATGGAATGAAGCGGCTAAGGCTCAAATCTCCCCTTACCTTATTAAGTATGCCCCTGTCCTTTACAAAGGCAATGCTTTTATTACACCTATTACGAACCTTTCAGTTTTGAATCAGGTTGAACAATATATATTGCTTAGCAATTGGAATTTTTTTGTTGCTGAGGGATTTTTCTTGTATATAAAAAATAATTTACGAACTATAATCAAGGTTGAAAATGAAATTGGTGAACCCACAGCAAAAATTCTTGACCCTGACGAATTGCTAACTAAAAAGCAAAAATATGAAATTTTAGCAGAAATGAATTTGCTGATGTCGGAACAAAGCTAACATCAGCAATTCGGCACCTGTTTACCTTACAAATCTCCTTAACAGGTGCATTTCCCGAAAGCTTCAACATGCGTTGGAGCTTTCTCTTATTTTAAAGGATAAAAAAGCATGAATAAAAATTTAATAAAAAAACTAAATGATGAATTAAGGACTACATTTTCAGGCGGGCAAATCATAATAACTACTCAAGTTCAATTATTACCTGCCGCAAACCGTAATGAATTGTTCTGTCAAATAAAAAAATTTAATAAATTTACCAAAGCTAATGACCCTTACGGCGAACATGATTTTGGCTCTATAGAATATAACGGCTGGGCTTATTTTTGGAAAATTGATTATTTCGATATTGACTTCTTATATTTAAGCCCAGATCCAAGCGACAGTTCTGTTACAAACAGGGTTTTAACCATAATGAGAGCTGATGAATACTAATGACATATTTTGCCGTATATGTGTTGTAAAATAAAAAAGAGGTAAAAATGAAAGAAAAAAGATTTATCGCAAAAATACTGGCATATTTAGGATTTAAAACCTGCGCACTGTCGCAGTGGCAAGGAAATTACAAGGGTTTTTCTTTTTATACTTTGGATTTGGAGGCTGTTTCCAGTTATCCTCATGTACATGTATGCATTCCTAAAGATAATAAGCGCTATAAAGGAAAATGGCTGGAGGATGGCAGTAAAATACAGACTGTCGTCACTATTAAACTGAGAAAAACAGCAGATTACAATTCCTTAAATATGGAGTTTGATAAAATTTATGATTCCAGAGCCGTAACATCAGAAAACAAGAAAATATGGTCAGAGTTTCTTAATAATGCAAATAAGGACAGCGGCTATACAAATAACTGGCAATGCTGGTTTGACTTTAAGCGTTCCAATGCAGAAAATATGTTTTTAAATCAATTTAAAGACGTTAAAAAAAAATAAACATGAAATATAAAGATATGGATGTTTTTTTGATACCATAATTCTAAAAATTTTCCATTTTTATACACCGCAGATAAAACAATAAACAATATGTGAATAACTCATCTTGTTATGAAAGCATCACATTTTTTTATTCTAACTACATGAAAAATATATTTTTTATTTTTATTCAATTAGGCTTAGCCTGTTCTTTAAATTTAATAATATGTGAATAAAAAAATATTTAACAGCATTCACAGGGATTCACTACCACCACTACATTTTAAATATAATTAGTAGGGGGTGTTAAAAGTGTTTATAATTTAGTCTGATTTTCAGGTTTTATGACCTCTACATCGTCTCCCCAAGTATAGAGAAACCAGTCCATTTCCCACTTGCCACCGGCTCGAAACTTAACCGTCAAACTACCATCAGAATTTTCTATCAATGTTTGTGTCGGATGAAAAACAAAATTTTTAGCTTCCTCCGCAACTTTCGGGCTAAAAAGCCATTCTACATCAAACGGTTCTTCATGCCAGGCACCAAAAGATTCTTGCGCATATGCTTCAAGGCTAAAGTTTTCATCGGTAAATATCTCTGGTAGAATTTCAGCCTCTAAAATATGCGATAATGAAAAATTATGGGCTTTTCCATTGTCCCAGCCATCACTATGTCTGGCAACAAGATAATGTGCTCTCTGTCCATATAAAAAGCCGTACGGTATCAAAATATAATCAAATATCCGTCCGTCTATTTTACTTTTATATTTTAATTTGATTTGATGGCAGCTTAAAATAGCTTGTCGAATTTTTTTGATAATTTCTGAATTAATTTTTATTTTTGGGCCAGGATTTAAAATAAGACCTTCAGCCTGCATTAATTCTTCCGCATCAACTTCTATTTTTCGTTTTTGCTCCGGCTTTATCAAATTTCGCACTTTTAACTCAACACGAGACAATAAATCTGCTTTTTCATCAAGATTGTGCTGTTTTAAAAGGTTTATTGCTGTACCGAATGCCGATAATTCATCTGCCGAAAAAGATATTAGAGAATTTAAGCTACGCTGGGGAATACGCCAGCGTTTAATTTTTTCTCCTGTCGGAACTTCTTCCATTTGAGGAAAATAGATAAATAAAGCATCCCGCATTCTTTCTGCGGTACGGCGGGAAATATGAAACTTATCCGAAATATCTTTTAATGATACTCCCTCGCTTGTTTCCTGCATTTGCATAGCAAGGTCAAATAAATCGAGCATTTTCCCATAATTTTCCATGGTTTCCTCTGCTGAATGTTTTTATTAGAACTTTTCCATTGTATTTGCTTTTAGCCATAAAGCAAATTCTTTTTGAGTTATTTTATTTTCAGCAAGGGCTATGATTTTTTTATACTTATTAATCTGAGATGATTTTATATCTATAGAGTTAATTAGCAAAAATAATCTACAGGCAACGTAGGCAAGCCTTTTGTTTCCATCAAAAAACGGATGATTTTTTATCAAACCAAAAGCATATTCTGCCGCTAAATCACAGATGTCAGAATCGGAATTATAATAAAAAGTATTTAAGGGGCGATTGACTGCCGACTCCAATAGCCCCTCATCTCTAATAAAAAAATCAGTTTGATGTGTCTCAGCCAATATTTTTGCGGCCTGAATTAATACATCTGTGATTATCCAGTTCATTGAGACAATTTTTTCAAAAGCGTTTTATCCTCTTTGATAATTTTTTTTACAGAAGACATTTGCGTATTATAATTTGTTAAATACTTTTTCTGAAGACGACCGTAAATTTGTAAGAATCTGGCAAAAGGACTGGCTAAGTTTTGTGTGTTTTCAGAAAGTTTAGCTTTTAAGTTTTCAATTTCATCAAGAAAATCTTTTTCATAATATGCCGTTATTCCCTGCTCCTGCAATCTTTCTTTGAGAATTGGCATTCTTTCTTTTGAAGGAGCGAAAGGAAACCACAGCATATATTCTATTTGATAATCTGAATAATGTGTAGAAAAGAAATTTTTATTTTTTTCAAATTTATTCTTTACCCCAAACACTGTATATTTGTTGAAATTAGTTTCACCCATGCCTTGAAGTTCCGCCGTTACTTCACAGACATACAGCTTTTTATCTTTAACATTTAAACCAATAACATCGACTTCGCCCATGTTTTGCTGTTTTTTCTCACACTCAAGATTTGCAATGTAAGATTCATTATATTTAACAAAATCACACTTTTTGACAAAGGTCAGATATTGTCCGACAAATTCCTCAATACCATTAGCAGACATTTTCTTTTCTCCAAAAAATTAATACCGTTACCAGAATAAAAACCGTGTACGTCAAAATTTGACGCATAAATAAAAAGTCGCCAAGATGTGGCGACTGGGAGTTTGCAACTGCATAAAGACAGCATGATGCTTTTAGCAAAATGCTTGAACATAACATCATCTCCCAGTCACAAGACTAGGAGAAGTGTTTTTGGTGTCGGTCTGCCTTCTCTAATTCAGACCGCTTTATGAGGGATTGCAACGTCCCAGCTCAATTTGAGCCAACTTCATATTATCAATATTACATCAAATGTCAAAACTTAATAAACGAGATAGCCGGAATCATTTTGATGTTTCGTATATTTCAGGGCGGAAACAACGCCCTGAAACATCACAAACCCTCAAACTAATTCCACCACTCGTTTGTGTGCAATATGATTAAGTACAATAAGGTGTTGAAGCAACTCATTATCTAATATAAATTTTATAATGAGTCTTTATTTTTCAATGGTTTTCAGGCTTTCAGCCTGGACTTTTATTTTTTAGTCATTATATTTTATATTAAAAAATAGATAATCTAATGGGTTAAAGGAAAAAATGAGTATTGGAAAACAAGCTAAAATATTAACGAATAAACAGCAGGAACTACTCTTAACGTATCTTGACAATTCTAGATATCCTTTAAGAAATAAGGTTATGCTCTTTCTCAGCTTCAAAGCTGGGTTGCGAGCAAAAGAAATAGCTGAGATAACTTGGTCGATGGTTTGCAATGCTGAGGGGAAAATAGGAACGGAAATAAATTTGACAAATAAAGCCTCAAAAGGCAAATACTCTGGACGTATTATTCCATTACAGAAACAATTAAAAAATTTTTTAGAAATGCTGTTACAGCAAAAATCAAAAGATATAAACTTTTCTCTGGAACGACATATTATAGATAGTGAAAGGGGGTATAAAACCAGCTCACAGGCAATTGTAAATTGGTTTTATGCCCTCTACAAATCAGTCGGTATAGAAGGCTGTTCCTCACATAGCGGCAGAAGAACGTTTATAACGAATGCGGCAAAAAACATCAGCCTTGTTGGTGGCAGCATTAATGACGTAAGATTGCTTGCCGGACATACTTCATTGGCAACAACACAACGATATATTGAATATAATACAAACGCACACAAACGAGTGGTGGAATTAGTTTGAGGGTTTGTGATGTTTATTATAGTGATATAGCGAAGCAAAACACCTACATGTGATGAGCTCAACTTATTAAATTTTATAATTATATAAGATTTGCTTTGATAATTTAATAAGTTGTGTTTACAGCAACTAGCTCTACCTGTTTGAACCTCTATATCACTATCTTATTGATTTTTATGGTTTTTCAGTTGAAGCCCTATTCTTACGAATAGAACTTCAACCTACTGAAAAACCTTAGTATTACTATATTATAGTGATATAGTGATTTATTTAGACTTAGGTAAATACCGATCAAAACAGTCCGTAAAATCTTCCTCAAAATAACAATTATGATTTATGCCTTGCGTATTTTTTTGATGTGTCCTAACCCCAAAATCTTTCAACATGCTGGCTAGCTTATTAACTGTTATTTTGTTTCCACGGCTGATTTCAGCCCATGGACGTTCTTCTATATTTGCAAGATATCCACATAACATTGTGGAAGAAATCCACTGACTTTTTTCTTTTGTAAATATTTGCTTGATATCTTGAAGAAGCAAAGTTTTTAAAGAAGCCGTGTCTTCTTCTTGACTTCTTTTTGTCATTTTTATTGCCAATCGTCGTATATCTTCGTCAGGCTTATTATAAATTAAATCAGAAATTATAAATATGCCTTCCCAGTTATCAAAGGCTCTGTTGAATAAATTTTCAACAGGCTCAGGAAAAGTTTTTGGTATTTTTTCCTCAAAATCGTTCATAAGCCTTTGGCATTTTCGCCGGAGCAAATCAAATTGTTCAGACATTTGTCTCAGGCGCAGACGTTCCACATGTTCCGTTGGTGCCAGACGACGCATATTAATAATAATTCCTCTGTCCATAATTGTATCAGGAACTTTCCCGATTGACGCAATAGCACAGGGCGCAAATGCTGAAAATGAGTGAGGCTCTAAATCCTTTCCAACACATCTGATAATATATCCATTGCGGTGATGTCCGGCATTTATAACACCCCGAAGTTCCTCATTGTTTTTTACAAATGTATCTGCTTCATCTACAAGCAATGTGGGGTCATGAGAATCAATGAGCCTAAACATACTTGCCGCAGTAATATTTGAGGCTGGAACCGGATTTTTTACCAAATTATGTAATACCGTCAGCAACGTTGTTTTACCACATCGTTTTTCTGGTGAGACAAAAACAAGTCTCGGCGTTATATCAAAATACTTAAATTTATAAGTATGCAATATCCAGTAAGCAATAGCCAGTTCTGCACCGTCTTGCAATTTTACAAATTTTGTAATTGTATTTTGCAACTCTTTTATTAAGGATTTTCCATCAACGGCTTCTTCATAAGGTAATATCTCATGGAAAAATTCATTTTTTCCTTGTATATTGGCGGATGAACTAGAACGCTCAATTTCTTTTTCTGATTTTTTCTCTTCACTAGAAGCTGAAATATTGGTTTCAGAAGTTGAGCTCACTACATCTTTGAGTCTCGAGATTGTCCAGTCAGCCGGAAATTCATCCGCAACATCCCATCCCTTAGGAAATTGCTCTTCAGGAATTTCTACTATATGAACTTTACAATCAAGCTCTTTCAGGCGAAGAGACATTTTTCTCATTGCTTTTCGCCCAGGTTCATCGTTATCTGGTAGCAAATATATGCTACGACCCGACAAAAGTTTTATTCTGGCTTTTTTTACTTGCCCGCAACCTCCGAGCCATGTCGTAACCCAGTAGTCAGGGAAAAGACGTTTTGCGGCTTCTGCTGTTTTTTCTCCTTCAACAATCAGGACTGGTTTATCAATATTGCCATTATAATTTTCTAAATTATACAATGGGGTTTCTTCACTGAATAAATTAGCGGCAAGCCATATTTTTTCACCTGTTTCCTTATTTTGGGCATAGCAGCGGGGCTTTACCTCTTTTGAACCGTCTTCTTTATCGAACCGCTCGATATACAGGAGAGGTTCCCCTTTTTTGTTTTTATATGTCCAATATTGGCTAACGCCATCTCTTGGCGTATATTCGCCAGAAAAACAAATCTGAACATATTGACTTTTATCAAGCATTCCCGCCTCCTTTCTTTTCAGAGTTATAATGTAGCTCTTTTACTAAAAATTTTGCCGCTTCGTAATAGCTGACTTTATTAATATATGCGTATAGAGCTATTGCCCCTCGTCCTCCTTCGCTTGTAGCAAAATCATAAAAACAACCATTATCTAGATTGATAAAAAAAGAGCCGGGTGTTCGGTCATTTCTGGTCGGGTTACATGGTACCCATTCACGCCCTACTAAAGAGCCATTGGGCAACCAACGTCTTACCAATGTAGCAAATAAAGCCATTGCCTCTTGGTTAATTTTTTTGAAATCCAACTTAGCGGGTTTCATGCTTTTTATTTCCCGCAATTGTTGTTGAAATAAATGCTTGAAAAGCTTTTGAAAATGCTTTAGCATGAGTATGTATTTTTAGAAAGGGGCTTCCTAATTCGACACGCCAATGTCTGGAAGCTCTTTTTTTATTCAATTTCATCGTTATTCTCCACGGTATTTATTGTTTTGAATTTGTCAGCCATGTATTCTATCACGGCATCTACTTTGTAGGCGACATTCCGCCCGACGCGGAAACCGCCCTTTATACCTACGCCCTTTGAGTCTGCGTTACGGATTGATTTCGGATTGCGAATTAGTCCGGCAGAGAACTTTGGTAAGTCATTTCTGGTGACAATCGGCCAAGGCCATCTGTCTTTGAGTTCCTGTAATTCAGGAGGAAAGAATTTATTTTTTTCCATTGTTAATTCCTTTTTGGATTTGCTTCGGTCCATTCCGAAGACATTTGTATAAAAACATAAATTTTTTTATTTTGCGAGTGAATCACCTAGAGCAAAAAAAGGGGGGTGATTTTTCTCCTCCCCCCCTATGCTTCATCATTTACAATCCTAGTCTTTGTTTTTGCCAATGGCGTTTTCTTTTTTTTAATCTGTCCTTTCTTCAATCCTCCTTGTAGAGCTCGTGTCAGTACGTATCTATATGACATTGCTTTAAATTTTTTGTATTTTTGAAATAGCCCTTGCCTTACCATCACATCGTTGCGGTCAATATCTTTTATTGTTTTTTCTTGCTGCCTAAAAAGACATTCCCTTATTTCTGTATTTGATAAATCAATCTCTGCCATTTTCATTATAAGCTGCAAATCAACATACGCTAAAAATCCATTTGTTTTCAAGCTGGCTAATTCTGCTTCTGATAAAATCCCATCATTTTTGCCCCAAAATTTATTTTCTTTGCCATATTTTTTTAATATTTTTTGAGTTTCTGTTAGAATCTGGTCTAATGAATATGTGGGCGACACTAACAAAAAAATGCCATCAGCTTCATCTAATTCCCGTATTTTGTTGCCTGTTATGATTCTTACGGCATTGGGTTCGCTAGGATAACAAGAGAGAAATTTTTTATCGTCTATCACCCCTCGAATGGCTTGGTTATACCTGTCATACAAATATCCATTTTCTTGATTTGCATATAGTTTAATTATTGGTCGCAAATTTTCTTCTTTGTACTGTAAAGCCGGATCACGTAAAATCATGTCTATAAAAATTTTTCTGAGGTTTTCTTCAATATCCTTATAGAACAGTCCAAAACCATGTGACAGAACGCTCCAAAGATTATGCCGGATTAGAAGCTGCTCAATATATGCTTTATCATCTTTTTTTAGCTTTTCGTAATTTAATATATTGAATTTACGCAATATTTCATATTTGTTATTCATTTTTATCCGTATCCAAAGTTTTAACAGATTCTTTGAGTTTTTCTGGGGCAAGGTGGGCATAACGCTCTGTCATACTGATATTTGAATGTCCCATAAGCTTTTGCACATCATATAAACTAATGCCGGATTTTACAAGCCAGCTGGCAAATGTATGACGTAATGTATGAAATACGACTTTCTGCCTCGAATCTTGGGTATTACGGTTAAAACCGAGTTCATCAACCGTAAGGGCAAAAACGTTTGAAACTTCTTTTATTTTATCGCCTGTTCTGCTCTTAAAGACCAAATCATCTTTAGCTCTGGCAGGCATACTGGAGAACATTTCTTTTATTTTATTTGTCATGTATGCAACACGATTTTTTTTATTTTTAGTATCGTGCAAATAAATCAGCTCATTTTGAATATCAATATCGCTCCAATATAGTCCGAAAATTTCCCCGGCACGCAAACCACAGTATAAGCTAAGCATTGCGATTTGATACAACTGTATAGACTTGTTTTTCAGGGCATTCATAAGTTGTTCAGCTTCTGCTTCCGTCAGAAAACGTTCTCGCTTATTATCATATTTAATTGGAGGGAGCTTGTCAGTCGGACAATCAAAAAAGACAAAATTCAGCGTTTTGGCATATTGAAAAATTTTTCGGTAAATTAGCATGGCATATTCTATACTTCGTAAAGACAGCCCTGATTCAGACATTTGTTCTTTAATGTTTTCAAGCTCCTTAATGCCAACATCTTTAATTGCCATATTGCCAATTCTGCTTTCAAGCCACTTTTTATACATTTTATCTTCAGAATCGAATGTATGCGCCTTTAGATATGATTGCGCATGTCTTTTATAATATTGGTCATAAAATTCTTTAACCGTTACTTTCTCTTTTTGCTCTTTTTCTTGCTTTTCTTTCTTTATTCTTTTGTTTTCAAAAGCTTCTTCTCTGGCTTCTTTTAGAGTAATAGCTCCTTTTCCCGTCCGGTGGGCTTCTTTTAGTTCAGCCAGCCTCGCTGCTGCCTTTTCTGCGTTCCATCCCTGAGTCGACCAGCCTAAGGCTTCCTCTTTATCTTTACCGTTCAATTTATACCGGATAGTAAAATAACGGTCTTTCATGATACCATTATTACTTTTTCTGGTTTCATGTTCTCTATACCGTACGCCTGGATATTTTGTTTTAATCCATTTTGTTGCCATTTTTGTCCCGCTATTGTCCCGCTTTTTTAGTCGTTTTTAGATGAAATTATGTTTTTTAGAATGACAGGATAATAAGACTTAAATGCTGATAAATCAAGGACTTTATTATGGTAAATTATGTTTTATTATTGGACAAAAATCAGACTACGGATCAGAAGGTTGTGAGTTCGAACCCCGCCGGGTGCACCAGTTTTAAGCCCTCTCTTTGGAGAGGGCTTTAGTTTTGCCTGAACGGGAGAGGAAGGGCAGAAAAAGAAGGGGAGAAAACGCAGCGTCGGGGTTTGCGGTGCGGCGGAGGTTGCTGGCTTAATGTTACGGGCTTAATGTTACGGGCTTAATATTATGGGTATAAGGCTTAAATAGAGGTTGCCAAGCGGGGAACGGACTGTATATTTATAAAGATTTTTCAGGACGACTCTATTGTTTTGCGGATGTTTTAATGTATAAGCTTTTGGTGAATTTGGTCAGTTTCGGGCTGCTGATGGCAGTGTTGCTGTTTGCGGGCATTTTTGTTTGGTTTAAAACGGCCGGGTTTGATATTCCCGACTATACGAAGCTGGCAACATACGAGCCGCCGGTTACGACGCGCCTGTATGCCGGCGACGGGCAGGTGCTGATGGAATATGCGGCGGAGAAGCGTATTTTCGTGCCCGAGGATAAAATTCCCGAGCGGGTCAAGCAGGCTTTTATCGCTGCCGAAGACAAGCATTTTTATTCGCATCCGGGGATAGATCTGCTGGGGATTACGCGCGCGGTATTTACGAATGTCGTCAATTATGCCAAAGGCAAACGGCTGGTCGGGGCGTCGACGATTACGCAGCAGGTGGCGAAAAACTTTCTGCTTTCTTCGGAGCGGTCGCTTATCCGCAAAATCAAGGAGGCCATTCTGGCGTACCGCATCAGCAACGCATTTTCCAAAGAGCACGTTCTGGAGCTGTATCTGAACGAGATTTACCTCGGCAACCGGGCATACGGCGTGGCGGCGGCGGCTCTCAATTATTTCAACAAATCGCTGGCGGAGCTGACGCTTGAAGAAACCGCCTATCTGGCGGCGCTGCCGAAAGGGCCGAACAACTACAATCCCAAAAAGCGTTATGACGCGGCGATTGCGCGGCGCAACTGGGTTATCGGGCGTATGGCGGAAGACGGGTACGTGAGCAGGGAAGAGGCCGAGGCGGCGCAGAAAAAGCCGCTGGTAACGGTGGAGCGGAAATTCGGATATCTGAAAGACGGCGAGTATTTCAGCGACGAGGTGCGGCGCGTTATTTCCAAGAGCCTCGGCGAGGATGCGGTGTTTGAAGGCGGGCTGATGGTGCGCACGACAATTGACCCGGCGCTGCAGCAGCTGGCGACCAAAGTGTTCCGGCGCGGACTGCTCAATTATGACCGGCGGCACGGGTTCCGCGGGGCAACGGCACGGATAGACCTTAACGGCGACTATAAGGACGCATTGAAAAAAACGGTTTTGCCGGCAGGTGCGGAAAAAAGCTGGCAAAAGGCGGTCGTGCTTTCGGCAGGCGCCGCGGAAGCCAGGATTGAAACCGAAAGCGGCAAACAGGGAACCATCGGGCTGAAGAGTCTGGCGTGGGCACGCAAGGCGCTCAAAGACCAGCGGGTCAGCGAGGCGCCGAAAAAGGCGTCCGACGTGTTGGCGAAAGGCGACGTGATTTATGTCGAGGAAGCCAAAAACGGCGCGTTTGAGCTGCGGCAGGTGCCGAACGTCGAGGGGGCGATGGTGGTGATGGATCCGCACAACGGCAAGGTGTTGGCGATGGTCGGCGGCTTTTCGTTTGCCAAATCGCAGTTTAACCGCGCGACACAGGCCTACCGCCAGACGGGGTCGACGTTTAAGCCGGTTGTCTACGCGGCGGCGCTGGAACTCGGCTATTCGCCGACGGATTTAATTTTGGACGCGCCGTTTGTGCTCGACCAGGGGCCGGGGCTGCCGCTGTGGAAGCCTTCCAACTATTCCAAAGGGTTTTCGGGGCTGACGACGCTGCGGCAGGGAATCGAAAAATCAAAGAACCTGATGACGGTGCGGCTGGCACAGGACGTCGGTATGGACAAGGTGGCGGCGATGGCGAAACGCCTCGGCGTGGACGATAACCTGCCGCAGCTGCTTTCGATGTCGCTGGGTGCGGACGACACGCGTTTGGTCGACATGATAACGGCGTATGCGGTGTTCGTCAACGGCGGGAAAAAGGTTACGCCGTATCTGATTGAGCAGATTCAGGACCGTTACGGCAAGAGTTTGTATAAAAACAATGACAGCCACTGTATCGGCTGCAAAGCGGCGCATTTTGACCCGGAAGCGCCGGTGCCGGAAATTACCGACGACCGCGAGCGGGTATTGGACGAGCTGACGGCGTATCAGATGGTGTCCATCTTGCAGGGCGTGGTACAGCGCGGAACCGGGGCAAGGCTGGCGCAGCTGGGCAAAAATCTGGCGGGCAAGACCGGTACGACGAACGATACTAAGGACGCGTGGTTTATCGGCTTTTCACCGGATATGGTCGCGGGCGTGTATATCGGCTTTGACGAGCCGCGGACGCTCGGACGGGTAGAAACCGGTGCGGCGGCGGCATTGCCGGTGTTTTACGATTTTATGAAAGAGGCGCTGAAAGACAAGCCGAACCTCGAATTCCGCGTGCCGAAAGGAATCCGTTTCGTCCGCGTGAACCCGAAGACGGGACGCCCGGCCACGCTGGATGACCGGGTGGTCATTACCGAAGCGCTGAAGCCTGATTTTGACTTTAACAATACGCAGAGGGTTATCGGCGACGACGGCAGGTCGATGCTGGACGATAAGAGCGAAGAGGCGTTCGGGCTGGGTTCCGAGTACTAAAGGGGAAAATTTTGCGATTGAGTTCGCAGGAGGAGGCCGCTCGGCAGAGCGGTCATGTACCTTTATGTACACACCCGCTCTTTGGCGGGTTCCTGCGGTTCACTCACAAAATTTATACCATGATGCGGGCAACAGGCCGGATGGAGCTCCACATCGTTGCATCGTGTACGCCAAAGTACACTCGTGTTTCTCGGGAGACATCCGCTTCTATCCATCGCTAATTTCCCCTCTTTAGGGGAGAGTACGGCGGCGTTTGGGCTGCGGCGTGGTGAAATTCCGGCAGCGGGACGGCGATGTTTTCTGTTGACAAAAACGGGCGGGCGGCGTAAGGTCGTTTGCAAACGGAAGCGCACGGCGAAAGCGCTTTGGCGGCATATGCCGCAATACGGCAGAAACAAGGAAACTATCATGAAACATGAACTTTTGGCGCCGGCGGGCAGCCTTGAAGCAGGATATGCGGCGCTGCATTACGGCGCCGACGCGGTTTATCTCGGGCTGACAAAGTTTTCGGCGCGGGCGGGAGCAGAGAATTTTACGCCGGAGGAACTTGACGAATTTACGGCTTATGCGCATACGCTGGGGCGCAAGGTATTTGTGGCGCTGAATACGGTTTTGACCGAGGCGGAGGCTCGCGAGCTGCCGGAGATTTTTGCGGTGTTGCGGCGGACGCGGGTTGACGCGCTGATTGTGCAGGATTTGGGGGTATTTTATCTGGCGAAGAAAATGCTTCCGGGCATGGAACTGCATGCAAGCACGCAGATGGCGGTGCATAACGCCGAGGGGGCGAAGTTTTTGCAAAGGCTCGGATTTAAACGCGTGGTATTGGCGCGGGAGCTGAGCCTGCGGGAGATTCAGGCAGTGGCCGAGGCGGCGCCGGATTTGGATTTGGAAGTATTCGTGCACGGGGCTCTGTGTTATTCTTACAGCGGGCAGTGCCTGTTTTCGGCGCTGGAATACGGCAAGAGCGCAAACCGCGGGCGGTGCGTTTATCCGTGCCGGGCGGAATTTGCAGTGGAGGAAGAAAACGATAACAGAGGAGCGCGGGAGGACCGGTACGGGCTGGCCGGGAACTGCGATGCGGGGAGAGCAGGGCAGCGCGGAGAAACTGAAGGTTATGGCGCGGATGGAACAGATTGGTACGGGCTGGCCGGAGGTTGCGGCGGCTTAAGGTCGCATTTGTTTTCCATGAAAGATTTGGCGTTGGAGGAGGCGGTTTTGAAAATCCCGGCGCTGTCGCTCAAAATTGAAGGGCGGAAAAAGTCGCCGCTGTATGTTGCGGCGGTTACGAACTATTATCGCCATATTCTCGACGGGCGCAAAAAGGACTTGAAAGAGGCGGAGGATATCCGGCAGATTTTTTCGCGGCCATGGTGCCGGTTCCATTTTAACGGCAAGGATAAAAACGTGGTTGACGCACATTTTGTCGGGCACCGGGGGCTGCTTATCGGCAAAGTGGAACGCGTCGGGAGAAATCGTCTGGGGTTTAAGACTTCGCATGCGGTGGCTCGTTATGACGGCGTGCAGATTGACGCGGCAGGCGACGAAAAACCGTTCGGGTTCGGGGTCAAGGCACTGTTTGTCAACGGAAAGCCGGCGATTGCGGCGGCGGCAGGGCAGTATGTGGAATTGGAACTGCCGGAGGAGCATCCGTATCTGGCAGCCGGCGCACCGGTTTATCTGGCTTCATCCTCGGCGGTGAAAGGAAAATATGCTTATCAGAAGCCGAAACCCGGCGCTTATCGCAATCGGGCGGAACTGGCGGTTCGGGTGGAAATCGGCGCTGATGAGGTGCGGGCGGTCTGTTGTGGGGCAGACGATTGTGCGGGGACAGCGGAGCGTATCGCAGACGGTAGTGCAGGGACGAATGCTGAAAGGTTTTCCGGAGTGGCAGCCGTTAGGCGAGGGGATTTCCCGCCGGCGAAAGATACGGCAAAAGTGGAGGCTGCCGTGCGGGAAGCGTTTGCCAAAACCGGAGGTACGGCTTTTACCGTGGCAGCATTGGATATTACCAATCCCGAAGCGCGGTTTGTTCCGGTTTCGGTATTGAATGAATTGCGGCGCGGCCTGTTGGATAAAGCGGCGAAAATGGCGGAGGAAGAGGCGGCTGTGCAGATGGCGGAATCACGGCAGGCCGTGAAAACCGGCGGAGCAGAGGCGGTGAATGAATGTGAAAATATAGAGCCGGATGCCGGGGGAAATTGTTTGGCGATGTGTGCGACGGAACGGCAGGTTAAAAAATTGCGGTTGTTCCGTATCGGGCTGGAAACGGCTGAAACGGACTGGCAGGCGTGCGATATGGCGGAAACATGGTTTGTATTGCCGCAGATATGCCGCAATACGGGGAGATTGGCCGCGGTTGTGCAGAGTTTGTATGATGCAGGGGCGAGGAAGTTTGTTGCCGAGAATTATTATGCTTTCGAGATGCTCAGGCAGTACGAAGGCGTGCAAATCGGGGCGGGAAGCTTTATCTATGTCATGAACCATTATGCGACCGCGGCCTTGCGTGATATCGGCGCGGCGTGGGCAACGCTGGCGTTGGAAAGCCCGGCGGAAAATATGGCGGAGACGGCGGCGAAGGCTCTGGTGCCGACGGTTCAGGCGGTGTTTGCATATCCGCCGTTGTTTACGTCGGCGGTTTGCATCCGTCCGAATGCATGCAAGGATTGCAGCCGCGGGGTGAAACGCTATCGGCTGAAAAAAGACGGGCGCGCGTTTACGGCAGTTTCACGCGATTGCCAGGTGCAGGTTTTTGATACCAGGCCGTATGAGCGCGAGGCAGTTCCCGGCATTTGGGCTGTTATTGACGAAAGAGATTAATCCTCAAAAAGGGACAGGCGGCCGGCAGAAAGCGAGACGTTGATAAGTGAGAGCCGACAGGAGAACGGCTTTGGGCTGTTGGCATGCGGCGTTGGCGGCAGAGGGGCATTGGTTGCAAAAGGCGTCTGCGGCGTTAGCGGCCGAGAGCCTGGACGGCAGAGAGCTTGGGCGGCAGAGGCGACTGCGACGTTGGCACACAGGGAATTACAAGAGGCCGCCCAGCAGTCCTTTGGCGCTGTTTTTCAGGTTTTCGGCAGTTCCTTTCAAAGTGTCGGCGCTTTCGCCGGCAATATCTTTCAGGCTGTTCAGCCCCTGACGGACAGCTGTATCGTAAGCGGTATCAAGGATTTTTTTCAGAATAAGAGAGGCGGTTTCAATAATGCCTTTGCCTTGACTGCCTTTTTCACGGCCGATATCTTTCAGGGTGACGGCGGGCAGGGGAACGGAAGCGGCGGCGCCTTTGCCGCCAAACGTGGCGCCGAGGCTGACTTTGCCGCCGGTTATGTTAAGCGCGTTGATGATGACTTTTTTGCCGCCTGAGGAAGAGGCTGATTTCGCGGAGCCGCCTGAGGAAACGGCGGGCTTTGCGGTGCCGGCCCGTGTGGCATCGGTTTGGTCAGCGGCGGGTTTGGCTGCTGCTGCGGCGGCGTTTTTGTTGACTGCCGCCAGCAGGTCGGACACGTTGTTATGGGCGACGCTTTTCAGTTCATACGCAATTTCGGGGTTGGCGATGCGGATTTCTTCGACAACAATGACCGGTTTTAAGAGCGAGCGCATATCCAGCCTGACATAAACGGAGCCGAGGCTCAGTATTTGCGGCGTCTGATATCCTTCGGGGTTGGCGATGCGAAGGCCTTTCAATTCGGCATCTCCTTTGCGCAGGGACAGGCGGAAGCCATCGAGCGCGACTTCGGTACCGGTCAGCTGCGAGCCGTATTTGGCAACGGAGGCTTTGACAATCGATTCAAGGTTGAGATACAAGCCGCAAATTCCTCCGGCAAGCAGAATGATGATTGTAAGCAGGATAAGCAAAAATTTTTTCATGACAGTCCTTTCAGCCGAAGCGAAACAAATTCAAAACAAATTCCCGAAAGCCGAATCGGACGGTTGGCGCGGGCAGCTTTTGGGGATGCAAATATATAACGAAGTATATATTTTTATTTTAATTTTGCAATCAATTAAAATAAAAAATCCGCTGTAAAATGTGATATTTTTTATGGGAGAAAAGCTGTGTTTCACAAGGTTACAAAGTAGAACGAGCGGCTATTTTGTTTTTGTCGGCGTCCGCTGTGGTTTATATAGGGGAAATTTTTTTTAATTTACAGTTGCGAAAGTTGCGAAATGTGAAATTTATTCCCATATAGTATTTATCATATATTAAATATGATAGGTGTTTGATTTTATAAGGAGAAGACAGAGGGATTCAAAATCTACAAAGGAAAAACTGAAACAAGCAGCGCAAGCAGTTAGAGATATGAATAGAAATTATTGGGATATGAAGCGGGATAATACAATAAATGCTGATGATTATTTTCATTGCAAAGCCAATTATGAGGCAGCTTCCAGAGGAAGAATTGGTGAAAAAGTTGCCGAAAAATCAGGCAATGTGAAAGAAGAGTTTGATTACTACTATAACCAAGTTTGGAAAGGTTTATCTCCTCTTGCGGCTTCAAAGGATAAAATTCATGACAGAAAGGTAAATGAAATTGGTAGACAACGAGCAAAAAGTGGTGTATATACCAGTTCAAAAGATGGGTGTCATTCTTTTAGAGTGAAGGGAATCAATGGAAAGTACTGAATTAAAAAAGTGGATTTGGCGGATAGTGCGCTTTGTTTGGAATATTTTTGCACTTTTCGGTGTTTTTGTTTGCGGCTATTTTCTTTATTTGGTGTTTGATGAAGAAGGGTATTGTCTGAGCAGCCAACAAGGAGTGTGGGACAATGAGCAGAAAATCTGCCGCAAAGATTGCATTAAGTGGAGCCAAGAACAAGGCTGTATAACTGAAAAAATGTTGGAAGGTGATACCGAGTAATATTTTCCTTAACGAGAAAAAGCCTCCAAAAAAACGGAGGCTTTTTCATTTGGCGGGGGGTGGTCAGAAATTTATGAACTAAAGCTAAGATAAATTATAATCAAAGCTGCTGCTAATAAAACAGCAAAAATTCTCCAACTTCTATACATTCGGTATAGTCCTTGCGTTGGATAACCATTCTGTTCGTATTCATCACATACCCATTCCATACGTCCTTGCTCATAGAAATAAGCAGACCAAAGGATAAAGCAAACCACACCAAGAGAATATCCCCAGTGTATAAAGAACAAGGCAATACCTGCGATGACAAGTCCTTTAATAATACGTCTGTAAATGCGCTCCGCCTGTTTCTGTTCAGCTGAGTGTTCAGATTTTTTACCTTTTTTCATAAATATACAAAAATTAATAATTAATACAAAATAAATTTAAGTAGTCAAGGAGTACCATACAACGGAAAAAAGTCAATATTTTTTTCTCAAGGCCTGCCGGATTTAATCTATATTAAGCGTTTGAAAATAAAGAAATATAAGTAAAATGGTTCGGAAGTTTCTCCCAAAATACGATTTTGAAATTTGCAACATACAAACTGGGGTAAGCGCTTGATTTTTAAAAAGAGAAACAGCTTTCGTGATAGGAGCTGCCAACTATGGCGGACAATACATACCGGTCAGGCGAACATCTTATACAAACTACGCAAATACAATGCGACTACGCAAACACAATGCGTTGGGGATTGTTCTTTTTGGGGGATTGCCAAAAAAGCTGTTAATGTGTATAAAAAATCAAACGTTGAAAATCCGCTAAAAACGGGCAATGCTGCCCTGGATTATGCTGCAGGACAAATAAAGCCGGTAAAAGCGTGGAATACGGGGTTTAACGCGGGAAAATATGGTTTTATTGCCAAACAAACATACGATGAAACCTGTAAACGCAAAAAGTAGAACCAGTCAGAATATAGGAGAACAGATATGAACAAAACCCTTGCAAACCTTTTAATTTTAGGCGGTGTTAACCATATCATCTCCTATATTCCTCTTCCTCAATTAATAAATCAAATCTGGTCTGTTCTGTTTATCATCTTTTTCGTTATCATCTTATTGAAAAAAAACTTTTCCTTATTCGCTCCTATGCAAAATAAATTTAGTAAAATTACTCATTACATTGAAGCTTTAGGCGCAGTAGACTACCTTATATTTTTATTTGGAACAGTCGCCGGTTTTATTTTCGGCTATATCTCCGCACAAAGACAATACAATAACAAACCGCCGATTGACGATATCGCCCTTGTTTACTTTTCTTGTCTGGAATATGCATATTATGCTGCGCTTGTTATTGCATTTATCTGGGCAACATATATCTCATTTTTTAAAAAGCACGACTGAGCGCTTGATTAAAATGCCTCCATACACCTTTCCCGCACCGTTAAAAAACTTCCGCAAACCGGGGGAAATGGCAGGGTTTGGCTAGCAATTCACGAACCGCCGCACATCCTCAGCAATCGTATCCTTGTTAAAAACAATTCCATTTATACCGATTGATTTTGCCGCCTCAACGTTTTTCAATTTATCATCAATAAAAACAACCTCTTTCGGCTTAGCTTTCAATAACCTTAGAACCTGTTTATAAATTTCTGCATCAGGTTTTAGCAGCCCCAACTCATACGACACAAAAATTTTATCATCCGCTGCCAATCCCTTTGCTGTATCAAATAAATTTGGCAGCGCATTAGACAACAGACAAACCTCAATCCCTTTTAAGTGAAGTTCTGCCATAACCGCCAATGTTTCGGTATAAATTTCTCCAACGCCTTTGTGCATTGCCTCATCAATCAAAGCCTCAATACCCGTCGAACAGCCAACCCCGCAATGAGCACATAACTCTTTGCAAAACTGTGAAAAATCAACGTTACCTTTCATAAACGGATTATAATTAAATGATTTTACTCCCGCTTTGGCATCAAAATCATCTTTTTGGGGAGACATTTTCCGCATAAGACAATTAAGAGGATGCAAACTATAAGGGTAGCAAACCTGCCCGACATCAAAAATACAAAATCTTATCGCCATTTCTCATTACCTATAACATATTTAATCTGAGAAATATTAAAATACAGAAATCAGCCAATTACAAGCTTTTTGAGCACGATTTGACATCTTGTCCTTAGGGCTATTAAGTTAAAAATGGCAGCTTTTGCATTTCTTCGTTCCTCTTATAGTTGCGAAATGTGAAATTTATTCCAGTATAGTATTTATCATATATTAAATATGATAGATTAGTTTGATTTTATAAGGAGAAGAGATATGCCAAAATATGGTGATAAAACAGCAAAATAACTTGATAATTATTTGAAAAACTACAAGCCTGTACTTGGGAAAACAAGAACCGGACTTGCCGCTCCTGTTAAAGACTTGAAATGTAGTCATACATTAATGAAAGAAATGAAGCTAAAGGAAAGTAATCCGTTTTTCCACTGTAAAGCAAATTATGAAGCAACAAAGCGAAGCGGCGTATATGGAGCGGGTGTTGCAAATATTATTGATGCCGGAAAAGAAATGAAAGATATATTTATCAACAAATATCCCATCGCTGACAGTGTACGGGATTACCGGGCAAATTTAAGAGGACAGAGAGGAGCGTTGCAAGGTAAAACATTAGAAAAAACCTGTCCGACACACCATACGAAATATAAATAAGGAGAAAATATGAAAAAAAAATTATTGTTGGTGATAAAACACATCCTAAAGGCGATAATCTTTTTTTGCATGATGGCGGTGTTGGGTATTAGCTGGGCAATAACCTTTGGGATGGCACCTTTGTGGTTTTATTTGTATGGAGCGGTGGTTATCGTCGCTCTTGGAGCATTTGGCTTGTCATACTGTCAGAAATATCGCAAAATT
>ERZ826016.503-NODE-503-length-47864-cov-199.639294_pt1 | contig 47864 bp, 43 predicted proteins | sample MGYA00519872_ERZ826016 | MGnify/ENA primary metagenome ERZ826016 (study PRJEB31778, sample SAMEA3449218) | human gut metagenome | biome: human gut; feature: human-associated habitat; material: faeces | place: United Kingdom | collected 2010/2012 ... | reverse complement strand
TCGAGCTGTTCATCGACCATTCGACCAACTATCTCATCATCAACCTGAACCGCACAACCTTCCGCCGCGCCTTCATCCGCTTCATGCTGCGCCGTGCCTCCGGCTACCGCGATTCACTGTTTAAGACCGCACGGTCTTAAACAGTGAAGGTTATAAGGTTAAGGGGTTTAAGGTTATAAGGTTAAGGGGTTTAAGGTTATAAGGTTAAGGGGTTTAAGGTTTAAGGTTAAGGGGTTTAAGGTTTAAGGTTGAGGGTTTAAGGGGTTGAGGGTGATTGTCCGGGAGGGGAATGGGAGTTGGGGGCGCGAAATTCGCTGGTGGTTGACCCTAAAGACCTTAGAGACCTTAGAGACCTTAAGGACCTTAACGCCACCTGAAAACTCCCCGGTCATTACCCTCAACCGTAAACCCTCAACCTTAAACCCTCCAAGCCGTCAGCCTTGGAATAACCCCATAATCCTCACGCCTCAGACGTGAATTTTGTCAGCTATGTGTGGATTTTTATTGCATTTTGAGCAAATTAATGAATATTTATTTGACATTGTAAACCTTTTTTTATACTTTTGCGTTTAAGTTACGTATTTGCAACTATTATTAGGTTAAATTATTTTTAGTTTTACATTAATTACAAGTATGAGAAAGCTATGTTTCTTGCTCTGTACTCTGTTTTGCTTTGCGATTGCGTCGGCGCAGACGCGCACAGTGAAAGGTACAGTGTTGTATGCCGGTGATGATGAGCCGCTGGTGGGAGCAACGGTGCTTCCCGTAGGCGCAGGTCAGGGTACGGCTACTGACATTGACGGTAATTTCTCTTTGAACGTCCCGTCAAGTGTGACTAAACTGAAAGTCTCTTACGTAGGTATGACTACGGAAGAGGTAAACATTGTCGGTACCCCCCCCTACAATCTTGTCATCAAGCTCACCGATTCTGAAAACAAACTCGATGAAGTGATGGTGGTGGCATACGGAACAGCGAAGAAAAGCGCCTATACCGGTGCTGCTTCAGTTATTGACGCCTCAGTGATTGAGGACCGTCTTGTCTCCAACATCACAAATGCACTTTCCGGTACGGTTGCCGGTGTGCAGACACTGAGCGCCAACGGTCAGCCCGGTGAGGCTTCCAAGGTGCGCATACGTGGTGTCGGTTCAATCAACGCTTCGATGGCTCCGTTGTATGTGCTCGACGGTATGCCCTACGATGGTGTCATCACAGGTCTTAACCCCGCCGATATCGAGTCGATGACAGTGCTTAAGGATGCTGCTGCAGCTGCCCTTTACGGTGCCCGCGGTGCCAACGGTGTCATCCTTATCACTACAAAGCGCGGTCATGACGGAAAGGCAAAGGTTACGTTTGACGCCCGTTGGGGTGCCAACTCGCGTGAAATCACCAACTACGACGTGATCAAGAGCCCGGCTCAATATATGGAGCTTGCCTATCAGGCAAAATACAACAACGGTAAATACAATCTCGGCTACTCTCCCGATGCCGCTTATAAATATGCCGCTGCAAATCAGCTGTATGACATGACCGGATACCGTGTGTGGACTCTTCCGCAAGGGCAGTATCTTATAGGTCGTGACGGTAAACTCAATCCCAATGCAGTGCTCGGCTATAGTAACGGTACAAACTACTTCATCCCCGATGACTGGGCCGACGGTTCATATCGCAACGGTCTGCGTCAGGAATATAACCTGAGCGTGTCGGGCGGCAACGACAAGATGAACTTCTTCGTGTCGGGAAGCTACCTGAAAGACGAGGGTATCATCAAGAACTCATCTTATGAGCGTCTTTCTACCCGTGGTTCTCTCGAATATCAGGTCAACAACTGGTTGAAGATAGGCTCCAATATGGCTTACTCTTTCGGAAAGTCGCAGTATCCCGACGATATGGATGAAAACTCCACCAATTCTTCAGGCAACGCTTTCTATATTGCAAATGCAATTGCCCCGATTTATCCGCTTTATGTGCGTGACGCACAGGGCGCTATCGTATATGATGAGGCTTACGGTCATCCGGTTTACGATTATGGCGACGGCAAGAGTACAGCTTTCAGCCGTCAGTTCATGTCGCAGGCCAACCCTATGTCGCAGCTTCTTTATGACAAGACCGAGTATCTTACCGACCTTTTCAACGGCAAGTGGTTTGCCGAGATTTCTCCTGTAGAGGGTCTTAAGATTACCGGTAGCGTGGGCCTTACCGTGCAGAACCAGCGTCTACACCAGGTTTTGAACCCGCTTTACGGTCAGTTTGCCGACATGGGCGGTGAGGCTATCCAGATAGCCGAACGCACAAAAGGTCTTAACCTGCAGGCACTTGCCAACTATAACCGCACATTCTGGGAATATCACACATTTGATATCCTCCTCGGTTATGAAAGCTACGAGTGGAACAATGAATATACCGAGGCTCTCGGTGCCAATCTCTACGACCCGATGTCATGGCCGGTCAACAACACTCTCGCAAATAATGACCGCAAGGGCTACGGCGCTTATCTCGACTATGCAACCCGCGGTATATTCGGCCGTATTAACTATGACTTTGACAGCCGTTACTTCTTCAGCTTCAGCTATCGTCGTGACGCTTCATCGCGTTTCGCTCCCGACAAACGCTGGGGCGACTTCTTCTCAGTGTCGGCGGCATGGGACATCGCCCAGGAACGATTCATGGAGTCGACTACCACATGGCTTGACCGCTTGAAGCTCCGCGCATCGTTCGGTCAGCAGGGTAACGATGACCTCAAGGGCGAAAACAGCACTAACAACGGTTACTATTACGCATACCTCGACCAGTACACCATCAGCGGCGCCGACAGCTGGAGCGACGGCACCTTGTACTTCAAGGGTAATCCCGACATCACCTGGGAAAAGTCCAACTCATTCAACGTCGGTGTCGACTTCAGCTTCTGGAAGAGCAAGCTCTCAGGTAGCGCGGAGTATTTCAACCGCGAGACACGCGACATGCTTTACAACAAGCCTGTGGCTCCCTCAATCGGTTACTCATCAATACCTATGAACATCGGCTCGATGCGCAACTACGGTTTTGAGGTAGAGCTTACCTATCTCCCCATCAATACCCGTAACATCAAATGGAGCATCACCGGTAACATCACATTCATCAACAATAAGGTGCTCAAGCTCGCTCCCGAGCTTGGCGGTGAATTGAAGTCGGGCAACCGCATATATCAGGAAGGTGAATCAATGTATCAGTTTGACATGGTGAAATACGCCGGTGTCGATGCCGCTACAGGTAAACCGCTTTTCTGGGCATGGAAAAATGACGAGAACGGCAACCGCATTCCCGGCAGCGATTATCCCACATCGGTATATTCTACCGCTTGGCGTCAGCCTACAGGCGACCTTCTTCCGACCGCTTACGGAGGTATCTCGACTACTCTGAGCGCTTACGGATTTGACCTCACGGTTGCCTGCGCTTATCAGTTCGGCGGAAAAATCTGGGACCAGGGTTATCAGGAATTCATGGGTTCGGGCACTTCGTCATCCTACGGTCACAACTGGCATGTCGACATCCTCGATGCATGGACCCCGACCAACCAGTACACTGCCGTGCCGCGTCTTGATACCGGTGACAGTTTCTCATTCTACGATTATGTCACCGACCGCGCTCTTGTAAGCTCAAATTATTTCTCTATCAATAACATTACTCTCGGTTACACTATCCCCGAACGTCTGACACGCCACATCGGCATTGAGTCGGTACGCGTTTATGGCACAGCCGATAACCTCGCACTATTCAGCGCCCGCAAGGGGCTTGACCCGCGTCAGAGCTATACCGTCGCCACTACTTCACTATATACGGCGATGCGTTGTATCTCGGGTGGTATAAAGGTAGTATTTTAATAATGTAAGTTCTCCTATCAGAAAATTGTTATGAAATCATATAAATTATTGACTATAGCCCTTCTGGGCACAATGACGGTAGGGTGCAACGACCTTGACACCTACCCCCTCGGTGACCATATCACCACCGACCAGAAGGAAACTGTGCTGGAAAACAATCCCGACAGGGCTGAGGCGGGTGTTAACGGTATCGCTACCCTGTTCAGCGTCTATGCCAATGCTTCAAATAACCAGGATGCCCACTATGATATAGGCTATCCGGGCGTGATGCTTGCCACTGACAGCCGTGGATATGACATGGTGGCGCTGAATACCGGCTACAACTGGTACAGCACATCGACCCGCTGGTCGGATGTCACCAACACTGCAGGTATCACCGTTCTTATCTGGCGTACCGCCTACAACCAGATTTTTGCCTGCAACAATGTGCTCAGCAGCATTCCCGAGGATACCGAGGACCCGACACTGATGTATTATCGCGCGCAGGCTCTCGCTTTCCGTGCATTTGACTACCACGTGCTTGCACAGTACTATCAGTTCACCTATATCGGTAACGAGGATAAGCTCTGCGTACCGGTGATTACCGAGAAAAACGCTCTTGCCGCTGCTGCCGACGGTCTTGAATGTTCGACTGTAGAGGGGGTTTACGGGCAGATTCTTTCCGACCTTGGCGAGGCTATCGACGCTCTCAAGGCTACCAATCATGTACGTGTAGGCGCGAAGAAATTCATCAGCGAGGCTACCGCCCGCGGTCTGCGCGCAAAGGTATATCTCTGCATGGGCAAATGGCAGGAGGCTGCCGACGATGCTAAGTATGCCATCGACAATTCAGGCTGTACGCCCTATTCCATCGCCGAGGTGTCATATCCTACTTTCTGGAACTGCGCCGACGCCTCATGGCTGTGGGCGGTTGACATCGAGGAGAGTGACCGAGTGGTGACTACCGGTATCTGTAACTGGCCTTCTCACATGGGTACATTCACTTACGGCTATGCACAGGTAGGTTCATGGCGTAAGATTTCTAAGGCACTTTACGATGAGATTCCCGACACCGACGTGCGTAAGGGATGGTTCCTCAACGAGGAGGGTGTATCGCCCAACCTTAACGAGGAATATCAGGCGTATGTTGACGATGCTATCAGCGAGGATGTAGGCAAGGCTTACGTTCAGGTGAAATTTGCCCCCTATCAGGATGTGCTTGGTCAGACTATCAACGCCAACGACATCCCTCTGCTCCGCGTCGAGGACCTTTACCTGGTTCTTGCCGAGGCACAGGCTATGACCTCACCATCGACCGGCGCGGCTACTCTGGGCGACTTCGTGCGCGCTTACCGTGACCCCTCTTATGTGAATCCTGTCGGCACAGCCGATGACATCCGCAAGGCGGTCTACTGGCAGCGTCGCGTGGAACTCTGGGGCGAGGGCGTGTCTTACTTCGACATGATGCGTATGAACGAGGGTCTTGACCGCCGCGGTGCCGGATTTGAACCTTCACTCGTGTTTGATATCGATGCCGACGATCCCGTGTTGCTCTATCATATTCCGCAGGCGGAGTCCAACGCCAATAAGATTCTCGGCTATAAGGATGAGGCGACTCCTTCTCCGCAGCCTGTCGCTGACTATTAATAAACTACCGAAAAAGATTCATCAAGCAATATTATGAATAAATTAGCTATATTCGCGGCTCTTGCCGCACCGGTTATCCTCTCTTCCTGCAGCGACAAGGGCTACTGGGACGAGTATGTACCCGCCGAGGTGGAATATGCGATTATCACGGCAAACCAGAGCTACACGCTTAACCCCGATTCAAAGTCAATCGCGCCTTTCACTCTTCTTGTCACCCGCGGCACTACTGTCGGTGACGTGTCAGTGCCCCTGACCGTGACCACCGACGCTTCATTTCTTTCGGCAACGGCTCCCGCAACCGTCGATTTCACCGACGGCAGCAGCGAGGCTTACGTCACTGTAAATTTCGCGCCTGATTTTGACGCGGCTCCCTGGTTTAATCCCGAAGCATCAGTAACCGTGGCTCTCGGCACACAGAGCATCGCTCCTTCAAGCAAAGGCAAGTGGACGGCAAGTGTCACTTACGCCAACTCTGTTGAGGTAGGGACAGCGCAGCTTAAATCGCAGCTCCTTGCCTGGCTGAAGGATGGCGGCACTCCCGGAGCGGCGACTGTCGACACTTCAGTGACAATATGGGCGCGCGCCGACAATCAGTCTTATTTCATGATTGAAAATCCTTACGGTACAAAGGAACTCCCTCATTCGCTCGACCTGGTGCTTGACGAGGACTGGCAGATGATTGACTGGGAGGCTACCGAGACTCTCTGCGATATACAGACTATCTTCAATACCGGCGACTCAAAGGCTCCCGTGTATATGACATGGGGTGGTCAGGATTCAGAAGTCGGTGCCCATGGATTGACGCTTAAGTTTTACACCGTGACCAATGCTGACGGCACAGGATATTTCCCCTCGCAGTATCAGTGGACAGAAACCTTCGTGATGCCTGAGGGATGGAACGCCGTTGCGGAATAATAACCATATAATGTAAGATTACACATGAACAAGCTATATAAATTATTTACGGCAACCATGGTTGTCGCCACAGTGGCAGGTTTTGCCTCCTGTTCCGATGACGATGATTATGTGCCTGCTGTGATGCCGGGCAACGCCCAGGTATATTTCAGCAATGCCCAGGAGTCGACGGTTAATATCGTCGAGGATCAGACCGAGTTTGACGTGTTGGTGCTTCGTCAGGACACCGAGGGCGAGCTTACGGTCAATATTCAGGCTAATGACCCGTCGGGTATATTCACGATTCCTTCGACCGTCACATTCGCCGACACTGAGGCTACGGCTAACCTCCATATCACGTATGATTTTGCTGATATCGAGGGTAATGTGCGCTATCCGATTTCGCTTAAAATCGATGAAAAGGACGCTACGCTTTATGGCGACGCATCCACATCGTTTATAGTGCTTTACGCTCCCTGGAAGTCAATCGGTGAGTGCAAGTACACCGATGCTTACATATCTTCGTTGTATAATGTCCCGGAGGTTCCGACCTATATGGTGGAGGTTGAAGAAAGCATGACGCAGCCTGGTCTTTATCGACTCGTCAATCCTTATGGAGCGGCATTCCCTTATAATGAGCCGGGTGACTACGATGCCGACAACAATTATTATCTGACAATCAATGCTGTTGATCCGACAAAGGTATATATTGAGGAGTCGCCAACCGGTATGAACTGGGGAGATGGAGAATTCGTATTCTTCTCGATTGCCGGTCTGCGTGTCGCTCAGGGTAATCTTGCCGCTGCAGAAGGTAACTATGGTACTGTCAAAGATGGTGTCATAACATTCCCGAAAGGCTCGCTTCTCGCTGCAATCGGTTCGGATGGTTGGTACACTTGTAATTCCAATGGTAAGTTCAAGCTTGTTCTTCCCGGCGGTGTTGACGGTGACTACAGCGTGAGCGCTCCTCTTGCAGGCATAATCGATTATGTCGGCGGAGTGAAGAAGGCTGTCGTTGAGGTTACAATGGGTAAGGATGTCAAGACTGTCAAGGTTGCCGTTGTCCCCGGTGCCGACACTGATGCCGCTGTCGAGGGTATCGAGAGCGAGAGCCTCGAGGGTGTTGTGTCACTCGGCTATTCCGAGACCGCGCAGACCGCCGACTTCACACTTGGCGAAGAAGGCACTTACTCTATCGTGGCTGTCGCTTATGACAAAGAAGGCGGTGCTCAGGAGACCTACACTACACTTATCAGCTACTATGACAACGATAACTGGACTTCACTTGGCGATGGCGAATACTCCGACGGTATGCTTCTTCCGTATATCTCCGAGGAGCCGTTTGAGCCGATGAGCTGGGAGGTAAGCATACAGCAGCATAATGATAAGTCGGGTCTTTACCGCGTACTTGTCCCTTACTGGCCGCTTAACGACCCGTCCGCAATCGGTGCACTCGTGATAGATGCCACTGACCCCGACCATGTATATGTGCCGTATGCATCATCCGGTTTGCCCGTTGATGGAATACTTGGCTGGTATAGTGACGCCGCGATGTATATCGATAATGGATATACAATCGAGGATATTGTCGCTGCGGGTGCTGAGATCGGCTTCGGCACACTTGCCGAGGGTGTTATCACGATTCCGGCGGGAGCTGCCGGCATACTGTTTGACGGTGATGTATCGTCGATGCTACCCGCACCTTACGAGACTGTGATTACTCTTCCCGCCGGTGAGGCGAAAGCTAAAGTTTCAAAGGTAAAGAGCAATTCTTTCCGCATGGGTGATTTTGACGCGAAAAAGTTTGGCGCGAAATCCATGGTATTGCGCCCGGGATTAAAGAGATTTAATCTTAGATAATCGCTGATAGACATATTCCTACATACGGGGCGTATCCTTTCCGGTGCGCCCCGTATTTTTGTCTATTTATCACCAGATTTTAAAATTTATAGTAAAAGTGTTGCGTTTATTAAAAATATGTTATACATTTGTGCTGTTAACGATGAATTTCGTATGCAAATGACAAATCACATCCCTGTATACACTTTACAACATGTTAATAGGGGAATGTCGCGAGACATTCCCCTATTTTTATCATGATATAAATTTTAGACAATCTCTCAGAAGGAGCAGAAAAGCATTATTGTTACCGGCACGAGTATTTCAAGAATGACTCCCTGCACTATCGCTACCGGCACTGCGCCGGGACCGCAATTTCTCACGATTACGGGAAGCACCACATCGATTGACGCTACTCCTGCTGAGGCTATAGGTGCGTACCATCCGAAATATTTCCGGAATATAGGTGCGCAAGTGAGGGAGATTATCTCTCTTATCATGTTGGATAGCAGGGCGATTGTTCCTAATTCAGCGGCTATGCCGAGTCCTGCCGAAGCTTTCTTATATTCCATTATGAGCACTGATGACAGCGAGTAGTAGCCTGCCGCGCCACCGATGGCGAGATAGTCATGGAGCGGATAGGAGTGAAGCAGCAGCCATGCAAGGGCTGTGAATATCAGTGTGCCGCCCATTGTGAACAACGGTAACAGAAAGGAAGTCAGGTCGAGCTTTTTTATTGTAGGAATAAGATTCTTGTAACCGAACTCGAAGCCGATAATGGCTATAAGCAGATAGAGCACGTATATCGAATATCCCGCCATCTCCGTAAGCCGGGGGATAATGTCAAAATAACCCGCAACGATGCCGGCTATGAAAAATGTTATGACTATCAGGCTACCTTTCATCTTTATGTCGGCGTGACGTTATCTTATACAACAACAGGGCGGCTATGACGCTCCCGAGGGTGGCGAGGCTGCCGATTACGACAGCCTGCAGTCCGTAGACAGAGAGATTGGAGATGATATTGCGGTTGGAGCCTACCGACACTCCGAGCAGGAACAGTAGCACCCATATCACTATGCTGACGGTGGACGCGGGCAACAATGGTATGCGGCGTCGGCGCAGCAGGAAGCCTATGAGGATGCTTGAAAAGAGTATGATTAGCGGACCCATGCAGTTTTTTTAATGAAACTGGATTTCGGTGACTACCTGTGCGCCTACCGCCTTGTTGAGCGCCTCAATGAGCTTGGGGCGCATAAACGACAGTTCGCTTTTCAGCGATGCGGAGGAGATATAGAGGTGTAGCACCCCGCGGTCAATGAAGCGACGTGTCGTATAGCGGTTGACACCGGGACCGACGACCTCCGACCACAGGTAGAGCACCCGCTGTTCGTTGAACTGCGATTCGATGCCGTCGGTCATCAGTTTCTCCTTTATTATGTCGGCAAGCAGCTGCGGTTCGGGGCGTCTCATTGCTACCGGTGATTTAGGGTTGACAGCGCACCCGATTCCACGAGCCACATGCGGTAGTCGCCGGTGGTGCGCGACATTATCTCGTCAAGATGGGTGCGGTTGGTGTCGGTTATGAATATCTGCCCGAAGCCTTCGCCGGTCACTATCTCCATGATATGCTCCACGCGCGAGGCGTCGAGCTTGTCGAAGATGTCGTCGAGCAGCAGCATCGGGAACATCCCGGAGGTGTCGCGCAGAAACTCGTATTGTGCCAGGCGCAGGGCGATGACAAATGTCTTGCACTGTCCCTGCGAGCCCGCACGGCGCATCGGCATCCCGTCAAGCAGCATATCGATGTCGTCGCGGTGAGGCCCGACCGTGGTATGGCACACTATCTCGTCGCGGTGACGCGAGCGGTCGAGCGCGTCGCAGAGTGTGGTGGTGCCGTCGTCGGCAAGTGAGCAGCGGTAGGTGAGGGTCACGTGTTCGTCGTCGCCTCCGATGGCACGGTAGTAGCGGTCAAATATCTCTGACAGCGACCCTATCCATTTGCTGCGCGTGGCGTGGAGGTAGGCGGCTGCGGTGTCCATCTGCATCTCTACGGCGAGGTAAAGGGCGGGGTCGGCTATGCGGTCGCGCAGCATCTTGTTGCGCTGCTCGAGGGCGCGGTTGTAGCGTATGAGCCGGTCGAGATATACGGGGTCGCCCTGCGAGATGAGCATGTCGATAAGACGGCGACGCTCTTCGCCTGTGCCGCGTATCAGGTCGATGTCGTGGGGCGATGAGAGCACAAGCGGAAACGCCCCGATGTGGGTCGACAGGCGCTGGTATTCCTTTCCCATGCGCTTGAGCGACTTGCGGCGTCCTTTCGCCATGCCGAGCGAAAGCTCCTCCTCGACACCACGGCGGTCGTAGCGCGCGTCAAGCATGGTGAACTCCTCGCCGCGCCTGATGAGCATCGCGTCGGTCATGCCGGTGAAGCTCTTGCAGAAGCTCAGGTAATAGATGGCGTCGAGAAGATTGCTCTTACCCATGCCGTTGTTGCCGAGGAAGCAGTTGACCTTTGGCGAGAAGTCGAGGGCGGCTTCAGAGATATTTTTGAAATTGCAGATTTTAAGACTCTTGAGAATCATCGTGGTCCGGTTTGTTCTGTTTGCCCGCGAGCATACCGCATGCGGCGGCGATGTCCTCGCCGCGCGAGGTGCGTATGGTGGCGGTGATTCCGAGCTCGTTGAGGCGGTCGCGGAATGCGGTCATAGTTGCCTCGTCGGAGGTGTGCAGGTCGCTGTCGGGGATGGCATGGAAGCGGATGAGGTTGACGCGGCACTCCAGCCCTTTGAGCAGGCGCGCGAGCGACTGCGCGTAACGCAGGTTGTCGTTGAGTCCGCCCCACATGATATATTCGAGCGACAGGCGGCGCTGGTGGGAGAAGTCGTAGCCGCGTAGCAGTTCGAGCACCTTTTTGAGCGGATAGGCGCGCTCGACCGGCATCAGCGATGCGCGCTGTTCGGCTATCGGGGAGTGTACGCTGATGGCTATGTGTACCTTGGTGGTGTCGAGCAGCGTCTTCAGCTCGTCGATCTTGCCGATGGTCGACACGGTGATGCGCTTGGGACTCCATGCAAATCCCCAGGGGGCGGTGAGTATTTCAAGTGCGGGGAGCAGCGCGCCGAGGTTGTCCATCGGTTCGCCCATCCCCATGAACACGATGTTGGTGAGCGACTCGCTCTCCGGTATGGAGAGTATTTGGTTGATGATGTCGGTGGTGGTCAGGTTGCCGTGAAATCCCTGTCGACCGGTCATGCAGAAACGGCATCCCATGCGGCATCCCGCCTGCGACGACACACAGAGCGTGGCGCGGTCGCGGTCGGAGATGTAGACAGCCTCGATGTCGCGTCCGCCTTTGCCGTCGAAAAGGTATTTGACCGTGCCGTCGACCGACCGTGCGGCGGCTTTCGGGGCGAACCGCCCTACGCGGTAGGAGGCTGAAAGTCGTTCGCGCCCTTTCAGCGATATGTTGGTCATCGCGTCGATGGAGTCGACACGCTTCACATAGAGCCAGTCGGCTATCTGCTTGGCTGCAAATCCGGGAAGCCCGCACGAGGCGGCGACTTCGCGCAGCTCGTCAAGGGTCATTCCTATAAGGGGTTGTCGGTTATTGTCATTCATAGGGAGTCACGGCATGTATTTCTATGCAAAGTTACTGACTTTTTGCAATTTTATCGTGCAGAGTGAGAGTAATTTCGATATTTTTGATTATGTTTGCACAATAACTCTCGCCTCGCAATGGAACGACTGATGCAATATATCTGGCAGCATCGCCTCTGGCCGGTAGCCGACATGACTACCGTCGACGGGGAGCGCGTCAGCGTGATCGACCCCGGACGGCTCAACACCGACGCGGGTCCCGACTTTTTCAACGCCAAACTGACCATCAACGGGCAGATGTGGGCGGGCGACGTGGAGATACACGTGAGGGCTACCGACTGGTACCGCCATAATCATCAGGGCGACAAGGCGTATGACTCGGTGGTGCTCCACGTGGTCGGCAAGGATGACGGGCGCGTGACGCGTTCCGACGGGCGTGTGATACCGCAGCTGCGCATGAACTGTGCGCCCGATTTCCACGAGCATTACCGCCGTCTGGTGGCGGAGGCGGCGACCGACCTGCCGTGTCACAGGGAGATAGCCGCGCTACCGCCGGTGCATATCCATTCGTGGCTCGACTCGCTTGCCTACGAGCGGCTGTATCAGAAGACGGAGCGCATCGAGCGGTATCTTGAGCATTTTGCGGGCGACTGGGAGTCGGTGTGTTTCGTGACGCTTGCGCGTGCCCTCGGGTTCGGCACCAACAGTGAGCCGTTTGAGCGACTGGCGCTGAGTGTGCCGCTTAAGTTCCTCGGCAAGCATAGCGACTCGCAGCTGAGCTTGGAGGCGTTGCTCTTCGGTCAGGCGGGTTTTCTCGACAATGTAGCAGAGAGCGACCCCTACATCACGCTTCTCAAGCGGGAATACGTGTTTCTGTCCCACAAGTTTTCGCTTCCCAAGCCGGGGCGGCTCGGATGGAAGATGGCTCGGATGCGACCCGCCAATTTTCCTCACCGTCGCATCGCGTTCCTCGCGCTGATGGCGTTTGGCGGCTTCCGGCTGATGAGCCGTATATGCGAGCTGCGGAGGGTGGAGGATGTGGCGAAACTGTTTAACGCGGAGCTTATCGGCTACTGGAGCACCCACTACACATTTAATTCCACGCTGGAAACTCCGCAGGCGGTGGTGCTCGGGCGAAATGCGGTGGATGTGCTGACAATCAATACGGTGATACCGCTGCTCCACGCCTACGGCACGGCTACGGGCGACACGTCGATGAGTGATGCCGCGGTGGAGATGCTTCATGCGTTGCGGGCGGAGAATAACTCGGTGGTGGCGCTGTTTGTGAAACATGGGGTGAAGTGTGACGACGCGTTCACGTCGCAGGCGCTGCTGCAGCTGCGCCGCGAGTACTGCGAGCCTCGCAAATGCCTCTACTGCCGCATCGGCCACAAAATGCTCTCCCGCCACACCAAATCCTCCGACCCGCGCTAACCGCCCCGCCCTTTGAAAATCGAAGCAATGTGGGAGAATGACCAAAATCCAAACGATTTTCATGGCGGGAGCGTTTATCTGTTAGAAAGAATCACTATATTTGCACTGATAAGACCTCTGATTATGAAGTTAATCGAATTAAATCTACAACGAATCATCGACCTTTGCCGTAAACATAAGGTCAAGACTTTAGCCGTCTTTGGCTCTATCCTTACGGATAGGTTCAATGACCAGAGCGATGTGGACTTGCTTGTCAATTTCGATACGACAGACCATGAGAATTGGGATTATGTCACCAACTACTTCGATTTTCAGGAAGCCTTAGAAAAAATCTTTGGCAGGAAAGTTGATTTGGTCGTTGAGAAAGGATTGAAAAACAAATACTTCATTCAGAACGTAAACCGCACAAAACAATTGATTTATGGTTGAGGAATATATACTGAAATATCTTCAGGATGTGTTAGACGCCATAAATGAATTGGAGGGATTTTTTACGGACTTTCCCCTCCGCTATGATTTGTTTGAAAAAGACAGATTGAGGATTTGTGCTGTTGAGCGTAAGACCGAGATAATGGGGGAAGCAATCAACCGTATAAGGAAGAAAGACCCTACATTTGAGATTCCAAATGCTAAGGAGATTATCAATACACGCAACAGAATCATCCACGGTTATGACAGTGTGGAAACTGAATTTTTATGGGGATTAGTTGTAAGGCATATTCCAGAGCTTAAAAAGGACATTGAGCGAATCATTCGCCAATACGAGGAACGATATAACCATGAAAACAATATTGATTCGGATAAACAGTGACCTACTCAATACCTCAAATATTGAATTGAAGGAATGTCCGATGTGGTAGACCTCCTCGTCGATTATCAGGAAGCGGTCGTGAGCCTTGTCGCATGCGTGTAGGGTTACTCCGGGGTATTGGGCATTGTGTCTCGCGACATCTTGCCGGAGTTGCGCCGAAATCTTGCCGTCTGCTGCAGTATGTTCCAAAATGGAACACACTGAATTTTTATCCAGCTCACCGGACTTGAATATGTTGGATAGGTGTTTGGTGATTGCCGGACGCTTGGTACCAAACAGGTCTGCAATCTGTTGTTGAGTTAGCCAAATGGTCTCGTTCTTAAGGCGAACCTCAAGTTTCATCGTTTCATTTGGCCGGTAGAGGATGATTTCGTTTGTTTCCATGCGCAAATATATGAAAATTTGCGATTTATGGACCTATGAAATTGTGATTTTTCATTTTTAAGTTAGTGACATTGTGGGGAAGCAAGCCTGAACTGCATACAGTGTAGAAGGTTGCCCGCAGGAATTACTTATTGTCGTTGGTGTTTCAGATACAAAACTTTCCGTAAAATTAGAGTCGCGAATAATTGGCGATGACACAATCCCTCATCATTTCTGCACAATCACAAAAACTCTTGCACACGCGAAACATATCGCTATTCTCATTGTAATTATATACTGCGCACATATCGCAAAAGTTGTGTAATTGACAACTTGAACATTTCTTGAAATCCCCTGGAGTAATATGCCGTAGTTCTTTGGCGATTTCATTATCATACCAAATCTCAGAAAGTGAGGTATCTTTAATATTTCCCAGTTTCATGCCATTCCATCCCGGACATGGATAGGCACTCCCATCGGTATCAATGCACATGCCTGATGATAAGATATTGCACATGATTTTTCTCCTTGCAAATTTCTTTGTCAACAATTCGTCTATTGATTGCGAAGTGGCAATTGCCTCCAAATATTCCGGTTTGGAGTCTAACATAAATTGAATCATTTGTTTCATCTCATCCCGACTCAATCGAGTGTCAAGATTGCTTCGTTCGCCATCGCACTGCGCCATCATCACATAGTCAAAATATATATCTACGCCAAGTTTATCTGCATACGCCCTAAGGTCTCTGACAGTACTTAAATTCTGCTTCATCACGGGGCATGAGATGAGGACGTGAACACCAGTTTTAACTAATAATTCAATATTACGCTTTGTTTTAGCCCAAGAACCCTTTCTTTTGGTAATACTATCATGAATATTGGCATTCGTAGAATATAATGACACTTGCACATTAAAGACATCAAGCTGCTTGAATCGCTCTGCCATCTCATTAGTCATTGTCAACAAATTACTCTGAAGCAAAATTCTTAAATTTAGAGAATGGCACTCTTCAAGAACATCGAATAATCCCTTATATAACAATATCTCACCTCCTGAAAAGACAACTTTCTTTCCACCCATATCGCGAAACTGGCGTAAGAGCTCAATCACTAAATCACAATCTAATGATTCATTGACATTTTTCATCTCATCAGGTAGATAACAATGTACACACCGCTCATTACAGCTACTTGTCAGTTCTACCTGTAAATTTTCTATCTGCGGCTTTTGAGATTGCGTCATTCAAATATTTCTTTTAATGTATGTTGGTCAATCATATTATTATACATAGCTTCTTGCATAATGTCTTCTAATTCATGCAACAGCGGATAACGACATCCCTCATTTATTCTACAGTGTTCGCAATCAAAACAATTTGGCGCATCAATCGCATGAAGCGCTTTTTCCGGATCGGAAAGAAACATACGGGCTATTCGAATATCAACAGAGTCGGTTTCACCATCTTCTCCTTTTAAAAGACCTTTGATTGCATGATAATATCCTTTCATTTCTTTTCCCGCAAGCCGGCAAGATTTTTCATAAGCCTCCAAATGCTGCAGAGCCTTATCGTTTTGATGAGTTCTTACGCACAAAATCATGAGAAGGAGGTGACGATTCACAAAATTACCCGGATTACTATTTTGTGTAAACAGATTGATTCCGTCATCACTCAATTGTTCCAGATAGGCAATAGTTTCCATACATTCATCTATTCCCAACGAATTCAGCCTGAACAACGGATTAATGCGGTTTTCTGTTAATTGCATGTGATCAATTCTCCTGTTTAAATCAAAGAACGTCGATTCTATTTCAGACAATCCGGGAATAACGATATGGAGAGCGGGAAATCCCAAGAATGAATTGTCACGAATATATATATCATAACCTTTATTTATAATCCATTGACAGATGTTATGCAAATCTTCACGGAAATCATCGCCCACAGGTATGGTAGTATGACCTTGATATGGATATGAAGGAGTATCATTGAAGAAAGATGCATATTGGCGCCCTCGACCGTGCATAAGGCTTCGTTTAAATTCATTAAACAGGTCCAATTTCTCGCAGTCGTTGACATCGTTGTCAAAACGGAGGGTTTCAGCGGTGTACCCTTGGAAGATTTCTGTAAAACAGCGTTCTAACGCTACACAAGCATTAAGGTCAGCCCCTAAATGCACGATGTATTTCGTCTTATCTGGACTATAAAGAAGGAGGGCAAGCACCGGAAACCCTTCACCCAACGAGATATCCTTTACGCGAAAATCCATGCCGTAAATATCGCGGACATATTCGAGGCGTTTCAACACCTCCGAACCATCAAATTCAGTAAGTGGAATATCCGGTGGTGTGATTTTTCGTAGATACATTTCCTGAATGCAATAGCGTTCAAATATTTCATTGAAACCTTGAATCAAAGCCTCTTCTCTGATATTTCCGGCACACATGCCGTTAGACCCGTTTGTCCAACGTATTAAGGAATATGGTAAATCTACGATTTCTCCTGTATTAACATGGTAAAATGGAATGGACTTGCCTTCAATTTTTTGTGCTCTTAGACCCGCTTCAAGTGAAAAGGCCCTCGGTACAAATCGTTTAATCTGGATTTCTGCATTGTCATGAGTCCAATGATATTCTTTTTCATCGGGGTAGAAACGGCAAGAAGCACCAATCGTTGCCGGATTGGGATAGACTATTGCCCGATTTTGCAGACGCTCCATAAACTCTGCATATCCACTTGCCCGCGCAAAATCGGTATTCATTCCTTTTCCGTTGGTACCTATTGAATTATCAGTATCACGAGTGATTGTTATGCGACAGGAGCAAAACATCTCGCCATTACCAAGATTTATTTCTTCAAACGGAATGCCCAACTGAATAATTTTTGCTCTGATTTTTCGGATAGTATTTATCGGAGAATCAGCTTTATATATTTTCTTTTTCATACATTTTTGCAATTTCTATGATTTGATTTCTATAGTTAGCCTTCCAGTCGGGACATTGCAAATTTGTACCGTGCCTCTTGTCTACATATAGCGCATTGTGCGGACATCCACCATTGCAAAGCGGCAACAATACGCAATATTTACAATTGTCATTATTCAACGGAGTCCATTTTAACCATTGCTGATACCATTCGGGTGTATGAAAGCCATCCGGGACAGTAATATCACCACAAATCCATCGCTTATCACCGACAGTGTCTAGACACTTATATATAAGACCGTTTGCCGCTATTGTGAAATCACCTCGGCGTAAACATCCGCCCTCAGGTGCAGCATGAGGAAATTGATATGACCATAGTCCTAAATGATGCGCCATTTGAATTAGCTCCCATTCTTCTTTTATCCACTCTCGCTCACCATAAAGGTTGGATTTAACAATGTCAGGAGTAAAATTAAAATCAATCGTTCTGTTAAAAGAAAGACTGACGCGACCTTTTAAGCGACTTTTTGCTAACATATTGAGGAATTCAGGTATATATGAACGATTTTCCCGGTCAATAGTCATACGTATTGTGACGTGAGCCCCATGCTCGACCAATGTGCAGATATTGCTCCAAATCCTCTTAAAAGTCGGATATCCGGTAATTAGAGGGCGTCGATGATTATGTATGCCAGCCGGACCATCCATGGTAATAATATATCGCTTTACCATTAATTCTCCAATTAATTCCTCGCATCTTTCAGGGGTCAGTGCGTATCCATTTGTTGTCATATCAGCAGAATATACCATGTCATTAGCACGACAGAAAGATATGAGTTCTTCGGTCAACCGTTTTATCTGGCAATAAGCGAGTAATGGTTCTCCCCCAAACCATGTAACGCGCACTTTTTGGCAGACAGAGGCATAATTTTTTAACAATTTTACAATGGCTTGACCGGTGGAAGCATTCATCGTTATTTTTTCCTTATTACCCTCGAAGCAATATGTACAACGCATCTGGCAATCATGAGTAACAAGTATGGTAAGATCAAGATAAGAAAAATCATCTTTCCCTCTATTGAATCGCTCTAATTGCTCCGTCATTTCATCGCGAGATACACTGACCATAAATCCAAGCTCGTATAGCGTTCGGCAATCTTGTCCGGACAAACTTTCTATATGGTATTGCGAAAGGTTTCGTGTCGTCAGAATCGCATTACGGCTGACTGTGTTGAAGAGTACACATTTTTCATCATCGACAGGTATTATATCATTCCAGATTGACCATTTTAGTTTATTCCCCGGAAGTGGCAATTCACATATTCTAGAATTTACAGAGAGCAATTTCATTTGCATAGATTCACTTTTCATAAAAATATATTTCAAGATGACCTACGAAAAATCTCATTGATAATACGATACTTTTCTCCGCTATTCTTATCTTTAAGAATATATAGTGCAGCCCCTTTGCCCTCTATCCACTTTACAACATGATCCCAATATATCTTATTGCTCCGGCAACGATAAGGATAACCCAACATGAAGCGTTCCCGCAAACAACCACCATGACAAGTGGGGAGATAACGGCATGAATTGCATTCATCCGGAATCGGAGCCTGAAAAGCCAAGCGGTCGCGCGCATCCGATGTCGCAAATTGCTCAGGAATATCAGTCAGGAAATTACCAATTACAGCTTCGGGTACATCAAACTCAGCACATGAAAATATGTCACCGCCGGGACTAAGTGCCAGATATCGCCGATGACATGCTTTTTCGCGCAAGCAAATTGACGGGACTCCAAGAAGAAGGTCGGCGACAAGTTTTACAATGTCAGTGTTATAAGCCGGGGCAGAATCGTTAGCCCAAAAATCGAAGAACCGAATCATGGCATCGGCATATTCTTCATCACTGACATACATAGGAGAATCAAGAGCATCATCTTTTGAAATGGGAAAGGCCCTCGCTAATCGTACATTCATACTTCTGTTCTTGTAAAACTCATAAATCTCCGGGATGAAATTTAAGTTGTCCTTGGTAATCAGATTAATAGCGCTACATCTTATCCCATTAGCGAGAGCTTTATCAATGTTGGCAATGGCTATGGGAGTAGAAACCTTTCCAGACTTGAATGTACGATAGGAACTGAATAAATCGATACTTACTCCTATGTGCCCATTGAAATGTTTTCTGATAAGAGGATATGTCTTTGTTGTGAGAAGGGTGGCATTAGTTTGTGCGCTGTGCCTTACAACAATGCCATTACCTTGAAATAACTTGTCGGCATAATCAATTATTGAAAGTAATCGTTCTGACAACAACAATGGTTCACCGCCATGCCAACATATCATAAGGCTTTTAGCACCTACCGCCAAAGCATACTTATAGACAAATTGTAATCCGCTACGTATTTCCAGATCAGTCATCTCAGCCTTAATAGAATTATTATCTCTTCCATAGCAGTATTGACATGCCAGATTGCACTTTAGCGTAATTTTAAATGTAATAAAAAGGCTCTGAATATTATCCATGGCGGTGAATCCTAAGTTTGATTAATCCAAAGGAGCGGGATGACCTTCGTTGCAATGGTCACACCATTCAGGGCGTGTTTCACGCACATCTAAACGAGCTTCAAGCTCAGCATAAATACTTTCGTTTTGTAACATACTATAATAAGAATTTAATAATTGCCCTACTCTATTCCGGCTTTTCGGGTTCCGCCTTTTATCAGGTATGACTCTTCACTATTGAACATTCATATCATTTTACTTATGACGGGAATTTTATTAAATACTTCCCATCACAAATAAATGGAGCAAGAAATGCAGGAATTAATTCCAGCGGAATCAAATGAGACAAAGCAACTATGGTTTTAAGTAGATTATGAGTATATTGGCTATGAATTTTTTGCCCGTATCACTTTCTTCGTATAGTTTAGCGACAGTCATATTTCATATCCTTGTGCCGCGGTCATCCCCTCGTTGGCGATTGATTGATTTAGATAAAAGAAGAGCGCGGGAATCTGTATCTGTTGCCGTCCTACAACCTGAGGCTTCTCGCATTGCCCTATCAAAGTCGGACGGCAACGCAGAAGCCCACGCCAGTATATGCAATCAGTGCGTCCGGCGATATTTCTCCCGAAATATTGTGCCGAATGCAAGATAATTACATATCCACGGGCATCTACCGTTGCTCAATCCTTGACTTTGATATGAAATTTTGCGAGAATTCCAGGTTGTCAAGACTCAGCGCGGATAAACGCTTTCTTATATATTTTCACTACATCCCGCTCCGTTCGACCCCGATGCGCGGGGTTGATTCGGCTGAACCTCACCCTACCGGCGTGGTCTGCGAAACGGTCTGCAATCGCAAATGTATAAATATTTTTTGAGATTTGGAGTGGATAAGGGGAAAAATTCAATTTTCGCGAGGGGAAATTGAGGGGGTGAATTTTCCCCGATGGGGATATTATAGGGTGGGGGGTTTAGAGTGGATTTTTTCGCTTCAGCTGAAGCGAACACATTGATGAAGGCGGGATTATCCCCGGGGAGTCAGATTTCAGTTTTTGGAGGGGCGGTTAGGGTCATTAGGGTCGTTAAGGAGGTTAAGGAGGATAGGGAGGTGCGGGACGATTTTGGACTGTGATGATTCCCTGCGGGAAACGATTCATGGTGAAGGCTGCAGTCCGGGGGTTCGCTTCGCTCAACGCCCCGGCTATATAGGGATTTTTCCTATCGGAAAAGTCGGAGGAGAGCGGGCGGCTTGCCTTCCAGCAGCCCCCTACTACTACGCGGTAATTGGCGGCGGGGTGCAACATGCTCATGGGGAGAGTACAGGCGGAGGGTGTTGAAGGTTAGTGGGGATGGCGAAATGGTTGAAAATAAGTGTGTTTTTACAAATAAATTATTATCTTTGCCTAATCCTACTTTTAGCGGGCTAAAAGTAGGATTGTACAGCGGCTGTTTAATGGCTAATCGGCGGATGCACCGGGGTGCATCCCTACAATTTGGGTTGGATAGCTGCTGTCATGTTAAAGATTACTTGAATGAATAGACACGGTTGCTTTAAGATATTGATGGTGTGGGCGTTGTTGCTGTTGTGTTTCTTCCCGATGCGCGGTGAGGAGATTACAGTGGGGGCGGCGCGTACATCGGTGTATGTGCCGCTGCTGAAGGGTAAGCGCGTGGCGTTGCTGTCAAATCATACTGGGCTTGTCGGCGAGCGTCATACTCTCGACGTGATGCTTGACGAGGGGATAGACGTGGTGACCCTTTTCTCTCCTGAACATGGGTTCAGGGGTACTGCCGATGCCGGCGAACATGTGAAGAGCAGCGTCGACGAGCTGACGGGCATACCTATCGCGTCAATGTACACCGGCACATCGAAGGGGATAGCGCCGGAGGTGATGGCGGGTATCGACGTGATAGCGGTCGACCTTCAGGATGTGGGAACACGTTTTTATACCTATTATATCACAATGATAAAGGTGATGGAGGAGGCTGCCGCCGCCGGAAAGAAGGTGGTGGTGCTCGACCGCCCCAATCCGCTCGGCATGACTGTCGACGGTCCGGTGCTCGACATGTCGCTCCGGTCGGGTGTGGGCAGGCTTCCGATACCCGTGCTTCACGGGATGACGCTCGGAGAGCTTGCCACGATGGCAAACGACGAGGGCTGGCTCCGTGAGGGGCGAAGCGTCGACCTGACGGTAGTGAAGTGTGATGGCTACACCCACGCATCGCGTTACAGACTCCCTGTGGCTCCGTCGCCCAACCTGCGCGACATGACCGCCATCTACTTATATCCATCGCTCTGCTTCTTCGAGGGCACATCGGCAAGTGTGGGACGCGGGACCGATTTCCCTTTCAAGGTCTACGGTCATCCGGCGATGAAGGACCGCGGATTCACGTTTACGCCGCGCAGCATGGCGGGGGCGAAAAATCCTCCGTTGCTCGGACGGCGCTGCAACGGCGTTGACCTGCGTCGCTCCGACAGTGACTCGCTGATAGCCAAGGGCGTTGACCTGAGCTATGTAATCGACGCGTACAATGCGATGCCTGCCGTTGCGCGACATAAATTTTTCACGCCGTTTTTCGACAAGCTGATAGGCAACCGTAAGGTGCGCCGCATGATTGCCGACGGAGTACCCGCCGAAGAAATAAAAGCGTCATGGGCAGGCGAGGTAGCGCAGTTCAAGACGCTCCGCAAAAAATATCTTTTATATCCTGAGTCATGAGTCCGCTGACAGTACTTATCACCGTCGCAGTATATTTCGTGCTGCTCTTTGCCGTGAGCCAGATAGCCTCGCGGCGCACCGATAATGCCGGATTTTTTACGGGCAACCGTCGCGCGCCGTGGCCTGTGGTGGCGATAGCTACAGTGGGCGCGGCAATATCGGGAGTGACATTTATCAGTGTGCCGGGCATGGTCGCCGACAAGGGTTACAGCTACCTGCAGATGGTGCTCGGCTTCATCGTGGGCTACTGGATAATAGCGTTTGTGCTCGTGCCGCTCTTTTATAAGCGCAATCTCATATCAATCTACGGCTATTTAGGCGAGCGGTTCGGGCTAAGCACCTACCGCACCGGTGCCTGTTTTTTTATCGTATCCAAGATGCTCGGTGCATCGGTGAGATTTTTCGTGGTGTGCATTGTGTTGCAGTCGCTTGTGTGCGAGCCGCTCGGCATCCCGTTCTGGGTCAATGTCATAGTGACGGTGGGTATCGTGTGGCTCTACACCTTCCGCGGCGGTGTAAAATCGGTGATATGGACCGACCTGCTGAAGAGTTTCTGCCTGATACTCTCGGTGGTGCTCTGCATAGTGTTCATCGCCCGCAACCTTGACCTCGACATGGCGGGAGTGGCGGGTGCGATCAGCAGCCATGAGTCGTCGCGGGTATTCTTCTTCGACGATCCTTCGAAGGGCATATATTTCTGGAAGCAGTTCATAGCCGGTATCTTCATGGCTATTGCCATCAACGGTCTTGACCAGGACATGATGCAGCGCAACCTTGCCTGCCGCGACTCGGCACAGAGCCGTAAAAACATGCTTGTGAGCGGTGTGATGCAGTTTTTCGTGATTGCGCTGTTCCTGCTGCTCGGCACCCTCCTTATGGTGTATATCGACAGTAACCCGTCGCTGACGATGCCCGAGAAGAGCGATGAGATATTCGGCATGGTCGCTTCCCACGACTCGCTGCCCGCAGTAGTAGGTGTGCTCTTTATCCTCGGACTTGTCGCCGCTGCATACTCCGCCGCGGGGTCGGCACTCGTTTCGCTCACCACATCGTTTACGGTCGACATTCTTGACGGCAACAAAGCCGGGGAGGAGCGTGTCGCCCGTATGCGCAGGCTTGTGCATGCCGGAATGACGGTGACAATGGGGGTTGTGATTGTAGCGTTTTATCTTATCAGCGAGGATGATGCCATCAGTGCCGTCTATACACTCGCGTCATATACTTACGGCCCGATACTGGGGCTGTTTGTCTTCGGAATGTTCACGTCATTGCGCGTCAATGACCGTATTGTGCCTTTGCTTTGCGTGGCGGCTCCGATAGCATGCCTGCTTACACGCAATATCCTCTTCAAAGTGTGGGGCTACGAAATGAGCTTCGAGCTTCTTATATTGAATGCTCTCTATACGTTTGCTTTTCTTGCCGTGGCTTCCCTCATCCAATCTTGGCGCCGCAAGACGGTCGCCGAATCAACTATGTGATGTTAACCCCAAAAACCTTGTCTTATCACTATGGCAAAAGATCTTTTCAGCCGTTATATATGGCTAATCGACACAATTAAACGATATGGCTCCATATCGCGTGAAGAAATCAACAAACTGTGGATGCGTTCGCCCTATTCCAACGGCGAGCCGCTGCCGCGCCGCACATTTTACTCCTACCGCGCCGCCATTGAGGAGCTGTTCAAGATAAATATCGAGTGTAACCAGTCGACATTTGAATATTATATCGAGCAGGATAACGAGCATGACGAGAGCGTGATGAACTGGCTGCTTAACTCCGCGTCGGTAGGCAATCTACTCAACGACGCGCGCAATATAGGCAACCGCATATTTCTTGAGGATGTGCCCTCGGCGCGTGAACATCTTCCGGTAGTGGTCGATGCGCTGAAGGAGAACAAGCCTGTCACGTTCAGCTATCAGCCATATTCACGTATCAACCCGACACATGACATCATTGTGGAGCCTTACTTCCTGAAGATATTCAAGCAGCGGTGGTATGTGACCGGTCGCAATGTGAAGGAGGACAAGATAAAGACCTATGCGCTCGACCGCATGAGCAATTCAAAGCTCCTTGCCTCGACCTATTCCATACCCGACGACTTTGACGCGGAGGCTTATTTCCGCGACAGCTACGGGATAATCTTCGACGAGGGCACGGTAAAGCATGTGGCGATACGCACCGATGCGCGCCAGGCGAAATATTTCCGGTCGGTGCCGTTGCATCACTCCCAGTCGGAGGTAATCCACGACTCCTATTCGATATTTTACTACAAGATAAAGGTGACCCCCGATTTTATCCAGGAACTTCTGTCATACGGACCGAAAATCACTGTGTTGAGTCCGCCCGAAGTGCGCGCCATGATGGTCGACTCGCTGCGCACGTCGCTCAAAAACTACGAGGAACTTTTTCCGATGTAAGCCTTTTCACGCCGATAAGGGGGATCACTAACTCTGGTGCCGGAGCCATAAATCCCCGAAAGGGGGATTCATCCTTATGCAACCCGTTTCAGGGTTGCGTCATTGTGGGGGCATCGATCTCCACGGGCGCACCTCCGGCGCTGCCCGCGGTTACCACCATCTTGCCCTTTCAGGGCAAAATTCTTAAGTTAGTGACATTGAATGGAAGTTCGCCCGAATCTATTGGCAAATCTTTGAATGGAATGTCGTTATCTCCTGTCGGACAACCGGTGAATTTCCACTCGACTACTGATACAGGGCGAGGAGCAGGCGGATAGGGGATTACCAGAGGGAGAAGGTGATGTCGGAATCGTAAGTGTCGAGTGACTCGATGCGTTTGAGACGCTTGACGACGCGTATGGTGACAGGGAGGATGAGGATTTCGTAGAGGGTCTTCAGAAGTGCCTGCGCGATGATGAGTTCGATGATGTCGCCCAAGGGGAGTATGCCCGCGAATGCGATGGGGAAGAAGATAACAGAGTCGACACCTTCGCCCCAGAGCGTGCTTATAATGGCGCGGGCGGAAAAGTGTTTCCCTCCCGATTTCACTTTCATGCGGCTCATTACCCATGCGTTAGCTATCGAGCCGCATATAAATGCGAGAAATGATGCGGCGAGGATGCGCGGCACATTGCCGTAGATTGTCACCATGGCGTCTTGGGCGGTCCATGCCTCGGAGCCGGGCAGGATGATGGCGAGTTGCAGGAGCAGAGTGACGAGAAGGTTCATGAAGAAGCCGAGCCATATCACAAGCCTGGCTTTGCGAAATCCGTAGACTTCGACAAGGCAGTCGTTGATAATATAGCTTATTGGAAATACAGCCATGCCTGCGGTCACGGTGACGATGCCGAGCGACACGGTCTTGATTTCTACCAGATTGGCGATGATGAGGCACACACAGAAGAGCACCGTCAGCAAAAGGAAGGGGAGCGAGAAACGCTCTTTGGTCAATTCTTTCATGATTCTTGTTTTTAACGAGGTAGCAAGCACTCGGTGAATTTTTCGCTGCAAAGTTACGAAAAAATCCGGCATGGTCATTACGCGTCGGTGCAAATAAATATTAATGCCGAATAACTTTCTACACATCATTCCGCCTGATCTAAATCCCGGATTGTTATACGAATAGAAATTAGATGATTATAATTTGAGGTTTAGAAAAAAGCATATATCTTTGTAGTTGTAACCTAAATACATAGAGTAATGGCATATCCCGTAAATGACATAGCTAACCTTCTTCTGCGTTTCGCCTATACATCGGAAGGTGCGGAAGATATGATGTCTAATATGAAGCTACAAAAAATGCTTTATTATCAGCAAGGCTTTCATCTGGCTTATTTCGGTACCCCACTTTTTGATGAAGAAATAGAAGCATGGATGTACGGACCGGTAGTTCCGAGTGTGTATGAAAAATATGAGAAATTCGGTCGTAACGGAATATTGCCTGACATGGAGTCAGATTTTAAACTTAGCGATGAGGATTTGGAATTGTTTGCACAGGTTTATGAAGTGTATGGAAAGTATTCGGCTTATGGTCTCATGAATCTGACTCACGGTGAAGCACCATGGAAATCAACTCCTGTTGGTAAGGGTAATATAATATCCAAGGAAAAACTTACAGAGTATTTTAAGACTCAACTTTCTTGATGGCAACAAAAATCAAGATTAAAAATGTAGATGACCGATTCTCTCGTATAAAGGGGGTATTGGATAAAATCTCTGATAAGGAAATTGAAGAATATGCCAAGATTGATTATCCATTGTTTTCGTTTCGATACTTGTGTCAAGAATCCTATCCTGATTGTAACGATCCCAAATTTTTCAAGGATTTTTTAGCGAGACTTGCGAAGTTGTCAGAATTAGGTTGGGCCGGTATCCGCCAATCCGCACCTCATTCATTTGGAATGGAACCAATCCCGGTCAGACAGATGGTTTATAAGTCGAAACTTCCTGATTTTGTAAGTTCCGATGCTGACTTACATGTGTTCAGGGCAGTTGGCGATAACCGTTCTTTTGTAGGATTGCAAGTCGGTAAAATATTCTATATATTTTTCATCGAAGCAAAGTTCAATGATATTTATCCACACGGCAGAAGAAAATAACTTTGCAGACATCACGTTTAAGTTAGATGCGGCAGGAGGTGGCGGTGGGGTTGAATGGCTCGACGTGGACATACATAATTATGTCGGGGTTCCAGCGTGTGCGGACGGTGTGTTCGACGCGTGACGCTATGTCGTGACCTTCGGTGACAGTGATGTCGGGGTCTACCTTTATGTGTACGTCGATTATAGCCGAGTGACCGGCACGACGTGTCTTCAGATTGTGAAGCCCGCGCACACCGGGCACGGCAAGTATCATCAGCCTTATTTTTTCGACCTCTTCAGGAGGAAGGGCGCGTTCAAGAAGCTCATCGACCGACGGGCGCGCAATCTTTATAGCCGACACGGCGATGAAGATGCCGATAAGTATCGAGACAATGGGGTCGAGCACACGGAATTTCATGCCGAGGAAGTAGGCGCCCGACACGCCGATGAGTGTTGCCACCGATGATATGGCGTCGCTGCGGTGATGCCACGCGTTAGCGGCGAGCGAAGACGAGCCGATCTCCTTGCCTTTCGCCTCCGTCATACGGAAAAGCCACTCTTTCGCCACAATCGAGACTATCGCCACGATGATGGTCCACACATCGGGTCGCGGCAGTTCATGCCCATGGAAAAAGGCGATTATGGCGTCGATGCCGCCCCAGGTGATTCCGACAGCTACGGCGAGCAGCACAAACGCTATGATGAGCGATGCGAGAGTCTCGTATTTCCCGTGACCGTAAGGGTGGTCGGCATCGGCACTCCTGTAGGCGACACCTACGAAAATAAGCACGATGAAGTCAGTGCCGAAATCGCTCAGTGAGTGAAATCCGTCGGCGACAAGGGCATCGCTGTGCCCCCAGTAGCCGAAAAACAATTTCAGCAGCATCAGCGCGGCGTTGACCCAGAATCCAATCCATGTGACACGGCGTATTACCGCGACTTCGTTTCTTGTTTCAGATGACATGGCGTGGTCAGGAAAGAATGGTACGGAGTTCCTCGTCGGTTGCCGTCAGGCGTCGGCGACATTCGGCAAGCAGCTCTGTGGCGCGGCGCGTGTATGCCGCGAGCAGGTCTATGTCGAGGGCATCGCTCTGCATGCGTCGCATTATATCTTCAAGTTCGGCTACAGCCTGGTTATACGACAGTTCGGTGACTGGTGAGAATGTTGGTTGCTGTATCATAGCGGTTGTGGTGTTAAATCATTGTTTTATCGAGGTCATCTCGCCGCAGGCAAGTGTGGTAGTGATGACTGCACCTGCAGGCACGTCGGCGGCGGAAGTCATGACTTTTCCGTCGACACGCGTGATAGAGTAGCCGCGGCGGAGAGTGGCTTGCGGTGAAAGCGCGTCAAGCATCTGGGCGAGCGCGTCAAGACGTGCGCCACGGCGCTGCACGATGGCTGCGGTGATTACTCCGAGCGAAGAGTGCAGAGCGTCAAGACGCGACATCTTCGGTGACAGATGATGCGATGCAAGCTGTTGAAGCGCAAGTGTGTATCGGTCGAGTCGGGCGGATGCGCGGTCAATCATTGCTGCCGGAAGCGACGGAAGTTTCCCTTCAAGCAATCCAAGCTGCTCCTTACATCCCGAGAGATGGTCACGCGCGATACATACAATCTGCTGACCAAGCGCGTCAAGGCGGTCAAGGGCGAGTTTGCCCTGGTTGATAAGCCATTCGGCGGCAGCTGTAGGGGTCTTTACACGCACACACGCCACATAGTCGAGGATTGTCACGTCACGCTCATGCCCGATACCTACTATGACGGGAAGCGGGAACTGCGCCACATGAGCCGCGAGATTGTAATCTTCAAATCCGAGCAGGTCGCTTGTAGCGCCCCCGCCACGTATAATCACCACGCAATCCCACGCTTCCTGCTGCATGGCTATCTCCTCAAGAGCGGCGATTATGGTCGGTGCCGCCTTGTCGCCTTGCATCACGGCATGAAACAGCCTTGTGGTGAAGCGCAGGTGAAGCGGGTTGGATGCAAGCTGGTTCATGAAATCACCGTAGCCTGCGGCTCCTTCCGCCGAGATGATGGCGATGCGAAGCGGAGGCTCAAGCCATTCAAGGCTTTTGTTAAGGTCGAGTATGCCTTCTTGTTTGAGACGTGTTAGCATCTCATTGCGGCGACGTATGAGGTCGCCCATCGTATAGTCGGGGTTTACGGCGTTTATCACCAGCGACATTCCGTAGACAGGATGCATCGACACGGATGCCCTTACCATGACTTTCAGTCCGGTGCAGAAATCCTGTCCCGTGGCGGCATAGAAATCGGAGCGTATCCTTACAAACTGGTTAGCCCAGATTGCCGCCCTCGCTTTTGCGACTGTGGCTCCCGATGCCGGGTCCTTCTGCAGCAGCTCCATATAGCAGTGACCGCCGCGCACTGCGACATCGCTTAACTCCGCCGTCACCCAAATGTTGGATGTCGCCGGAGTCATGACAAGTGTGGCTATGCGCTTGTTAAGCTGTAAAAGGGTAAGTGATTCCACGCAGAAATCTATTTGACCTTATTCATTTGCTTTCCGTCCCATCTGTAGATGAGCGACGGTTTCAGATAGTCGGCGACGAGCTGATAGACATCCGGCGACAAAAACTCTTTCAGGTTATTCGTAAGTGAAAGGGTTGATGTCGCGGGGTCATACACATATTCGGCAAGCATGAAAGGTACCATTGCCGATACTTCGCCGTCGTTTTTCTTGCCGCTATCAGTGAGCCAGTCGCTCATCACCGGAGGGGTGAAATAGTTTCCTTTCAACTCCTGCCATGTGCGCGAGTAAAAATTGACGTGGCTGTCATGGGCGGGAGTGGCGACAGTCTGAATAACAGCTATGATGGTGTCATTGCCTGTCGGAAGAAGCGATATCTGATAAGATGACGCGTCGGTCATCGAAATTTTGATATCGTCGGGGTTGAGGGCGGTGATGCGTGATTTCCCCTGCATGGCATTTTGCGAAGCCGTAGCCGAGCCGCTGTTGTAATAGTCGATCATGTCGAGGCGCGTGTTGCGGTCAAGCAGCGGAAAAAGCGATGCCGGGGCATCGGTAAACGCACCGGCGGCTGTAAGGCGAGCCATCATTGCCGGAGAGCAGACGGCGAGCAACAGCAAAGCCGCCAATAATCGTTGATGGATAAATTTCATGACAGAGATATCTTTGTTTTATATCAGCGGCTTTTAGGGGCGCTTTTTTTCTTTTTCTTGAATTTGTCGAAATTGCCGTGTTTCTCTTTTTTAGGCTTTTTGTCGCCTTCCGACTTACGGCGTGACGATGCACGGGAGTAATCTTTCTCCGGGTCGGCGATTTCGGCATAGAGCTTGCTGCCCACGAAATCGGCTCCGGTCAGCCCGTCGACCACCCGACGCGCATCGGCTTTCTTGACATCAAACAGCGAATAGCCGGGCATGAGGTCGATTCTTCCCACGTCGATGCGGGGTCCCTGGATTACATGGTTGAGGATGTCGATGAGGTTTCCGGCAAAAAATCCGTCATTTTTTCCGGCGTTGACATATATACGTGCCATGCCGCGGTCGGCTGTGCGGCGGTCTTTTTCCTCAGGAGAACGGGGTTTCTCCTTTTCCTTGCGCTCTTTTTTCGGCTTTTCGTCGATGAAATCGATTTCGGGGGCATCCTTGTAATATTCGAGCAGGCGGTTAAACTCCAGCGAAAGCATACGCTTAAGAAGGTCTTCTTCAGAGAGCCATTCGAGTTTGCGCATCACGCCGGGGAGATATTTCCCGATTTCCTCGTCGTCGACCTTTACGCGTTCGATTCTGTCGGCGAGGTTATAGAGCTGCTTCTCGATGATATGTGCGGGTGTCGGCACTTCCTTGCGCTCGAATGTCTTCCCGATGCGCTTCTCGATGTCGCGTAGCTTTCCACGTTCGCGTGAATGGATGATGGCGATTGATACACCGGTCTTTCCAGCCCTGCCGGTACGGCCCGATCGGTGGGTATAAGTGGCGATGTCATCGGGCAATCCGTAATTGATCACATGGGTGAGGTCGCTCACGTCAAGACCGCGGGCGGCGACATCGGTAGCCACCAACAGACGCAATACGCGGTCACGGAATTTCTTCATCACCATGTCGCGCTGAGCCTGCGACAGCTCCCCGTGGAGGGAGTCGGCGTTGTAACCGTCCTGAATCAGCCAGTCGGCTATCTCCTGGGTCTCTTTTCGTGTGCGGCAGAAGATTATTCCGTATATATTTGGCGTATCGTCGGCGATGCGTTTAAGCGCAAGGTATTTGTCGCGGGCATGGACCATATAGTAGATATGGCGCACATTCTCCGCACCGGTGTTTTTTGTGCCGATGACAAACTCCTGCGGGTCGTGCATGTATTTTGCCGCAATCTTGGCAATCTCCTGTGGCATAGTCGCCGAGAAGAGGAGCATCTTGCGATTTTCCGGCACATGGCTCAATATATCGTTGATGTCGTCGACAAAACCCATGTTGAGCATTTCGTCAGCCTCGTCGAGAATCACGGTGTGTACGTCGCCGAGCTTTACGACACCCCGGTTGATGAGGTCGATGAGGCGTCCCGGTGTGGCAACAATGACCTGCACTCCCTTGCGGAGCGCACGAATCTGGCTCTCGATGCTTGAGCCGCCGTAGACGGGGAGCACTTTCAGTCCCTGGATATATTTAGAGAAATCGGCAAGGTCACTGCCTATCTGGAGACACAGTTCGCGTGTAGGTGCTATGATAAGCGCCTGCGGCACGTCTCTTGATGTATCGATACGCTGTAATACGGGAAGACCGAATGCCGCCGTCTTTCCGGTTCCGGTCTGTGCAAGGGCGATTACGTCGCCATCTTCATTTAGGAGATGGGGTATCACCTTTTCCTGTACCGGCATGGGGTTCTCGAATCCCAGCTCATGTATTGCCTTAAGAAGGTCATCCCTGACCCCCAGTTCTTCAAATGTCTTCATTTGTGTAATTTAAAATAAGTGAGCGTGAAGATGTTATTTTTCACGCATGAAAATGTTTATAGGAGTGCCGGAGAAATCCCATTTCTCGCGTATCTTGTTCTCAAGATACCGGCGGTAAGGCTCCTTGACCCATTGCGGCAGATTGCAGAAAAATACAAAAGTAGGTATTTTCTGCTCCTTTAGCATGGTCACATACTTGATTTTGATGTATTTGCCTTTGTTGGCGGGAGGGGGATATGCGCCTATCACCTCCTGCATGTAAGTGTTGAGCTGGGATGTGGGGACTATGCGCTCGCGGTTTTTGTAGACATCCACCGCAGTCTCTATAACCTTGAATATGCGCTGTTTGGTGAGTGCCGACCCGAATATGATGGGGAAGTCGGTAAACGGAGCGAAACGCTTGCGTATGGCATCCTCGAAGTGGCGTATAGCCGCCTGTGACTTATCTTCTACAAGATCCCACTTGTTGACACATACCACAAGACCTTTCTTGTTGCGCTGTATGAGCGAGAAAATGCTGACATCCTGGCTCTCGATTCCGAGAGTGGCATCAATCATAAGGATACAGACGTCGGATGCCTCGATAGAGCGGATAGAGCGGATTACGGAATAGTATTCGATGTCTTCGTTGACCTTGTTTTTTTTGCGTATGCCGGCAGTGTCGACCAGATAGAAGTCAAATCCAAACTTGTTATAGCGCGTATAGATGGAGTCGCGGGTGGTTCCGGCTATATTGGTGACGATGTTGCGGTCCTCGCCTATGAAGGCGTTGATTATTGACGATTTGCCGGCGTTAGGTCGTCCCACGATGGCGAAACGCGGTATTTTTTCCAGATTTTCTTCTTCGGTGTCATCTTCGGGAAGGTCCTTGACGATTTCGTCGAGCAGCTCGCCGGTGCCGGAGCCGTTTGCAGATGATACTGGGAAGGGCTCGCCGAGACCGAGACGGTAAAATTCGGGCACATTGTACATCCAGTCGCCTGAATCGACCTTGTTGGCGACGAGTATCACCGGCTTCTTTGAGCGGCGTAATATGTTGGCGACATGGTCATCGAGGTCGGTAACGCCATTCATCGCATCGACGACAAACAGCACTACATCGGCTTCCTCTATTGCGAGGTGTACCTGCTTGTTGATTTCGCTCTCGAATATATCCTCCGAGTTGACAACCCATCCTCCGGTGTCGACGATTGAGAACTCTTTTCCACACCAGTCTACCTTGCCATATTGGCGGTCGCGTGTAGTGCCCGCGGTGTCATCGACGATTGCCGTGCGGGACTGCGTCAGTCGGTTGAAGAGAGTGGATTTGCCTACATTAGGACGTCCTACGATAGCTACAAGTCTTCCCATATTACTTATATTTTGGTCAATCTAAACTGCAAATATAACAACTTTGGCTCACATTTGCCCTATCCGTGCCGCTATTTTATGGGTCAGAAGTTGTCAGGTTCGGTGCCGTCATCGTTGAATTCGGCATTAAAGATAGCCGGAGCGTGGCGGCGGTTATAGCGCTGTACCCAGTTGGTGATATACACCGTGAATAGCGGAAACATCATCATGCCCATCCCGGCAAGGACTACTCCAAGTATTTTCCCGATTACCGTCATCGGATATATATTGCTCCCTATCGTGGTGGCATCCATGAATGCCCACCACAATGCCGCTCCGTAGTTTGGCACCATGTTGTTTACAGGAGCCTCAAGTTCGAAGAAGATAAGGCTTCCGAAATATATCACTGACAGCGTGATTGATATGTAGGACAACAATAGTGATGACAGTGCGTTGTCGGTCATGTAGCCGATTACAATCGACAGCGCGAGGGCTCCGCGGGCGAGAGGTATGAACCGTATGAAATAGAGCGTTTCCGGAGAAAAATTTATGTGCCAGAGGTTTATGATGTTGAGATAAGGTATTGACAACAGAAAGAAAAACCAGCGGTGGCGTACATATTTCCACTTGTCTTCGGCGAGGAAAAGCTCTACAAAGAAGTCAATCATGAATACGATGCATACCCATAACTGAAAAGTCATGTAATTCTTGTTTTCCAGGAAATTGACTCCTGTAAATGTGTCGATTGAGATATACACAATCAATCCCAGTGACAATCCCAGCACAAGTATATACAATATGCGCTTGATATATTTTTTATCCCTCTCGGCAAGTTTCATACAGTATAATGTTTTTAGTATTTATTATAACACCGCTGTCAGGCATTTTGATTTTCCGGGATGGCGATTTAGTGAAAAGTGACTATCTTTGACTATCTTATGCGCTTAACTTTTGAGTGAATTTACTTGTTATTTTGGAGAAGAGTCATTAACTTTGCGAAGTTAATCTTTAAGTTAAGTATGACACGGAAATATTCCATAGAACTGATTGAGGAGCATGACGCTGTGAATTTTTACAGTGTTCATCTTGACGAGGAAGAACTCTCTGAACTTGAAAGATTCTTTGAGAAATTTCCCGAAGGCTGCGAATACGATGAAGATATTGACACGATAATCGCATGGCTGGACAGGATTGGTGAAAGCGGTGCTTTAGAAAGATATTTCCGCTATGAAGGAAAGTTTGGCGATGGAGTCAGCGCGATACCTATTGAGACAAGCAATCTGCGCCTTTATTGTATCCGGCTTTCAGACAAGATACTCATCTTTGGTAACGGAGGTGTCAAAGACTGTGCTGCGTGGCAGGAAAGTGAGACGTTGTCGGATTATGTGGAGATGCTCGTCGATACGAGCCGGTTTATTTCGTCCAGATTGTCAAACGGTACGCTTTATATTGTAGATAAAGAGATTATAGGAAACCTAAATTTTACCCGCGATGAAAAGAAGTAGCATCATAGAAGCTCGCCGGGCTAAAGTTTCACCCGAAGTACGTCGGTGTGTTGACCTGTCTTTCCTTATAGTGGACAGGATTCACAATATATTGGAAGAAAAAGGTCTTAAACAAAAAGACCTCGCCAATATGCTTGGCAAGAAAGAATCAGAAATCAGTAAATGGATGAGGGGAACCCACAACTTCACGATTGAGACAATCTCATCGATTGAGAATGCTCTGGATGTCCCGATTCTTCAAGTTGCAGGAGTCTGATGTTATTGCTTGCTTGACAAATAGCTATAAGTAACCCAAAAAAATAAAGAGATATGAAATATGTTGGCGCTCATGTGGCGGTAGCCGGTGGAGTGAGTTCCGCCCCGATAAATGCCGCTGAAATAGGGGCAAAGGCTTTTGCCCTGTTTACACGTAACCCGTCACGATGGACCAGTAAGCCCATTTCCGCAAAGGAAGCTGAGGCATTCAAGAAGAATTGTGCCGAAAACGGTTATTTCCCCGGTTGCATACTCCCTCATGACAGTTACCTGATTAATCTCGGGTCGCCCGACGAGGCAAAGCTCGCGCAGTCACGCGATGCGTTTCTTGACGAGTTCCGCCGTTGCGAGCAACTGGGGCTGTCGATGCTCAATTTCCATCCCGGCAGTCATCTTAACCAGATGGATGTTGACAAATGTCTTGACCTCATAGCCGAGTCAATCAACGTCACGCTTGCCGAGACGGAGGGCGTTAAGGCGGTAATCGAGAACACCGCGGGACAGGGGAGCAATCTCGGCTTCTCTTTCGACCAGATAGCTCATATAATCGACAGGGTGGATGACAAGACGAGAGTGGGAGTGTGCATAGATACATGCCACACCTTTGCCGCCGGTTATAACATTGCTACCGACGAAGGCTATGAAGCTGTATGGAAGGAATTTGACGAGGTGATAGGATTGAAATATCTCAGCGGAATGCATATCAACGACAGCAAGAAGGGTCTCGCATCGCATGTCGACCGTCATGAAAGTCTTGGAAAGGGAGCGATAGGGAGCCGCCTTTTCGAACTAATCATGAACGACCCGCGCACCGATAATATCCCTCTTATCCTCGAGACCCCCGACGACACCATCTGGGCTGATGAAATCGCCTGGATGTACTCCCTTGTAAAAACCGAGTAAAAATTTGTCCCTCCCGTGGAGGGAGGGGGCGGTGTAAATAAAAAGAATGGGTTGTGCCGAAGTTCGACACAACCCATTCTTTTTATGATGTCGCTATTTTTGAACTTTTGAGATTTTCACCGTGCCGTCGCGGTAGGTCTCGCGAACGATAACTATACCTTTTGTGTCGGTTGTGGCGGGAAGCCCGTCGATTGTGAATGTCTCGACAGTCACGGGACCATTGTCGGTCACCGAATCAATACCTGCCTCCGATTCCGAAATCACCCGTATCTCACCTGAGGTAAGCAGCCTTGACAGATCCCATTTAAGTCCCTCGCCGGGGATTGACGGGATAATGCCTGCTACCGCTCCGGAATAGGCGGTTGCCTTTATCACGGGGTAGGTGTCACCGATTTTGTATTGACCTGCGACAAGGTCGACCTGCAGCTCGCCGTTGAATTTGACAGTGCCGTCGACTGTGAGCTTGTCGGCACTCTTGCTGTCGGCGTCGATTTCAATACGCAGTATGCCGCCTTCCTCGACAGTCACGTCATTGTTGACGGTGAAATTGCCGATACCGTGGTCGCCAGGAGAGAGCATGCCTCCCTGCTTGATAACGATCGGTGCCACTGTCGAGCCTTTACCGGCAAGGGTCGCTCCGTCGGCGACGGTGTATTCGCCCGGAGTGAAATATGTTCCGGTATGGTCTTTGTCTTTCGAGTGAGTACCATTCTGAATTAGTGTGCCTTCGGCAATAATTGTCGAGCCACGGTATTTCTGTGCTCCCGTGAGACGCCAGTATCCTTCGCCTTCCTTTACCAGAGATGTAGTGCCGATACGGCTCTTGTGCTCTATGCCGTCGGTAATCTTGCCGTCAAAAGTCTCGTCGGTGCCAAGCGAGCCTACCTGCCATGTCACCTTACCGCCATCCTTTTTAAGGAAACAGCAGGCGAGGGTGGTGGATGATGTGCCGCTCAACGCTCCGATTTTATAGGTCTGGCTGTTGGAGCCGGCACGCATCTCAAGGTTGCCTTCGAGATGCAAATGAGCGTTTGGAAGCCCATCGTAAGTTGCGTTGTCAAGATAAAACTGATTGCCTTGGGTGCCGGTCTGCCGTGCTGTCACGGTGCCGAAATAGTTGCTCCAGTCGCCCTGATAAAATTCGCGTAGATACTCGACTTCCAAGGTGAGATTACCTGTGCCTGATACAGGATTCTTGACGTAAGTGCGCGGGCCGATGTGCATGTAGCTCTCTTTTTCGCCTCTAACCTCGATCGGGAATCCAGACAGATACCCTTCGGCACTGTTGTCGCCGCCCGTTGTGCGGAATCTGCCGCCTTCAAGAATTAGCGAACCGTTCAACGCCATGACGTTACCGATCTGGTCTTTGCCGCGCAGTTCATAAGTGCCTTCGAGTACGGTGGTGTTGCCTGTATAGGTATGTAGACCATAAGCCTGGGAAAGTGTGCCCGCTCCCGCCTTGACAAGATCGCCGTCACCGCTTACGGCTCCCGATAGAGTGAGGGTTGCGCCCTGATTCTCGATGCTGAGTGTAGTGGGACGCTGCAGTGTAGCCTCGCGATTTGTGGCAACACTTGTGCCGGTATAATTGATTTTACCGCCGTTCCATATCCAGTTTTGCGCTGTACCGATGGATGATGGCTGACCGGCGTTGCTGAGTTTGCCGATTTCAAGTGTGCCGCTCCACACAACGGTACCTCCGGAATAAGTGTTGTCATCCGACAGCTTGACAGTGCCTTCGCCGGCGATGTTCATTGAGCCTTCACCCGCGATAACGCCGTCAAACGTGTAATTTTTATTTCCTTTCACCATGATTGCCGACGGGCTCACTGCAGTGGGAATCGTGACGGTAGCATCGGCAGCAGCGTCAAACAGTACCGATTTCCCGTCGGCGTAGATGCCTTCTGCCCAGTTGGCGGTAACCAAATCCCACTTGTCGGAAACGGCTCCGGTCCACGTGAAGTCGGGGGTATAAGTGTCAGGATTGATAGCTTCCGCTTGCTTTGCCTTGGTCTTGGCTGTGAGCATGTTGCTGTAACCGGAATATCCATCGGCATCGAATGCTCGCACACGGAAGGTGTAAGAGGTTTCCGGCGAGAGATTGCCTACGGTATAAGTGTTTTCATCAATTCCGGTGCGGGCTATCTCCTTCCAGTTGTCGTCAATCAGTTGCTCGACGGAATATCCCAGCTCGTTGTCGGTGAAGTCGCGCCATCCAATAGTAAGATTGTCTTGTCCGGCATCCTTGGCTTTCAGGGCGACGGGCGTTTTCAGGAAATATTGTGAGTCGCTTCTTGTAATACTGTTGATATAATGCTCAATGTTGACATATCCGTCGTCGCAGAGAGTCATAGCGTCATCGACAGCGGGATTGGTGCCGTTTTCTTTTTCCCACCAGTCGGGCATTCCGTCGCCGTCGGTATCGGTGCGGTCAGTTCCGGTCCAAAGTCCCCAATCGGTAGGTGCGCCGATGTCAAGCGTAGACTCGTTGCTTATGATGTCGCCTTCCTTGCCAAACGATTTCAAGTCGCTGACGAGCATCCAGTCAAGAGGGTCGCGGTAGGGGAGCGATGCGCCCACTCCGTCTGAAATCTCATTGAAAAGCTCAGCCGCCTTCACCTTGGGCAGCGAGGGGTAGTCGTTTGGTTTCTCCAGGAAAGTAGGACCGCCACCAAATTCATCTTTTGTGATGGGGCGCGGGTTCAGTATGCCGTCCTGATTGTCGTCGACCATATTGTCGTCGGCATAGATGTTATAGCGTGAGTTGGCGCCGCTGAACGCGTTCTTACGTCCGGTAGGCCCGGTTATAAACAGGTTGCTTTCTGCGTTGGAATAGCTTGTGCCTTCCGAGTCGCCACCCATGATATAGGCGGCTGTCTTCCAGTTGTAGACGATATTGTTAACATACTGGTGACGTCCCTTGAACTTAGGGTTACGGGTGTCGTTATGGATGTAAAGTGAGCGGTAGATGGTGATGTTTTGGTCGCTCTGCATCAGTCCGCCGGCGGAATGTCCCATGAGACCTTGCCCGATGATGCAGTTCTGTACAGTGATGTCGGCGGGGTTACTGCCTGATATGGAAAAGACCTCATCTCGTCCCCATGCAAATGAGCAATGGTCAAAAATCATATCGTGACCGCTGCTGACACCGGCTGCATCGGTGCCTGACGAGCCGACCGCACCCTGACGCACACGCAGGTAGCGGCATATTGTGTTGTTGGCGTTAGAGAATGAAATACCGTTGCCGTAAATGGTGACGCCTTCACCGGGTGCTGTCTGTCCCGCGATATACAAGTTGGCGGCAACAGATACGCGGCTTGAAATGCGGATGACACCTGCCACGTCAAACACGACGATGCGGTTAGGCTTGCTTACGGCGTCGCGAAACGAGCCTTCGCCGGTGTCGTTGAGATTGGTGACATGATACACGCTTCCGCCACGTCCGCCGGTGGCAAATCTTCCGAAGCCCTCGGCTCCCGGAAAAGCAAGAGTCTGTGCCTGAAGGGTTGCACCGGTGAGTGCCGCGGCTACCAGACCCAATGCTGAGACGATGAAATGTCTTGACATGATTGCGTTGTTTCTGATGGTAAATGATTGTGGTTAATGTTGTAATCAAGTATGCAAAGATAGTAAATTCGGCAGTTATTTGGGCGCGGAGGGCGTGAAAATTGTGTATGTGGGGGAGAATTTGTAATTTAGCGAGATAATTTTGAAAATTCTGAAATGAAAGATAATAGAAAGATTAAAGTCGGCATCACGCATGGCGACATTAACGGCATAGGATATGAGGTAATTCTCAAGGCTCTTGAGGACCCGCGTATGACCGAGTTGTGTACTCCTGTCATATACGGGTCGGCAAAGATAGCCGCATACTACCGTAAAGGTGCCGATCTTCCCCAGGTCAACATGACTACTGTGACATCGGCTGCCGAGGCTCGCGACGGAGAGGTGAGTATAATCAATGTGGTGCCGGAAGACACAAAGATAGAGCCGGGTGTGGCATCAAAAGCCGCCGGCGAGGCGGCGTTCATAGCTCTCGAACGTGCAGTCGCCGATATGCGTAGCGGCGATATCGACGTGCTTGTCACCGCTCCCATCAACAAAGATTCGATACAGAGCGACACATTCCGCTTCCCGGGTCACACGGAATATCTTGAAGCGTCCATAGGCGACGGTGACAAGAGCCTGATGGTGTTGTGCAACGACAAGCTGAGAGTCGCGCTTGTGACCACGCATCTTCCCATATCCAAAATCTCCTGTGCGATAACCCGCGAGGCGATACTTGAGAAACTTTCGATATTTGACAAGTCGCTTCGCCGCGACTTCGCGATTCACTCGCCGCGTATAGCTGTGCTCGCCCTCAATCCCCACGCGGGTGAAAACGGGCTGCTCGGCGCTGAAGAGAAGGATGTAATCGCCCCGGCTGTAGAGGAGGCGCGCAAGACGGGGATGCTCGTGTTCGGACCGTATGCCGCCGATGGATTCTTCGGTTCGGAAGCATACGAGAAATTTGACGGTGTGCTTGCGATGTATCATGACCAGGGTCTTGCCCCGTTCAAGACGATAGCCATGGAGAACGGTGTGAATTTCACCGCCGGACTTCCGTTTGTGCGCACTTCCCCCGACCATGGCACCGGCTTCGACATAGCAGGCAAGGGAGAGGCTTCGGAAGTGTCTATGCGTCATGCCATATATCTTGCCATCGATGTGTTCCGCAACCGTAAGGAGTACAACAGCGCCTACCGCAATCCCCTCCGCAAGCAATATTTCGAGAAAGGAAAGGATAATGTGGTGCTTGACCTGTCAAAAGATGATAGTGACCATGATTAATCATAAAAAACAAACGGTCTGATGAATTACGCTATAATCGCTGCCGGAGAAGGGTCGCGTCTCGCCCAGGAAGGCGTGTCGCTCCCCAAGCCGCTTGTGCATCTCAACGGCACACCCATGATAAAACGTCTGATTGATATAATGATGCAGTGCAATCCCGAGTCGCTGTCAATAATCGTCAACGAGCAGATGACAGAGGTAAGGGAATATATCGAGGGACTTACGCTTCCGGTACCCTTACATCTTGTCGTTAAGTCTACTCCCAGCTCGATGCACTCTTTCTGGGAAGTGAGCCATGCGTTTCCGGCAACAGGCAAGTTTGTGCTCACGACAGTCGACACGATATTCCGCGAGGATGAGTTCCGCGACTACGTGGAGGCATTCGAGGCAAGTGACGATGCCGACGGTTACATGGCGGTCACTTCATTTATCGACGACGAGAAGCCGCTCTATATCGATGTTGACGACAGGATGTGGATTACTGCATTCCGCGATGCGCCTTTTGACGGCGTGAAATATATATCGGGCGGAGTCTACGGTCTTACGCCTCCGGCACTCGGGGTGCTTGACCGATGCATGAAGGAGGGTGTGAGCCGTATGCGCAACTATCAGCGCGCGCTTGTCGACGCGGGGCTGCGTCTGCGCGCCTATCCGTTTAAAAAGATAGTCGATGTGGACCATGCGGGCGACATAGCCACCGCCGAGGCGTTTATCGCCGGAGACTGACTAACTCCTCTCACCATTAATTAAACCAATTATTTTTCAATATACAATGGCTGAAATAAAGATAGCCGGCATAATGAGGGCGGGTGCATATTCACCCAATCATATAGGCAATGATGCCGCGATATTCAATGCCACCGCCGACCAGCTTCGCAAGCGTGGATGTGAGGTCAACATCTACAGCGAGGAGCAGTTTATCGCCGGAGAGGTAAAGGAAGACATTATCATGAACATGTGCCGAGAGATGAAATCGATTCATCTGCTTCAGAAACGTGAGGATGACGGCGCTCTTGTGGTCAACTCCGGCTACGGCATAGAAAACTGTACGCGCGAGCGCATGACACGCATACTCATGGGTTCCAATATCCCTTATCCGGAAAGCCTGATGGTCAACACCGACGAGGGTGTGACCGCAGCGCTGAAAAAGGCGGGTTTCACCCAGTGCTGGATAAAGCGCGGTGATTTCCATGCCATGCACAAGGAGGATGTGAGCTATGTGCGTCATCCCGAGGAGGCGCAGGAAGTGCTTCAGGAATATTTTCTCCGTGGCATCAGGCGCGCGGTGATTAACCGTCATCTGGTAGGCGACCTGATAAAGTTTTACGGCGTGCAGGGCACACCTTTCTTCTTCTGGTTCTATCCGTTTGACGAGGGACATTCCAAGTATGGTCACGAGGCAATCAACGGTAAGTCGACCGGAATTGTATTTGACGAGAAGCACATGCGCGACATCTGCCAGCGGGCGAGCGAGGTGCTTGATGTCAAGATTTACGGCGGCGACTGCATCGTAAGTCCTGAGGGTGATATACGTATCATCGACTTCAACGACTGGCCCAGCTTCGCCCCCTGCCGCATGGAGGCTGCCCCGCATATCGCCAAGTGTGTGCTCACAGCAATAAAAGAAAGAAAATAATCATCAGTTATGGACAACGAAATAAAAGTGCCGGTACCTGAAAAGGTGAGTTACCGGGATACTTTGAAGTCGATGGACACCGAGGAGCATATTGACCTCGTGTTTTATCGCCCCATCGGCTATATGTGGGCGTGTCTTGCGAAAAAGCTCGGTGTCACGCCCAACGCCATTACTATCGCCTCGATATTTCTCGGCATAGGCGCCGGGGTGATGTTCTATTACCCCGACATGTGGCTCAACGTGATAGGCATGCTGCTTCTTATATGGGCCAATTCGTTTGACTCCGCCGACGGGCAGCTGGCGCGCATGACAAAGCAATATTCGCGTATAGGAAGGATACTTGACGGATTGTCGGGCGATATATGGTTTGCTACCATCTATGTTGCAATCTGCCTGAGAGAAAACGTGACATCGGAATTTTTCTCGGCACATCCCTGGGTGATATGGGTGGTTGCGGTCGTTACCGGGCTATGTCACGCCAAGCAAGCGGCGAGCGCCGATTATTACCGTCAGTTTCATCTCTATTTCCTGAAGGGAGAGGAGGGGAGTGAGCTTGAGTCGGCACAGGACCTCAAGGAGAAGCTCGCAGAGCTATCATGGAGCAGGAATTTCTGGAAAAAGCTCACCATGACATTCTACACTAACTATACTGTCAGCCAGGAGGCGCATACCCGCTGGATGCAGCGTCTGCGTGCAGAGCTTCACCGGCGTTTCCCGTCGGGAAAGATTCCTCAGGATTTCCGCGATGCTTTCCGGAAGGAGAGCCTGCCGCTGATGAAGTACACCAACATCCTGTCGTTCAACTGGCGTACTATCGCGCTTTTTACTTCCCTGTTCCTGCAGATGCCCTGGCTTTACTTCGCTTTTGAGCTGACGGTGCTCAACATACTCCTTATATATATGTGTGTGCGTCATGAGCGCATCTGCCGTAAATTTACACAACAGTTGAAAGATGGACTCTATTAAAGGTATAAAAGGTATAATATTTGACTACGGCGGCACGATTGACAGCCGTGGCACTCACTGGAGCGAGATCATTTGGGCGGGTTATCAGTCGGTAGGAGTGGCGGTGGATAAAGACACATTCCGCGATGCCTACGTGTTTGCCGAGCGCGAACTTGCGAAGCATCCCCACATCATGCCCGATGACAATTTCTACAATCTCCTCTATAAGAAAATGATAATCGAGCTGCAGTGGCTTGCCGACAATGGAAAGATTGCCGCTGACCGCGTGACGGTATATGCACCCGACATAGCCATGTATTGTTACGATGCGGCGCGCGAGTGTGTCGAGGAGGCTAAACCGGTGCTTGACCGTCTCGCCGAGACTTATCCTATGGTGCTTGTCAGCAATTTTTACGGAAATGTGGAGAGTGTGCTTGCCGATTTCGGATTGCTCCGATATTTCCGCAGGATAATCGAAAGCGCCGTGGTGGGAGTAAGGAAGCCCGACCCGAAAATATTTCAGCTTGGAGTCGATGCTCTCGGGCTGAAACCGGAGGAGGTGCTCGTTGTCGGCGATTCCTACAAAAAGGATATTGTGCCTGCGGAGACAATCGGGTGTAAGGTTGCATGGCTGAAAGGGAAGGGCTGGACTGCCGAAGAAGATGCCGTATTGCATCCCGCCATCATTAAAAAACTGTCAGATTTGCTTGAGGTAGCATTATGACCTGTTAACATAATGTTGGTGTAAATGTAGCTTATTTTAGCTATTTTGGCTAAACCCGATAAATTTTAGCTAAATTTCACAAAATATAAAGAAAGTTAGTTGAAAAATCTTTTCACATCTCAAAAATAACAACTACTTTTACGCGTTTTTCCCTTGAAAGGTTGAGGGATGTGACAATTATTCATTAAGAATATAACCGTAAAAAATACAAAACAATTTAACTATCACAATCATGAATCAAAGTGACGTTAAGAAAGCCGAAGGTAAATTAGGCATTCTCGTGGTAGGACTTGGTGCAGTTAGTTCTACCTTTATGACAGGTGTTTTGATGACTCGTAAGGGACTTGCTAAGCCCGTCGGCTCAATGACCCAGTACGACATCATGCGCGTAGGCGAAGGTGCCGACAAGAAATACCTTAAATATAACCAGATCGTACCGATGGTCGACCTGAACGATATCGTGTTTGGCGCTTGGGACGTTTATCCCGCCAACGCATTTGAATCGGCTATGAACTGTGAGGTTCTCAAGGAAAAAGATATACTTCCCGTTAAGGATGAGCTTGAGAAGATCGTGCCTATGAAGGCTGCTTTCGACCACAACTATGCAAAGCGTCTTGACGGTGACAATGTAAAGGACTGCAAGACTCGCTGGGAAATGGTTGAGGCTCTCCGCAAGGATATCCGCGACTTCAAGGCTGCTCACGGTTGCGACCGTATCGTCGTGCTATGGGCTGCTTCTACCGAAGTTTATGTTCCCGTAAACGAGCATGTACACTATAAACTCGCCGACCTTGAGAAGGCTATGAAGGATGACGACCGCGAACACATCGCTCCTTCTATGTGCTACGCTTACGCTGCTCTTACCGAAGGTGCTCCCTTCGTGATGGGTGCCCCCAACACTACCGTTGATATTCCCGCTATCTGGGAACTCTGCGAAAAGACCAAGATGCCTATCGCAGGTAAGGACTTCAAGACCGGTCAGACTCTTGTCAAGTCAGGTTTCGCTCCTATCATCGGTGTACGTTGCCTCGGTCTTGCAGGATGGTTCTCAACCAATATCCTCGGTAACCGCGACGGTCTCGTGCTTGACGAACCCGCCAACTTCCGTACCAAGGAGGTCAGCAAGCTTTCTACCCTTGAGTCAATCCTCGTGCCCGAAAAGCAGCCCGACCTTTACACCGACTACTACCACAAGGTACGTATCAACTACTATCCTCCGCGCAATGACAACAAGGAAGGATGGGACAACATCGATATCTTCGGCTGGATGGGCTATCCGATGCAGATCAAGATTAACTTCCTCTGCCGCGACTCAATCCTCGCCGCTCCTCTCTGTCTCGACCTCTGCTTGCTCATTGACCTTGCAGCACGTTGCGGCCGTTACGGCATCCAGCGCTTCCTGAGCTTCTTCCTCAAGAGCCCGATGCACGATTACACTCAGAACGAAGTGCCTGTAAACAACCTCTTCGAGCAGTATGTAATGCTCAAGAACGCTATCCGTGAGATGGGCGGTTACAAGGCAGACGAACTTATCGACTAATACGATAGCTTAAGAATAAATTATGGAGGATGCGTCATTTATGGCGCATCCTCTTTTCGTATTTATACTTGTTGATTAGGCAGAGTTTCCTCGAGTGACTAATATAATTTTAACTTTTACATTTTGTGTGTTATACAAATGTATTACATTTGCGCTACTTAAATATTTAAATTATGAGCACATCATCAATTATACGCAAACAGACTTCTTTTCGCCTAAGTGAGGAGCTTCTTGTAAGATTGCAGGCTGAAGCGAAACGCCATAATCGCAGTCTGAACAATCTTGTAGAAAGTGTGTTGTTAGCTTTTGTGTCGGAGCGACCTAATAAAACCACTATCGCTGCGATGAAGGAAGCAGAATCTTCAGATTCTCTGGAAACTCTCGATTTAAATCGATTTCGCAGTTTTGTCGATTCGCTATGAATACGCTTAAACTCACATCTCAGTTTAAAAAGGAACTTAAGCGTTACAAGCATAAAACCGAGGTGATAGATAAGCTTGAGGCAATACTTAAATTGTTGGCTGAAGGATTGTCTATCCCTGAGGAAAAAACAAATTCCTTCCCCGTTAGGGGATAATCTTTATGTAGCCGGTGGTTGAGCGAAGCGATACCACCGGGAAAGGGTTAAAAATAAGATGTTTCCGATAGGAATCATCTCGGATCGTTTTTTTGATGATTCCCTGCGGGAAACGATGACGAGAGATGCCTGCTGTCCGTGGGTATCGCTTGAACTCAACCCACCGCTACACACAGATTATCCCTTCGGGAAACGCTATGCCGTATCCCCTGCTGAAGTCTGACAGCTGACGGCTCCTGGTTGCATATTAACGAATTTTAACAGTGTGTCGTTGTCTAAAATTAAGCTATTTTATAATTTTGCAACGCAAATCGGAAAAGTCTTTGGCGGCTCCGATAGGAAGATTACATCACCTTGGCAATTCAGCCCGGAAGTTCCGGGAGGAAAGTGATGGGACGGCTCTTCTTCCTTGACTTTTTTGTGTGATTTATTTTCTGTGTCCCGTCTTGCAGAATCAGTGTTTGTGTTGCCGGTCATCCGGCGATGCGAATATTGGTTTTCATGCCGGGAATAATTGTATCTTCTCGTGTCGACTGATATTTGTTGCCGCGCATGATTACCGTGAGGTGAATTTGGCTACTTTATTTATTAACAAAGATACAAACAAGTAAATGCATGAAAACAAGACTAATGTTTCTGTTGATGTTGTTCATCACTATTCCGGTATCGGCTAAAAATTTTAACTATACACATGAAGGACAGACACTGACATATACAGTTATTGACGAGCGGGAGAAGACATGTATGGTGAAACCCGGTGAAACCGGCTGGTGGGGGACAACACCCGGCAATACCGTATCCGGTTCTCTGGAGATACCGTCTTCGGTCTCAGATGGCAACTCAACTTATACGGTCATACGTTTGGGAGAATATGCTTTCTACGGGAGCAGTGACATCACTTCAATAACCATTCCCGGTTCCGTCACCTCTATTGGTAAACGCTGTTTCTCCGCGGGTATAGATAACGAAAATCAGGCTATACTGACCATAGAGGATGGCATGGGAACTCTTATGTTGGAAGAGGCGTGTTTTGGAAATGTGCGTCTTTCAAAACTCTACCTCGGAAGAAATTTAGACTATGAAACAGGTCGATGTCCGATACCGAGGACCTTTATTACCTCCTTGACAATCGGTAATTCTGTAAACATTATAGGTCCTGAGCTTTTTAAGGGTGCAAGATTTCTGCCATCCGTCAAAATCCCCGATTCTGTAGTGACTATAGATATGTCGGCTTTTGAGGGGTGCAGCAGTCTGTCATCCATCGAAATCCCCGGTTCCGTCACTATTATAGGCTCATCGGCTTTTAAGGGGTGTAGCGGTCTGACATCCGTAGAAATCCCCAATTCCGTCACTATAATAAACCCGTCGGTTTTTGAGGGATGCAGCAGTCTGTCGGCGGTTAAAATCCCTGATTTCGTCACTGCTATAGGCTCGTCGGCTTTTAAAGACTGCAGCAGTCTGACATCCGTTGAAATCCCTAATTCTGTTACCGAAATCGGCTCGTCGGCTTTTTATGACTGTATTTATAACCATAGAACAACCAAAACTAATCAGAAATATCCGAGTGTAAATC
>ERZ826016.498-NODE-498-length-48095-cov-4.211761_pt1 | contig 48095 bp, 64 predicted proteins | sample MGYA00519872_ERZ826016 | MGnify/ENA primary metagenome ERZ826016 (study PRJEB31778, sample SAMEA3449218) | human gut metagenome | biome: human gut; feature: human-associated habitat; material: faeces | place: United Kingdom | collected 2010/2012 ... | reverse complement strand
TAATCGGCTGGTCGAAGCAGGAAGAAAACCGAGCAAAGTATAACTGTAATGTTCCCTGGGCGATTCTTTTGGACCCTACATCTGCCTGCAATCTGCACTGCACCGGATGTTGGGCTGCCGAGTATGGCAATAAGCTGAATCTTACCTTTGATGAGATTGACAGCATTATTCAGCAAGGCAAGAAATTGGGTGTCTATATGTATATCTATACCGGCGGTGAGCCGCTGACGAGAAAGAATGATCTGATTCGGCTGTGCGAAAAGCATAATGATTGTGTATTCCTTTGCTTTACGAATGCGACATTGATTGATGAAAAGTTTGCCGATGAAATGCTGCGCGTGAAGAACTTTATTCCTGCCATTTCTTTGGAGGGGGACGAGGTTTCCACGGACAGCCGCCGCGGACAAGGAACCTATCAGAAGGTCGTTCGGGCAATGAAGTTGCTGCATGAGAAAAAGCTGCCCTACGGCATTTCCTCTTGTTATACCAGCGTGAATTACGAGAAGATTACATCGGATACATACTATAACAGTCTGATTGACATGGGTGCTTATTTCATCTGGTACTTCCATTATATGCCGGTTGGCAATGATGCTGCGCCTGAACTGCTGCCAAATCCCAAGCAGCGTGAAACCGTTTATCACCGTATTCGCCATCTGCGTGCCACGAAGCCTTTGTTCGCCATGGACTTTCAAAATGATGCGGAATATGTGGGCGGATGTATTGCCGGAGGCAAGCGGTATCTGCATATCAATGCAAACGGGGATGTAGATCCTTGCGTGTTCGTGCATTATTCCAACGCTAACATTCGGGAATGTACGCTGTTAGAGGCACTGCAAAGCCCGATTTTTATGGCATATCATGATAATATGCCTTTTAATGATAATATGCTCCAACCTTGCCCTATGCTGGAAAACCCGGAACGCCTGCGGAAAATGGTTGCGGAAACCGGCGCACATTCCACCGATCCGCAATCTCCGGAAACGGCGGATCATCTGTGTGGGAAGTGTGATTCCTATGCGAAGTGCTGGGCACCGGAGGCTGAACGGCTCTGGAGGGCTGAACAGGAAGAAAAAAAGCACATATAAAGGATGAGCGCCGCAGGAGACTGCGGCGCTTGCTTATTCTTTTATAGCCGACTTAACGGCAGTCTGCCCGATGGATTTTTGTAGAGCGCGAGTTTCTACGCCCTCCATTAAGGAGCAGATTCGTTCGATATCCGTTTCCAGATCATACTGCATTTCGGCATCCAGCCAATCCAGTAAATAGCCGACTACGATACACTTATAATGGTGATTCAGGATTTCGGCATCCCTTGCGGGAATGGAAATCGTTTTGGAAATACTGGCAAAATATGCATTGACCGCGTACTGTGTCAGTCGGTTGATATAAAACAGAAAGGTTTCCAAGGGGACTGCGCGGTATACATGAAGGATTGCTTGCTTATGTGCCTCCCCATATTGCAGAACAGGCTTAATGCAGTCCAATGGGCGACCCGGTGTGTAATGGTACGCAATCAGAGCGTTGACCTTTTCCTCCATCATTTCCAAAAGCAGGGAGGGAATATCCGGAAAATGATAATAAAAGGTGTTCCGGTTGATGTCGCAACGGTTTACGATATCTTTCACTGTAATTTTATTGATAGGGCGTTCTTCTAAAAGCTGAGCAAACGCCTCTATAATAGAAGCTCGTGTTCGTCGCATATTAACCTCCAGACTATACGGCTTGAGTTCATCCAAATTAGTTGCCTGTTTTATTCCATCGTTCTACAATAGCAGACAATATAATGGGATTATAACAAAAATTGCTTTGGAAAACAAGAAAACATCGCTGGAATTGGGAAATGCAAATGGTATGGGGGATAAAAACAGGAAAAATCGGATGCATGGATAATCGGCTGCATGGCTGCATGAAGAGAAGCCGTAAAACGAAGGACAATTTCCATTTCCTGTGTATGCAGATAGGGAAGATTTATTGCTGTGGAAAAGGAAGATGGGATTATTGTACCCAAAAAGAGAAAGAACCACAATATTTAGTTTTCAACATTCTTGTACATACTAAATATCGTGGTTTTCATTCAAATAAAAAATCATCCGACGCATTTCTTACAGGGGGTCAGCCCTCTTGCGAGCGCCTTCTCCAGCGTAGATGCAATATAGGTGCCGCCATTGCAGGAGCCGCTATAGTGGTACCGTTCGTTTTGTCACAAAAGATGACAATTTAACAGAAAAAGTCGATTTATTTCGGCAGTCTCTGTCGCACAACCTCATACAGCAGTACCCCTGCGGCAACAGAAGCATTCAGGCTTTCTGCCTGACCCGGCATGGGGATTTTCACCCACGCATCGCAGAGTGCGGCGGCATCCTTGCTGAGACCGCGTGCCTCGTTGCCAATGAGAAAGGCACAGGCATCCTGTAAGGGCAGAGCATAGGGATAGCGATTGCCCTTCAGATGTGCGGCGTAAAGCGGAATCTGCTTTGCCTGCATTTTTTCCGAAAGGGCATGCAGGTCGATATTTTGGAAGACAGGCACATGGAACAGACTGCCCATCGTTGCGCGCAGCACCTTCGGGTTATAGAGATCAACACTGCCTTTGCTGAGAAAAACGGCATCTGCACCGCAGGCATCCGCCGTACGAATGACCGTCCCCAGATTGCCGGGGTCATTCAGCTCTTCCGCCAGAAGGAGAAAGGGCGTTTTTTTCGCAAGCACCGCATCTGCATCCCAATCCAGCTTTTTGCAGACCGCCAGAATTCCCTGTGGGTTTTCCGTATCGCAGACGGCGGCAAAGAGCGCATCTGTCAGACAAAGCACCTCTGCCTTTTCTTCGTAGGGGGAAAGGTCGTTTTCTGCGGCAAAGGCATCGCTCACCGCATACGCAAGCACCTCCCAATTCTTCGGGATTTCGCGGATAAAGCGCAGTCCTTCCGCGATGAAAAGCCCCTCCTTATCGCGATTTTTCTTTATTTTTAAGCCGTTCAGCCGCTTGATCCATTTGTTGTCGCGGCTTTCGATTCGTTTCATGGTATCACCTCGCTTTCTATGATAAAGGAGAAGCTCCTGCTTTGCAAGAAAAAGGATGCAAGCGACGGGAAAATATGGTACAATCAGGGCAAAGAGAGCAGAAAAAGGAGGTTTTTACCTATGACACCACAGGAAAAAAGAAAAGAGCTTTTGAGCGCAACCCTGTTGAAAAAGCTGGAACGCCGCCATTTTGAAGCATACTACTGTCCCACAGCGACAGAAGCCATCGAAAAGGTGCTGTCCCTCATTCCGGAAGGCAGCAGTATCACATGGGGTGGCTCCATGACCATTCGCGATATGGGGCTGACAAAGGCGGTAAAGGAAGGCAATTATAACGTCATTGACAGAGATACCGCGGCAAATCCTGCCGAAATGCGTGAAATGATGCGTCAGGGACTCTTGTGCGATTACTATTTGACCAGCACCAACGCCATTTCTGAGGATGGCGTTCTGGTAAATATTGATGGGACAGGCAACCGTGTTGCGTCCATCTGCTTCGGGCCGAACAATGTGATTGTTCTGGCGAGCCTGAGCAAGGTGGCACAGGATGTGGATGCGGCAATCAAGCGCGTGAGAGGGTACGTTGCACCTGTCAACAGCATGCGCTTCATGGGGAAAACCCCTTGTGCGGTGGACGGCACCTGCCATAACTGCGTTTCTGAGGAATGTATTTGTAATCAGATTCTGGTGACAAGAGTCTGCCGCCCGGCAGGCAGAATTAAGGTGATTCTGATTGGCGAGGAATATGGATATTAAGATTTAAGTTGAAAACGGGCGTACCTTTAAGCCTTTCCGCATTTGTGGGAAGGCTTTTTCAGAAAGAGGGTTGCAAATGAACAAGCAAAAGCATATCAGTATTCGTATAGACGAAGAAGTATTGAAAAAATTTCATTATGTTTCCAGATACAACGGACGTTCCGCCAGCGGGCAGATTTTATACCTCATCAATCAATGTATTCGCGAATTTGAGAAGGAGCAGGGCGAAATCGAATTGGAACGCCCGAACCCTTGATTTTTCTCCCCAATCTGCTACAATAATGAGGTTAGGAGAGTACGATTTACGAAGGAGAAAAAATAATGGAAGAAATGGTTTTTCAGATTGGGCCCATTCGTCCGCCCAGTGAGGCAAACAGCCTGCTTTTGCGCGTGACGGTGAACTGCCCTTGGAATAGATGTAAATTTTGTATGCTGTATAAAAAATACGATTTTCATACCCGTTCCGTTGCGGAAGTGAAGCAGGATATCGACACCATGGCGGAGCTGCGTGACCGTATTTTGCAGTATAAAACGGCGAACGGCTGGGATATACAGGCAATCAACAACGAATATCAGACCTTGACAACGGACGATCAGCGTTGGTGCTATCAGATGGTGTTCCGCTGGATGACAGAGGGGGACTGCAATTCCATCTTTTTGCAGGATGCGAATACGATGTGTCTGCGTGCGGATTGGCTTGCGGAAATCATCCGTTATGTGCGCGTGAAGCTGCCCGAAATCAAGCGGATTACCTCCTATGGCAGAGCAAACACGCTTGCGAAAATTACCCCGGAGGATTATAAAATGCTCAAGGAGGCAGGCCTAGACCGTATCCATTCCGGCTACGAATCTGGTTCCGATAAGGTGCTTGCGCTGATTGAAAAGGGCTGCACGCAGGAGGAACAGATTATCGGCGGCAGAAAGGTGAGAGAGGCAGGGATTGAGCTTTCTATCTACTTTATGCCCGGTGTCGGCGGCAGGGAGCTTTCCGATGACAACGCCATTGAAACGGCGAAGGTTATCAATGCGGTGAATCCGAATTTTGTCCGCCTGCGTACCTTTGTGCTGCGTACCGGCTCTCTGATGGAGGAGGTGCGCGATGCCGGCGGCTGGACGGAGGATACCGATATGAATAAGCTTTTGGAAATTCGCAAGCTCTTAGCGCATATCGACCCGACAAAGGCAAACGGCAGAATCACAAGCGACCACATCATTAACCTTTTACAGGAGGTCAACGGCGATATGGATACTGACCTGCCCTGGATGCTGGAATATATTGATTCCTTCCTTGCCCTGCCCAAGCTGGAGCAGAGAAAATATCAGATGGCGCGCCGCATGGGCTTCCCTCTGGACTGGAAGCAGCTTTGGCGGATGCGCGAGAGCGACCAGAAAATCGTTGAGGATTTAGCGAAAAATATCGTAGATGAAAAGGATTGGGAAAAGAAACTCCATACCTATATGGATCATTATATTTAAGGAGGTGCCGCAATGGCAAGAGAAACGGTTTTTACGGCAATTATCCCTGCAATTTTAATCTTCTTTCTGGTCTTCTTTAATATCAGAAAAATGCAGAAGCAGGCGAAGATTATGAAAATGGAGCATGAGGGCAAATGCGGCGGAGGCTGTGCAGGCTGCGCCCACAGCAAAAGCTGTCATTCCGAGAAGAAGGATTTATAAGAAAAAAAGAATCACCTCAAACTGATTTTTCTGTCAGCTTGAGGTGTTTTTTTATGCTTCTCCCTTTGTTTTGCTTTCATGCTCGTTGCGGTAGCGTGTCATTAAGCCGTGGAACAGCTCTTCTGCCGTCGGGGGCGTAAAGCTGATGGCATTTGCGCCTGCCGCTACGGTTTCACGGATGCTTTCCTGCGAGGGACCGCCTGTTGCAATGATGGGCAGGTCGGGGTAGCGTTCGCGCAGAATCCGCACTACCTCCGGCGTGCGTGCCGCAGCAGATACATTGAAAATCGTCGCACCTGCTTCCAGACGAGCATCGATGTCCGTATTTTCATCCAGAACGGTTACAACAATGGGAATATCGATGATATCTGCAATTTGCGCGATGACATCGTTCGTTGTCGGCGCATTCACCACAACTGCCATTGCCCCGAAGGCTTCGGCATCCTTTGCAAGCATGACAACGCGTGCGCCTGTGGTTGTGCCGCCGCCTACGCCGCAGAAAACGGGCAGGCTGGAGGTGGAAACAATCGCATCAGCAATAATCTGCTGGGGCGTAAAGGGATACACCGCAAGTACAGCATCTGCGTTGCAGTTGCGAATGATGGCAATATCAGTAGAAAAAATCAAGGACTTGATGCGTCGCCCCATAATCACAATCCCACTGGCGGCATAAATTTCATCCGGCATGGTTACGATATGGTGGCTTCTCAGCTTTGTCTTGACGTGGGGAATCTTTTTTTCACGGTCGAGCTTGATATGGTTCATTGGGGCACTTCCTTTCTGCATTTTATTTTTCCTAGCGTTCTTCTATATTATACGGCAGAGAAAATACACTTGTCAATAAATATGGAAGGAACTGGAAGGCTGCCGCCGTACTTGACAGCAGGACGCTTTTTCATTAAACTAGAAAAAAGAATCAGAAGATAATATGTATTTTGAAAATTTTTAAAGGAGGATGACCTTGGAGACTTATATAGGTCTGATACTTTCCGTTTTGCTCAACATCATTTCGTTGGTGCTGATTGGGAGGTATCGTGTACAGGAAAACGAAAAAGATGTGACGGAGGAGGAAATCCGTCAGATGGTGGACGCAGGCGGCGACAGCGGTACGATTGATGAAAACGTGAAGGAGATGCTCAATAATATCTTTGAGCTGAGCAACAGCTCCGCAGGGGATATTGCCACCCATAGAACCGATATTGTTGCTGTTCCCGTGGATGCAACTCTGGAGGAAATCAAAAACGTCACGGCGGAGGAAAAATATTCCCGTATCGTGGTGTATGATGATAATATCGATAATATTGTCGGGGTGTACCATGTGAAGGATATGGTGAAATATATCCTTGCGGATGTAACCCGTGTGGAGGAGGGGCATTTCCATCTGAAGGAAATCCTCATGAAGCCCTATTTTATCCCATTTTCCAAAAAGGTGGACGAGCTGCTTGCGGAAATGAAGGTGAAGAAGGTACACATGGCAATCGTCATTGATGAATACGGCGGCACGGCAGGCATTGTCACCATGGAGGATATCATGGAGGAAATCTTCGGGAATATCTTCGATGAATATGACGAGGAAGAGGAAGAGGACATCACCGAGGTTTCGGAGGGTGTTTACCGCATTGACGGCTCGACCGATTTGCAGGATGTAGAGGAACAGCTTGGCATTACCTTCGAGGAAAATGAGGACTACGATACCCTTGGCGGCTATCTCATCGGGCAGCTGGGGCATATCCCTGAGGAGGGTGAAACGATAGAAATGAAGCTTTGCGGCTGGCTCTTTAGCGTAGAGCTGTTCGAGGAGAAGCGTATCCTCAAGGTTCTGGCAACAAGGCTGCCGGAGGAGGAAAGGGAAGAAGCCGAAGCAGAAGAAAAGGCTGACGAGGAATAAAAAAACGGACACGATTGATTTTTTTCGGTCGTGTCTTTTTTTTGTGCCTGCACAGAACCTGCACAGAAGATTTTGTCCATCCATACCTTAAAGTAGAACACAAAAAAGCAGAACGCAAGGAAAGGATGGGATTTCTGATGCCCAATAATAATCGGTATGAAATAAGTGAAGCTTTACAAATGCCCCTGCCGCTGACCAAGGAAGAAGCCATGCAGGAAACGCTGACGCAGGAGGAGAGCGCCGCACGCCGCTTTCCGATTCTGCCGAGCAATGCAAATGTGACGGTGATTCCCATTATTCCGGGGATTACGCTTTTCGGCTACATCCGCTTTCTGAATGCAAGCCCCGTGGAAACGCGCGTGGATATTTACGCCAACGGGCGGAGGGTGGCCGCGGATTTGCGCTATCAGCATTTTACGGAATATATGAAGCTGTTTCCGGGGTGGTATCGCATTGCGATTTACCGCGCAGGAACCGTCACAAACCCTCTGACCGTTCTGCGCTTGCAGGTGCAGTCCGGCGGCATTTATACTGTTGCGGTGACAGGTCTGGCAGATGCGCTTTCTACGCTGACCATCGAGGACAGCCACCGTTACCTTAGCCCCAATCGGGCGTATATCCGCTTTGTGCAGCTTTCGCCGACTGCCCCTGCCATGGATGTTTACTGGGATGACCGCATGGTGCTTTCCGATTTGCGCTATGAGGAAATCAGCCGCTACCTCACCACAGCTCCAGGCAGTCACAATCTCAAGCTGCGCGAGACTGACACAGGCAAAATTCTTGTGGAGCATCCCAAAGTGAACCTCAAGGGCGGCAAGGCGTATACGGTTTATGTGGTTGGCAGCCGCGCGGACAGGGCAGGTCTGCAGGTGCTGATCCCCCTTGAGGGTGTGACCTATCTGGACTTCGGAAAGTGAGAAATTTATGGATTTTTTCTCAAAAAACCTGTACGAATGGCGTATCCTTTGTTATACTATTGTCAATACCTATCGTGAAAAATCACGATAAATTTCAGTATAACCGAATAAAGGAGAATCATCATGTTAAAAGGGAAAACTGTTGTTCTGGGTGTAACAGGCAGCATTGCTGCGTATAAAATGGCAAATGTGGCAAGCATGCTCGTGAAGCTGCATGCGGATGTGCATGTGATCATGACGGAAAATGCCTGCCAGTTTATTACGCCTGTTACCTTTGAAACACTGACCGGCAATAAATGTATGGTAGATACCTTCGACCGCAATTTCCAGTTCCATGTGGCACATATTTCCATCGCGAAAAAGGCGGATGTGCTTCTGGTTGCGCCTGCTTCCGCAAATGTGATTGGCAAGCTGGCAAACGGCATTGCGGATGATATGCTGACGACAACAGCTATGGCGTGCACCTGTCAAAAAATCGTTGCGCCTGCCATGAATACCAATATGTATCATAACCCCATTTTGCAGGATAATCTGAAAAAGCTGGAGGGCTATGGCTTTACGGTGATTGCGCCCGAAAAGGGACTGCTTGCCTGTCGGGATATCGGGGATGGAAAAATGCCCTCTGAGGACGTTCTGGTGGGGCATATCCTGCGTGAAATCGCGCATGAAAAAGACCTTGCCGGCATGAAAGTGATTGTCACCGCAGGTCCGACACAGGAAAGCGTAGACCCTGTGCGTTATATTACAAACCACTCCACAGGGAAAATGGGCTATGAGCTGGCGAAGGCGGCAATGCTGCGCGGCGCAGAGGTAACCCTTGTCAGCGGTGTGACAAATCTGGAGCCCCCTATGTTTGTGGATTATGTGCAGGTAAAGAGCGCAGGGGATATGTTTGAGGCAATGAAGTCTCGTTTTCTGGATAATGATATCATCATCAAGGCGGCGGCGGTTGCGGATTATAAGCCCAAAAGCTACAGTGATGAAAAAACAAAGAAAAAGGACGGCGAAATGTCCATCGAGTTGGACAGAACACAGGATATTCTGAAATATCTGGGCGAGCATCGCAGAGAAGGTCAGTTCTACTGCGGCTTCTCCATGGAAACCCAGAATATGCTGGAAAATTCCCGCGTGAAGCTGGATAAGAAGAATATTGATATGGTGGTTGCCAATAACCTTAAGATTGCAGGCAGTGGTTTCGGTACGGATACGAATGTGGTAACGATGATTTCCAAGGAGGAGGAAATTCAGCTGGAGCTTCTGAGCAAGGCTGAGGTTGCACATAAGATTCTGGATGAAATTTTGAAACTGAAGGCAATGAAGGGCTGAAAACAGAATGGCTGAAAATAGAATAGCTCTGTCGCATGGAAGGTCTGCGGCAGGGCTTTTCTTGCGAAATAGGCAGATTGCATAAAAAAGAGACGGAATTTTTGTATGCGATAACGTCTGTTTTATTCGTAAAAACGGTCAAAATGGATTGACAAAGACAAATGCAAATGATACAGTAACAGTAGAAATGCGTCATAACGCACGCATTTGCGCCATTGACCTTCGATGGCGGTTGGTTCGAACCAAGGAGGAAACACATGGATGCGATGAGCAGCAGAATCTCGGAAAATCTCAGACAGATTCGGAAGGAAAAGAAACTCAGCCTTGACAGCATGGCAGAGCAGACGGGAGTCAGCAAAAGTATGCTGGGGCAGATTGAAAGAGGGGAATCCAGCCCCACGGTGGCAACGCTCTGGAAGATTGCGACCGGGCTGCATATTTCCTTTACCGCTCTTTTGGAGGGCAGGCAGACAGAAACCCAGCTCATCCAAAGGGGCGAGGTTTCCCCGCTTTTGAGCGATGAGGGGCGGTTTCGGCTGTTTCCCTTTTTCCCCTACGATGCAGAAAGAAGATTCGAAATGCTCAGCATTGAACTGGAGCCGGGCACTCGCTCGGAATCTGTTCCCCATGAGGATGGAACAGAGGAATTTGTACTTGTTTTTGAAGGCGCACTGCGGCTGACTGTGGATGGTGTGGAATATGTGGTAGAGGCGGGCGAAGGGATTCGTTATCTTGCCAATAAGCCCCATATTTATGAATGTCACGGCACGCAGAAGACAAAAATCTGTATGGTCATTTATTATGACAAATAAAAAATAACCGTTATAACGGATTTTTTGCGCCGAAGCGAAGAAAGGGCTAGGTGAATCAGATGAGCATTACACCCAGAATTGAGAAAATCCGTCAGAACTATATCAATACTAAGCCGTCCATTTCCTATGAACGCGCAAGAATCTGGACAGAATCCTTCAAAAGAACGGAAGGCATGCCTGCGCAGATTCGTACCGCACAGGCGTTTTATGATACCTGTAATGAGCTTTGCGTCAATATTTTTGAGGGCGAGCTGATTGTCGGCGCAAGCGGCGAATATCGCAAATGCGGCATTTTGACACCCGAATTTGCGTGGAAATGGGTCGATGATGAAATGGACAACTTTCCGAGCCGTCCGCAGGACCCCTATGAAATGACGGACGAGCAGAGAGCCTATGTCAGAGAAAACATCTTCCCTTACTGGAAGGGCAAATCCGTTGAGGATGCTTTTCTGGCGCGCACCTCCGCGGAAACAAAGAAAATCGGCGTAGATACGGGCTTTGTGGATACCGACTCCAAATGGCGCAACGGCATCGGGGAAATGTCTCCCGACTATGTGGATCAGCTGTTCCCCAAGGGCTTCGGCGGCATTAAGAAGGAAGCAGAGGGCTACATGGCAGAGCTGAACGAAGCGATCCCCGAAGAAAAGGATAAACTGATTTTCTATCGTTCCATCGTTCTGGTTTGCGATGGTATCGTGCGTCTGGCAAACAGATATGCCGAAAAGGCAAGAGAAATGGCGGCAGAGGAAAAGGACGAAGCGAGAAAGGCGGAGCTTCTGGAAATTGCGGCAACCTGTGAAGCCGTTCCCGAAAATCCCCCGAAATCCTTCCGCGAGGCAATCCAGTTCACATGGTTCGTACAGCTGGGCGGCATTATCTCCGAAAACCCTCTGGCATTGAACCCCGGACGCTTCGACCAGTATATCTATCCTTATTATAAAACAGATTTGGATACAGGCAAAATTGATTACGATACCGCACTGGAACTGGTAGAGTGCCTGTGGCTGAAATACAGCGAATGGGCTTGGACGATTTCCGCAAACACAGCGGACTTCTTCGCAGGCTATACCAACTTTGAAAATCTGACCGTCGGCGGCACCACAAAGGACGGCAGGGACGGCACAAATGATATTTCCTATATGGCAATTCAGGCAACAAAGGAAACAAAATGCCATCAGCCGACCCTGAGCTGCCGTATCCATGCGGATTGTCCTCCCGCATTCATGGAGGCGGTGACAGACCTTGTTTCCACAGGCAGTGGCTTCCCTGCAATCCATAGCGACAGAACAGGCTACGAAATGCTCCGTAATCTGGGCTATGAGCCTGAGGACGCAAGAGATTGGAATAACTGCGGCTGTGTTGTACCTCATTCCAGAAAGACCTTTGAATGGACCTCCTCCTGCAATATCAGCTTTGCGGCGGCGCTGGAATTTGCGCTGAATGAAGGCAAGAGCCGCCTGACGGGTGAACAGGTTGCCCTGCCCGAAAAAGACCCGAAAACCTTTACCTCCTATGAGGAAATTGAGGATGCACTGTTCAGACAGTTCTCCTATATGGTAAAGCATGGCGTGATCAGCCTGCTGACTGCACAGAAAATCCATAAGGAACAGGCACCCCGTCCGTTCCTGTCCGCCTGCAATGAATATTGCGTGAAAAACGGCAAGGATCTGGTGGACGGCGGCGCAAAATACAACATCGGGCCTGTATTCACAGGCGTTGGGCTTTCCGTTACGGCAAACTCTCTGGCTGTAATCAAAAAGCTGGTATTTGAAGAAAAGAGCGTAACGCTTTCCGAATTGATTGATGCACTGAACAACAACTGGGAAGGCTATGAAGCCCTGCGTGCAAAGGCGCAGGCGGTACCAAAATACGGCAATGATGATGATTATGTGGACAGCATTGCGAAGAAGCTGGCAGATTATTTCTATCATGATGTAACATCCTATAAGGATATCTACGGGCATCATTTCGTAACGGCGTTCATGGGTATTTCCAACTACCTGCCGACCGGTAAGGTGCTTGGCGCAACACCCGACGGCAGAAGGGCGAAGGACCCCATCAACGAGGGCGTTTCCCCTTATACCGGCACAGATACCTCTACCTGCCTTGCGGCACTGCGTTCCTCCGCAAAGCTGAATCACGATATTCACAGCGGCGGCACACTGCTGAACCTGCGTCTGAATCACGATTTGGTTGCAACAAAGAGAGGGCGCGCAAACCTCGGCGCAATGCTCCAGTCCTATTTTGCGCTGGGCGCATTCCATGTACAGTTCAACACCATTTCCAACGAGGTGCTGAAGGATGCACAGGCGCACCCCGAAAATTACAGAGATTTGCTTGTGCGTGTTGCGGGATACAGCACACAGTTTGTCAATCTGTCGAAATCCATGCAGGATTCCATCATGGCAAGAAATGCACATGAGGAATTTTAAGACAGCATAAAAAATGCCGCAGATGCAAAGCGTCTGCGGCTGTTGATGAAAAAGAAAGAAAGGGAATGGCTATGAAGGGTTATCTGATGCAGATGCAGCCGTTTTCCGTCAATGACGGGGATGGGATTCGTACCACGATTTTTCTGGCAGGCTGTCCGCTGCACTGCAAATGGTGCGCGAATCCGGAGGGACTGAGGCAGCACCCTGTTGTCGGCTTTTACGCAAGGCTGTGCATCGGCTGCGGCGCGTGTGCGGCGGTCTGTCCCAAGGGAATCGGCATTGACCTGAATGCAGAACGGGAAAAATGCGTCAGCTGCGGCGCATGTGTGGCGGCTTGTCCCAAGGGGGCAAGAAAGGCTCTTGTTTCTCCGGCGGATGCGGATGAAATCATTGCGGAAGCGGCGAAGCATCAGCTTTTTTACCGCAATTCCGGCGGCGGCATTACCTTTTCCGGCGGCGAAGCAACGGCGCAGCCTGAGCTTCTGGAGTATCTTTCCTCCCGTCTGTATGATATGGGCTTCAGTCTGGATATCGAATCCTGCGGCTATTTTGAATTTGAACGGGTACGCAGCTCTCTGGAACGGATGGATTTGATTTTTATGGATTTGAAGCACATGGATTCTGCCCTGCATGAAAAATTTACGGGCGTTCCCAATGAACGGATTCTGGAAAATATCAAGCAGCTGGCGGAGCTTTCGGCAAGAGTGGTCATTCGGATTCCGACGATTGAGGGCGTGAATGCGGATGAGGAAAATATCCGCAAAAGCGGCGAATTTGTGAAGAAATATCTGCCGCGTGCCGAAATGGAACTTCTGCCGTATCATAAATTTGGCTTTGGGAAATATGAGGCACTGGGGATGGACTTGCCCGATGCCGCATTTGGAACTCCCACAAAAGAAAAAATGGAGCATCTGAAGGGGATTTTGCGGGAAATCGGCATTTCTCTTGCGGACTTCAAATAAACAAAAGAAACAGACATCCTGTCACAGGTGGGCGCACCTTCCTGACGGGATGTCTGTTTTTATCTGTTTTTGCCTTATATATGATAGTATTCGTATTTCTTGACGAAGCAGAAGCCTGTTGTCCCCGGACCGGTGTGGGTGGAGATGGTCGCGCCAATCTGGAAGGGAGGCAGGAATTCCATGCCGGGAACCGTTTCCTGCAGCAGAGCATAAAAGCTGTCCATATCGTCCCAGATGGTATTTGTGCCGGGCATTGCGATATAATGTGCGGGATTTTCGCTGGTTTCCTTGAAATGCTTTGCGGTGATGGATGCAATCTGTGTAAGTCCTTTTTTTCTGGCACGGCAGATACCGCCTGCGCTGATTTCGCCGCCCTTTAAAATGATGATGGGCTTGATTTTCAAAAGTCCTGCGGAAATGGTAGCAACCTTGCCGATGCGTCCGCCAATCTCAAGATAGCTTAAATCCCCGACCATGAAATGAATGCGGGCATCCTCTCTTGCTTTTTCCGCGTATGTAATCACCTCATTCAGAGATTTTCCGTTCTTCTGCATCCGCGCCATTTCCATCAGAAGCAGGGCCTGCGCGCCTGTTGCTACCCAGGAATTGATGACGTGAATCTGCGCATGAGGAAATTCCTCCTCCAGCATGGATTTTGCCGTTACCGCAGATTCCAGAGAGGCGGTCAGCGTGCGCGTCATGGTGATGCAGATGATGTCCTTGCCGGCTTCGAGGGCAGGGCGGAATGCATCCATATAATCCTGAATGGAGGGCAGGGAGGTTTTGGGGTAGCCCTTTTCCTCTGTCATATAGCGAAAATATTCCTCTAAAGAGATTTCTTGAATTTCCTTATAATAAGTTTCATGGTCTATCGAAATATAAAAGGGAATCAACCCGATTCCTAATTCCTTTGCCTTTGCAAAGCCGATATCACAGGCACCATCGCTGAAAATTTGATACTCTGCCATACTATTCTCTCCTTACCTTCAGACGTTCAAATGATTCTGCGGAAATGGTCTTCCGCGGTAGTCTTGCTATACTATAACAAATCAGAACGGAAATTTCAACATCAGAAACACATTATGTAGTATAAAAAACCACAAAATATTGTTTGTGCATGAAAGCACTGCGTTTCTGCTGCCTTTTTGCAGAAAAAATGACAGGATTTTCTGTACGGGAATTTAACGGGAGAGAAGGGAAAGAACTCCTTGCCAAACAAGAAAAAATAAGTTAGACTAAAATAAGGGGAAGTACCCCCAAAAAGAAAAGGAGGTGAAAACATGAAACGAGTATTAGAGCTGATTATAAGCTTGATTGCAACAGCGGCGACCTATGCGTTAATGCATGTAGTGCTTTTTATGGACTTATTCAAATTTCAACATAAATTGCCGGTATATGTACCTACGGTGATAGCGGTAATTGTCGGACTTATATTTTATTTTCTACTTGCTACGCCATTGGCAGGTCTGCTCCTGAAACGGCTGAATCAGACAGAGGAACGCCTTTCCAAAATGAATTTGAAGGAGCTTTCGCTTTCCGTTATCGGCTGTATTGTCGGGCTGGTTCTGGCGAACCTCATCGGCATGGCATTCAATGGCTTTGGCGCACTTGGCACGTTTATCGTGGTGCTGTTGAACATCCTGTTCGGGATTCTGGGGATTCGCGTTGCCAGAAGAAAGAAGGATGATGTGAATGTGCGCACGCTGAAGGAGGTGCTGATGACAACCCCTCCCAGCACGGCGGAGGATTCCATTTACGGCAGACCGAAAATTCTGGATACCAGTGTTATCATTGACGGAAGAATTCTGGATTTGCTGCAAACAGGCTTTATCGAAGGGAAAATCATCATCCCTGATTTTGTTCTGGAGGAGTTGCGCCATATTGCGGATTCTGCGGACAGCCTGAAGCGTCAAAGAGGGCGCAGAGGTCTGGATATTCTGAACGAAATTCAGAAGCAGCTGGCAGTTCCTGTAGAAATTCAGAACTTTCATCCCGGTCAGCAGATGGAGGTGGATTCCATGCTGCTGAAAATGGCGGACAGCATGGATGCCTTCGTGGTGACGAATGACTTTAACCTGAATAAGGTTGCGGAATTTCAGGGCGTGCGTGTGCTGAATATCAATGAGCTTTCCAACGCGGTGAAGCCTGTGGTTTTGCCGGGAGAGGAAATGGTGGTTACCATCATCAAGGCCGGCAAGGAAGCAGGACAGGGCGTTGCGTATCTGAACGACGGCACGATGATTGTGGTGGACGGCGGCAGTAAGCACATCGGTGAGACGATTACGGTGATTGTGACGAGCGTATTGCAGACAGCGGCAGGTCGTATGATTTTTACAAAAATGATTGCTGCGGCATAAATAAAGAGAGCAAAAGTGCGAAATCAGCCTGTTTGATTTCGCATTTTTGCTGAATCGGGAGGAAAAAAAGATGAGCATCAGTACGGCTGTGATTGTAGCGGCAGGAAAGGGCAAGCGCATGGGAACGGAAATCAGCAAGCAGTTTCTGCCCCTTTGCGGAAAGGAAATTCTTGCACATACGGTTGAAAAATTTGAAAAAGCGGCGTGTATTCGGGATATCATTCTGGTGACAGGAGGAGATGCCCTGCAGGATGTGCGGCAGATGGTGCAGGAATACGGCTGGAAGAAAATTATTTCCGTAACGGAGGGCGGCAAGGAGAGGCAGGATTCTGTATTCCTTGGCTTGCAGCAGGTGCCGCAGGATACGGAAATTGTGCTGATTCATGACGGTGTGCGTCCGTTTGTGACGGAGGAAATTCTGGAACGCTCCATTGCGGCGGCAAAGGAGACAGGCGGCTGTGTGGCGGGCGTGCCTGCGAAGGATACGATTAAGGTATGCGATGCGGAGGGCTTTGCGATTGCCACGCCGAACAGAAGCACCCTCCGGCAGATACAGACTCCGCAGACCTTCCGCCGTAAGGAAATTCTTGCGGCATACGAAAAAGCGAAGGCGGACGGCTTTCTGGGAACGGATGATGCCTCTGTTGCGGAGCACAGCGGCTTTCCTGTGCGGGTTATCATGGGCAGCTACCGCAACATCAAAATCACGACAAAAGAGGATTTGCTGATTGGCGCGGCATTTTTGAAGGAGGAAACCGAATGAAAACAGTGACGATTTATACGGACGGCGCATGTTCGGGCAACCCAGGCCCCGGCGGCTATGGCGTTGTGCTGCTGTATGGCAGTGCAAAAAAGGAGCTTTCCGCAGGCTATCGTCTGACAACGAACAACCGCATGGAGGTGCTTGCGGTTATCAAAGGACTGGAAGCATTGAAGGAGCCTTGCAGGGTGAACCTCTACAGTGACTCGAAGTATGTGGTGGATGCGATAGAAAAGGGCTGGGTTGTGAAATGGCGGCAGAACGGCTGGATGCGGAACAAAAAGGAGAAGGCTTCAAATGTTGACCTCTGGGAGCGGCTGCTTTTGCTGCTGGAAAAGCATCAGGTGACCTTCCTCTGGGTGAAGGGACATGCGGACAACCCCGGCAATGAAAGATGCGATGAACTGGCGCGGATGGCAATCCAGAACGGAGCCCTGCAGGAGGACGAAAATTATGGGAAAATGTAATGCTTTGTCGAGCGAATCCCAAGTGATTCACTGGAAATCGGATTGACACTGACGGAAATTTATGCTAATATCAAACTGTAACAAATTTTTATCTATCTCAAGTAGGAGGATTTTAAAGAATGAAAAAAGGTACAGTAAAATGGTTTAACGCAGAAAAAGGTTTTGGTTTCATCTCCGTACCTGGTGAAGACGATGTATTCGTACATTTCTCCGCAATTCAGGCTGAAGGCTACAAAACACTGGAAGAAGGCCAGGAAGTTGAATTTGAAGTAGTACAGGGTGCAAAAGGCCCTCAGGCTGCAAACGTAACACGTGCTTAATCGATTCTATTTATTTGACCTAAGTGCGAAAGCATTCAGACATATATTTGAGCTTGGTTATGCAACAAAGAGGCTCTCCGTTAGGAGAGTCTTTCTTTATGCCGAAAAAGTGTATTTTTTTGGAAATTATCGGCAGATGAGGGCGTTTTTTTTCTTTGGAATCGTTGCATCCGAGAAAATGGTGTGCTACAATTAAGTGTCACACAGAAGATAATGTAAAAGAAAAACTTGAAACGATTGGAGTAATTCTAAATGAGTCAGAATATTGAAAATATCAGAAACGTAGCGATTATTGCCCACGTTGACCACGGCAAAACCACATTGGTGGATCAGCTGCTCAGACAGAGCGGTATCTTCCGTTCCAATCAGGAGATACAGGAAAGAGTCATGGACAGCGGCGATATTGAACGGGAAAGAGGGATTACCATTCTTTCCAAAAACACAGCCGTAAACTATGGCGATACCAAAATCAACATCATTGATACCCCCGGACATGCCGATTTCGGCGGCGAGGTAGAGCGTGTGCTGAAAATGGTGGACGGCGTTGTGCTGGTGGTGGATGCATTTGAAGGGCCTATGCCCCAGACAAAATTCGTTCTGCGCAAGGCATTGGAGCTGAATCACCCTGTTGTTGTCTGCGTGAATAAGGTGGATAGACCCGAAGCACGCCCTGATGAGGTTGTGGATGAGGTTCTGGAGCTGTTCATGGAGCTGGATGCAAACGAAGACCAGCTGGATTCTCCCTTTGTATTCGCATCTGCAAGAGGCGGCTATGCCTCCGAGGATGCTAATGCAAGAGAAGGGGATATGAAGCCCTTGTTTGAAGCAATCATCAACCATATTCCCGCTCCCACAGGGGACGTGCATGCGCCTGCACAGGCTTTGATTTCCACGATTGACTACAGCGAATATCTGGGTCGTATCGGCATCGGTAAGATTGAAAACGGCGTACTGCGTGTCAATGACGAGGTTGTCGTTCTGAATATGCACAATGCGGAAACACAGAAAAAGGTTCGTATCACAAAGTTGTACGAATTTCAGGGCTTGCAGAGAGTGGAGGTAAAGGAAGCGAGCGTCGGCAATATTGTTGCGCTTAGCGGCATTGAAAATATCATGATTGGGGATACCATCTGTTCCCCCGAAAAGCCTGAACCTCTGCCCTTTGTGAAGATTTCCGAACCCACATTGGCAATGAATTTCTCCGTAAATGACAGCCCCTTTGCAGGGCAGGAGGGGAAATATGTTACCTCCAGACAGATTCGTGACAGACTGTTCAAGGAGCTGAATACAGATGTCAGCCTACGGGTAGAGGATACGGATAATTTGGACAGCGTGAAGGTTTCCGGCAGAGGGGAGCTGCATCTTTCCATTCTGATTGAAACACTCCGCAGAGAAGGCTACGAATTTCAGGTTTCCAAGCCGGAGGTGCTGTTCAGAGAGATTAACGGCAAGAAATGCGAGCCTATGGAGGCGGTAACGATTGACGTTCCTGAGGAATTTGTCGGCAATGTTATCGAAAAGCTGGGCAGCAGAAAGGGCGAAATGACAAATATGTATCCTGCAAAGGGCGGCTATACCAGACTGGAATTTTCGATTCCTGCAAGAGGTCTGATTGGCTACCGCAGTGAATTTATGACGGATACCAAGGGCAACGGCATTATGAACTCCCTGTTTGACGGCTACGAACCCTATAAGGGGGATATCGTGACCCGTTCGCAGGGCTCTCTGGTTGCGTTTGAAAGCGGCGAAGCCATCACCTATGGTCTGTATAACGCGCAGGAACGTGGGGATCTGTTCATCGGCGCAGGCACAAAGGTTTACGAGGGCATGGTTGTCGGCAGAAATGCCCGTGCGGATGATATGGATATCAACGTATGCAAGAAAAAGCAGCTGACCAATACCCGTGCGAGCGGCTCTGATGATGCGCTGAAGCTGACACCGCATATCACGATGTCCTTGGAGCAGTGCATGGAATTTATCAGTGATGATGAACTGCTGGAGGTAACACCCCAGAATCTGCGTATGCGGAAAAAGATTCTGGATAATACCCAGCGCAGAAAGGCGAAAAACCGCGCAAACAGCTAAGAAGCGGTTCTGATTAGGATTTTTGGGAAAGAGGTGCACCATGGCGGCAAAAGCGAAGAAAAAGGGCGGCAGCTTCGTAAAACAGGCGGCAATTCTGGCGGCAGCCAGCCTGCTGGTACGTTTTTTGGGCTTTATATACCGTTGGCCCTTAACCAATATGATTGGGGACGAGGGGAATGCGATTTATGCCGGCGGCTACTATATCTATACCTTTCTGCTGATTTTGTCCTCGGCAGGACTGCCTGCGGCAATTTCTAAGCTGGTTTCCGAGCGAATCGCACTGAAGCAATACCGAAACGCACACCGCGTCTTTCAGGCGGCATTGGTGATTTCCACCTGCTTTGGCACGTTCTTTGCAGTTGTGATGGGACTTGGCGCACACCGACTGGCAGATATGATTGATATTGCGGACAGCTATTATTCCCTGCTGACGCTTTGCCCGACTTTGGTGATTGTTGCTATCATGTCCGTATTCCGCGGATATTTCCAAGGGATGCGTACCATGGTGCCGACCGCGATTTCTCAGATTGTAGAGCAGGTGTTCAACGCCTTTTTCAGTGTGTATCTGGCATGGGTGTTTATGAGCATCAATATTCCGGAAGGGATGACGAAGAACATTCCTCTGGCATCTGCCGGTGGTACGATGGGGACGGGCATTGGCGCTTTGGCAGGTCTGGTTGTGGTGGTCTTTGCCTACTGTCTGATTCGCCCGTATCTGCTTTGGAGAGCAGAGCGATGCAAGCAGCCCTACGAGGAAACGAAGCGTGAGCTGATGGGCAGAGTTTTGCAGACGGCATGGCCCATCATCGCAGGTACGGCGGTATTCAGCATTACCAACCTGATTGATATGGGGATGGTGGTAAGAATTTTGCAGCAGATTGGATTTTCCGAAGCGAACGCAAAGGCTTTGTACGGACAGCTTTCCGGGAAATATGTCACGCTGACCACATTGCCCGTTACGATTTCTACGGCGGTTGCAACAGCGGCTTTGCCGAGCATTGCAACATCGGTGAAGCTGAAGGAGCGGAAGCAGGTGCGCAGAAAAATGGCACTGACCTATCGCATTTCCATGATTATTTCTGTGCCTGCGGCGGTTGGTATCAGTGTGCTTGGGCCGCAGATTATCCACATGCTGTTCCCCAGTGCAAGCGACGGCGGCACACTGCTGACGGTTGGCGGCGTTTCGATTATCTTCCTTGCGCTTTGTCAGACCTCTACGGGGATTTTGCAGGGGATTGGACATATTAAGGTGCCCGTGGTCGGTGCGATTCTGGGTGCCATTACAAAGGTGATTCTGAACATGGTTCTGATTCGGATTCCTTCTATTAACGTTCTGGGGGCGGTGCTTTCCACAACGGGCTGCTATCTGGTTGCGGGCGTTTTTGATGTAATCATGCTGAGCAGACTGACGGGAACGAAATTTGATATCATGGGTAGCTTTCTCAAGCCGATTATCGGCTCTGCTGCCATGGCGGCGGCAACACTTGGCAGCTATCATGTGTTCTATCAGCTTTTGCAGAGCAACACCATCGCGACACTGCTTGCAATCTGTATTGCGGTTGCGGTGTATGGTCTGGTGATGCTGCTCATCAAGGGTATCGTGGAGGAGGACTTGCAGACGGTACCCGGCGGCGGCAAGCTGATTCGCGTTTGCAGACGGCTGCATTTGTTATAAAAACAGAAATCCACCGAATGATTTTGCGGAAGGTTCGGTGGATTTTTCTATAAAAAAGGATTTTTTTGGATACATTTTGAAAAAATATAAAATCTGTTGTTGACAGAAAGAATATCCTGTGGTAACATGTAAAAGTCGCTGAACAAAAGTGATAAAAAATATCGAGGCGTGGCTCAGCTTGGTAGAGCGCTACATTAGGGATGTAGAGGTCGCAGGTTCAAATCCTGTCGCCTCGATGGTTATGACAAAGAGCGGAAACACTGAATTTTACAGGGTTTTAGCTCTTTTTTCTTTTCTTTTTTTTGTGCTTGATTTAGCGAAAACAGGCGAATGGGAACAGAAAAAAGCCTAAAAAATTCAAGTCACATATCAAGTCAGGGTTTGAGAAGGAAACCGCCGACAGGCAACAACCGATGAAAATTTACCGAAATTAAGGAGACTGGGGGACAAAGTCTCTTTTTTTTATTTACAGAAAAGGCGGAGTAGAGTAGAATAAAGATGATCCTGACTTGTCATTGGGATTATTCTTTCAATGTTGGCCCGTCTGTCCCAAGGCGGGCTATTTTTATTTTGGAAATAAAAAAGCACCCGAAGGGGGTGCTGCGTTGTGTTTTATTGAGGGGGATTACAATCTTTGCAAGGAGTATAGCCTTCGCTTTTTGCGGCTTCAACATTATATATCCAAAAAGAATCATAATTCAGATGGTAACAACCGTAGCTATGATAGCGAGAGCCGCTTTCGGTAACGATAACGGCATGATCATGATAAAAGTGATACTCATCCGAGATTGCACCTAAATTATTTTGGTAGCGTTTTATTTCTTCGAGCTTTCTGCGTTCTCTATACTCTGCCTGCGTCAGAAGAAATTCCTTATCTGAAACTTCTGTTTTCAGGGCGGAGCATTGATAAGCCAGATAAGCATTTGTGCAAAGGCTTACGCATATAACAAGGATGCAGATTATGAAAGAGCGAGAGGGTGTACTCTTTTTTTCAGGTTGCACCTCCGAGGTTGGCTGTGCGGCAGGCGGAGGGGTTGGCTGAGAGGGTTCGGCAGCTGCCTCCTGCGTGTCTGCGGGGGGTTCTTCATGCTCATCCAGAGATTTATCCCAAGCGGAAATAGTTGCATCATAATATTGTGCTACTGCATCAATGATTTGCGGCAGCAAGGATGCAAATGTTACGCCGGCAAGAGTATAGCCATTGTAGTCCTTGCAGGATGGAATTTTAGACAGGATAGTCGAAACATATTTAATCAAATCATCTGAATCGTTGCTGTTATGCATGAAAATCCAATGTTCTTTTAAAAAGTCATTAAGAACAGCATTTGAATCTTTTGCCAAATCATAAACTTCATCCGGAGGAAGTACCTCTTTTTCCAGTATGGAAGTATATATATCCATTGTGGCATCATAAATTATTTTATCATTCAGCAATTTATCATGAACTTCATCATGAACTACGAACATAGCAAGGGCATAAAGCATTAGCTTTTCATAATCTTCCATCGTTGCAGGTTTTGGAAAGATATCCTCATTTTCTGTCACCAGTTTAGCAGTTTTATACGAAGAAAGAAAAAGTGCTGTGGATACTTCTCGCGTAGATAATTTTTTCATTTTTATTTCCCCCTATTTCTTCATGAAACGAAACAATATCTTCACGAATCATAACACATGGGAGGGGGGTATGGGAATTGTGGAAAACATACAAAATTTGACAGAATAATTTTACATAAAAATTTATTGATTTTTTGAACGGCGAATGATATGATATATAAACGAACAAATGTTCTTATTTTGCATGAAAAAGGGAACAGAGGGGATGGGATAGGATGAAAGAGGAATACAGGCAGGCGATACATAAAATGATTGATTGTATTGAAGATGAGATTATTTTGAAAAAAGTATACAGCTTTATTATTTCCAAGATAAAAAAATAAGCAGCGGTTCGCTGCTTATTTTTTTTGCCCTTCGACTAATGCTTTTAGGAAGTCTTTGATAACCTGTTTCCCTTTTTCATCTAACTGCCAGTAAGCCCAGAGAAAATTTTTAATAAATTCATCGTCGCTTTCTTCGATTTCGGAAAGTAAACAGGAAAACTCATCAACTGGAAGGTCAGGCAGGAACATTCCACCAGTTCCATTTTTGAGCCATTCCTTATTGACATTAAATCTTTCACAAATTAGATTTAGATTTCTCTCTGTCAGCGAAAGTTTCCCTTTTTCAATATCGCTAATAGTAAAATTTGTTACACCGATTTTTTCTCCAAATTCTTTTTGTGTAAGTTTAAGGGTTTTTCTTAATTCTTTAAGCCTTTCATTCATGCGGTAACCTCCTTTCGATTTCTCTTTTCTTTATAGTATAGGTATAACCTATTTTTTGTCAATAATAATTTAAAAAAGACTTGACAAAATAGGTGGAATCAATTATATTTTAATCAAGTAATCGGTAAAACCTAATAAATGGAGGTGAAAAATATGTTTACAAAAGAAGATGTACAGGACATGAACCAAGTGAGCAAGGATTTAAAAAAACTGGACAAAAACAGTCAGATTATTGCTTCATCTGTTGTTGCGTGCCTACTGGCGCGCCAGAAGATGGACGAGGAAGGGAAGGCAGTGGTGTGAAGATGGATAAACGCTTTGAGCATCCATGGTTTAGCATTTTGGCTGACATCAAAAAGGAAGCGAAAGAAAAAGGGCTGACAGAGGATGATGCAAGAATCATCATACACAAAACAATTTTGACGGTGAAAAAGGAATTAAATGTGAGCGGCAATATGACAGACTTACCAAAGAAGCACATTGCCGCCGCAAAAAGAATTTCTGAAAGGGTTATGGAAGATTATTTAGGCTGAATTTTATGGACTACTCTTTTCAGTAGTTCCACATCCAGACAGAGCTGACAGAGTTTTTTAGGTTTTTCTGAAGCTGTATCAGTTGTCATGACATCAACAAAGACAAAATTATTTTCCTTGCAGTAGGTTTCATCAAACTGCAGGTATCTTCCGGATACTTCGCAAGGGACATAGCCGAAATCATGCAGATTGATTTGTCGTTGTTTATGAGTGATAGGCAGTTTGGTTATTTTGGTCATTGGAAACACCTCCTTTCTTTGCTCCATTATAGGGAATTTTGGGGGCGAAGGCAAGGAGGGAAGGGGAGGAGGTGGTGCGGATGGCGGCGGCCGGAGATTTTGCATTACGGTTAATAGCATCAATACTGGGCGTGCTGCTTGGCGACTACATTTGGTCGCTCTGGGAAAGGAGGAAAAGGAAATGACACAAAGGCAACAGGAAATCTTTTTGCTTGCAGGAATGTATGCAGAAGGACTGCGCTGGCTGGCGAGAGACGAATATTTTGGCAAATACAGAAACGATTTGTGCGGCTACAGAGAAAAGCCGCACAAGGAAGGCGATGCACATAACGGGGAAAGGGTAATCTACTGGGCAGAGCCGCGGAGCATGGGCAGCTTCGTAACTAATTTTGACGGATTGGCATATCATCTTTTTTCCGAAATCAAAGGGACAGATGCAGAGCCGACGAGCATCGGCGAATTATTAGCCGAGAAAATTCTGGAGGAGCTGGGCGGCATTGATGCCGGAGGAAAGCAGATTCAAAATTTTTTCCAGCGGCAGGGTTTTCTTTAATTTACCCCAAAGGGTATCATCCTCCAGCAAAGAGAGAAATTGATAGCCGGCAGGGGTGATGCCATTGATTTTAAAAACGGCAGGAGCTACATGGGGATGTTCCGGGTTTGCCCTGGTGAGCATTCCGGACTGAACCAGACAGGAGACGGCTTGAAAAACATCTATAGCCGAAAAGGATTCGGAGAGGTCACCGGCAATACGCCTTGCGTTGATGCCGAACATTTTTCCGTTACGTTTCGGAACGAGGTTTTTATCAAGGTACTGCATTACAGATTTTATACAGGATTCATTTAGCATTGGGATTCCCCTTTCATATTTTTGAGGTTGTGGTGATTTCATTATAGAGGGGTGGGCTTATTTTGGCAAGGCAGGGAAGAAGGTGTGATGATGGAAGTATCAAAATTTGCAGAGGAGGAGCTGCGGCGGACGGAAGCGATTAAAAGAGACAAGACGCTGCAGGCGATGATCCGGACAAGGGACATGCAGATTCAGCGGCTGCGGCGCAAGCTGCTGCGGTGGCGGTGCTTGGGAATGGCACTAATCACTTTGACAGTGATACTGCTAATTTATTTATAAACGATATGAAGAAGCAGGGCGGCGCGAACAGAGACCGATGGATTCCCCCTTAATACATACATTTTCAATGATTTCGCCCTGTTTCTTTATATATACAAAATGGCACAGTGTCCGGAAAGGAGGGTGGTTTGCATGAGAGGAATATATCCGAAGGGTGCCGCAAGGCGGAAAAGCAACAGATATATGAATTGGGACGAGGTGCCGCTGATTTTGAGCATCGAGGATCTTTCCCGTTTGACCGGATACAACCGAAACACGCTGAAGCTTTACTGTGCGAAGGGGTTGCTGCCGGCATACAAGCTAGGGAAGGAATGGAGAATCAACAAGGAAGATTACATGAATTGGGCGGAGCAGCAAAAGGTGAAGCCCATGAGCAGCTGACGGCAACAAGGAGAAAGAGTTGATTTCAATGACAGAAAAGGAAATGACGGCTTATGCGGCAGGGACAAGATGCCGACACAGACCGATTGTCCCTCAGATAACGAAGGCGGCCGCGGAGGAATTGGGACTTACTCCGGGCTGCGAAGTTGTCTTTCACTGCACAGTGATTGGGACGGGGGAAGAAAAATTGCGGAAAATACGGAAAAAGCGGAAGGGAACCGTAACAGACCTTTACGCGCACATTTTCCGCATTACATGGGCAGGGGCGCAGTGGAAGGAATGCTTTGCCTACAGCATGCTGCAAAGGAGAGAAGGAAGCTGGATAGAGGTTAAGAGGGTGAGATAAGGATGTACAGCGATCAGGCATTTTTACTTTTAAGCGCCGCAGCGGTTTTGCTTGAGATGGCGGCGGTATGCTGGGTATGGGAAAGGAAGATGAAGCAGGCAGAACAGCGGGAGCGGGAGGCGGAGCAGCGCCGGAGGGCGCGTTTGCATGACGACTACTGCACGCAGGAGGCGGCGCGGCTTTACAGGCTGCGGCGAAGATAAGAAAAAGGAGGAAAGGATTATGGAAAAATTTTTACTGGAGGACTTTGCAGGAGGGGCAGTTGCGGAGAGAATCGGCAGTGCCATTCAGAGGGTCTACGAAAACATTGCGAACCCGAACATGGACGCAGAGAAGGCAAGAAAGCTGACGATTGAGCTGACCTTTAAGCCGGACAAGAACGACAGGACGGACGTGGACGTGACAGCCATCGTTAAGACGAGCTTGCAGCCGGAGAAGGCAATCAGCAGCAGAATGATTGTGGAAAGCGACGGCAGGGGCAATGTGCAGGGGAACGAATGGCGCAGGGAAGCCATGAAGGGACAGCTGGAGATTGACCGGGAGGAAGCGGAGACACAGGAGACAAGCGGCGGCGTGATTGATTTGCAGGCGCAGAAGAGAAAGGTGGAATAAGGAATGATTAAAGCAGCATTGGAATACGTTGTGGGGCTGAAAAAGCCGGAAACTGTGAGACATGGCGGCGGCGTTTATGCGGACAAGCCTTTGTACCAGATGAAAAAGGCGGATTTTCCCACACTGAAATTGAACACGTTGGAAAGCATTGTGCGCTATGTACAGAAGATTGGGGACGAGCGGCAGCGTGAGGACTACGAAGCCGCAGAGCCTATCATCATACACATTGAAAGCGCGACCTGCGTGGCACTGAAGGACATTGCGAACGTGGGGGACGGCAAGAGGGACTGCATGGTGCTTGCCACGGCGGAGGTGCCGAAGTTTCAATATGGCGAATTTCACGATGCGGAGAGCTTCAACATTGCTTTGCAGAGCAAATTTCTTGACACGGAGGACAAGGCAACCATTTTGCAGGTGGTCGGCAATCTGAAGGAGGACGCAGTGCGGACGATGACGGACGACGGTGTGAGCCAAGTGACGGCAGTGCGGACAGGGGTTGCAACGGTGGCAGACGTGAAGGTGCCGAACCCTGTTTCCCTGCGCCCGTTCCGCACGTTCATTGAGGTGGAGCAGCCGGAAAGCAGATTTATTTTCCGCATGAGAGAGGGCGGCAGATGTGCCATTTTTGAGGCAGACGGCGGCGCATGGAAGCTGGAGGCAAAGAAGAACATTTACAACTATCTGGCGGAGCAGCTGGAAAAAAATATTGACAGCGGCGAAGTGGTTCTGCTTGTTTAAAAAGCGGAGGGGTTAGAAAAATGAACAAAGTGATTTTAATGGGGCGGCTGACAAGAGACCCTGAGGTGCGATATTCGCAGAGCAGTGAGCCTGTGGCGGTGGCGAGGTACACGCTGGCGGTCAACCGCAGATTCAAGCGAAAGGACGAGCCTGAGGCGGACTTTATTCCCTGCGTGGCACTTGGCAAGAGCGGCGAATTTGCGGAAAAATATTTCCGGAAGGGGCAGCTGGTGGGCGTGATTGGGCGTTTACAGGTGCGCAGCTGGGAGGACAAGGAAGGCAAAAAGCACTGGACCACAGAGGTAATTGTTGAGGAACCGTACTTCGCTGAAAGTAAGAAAAACAGCAATGCGGCTGCACCCAAGGAGGGCGGACAGGCCCCGGCGGATGGGTTCTATCCCATTGACGAATCGGTCGAAGATGATGATTTGCCGTTTTAAAAACAAGGAGGGAAAAGAAGCATGGAACATATCATGGAAAGCATTGGCTTTATGCTGAGCAAGGATTTCAAAAAGAGAATGAAGGCGGAATACTGGCAGCTGGCACTCAGATGTGAAAAGCTGGAGGAAATGTGCAGAAAATACGAGGCAGGGGAGCTGAGCTTTACGCCGAATTGCAGCCTTACGCTGCTGCGCGCGCAGTTGGAGGCAATGAAGGCATACAAGGGATGCCTGGAGGAGAGAGCAGAGGTGGAAGGGATTGATTTATCAGATGAAGAGGATACTTCCACTTGGAGCGTTACATTCAGAGAGAATACAGAGGATAACATGCAGATGACCGCAAACGGATATAACACAGAGATACTGGATCATTTTTGCAATGCGATTGTGCAAATGATTCGGGAGAGTTTACGGGAAGATGTGACGGCGGAAAAGGTTGGCGCTGTTGTTGGGGATGTTGTGAAGAGTGTTTTTGAAAAAATGCAGAAAGCAGATGGCGAGGAAGAGGAAGAAACCGCAGAGCCGGAGAGAGAAGAAGCTGCGGAGGAGGAGACGAAATGAAAAAATATATTGGTACAAAAATGATTGAGGCAGAAAGAGCCTTTCGGATTGGTGACAGGATTTACAGCAATGAAAATGATGAGATTAACGCTGTTTTGCTTGCTGAGGGACAGATTGCGGTGATGGGGTACAAGGTTCGCTATGCGGACGGATACGAAAGCTTCAGCCCGAAGGGGGTTTTTGAGAAGGCGTATCTGCCCTTGGAGGAAAATAAAAATCTGAAAACGGATGCGCCCTCTATCAGCGCGCAGATGGTGGAGGATTTCATTGACGAAGTATTTGTTTCCACTGCCGGAGAAAAGACAACGGTGGTGCGTGCGGTACTGGTAAACGGATTTGAGATTTTGGAAAGCAGCAGCTGCGTGAGCAAGGAAAATTATGATCAGAAGCTTGGTTTTGAAATTTGCATGGAGCAGATTCGCGACAGGGTCTGGTACCTGCTGGGCTTTTTGCTGCAGACAGCCGTAAATGGTGTAAAGCGGAAAAGCAAGAAATGGACTGTTGCAGAGGAAGTCTTGGAGAAATACGAAGAAAAGGCGCGAGATCTGGAGCAGGAATATGCGGAGCAGGTACAGCAGGAGCAGGCAGAGGAAAACAACAAGCAGTAGCGGACGTTGCCCTTGCTTATGACGAGCGAACGTCTGACCGACAGGTTGGGTGAGGCGAGGAATAAGGGAAACGTGTTAGCGGTTTTCGAGCGTAAGCGAGAAAAACTTACCTAAGATGAAATTACAGCATGGCGGAAGCCATGCCTGTAAACAAGCTGCAGATGGGGAATCTGCGGTTTGTTTATGGCTTGTGAAGTGAAGTGAAGAAGGAGGAGAAGGATGGAGCTCAGAACAAGCGGCCCAAACGGGCAGCACATGGTAAAATGCGGTGCGGTTTATTTGAATTCCTTATATGACGAAATTGGGAGAATATGGAGGGAGGATTTTTCAAACTGCAAGATTTCTGCATTATCGGTGATAGACGGAAATCATGGGGTTTATTATGCTTTCATTGTTTTTGAAGAAATGAGGGGGGATAGATGTGACGATAGATGAAGCGATTAAGCATGTAAGAGAATCCGCGGAGAAATGCAGGGCAAATACAAATATTGAGCCGCAGAATTCTTTTGAAGCAGAGGCGAAAAAGGTCGCAGAGCAGGAGGCGGAGAAAAATAAGCAGCTTGGCGACTGGCTGGAGGAATTGAAGGAATTGCGAGAATACAAGGCGAGGATGGAGATGCAGTATCTGGATGATATAGGCAATCCGTTAGAGCCGTTGAAACTGCAAAGTGCATTGGAAAGCGAGATTTTCAAATACACCTACAGGAAAGAGCATAAGCCGCAGAGCATCAATATTTTAGATTACACAATAATGGCTGCATTAAAGCATTGTTTGGATGAACTGACAAAGCATTAAGGCGGTGTGAACCGGAAGGGAGGGGGAGTGTTGCCCAAAAGGAAGATTTACATGGCAGTGACGAAGGATGCGCTTTCCCTGCCGCTGGCGGTGGCGGACAGTGTTGCGGAGCTGGCGGAGCTGCGGGGGGTGAAGAAGGAAACCATACGATCCTTAGTTTCCAGAGGGAGGACTGGGAAGATTAAGCGGCCCGGATACATTGTGGTAGAGGTGGAGGAGGACGCACCCCGAAAGGAGGATATGCCCCGGAAGGAGGATGCGCCACAGGAGAAGGACGCGCCCCGTGAGAAGGACGCGCCACAGGAGAAGAAGGAGAGCCGCCGGAGCAGGCAGAACGGAGAATTTGACGGGGAGATATTCCGGGAGAGAATCCGACTACTGCGGAAGGAAAGCGGCATGACAAAAAAGGATTTTGCCGCTTTTACCGGGATTGCTTACATCACGCTATACAACTACGAGAGGAAGGACATGGTGCCGGGGGTGGACATGCTATTTCGGATTGCGGTGAAAACGGGATGTTCGGTGGACTGGCTGATTGGGTTGAAGGAGGAAGAAGAAAAATGAAACTGATTGATTTACTGGAGGCGATTGGGGAGGGGTATTGTTCTTTCGATACTGCGGAAATAATCCAGATTTGCGAGCCGAACATGGACTGGGATAATTTTTCTGAATTTCATGTGGGTTCGCAGCTGCTCAAGCCATTTGTAGATTTTGAAGTTGATTGTATCGGTGCGATTGCGGAAAATGTGATTCGTGTTGCGCTTTACAATGAGGATTTTTGCGGTGTGAAGGGATATTTCCCCATGCCCTGCAAGGTGGGGGACACGGTATATGAAATCCTTGAGGAAACGGTGCCGGAACGCTATTTCTATATCAGCGAGTACGAGGTGCAGGATGTTTCGACAAGAGGCATTAAATATGCTGACGATTGGACCCCATGTGACAACGGAAATCTGCTTTTTACGAAGAGAGAGGCAGAAGCGGAACTGGAGAGAAGGAAGGAGAGATAAAGATGGATGCAGTTGAATTTTTCAAGGAGAAGCGGAGGATGTGCGATTCTTTCGATGACCACTGTGCCGGATGTGAAATTAAAAGTGCAAAGAATGGAATAACTTGTGGTGCATACATAAAAAAATATCCGGAACAGGCGGTTGCCATTGTGGAGAAATGGTCGGCGGAACATCCGCAGGAAACAAGATTTACATATTTTTTGAAGTGTTTTCCAAATGCAATATTGCTTGAAGATGGCGTACCGCTGCGAGTTTGTCCCCATTTTTTAGGAATCTGCAAAGACAAGTGCAGTTCAATGAGAAATTGCAAAGAGTGCTGGAATAGACCGTTGGAGGGAGAATAGAGGGAGGAATACACCATGGAGGAAAAAAGAGAAAAATCAAATATGGAGCTGTGGGCGGAGGAGGAAATCAGAATTGCTTGCGAGAGAGAGCGTGGCGGCACTTCGGAGGACAAGTGGGATTATGGTGTGACCTGCTATGAAAGTGCGCTAAAGGCGTTCAGATCCTTGGCGGAGGATGGACATAGCGGGATGAGCATTGGCATTACACTTAACATTCTCAACAGTTTGGTGAAGGGACAGCCCTTAACACCGATTGAGGATACAGATGATGTTTGGAATAAATGCGGACGAGATTACGAAAAAGATTATATTACATACCAATGTAAACGAATGAGTTCCTTATTCAAGGATGTGTATGCGGATGGACACGTTGAATATATTGATGTCAGTCGTTTCAGGTGTAGGACGTTGGACAGTTCTGCTTGCTGGAGTAACGGTCATGTATCAAAAATTGCCAGTGAGTATTTCCCCATCACAATGCCGTACATTCCTCGCACCTATACTGTGGTTTGTGAGGAATTTCTGTCAGACAGAAAAAATGGCGATTTTGACACAATCGGGATTTTGTATATTCTTGACAGTGCCGGTGATAGAAAGGAGGTCAACCGATATTTTGCAGAAGCAGAAGAGGGGTGGCGTGAAATCTACCGGGTGGAATATGAACAGCGCAGACAAATGGATGCGGAAAGAAGGAAAGAGGAGGAGAAGAAGAATGAAAATTTTGCAATGCAAACTGACAACGATTGAGGCATTACTGGGGACGGCGAGCAACAACAAGGAGCTGCACAGCGAATTTATTGCGAGCCATGCGCCCGATGCGCCGAGCCGTGAAGAAGAAATTGCGGCGGTTGGTGTGGATGAGGTGATCGAGAAGGGGACAACGGTGTTCTCGAGAGACGAGAACGGGCAGCCCATCCTTTGGGGCTACCAAATCAAAGGGTTTTTCAAGGATGCCTGCGGCGTGCTGCGGAAGGTGAAGGGCACGAAGAGCAGCAAAATTAAGGCTTACAAGAAGGAGATTGACGGGCTTATTTTTGTGCAGGAGCGGCAGATTCCGGTGCAGACAGCGGAGGAGCTTACAAACTGCCAGAGACCCTTGCGGGCGCAGACGGCGCAGGGCGAGAGAAACAGCCTTGCGAGCAGCGAGGAGATTGCGGCAGGGGCTATACTTGAATTTTCTATTCTGGTGATGGCGGACGAATTGGTGCCGGCGGTGAAGGAGTGGCTGAGCTACGGGAAGCTGCGGGGGCTTGGACAATGGAGAAACAGCGGCAAGGGCAGATTCCTTTGTGAGATTCTGGAGGAACGGGCGGCGGACATTGCGGACATTTTAGAATAAGCGCAAAGGCATTGCTTTGGAGGGCGCAGCAGAGCGAAGGCACAGCAGGGCATAGCGTGGCAGTGTTTGGCAAGGAAGTGCAAAGGCATAGCTCAGTCAAGCAAAGCGAAAAGTGGCAAGGGCATAGCAAGGAATGCATAGCGAAAAGTGGCAAGGGCATAGCATAGAGAGGCTTAGCCATGGACGGCAAGGGCATTGAATTGCAGTGCCAAGCGAGGCAAAGGCATAGCATGGCAGGGCGACGGACAGCAACGCAAAGGCATAGATGAGCTTAGCATGGCAATGGCAATGAGGCGCATGGGAATGAAAAGAGATGCAGAGGAAAAGCAAGGAAAGCAGTGCATTGCAGAGCAGAGCGAAGGCATAGCCAAGAAGCGAAGGGCAAGGCAAGGGCAGAGCATAGAGAAACTATGCTTCGCAAGGGCAGAGGATTTTTCATACAAAGGAGCAGGAGAGAGGGCGAAGCAATGGGGAAAAAGGGAATCTGCAACATGGACTGCCTGCACTGCGTGCATCCGGACTGCATCAACGAGCGGCCGATGACGCGGCAGGCGAGATATTACTGGCGGCACAGGGACAGGCTTTTGGCTGAGAAGCGAGAGAAATACAGGAGGAAAAAGAATGAACTTGAAGGACTACCAGAGAGGAAGGAATGACGGGCTGGCATTGGCGTTAAAAATTGTGCAAGAAGGCGGCAGGGAGGCTCTGGAAGCGGAAATTAAAAACAGAGGTGAGACAGGAGGGAAACTTATCATGAATTATAATGAGAGCAAGGAGACGGTGCTGCAGCTGCTGCCTGCGGAAGAGGTGATTTTGCAGTTTGCTGAGGAGTGTGTGGAGCTATCCAGAGAGATTCTGGTGTTTGACGTGGAAGCAGACGGAAGGCTGCTGTCGAATGGTACGGAATATAAAATGCTATCCAAGGTGAGGGAAGAGGCTGCGGATGTGGAGCTGGTGGCGGATGTGCTGCTGGACAAGATATATGCCGCGTATGACAGGCGGATTCTGGGTAGCATGGTGGGATCCATACTGATTGTAGTGAAAGGGTTAGGGCTGATTCATATCAGGAAGGTCTTGCATGAGGTATGCCATGATCTGGCGAAGGCGGCGCTCAAGCTGCGGCGCGCCAGAAGCGGGGAGAACTCCACGCCGATTACCGAGGAAGAGGCAAAGGAAATGCTTCTTTGTCATATCTCCATGATAATGGCTTTGGATACCATTTTATTCAAAAATGAGGAACGGGAGCAGATGGAAAAAATAAAGGAAATGAAGATGGAACGATGGGCGGAACGGCTGAAAGGAGAGACGGCGGATGGCAACGGCATACAGTAAGATTCAGCGGAACTTTTGGGAGACGGACGAGGCGCGGGAGATGACACCGGAGGAGAAATACTTCTGGATGTACTTACAGACCAACGCGAACGTAAACACACTGGGTTGCTATGCCTTCCGGATGCGGAAGGCGATGGACGAGACAGGATACAACCGGGAGACGCTTGAGAAGCTTTTGCAGCGGATGGAGCAGGTGCTGCGGATTCTTTATGACGAGGGGACAAAAGAGGTTTTTTTGCTGCACTGGGCGGAAGGAAACTGGAACAAAAAGACGGCAAACCTACGCGCGCTTGCGGCAGATTTGAAGGAAATTCAGTCAAAAACGCTGAAAGAAACGGTAAAAACGCTTTTATTAAAAAACGGCATTTTTACCGAGGAGGAGGTGGAAAAGGCTGAAAAAACAGCACCTTCCGCGCAGGAGAGGAACGAAAAGGAACAACGGGGAACAACGGGGAACAAACGGAGCGGAGAAGGAGAAGGAGAAGGAGAAGGAGAGGGAGAAGGAGAAAAGATATATACGAGCAAATCTGCCGAATTTTTTCTTTTCTGGAAGGAATACCCGAACAAGAAGAACAAGCAGACCGCCATGGCGCGATGGGACAGGATGCGCGTGACGGCAGAGCTTTATAAAAAAATCATGGAGGGGCTGAAAAGAGCGCAGCGCAGCAGAGAATGGGCGGAGCAGGACGGAAGATACATTCCCCACCCGGCAAGCTGGCTGCACGCAGGGGGCTGGGAAAACGAATACCGCCCGCTTTCGCCGGAGAAGCCAACGCCGCCGCCCGGAGCATCCTGCAACGATGCCCTTGCAAGCCGCAGGGGACTGGTCGGCGGCTAAGGGGAAGGAGCGTGAAGCAGGATGGACGCACTGAAGGATTTACACAGCGAGGAGACGGAGCGCGCGGCACTGGGGTGCATGCTTCTGGACAGGGGCGCGGCGGCGTTGGGGAAAACGATGCTTCTGGCGGAAGACTTTTACACGCCAATGTATCGAATGATTTTCGAGGCGATGCAGGGAGTAGAGGAGATCGACGCGGTGACGGTGATGAACGAGCTGGCGCGCAGGGGCGAGGCTGAGAGGATCGGGCTTGACCGGATTGCGGGGATTGCATTAGGGATATCCACGAGCGTTTACCTGCACAGCTACATAGACGACCTAAAGCGGCTTGCCTACCTGAGGCGAGTGGTGCGGACGGCGCAGGAGATGGCGCAGGCGGCATACCGACAGGACATCGGCGGGATTGACCGGAGCATGGCAGCCATGCGCGGGGACGGCTGGGGCAGCGCGGAGATTGTGACGCTGGCGGATGCCACGGAAAAGCACATTCGCGAGATTGCGGCACTGCGGGAAAGCGGCAGGAAAATCGTTGGGCTGCCGACAGGCTTCACTGACCTTGACCTGATGCTTGGGGGGCTGCGGAACGGGGATTTCTGCATTCTGGCGGCAAGACCGAGCATGGGCAAGAGCGCGCTTGCCTTGGACATTGCGAAGCACGCGCAGAAAAGCCTGACGGAGCAGGCGGACAGGGTGGTTTTCTTCTCACTGGAGATGCCGGACAAGAGTCTTGGGAACCGCGGCTACACATCGGAATTTCTGATTGACAACGACCGCTTTGCGGTGGGGACGAATGATGCGGCATGGCAGGAGACGCTGCGCGGGGTGGCGGAAAACCGCGCGGACTACGAAAGCGGCGCAGGGCGGATGATCATCCGAGACGAGACGGGGCAGACGGTGGAGAAGATGAGCGCGTTTCTGCACGGCTTACATGGGCAGGGGATTCGCCCGCGGTTCATCGTGGTAGACTATTTACAGCTCATCGTGAGCAAGGGGCAGGACAGGGTGCGCGAGGTTGGCGCAATCAGCCGCGGCTTAAAGCAGATGGCGCGGGACTGGGACTGTCCGGTTTTGGCACTTTCCCAGCTGAGCCGAGGACCTGAGACGCGCGCCGACCACAGACCGATTCTTTCGGATTTGCGGGACAGCGGCGACATTGAGCAGGACGCGGATGTGATTCTTTTCCTCTACCGTGACGAGTATTACTACCCGGACACGGAGAAGAAGAACACGGCGGAGCTGAACATTGCGAAGCAGCGAAACGGCCCGACAGGAACGATCGCGCTGACATGGATGCCGAGAAGCACGACCTTCCGCAGCGCGGCAGGCTTCCGGGAGACGAAGGAAGCACCGCCAAAGGAATGGGTGCAGGAACATCTTTGATTTCAAGGCGGACGAGGTGATAACATGAAAAACGAGAAGCAGGAAAGCCCGGCGGCAGAAATTCTCTGGCTGCGAGGGCTTCGCGCCTTTGTGGCGGAAAACAGTACAGAGCGGCTTTTGGTGGAGGCGGATGCCCTAGATGCGGCACGCGCGGAGACGGAGGCGGACAAGCAGGCGCTTTTCCTGCGGACGCTTACGCTGATAGAGAGAGGGGAGAAGGCGGACTTTTACAGCCGAGTGCTGCAATATGCGGAGCTGAGAGAAAGAGGGGAGAAGGGCGGCGCGGAGCAGGCAATCCGCAGGCATTGGGGGGAGCTGCAGCAGATGGAAAGAGGGATTTCGGAGCATTATGAAAAGCTGAGGGAGGGGTGCAGGTGACAACAAAGAAAGAGATGGCGCGGCTGATAGAGCAGATGGCGGACACACCGGAGGCAACGCAATGGCTGCGGGAGAGAAACGAGGCAATGCGCAGGAGCCTGCGGGACATTTCGCTTTCTGCGGTGCAATATGACGCAGTGGGGGGCAGGAGCGGACACGGGGACAGCACAGCCGACAAGGTTTTGAAGCGAGCGGAGACAGAGGAGCGGATCCGCACCAACGAAAGAGCGATTCGAGACAGGCTGCGGCTGCACTCTGACCTGAGCCTTGTGATGGCGGAGGCGCTGACAACGGAGGAGCGGACAATCATCTGGGGGAAGCATGCGGAGCGCCTGGCATGGGATCGGGTGGCGCGAAAGGCGAGACTTTCCAGAACTGCCTGCTTTCGGAAGGAGGCGGAGGGGATGGAGAAGCTTTGCAGGGCTTGGGATGAGAGAAAGGAAAAAGAAAAAAGCAAGGACACCTGAGGTGTCCTTGCTTTTTTGGTGAGACATTTTTTTATTGAGGCGGATTTTTATTTTATGGTAAAATGAAACAATAAACGGAGTTATATTATGGAGGTGAAGAATATGCAAGAAAGATGCGACATGAAAGAGATACAGAAGATGCTAGGTTCTTTCAGTTGTCCGGAGTTAGCGGAATTGAGTGCGCTAGCAACAAAATATAAAATGAATTTTGCCGATTTGGGAATAAAAAGAGATTTGATTGATCCGAAATTAAAGGATAACCTAGAGGAAATATCAAAAGTAATGCGTTTATGGAGAGAAAATATAGATTTTCAATCATTGGAAAAGACAATAGAGACATTCAAGACAAATAATTTTTTTGAAAGTCCTGAATATAGTGCTTTGATTAAGAAAATGGAGGAAATTGCAAAACCGGGTGCAGCTTTGCAAAAATACTGGAAGGGTGCACTGGATACGATACAAGAAGTGGCTCTCCATAACCCGAATGCGGTGGCAGATTATCTCGAATCAGTAGGGAAAGAGTTTGATTGTTCTGTCATTCAAGAAGAAATATCTTTCAGCGAAGAAGATATAGAGCATATTTCTTCGGAGGAATTTGCAGAGATTTTTAAGGAACAGCTTGAAAACCCGAAAGGATTTCAGGAACGGGTTGCGAATTGGACAGAAGAAAAGAAAAAAGAATACTATATTTTATGGAAAGTATTTAGTATTGTGTTTCATATTATATATGGTGTAGCACTGATTCCTTGGTTGCAAAGTCTTGTAAATCCAAGGTGAAGTTAGGAAGAAAATGAAAAAGTCAAGGACTGAGGTGTCCTTGCTTTTTTGTTGAGACAGTCTATTGACATTATCACTAAAGTTAGTGATGGCGGTTTGTGCATATTGTCACTTGAAATAGTGATATACTTTTGTTATGATAAGAATACGAAAGGAGGAGGTGCATAAAATGGGTATCAGCTATGACAAAATGCTGAAGCTATTCCAAGAAAGGGGTATCACAAGCTACACGATGAGGAAAGAAAAAATCATCGGGCAGGCAACTTGGAAGAAGATTCAGGAGGGCGGAAACATTGACACAAAGAGTCTGGGTGCCTTATGTGGGTTTCTGGACTGCCAGCCGGGGGATTTACTGGAATATGTGAAGGATTGAAAGGAAGTGGATGGAATGAGTGAGAGAGAAATGGCGGCAAGCTTACTGGAAAGAGTACCGGATTACAAGATGGGTTATGTATTGGCATATTTACAGGGGATAACAGCGGACGAGGCTGCGGATGATGCTTTTTGCGAAAGGATGTACGAAAGCTATCTGAATGACCCCGACCCGGAGAAAGACGTTACCTATTCTTTAGAGGAGTGCAAAAAGGAATGGGGGCTTGATTGATGTACAGAATCATCATCAAAAAGAGGGCGAAGAAATTCATTGACAAGCTGCCCAAGCAGGAGAAGCTCCGCCTTGTAACAGCCATTGAAGAATTACCGAACGGCAGCGACATCAAGAAAATGAAAGGGCATGACGACCTGATGCGGCTGCGGGTGGGTGATTATCGTGTAGTTTATACGGTAGACAACGGAGAATTGATTGTATTAGTAATTGATGCAGGAAACAGGGGAGAAATTTACAACAGATATTGAAGGGAAGGCGCTGCGGAAATGCAGCGCTTTTTTATTTTCTGCTGCGAAAATGCAGTGTTTTTTTATTTTCTGCTGCGGAAATGCAGCGTTTTTTTATTTTCTGCGAAAAAATGTACGATTTGGGACGATTTGGGACGATTTGGAACGATTTTGTACGATTTGGAACGATTTGGTACGATTGATATGATAGAATGATAGTAGGGAGAGCTCGCGAGGGTTCTCCTGTTTCATTTTATTCTTTTATCCTCCTTAGTAGCGGAAGGCGGCTGCCGATTTCGGCGGCTGCCTTCCCTGCATAAAGAGGGGGAGGGGCTGCATAAAATGCGCCAAAGCGGCATTTCAGGGGGGTTATTTAACTCTTTGGGGAAGTGTTAAGCAGAGGCGGCGGAAAAAGGGTTTCTTCCTAATAAGGCGGAGAAAAAGAAATATTTAACACAATGTTATGTTATGTTAAATAAAAAAAGAGCGAGGAAAGCGGCGAAAAGTATTGAGATTTCGGGCTTTCTTGGCTCTTTTGCATATATGCGGAAAAATGCAGGCGGAAATTTATGCAAAAATTTTTCGGCACCGAAAACATGAAAAGTGCCGAAAAAAGGGGGGTGAAAAGGTGGCGAGCAAGAACGAAGAAAAGATTTATGAAAACATGAAAAGCCTTGAAGAATGGGCGTTTGCGGGGATTTCACAAAAGGAAATGGCGGAAATGCTGGGGATGGCATATTCAACATTTCGGGAGCTGCGGAAGAAAATTCCGGCACTTTCGGCACTCTTGAAAAAAAGTGCCGATTTTTTGAAGGCGGAGCAGAAGAAGGAAGTTGAGAGCGTGGAGGTTTCGCTTTTAAACCGATGCCTGGGCTACAACGCGGACATCAGGAAGCACATGAAGGTGAAGAAGCCGATGCTGGGGGCAGACGGCAAGGTTTTGACGGACGCGAACGGGAAGGTCATTACGGAGGAGGTGCTGGAGGAAGTGACGGAGCAGCAGCACGTTCCTGCGGACGTAGGGGCAATCAAGTTTTACCTTCTGAACAAAGCAAAGGACAAATGGAAGGAGAACCCCGACAGGCTGGAGCTGGAGAAGAAACGCGTTGCGAACGACACGAAGCGGACGAAGCTGGCGGAGCAGGCGGCGAGCGGCGGCGGCGTGAGCGGAAAGACGATAGAGGAAATCTTAGAGGAAGCGGAAAGCGGTGGAGCAGATGCCGAGGTATGACGTTTTACGAGATGCGAAGAAATACATTGAAGCCTTTCTTTGCATCAAGACAAAGGAAAGCGAGATTGTGCCCTTCCGGCTGAACTCTGCGCAGAAGCGATTATATGAGTGCATCAAGGAGCAGCAGGCAGAGGGCAAGCCGATCCGCATTATCATTTTGAAAAGCAGGCAGATGGGCTTTTCCACGCTGACGGAGGCGTTGATTTATTACAAAACGGCGACCAGAAGCAACGTGAACAGCTTCATCATTACGCACAAGGACGATGCGACAACGAACCTTTTCAACATGAGCAAGCTATTTCAGGAGAGAAACCCGGCGAGACCGCTTTTAAAGAACAGCAACGCCAAGGAGCTGATTTTTGAGAATCCCACGAAGAACCGGAGGGAGAAGGAACGGCTGCCGGGACTGAAAAGCAAGATAAAATGCGCGACAGCCGGGGGCAAGGGTGTTGGGCGAAGCGACACCTTAACAAACGTGCATGCCTCGGAGCTTGCCTTCTGGCCCGGAGAGATTGCGGAGACCTACGCCGGACTGATGCAGGCGGTGCCGGCGACAAAGGACAGCATGGTAATCATAGAAAGCACGGCGAAGGGGTTTAACTTCTTCAAGGAGATGTGGGACGATGCGGTAGCAGGGCGAAATGACTATGTACCCTTTTTTGCGGCATGGTTTGAAATGGACGAATACCGCAGGGACTACCACGGGGAGCAGCTGACGGAGGAGGAAGAAGAACTTAAGACCGCTTTTGGCTTGGACAACGAGCAGCTGATGTGGCGCAGGTGGTGCATCCGGAACAACTGCAACAACGACATAGATCTATTTCATCAGGAATACCCTTCGACACCGGAGGAGGCATTTATTGCGACAGGGGCAGGGGTATTTGACAACAAGGCAATCATCATACGGCTGCGGACGATGGAAGAAGCACCCAGAAGGGGACGCTTCACCTACGAGGAGACACAGGAGAGGCTTGACCGTATTCTTTTGCAGAAGCGGCACTTTACCGAGGACGAAAAGGGGGAGATTCTTCTTTTCCGAGAGCCGGAGCAGGGCAGACCCTACACGCTGGGCGGAGACACGGCAGGAGAGGGGAGCGATTCCTTCACGGTGCAGGTGATTGACAACATTACAGGGGAGCAGATGGCGCGGCTGAAATGGCAAAGCTGCGACGAGGACAGCTATGCAAAGCAGGTTTACTGCCTTGGCAGGTACTACAATGACGCACTGGCGGCGGTGGAAACGAACTTTTCCACGCACCCACAGAAGGTATTGGAATACTTACATTACCCGAAGCTTTATGTAAGGGAGATCTACGACAACTACGAGGGCAGGCTCAGAAAAAGCTTTGGATTTCAGACGAACGGGCTGACGCGCCCTGTACTGGTGGCAACGATGCAGGAATTCATGCGGAGCAACCTACACCTAGTACACGACAGGGACACGCTACAGGAAATGCTTTCCTTCATACGCAACGAAAAGGGGAGAGCGGAGGCGGAGCAGGGCGAGCATGACGACCTTGTGATGGCTTACGGCATTGCACTGATGGCAAGGGCGAGCGGACAGCAGCGGATGGACATGCCGGAGGAAAAGAAGGAGAAGAAAGCGAAATGGACGGCGGACATGTGGGAGGACTACAGAAACGCAAGCAGGAAGGAAAAACAGTATTTACTGGAGAAATGGGGTTCTCCATGGTAGAAGGGGGGTGATGGTGGTTGAAATATGTGATGCCTATTGAGGACAGGAAGATGGTGGGCGTGATTGGCGATTATCTGCGAGAGCGAAATGAGAGGGACTATGTGCTTTTCATGACAGGGGTGTACCTTGGGCGCAGAATCAGCGACATTTTGCAATACAGGGTGCGCGACCTGCGAGGAAAAGACCGCATTGCCATTGCGGAGCAGAAAACAGGGGAGACAATCCTATTGCCCATCAACCCACATTTGCAAAAAATATACAGGGATTTTTTCAAGGGAAAGAAGGACTACGAATACGCCTTTCGCAACAGCAGGAGCAAGCAGAACACGCCGATTTCACGCATACGGGTATGGCAGATATTGAACGAGGCGGCGGACGCGGTGGGCTACAAGGAAAGCCTAAGCTGTCACACACTCAGAAAGACCTTCGCCTACTGGCTTTACATGGACACAGGGGGCGACATTGTGATGGTGCAGGAGGTGCTGGGGCATGCTGACCCAAGCATTACGCGGCGATACATCGGGATTGACCAGCAGAAGAAGGAGAAGGCGATAAACGGACTTAGATTTTAAGAAAAGAAGCGGAAAGGAGGGAACAGCTTGGACAGGAAGAAGAACGGGCAGGGAAAGCTGCCGATGTGGCAGGAGCGACTGCGCAGAAACAGCGCAGCGATGCGCGAGGAATTTGAGCGGATGGACAAGAGAACCGCCCTTTACAACGGGACGCGCGAGATTGAGAAAACACCGGACGCAAAGAGCAGCAGGGCGGCAGCACTTGCTACGGGGGTAAGAAACATCGTTGCGGAGCTGATGGAGGCACAGGTGGACAGCAGCTTTCCCATGCCGAAGGTGACGGCAAGGCGGCAGGAGCATGAGGAGCTGGCGAAAACACTGGAGGATTTCCTGCGGAACGAAACAGACCGCCTGCCCTTTGAGATGCTGAACGACATGGACGAGCGCATCACACCCATACAGGGGGGAGACATTTTTCTTGTGGAATGGGACAGCGACAGGCACACCCACGAGACGAGAGGGGAGCTTTGCGTGAGCCTGCTGCACCCGAGACAGGTGATTTTCCAAGACGGGGTGAATGAAATCAACGACATGGACTTTATCATTGTGCAGATGGGAATGTCGAAGAAGCATGTGAAGGAAAAATACGGCGTGAGCGTGGCGGACGAGACAGAGAGCGACCCCCAGAGCAGAGGCGGCAGCAGCACGGCGGAGGACGTTGTGACGGTGAATTTCGGATATTTCCGCAACGACAAGGGCGGCATTGGGCGTTACACATGGGTGAATGACATGGAGCTGGAGGACTTGGAGGACTACCAAGCGCGAAAGATGAGGCGCTGCACGAAATGCGGGGCGGATATGACAGGCTTGGACAGATGCCGACACTGCGGCAACGAAAGGGCGGAGGAATACGACAGCGACGAGATGGAGCTTTACGAGGACATTGAGACGCGAAACGGCGTGATTCCCATGATGACGGAGACCGAGGAATATCCCGAAGGGGTTAGTGAGAACGGCTTGATGATGGACGAATTCGGGAACGCCTACGAGGCTGAGCCGATGCTGACAGAAAGACCGACAAGGATTCCCCGATACAAGCCCGACATTTACCCGATTGTGATACGCAAGAACGTGAGCAGCTGGGGGAAGGCACTGGGCGACAGTGATGTTGACAAGATTATGGACCAGCAAAACATGATTAAGAAATGCGACAGCAGGATTCAGGAGAAGCTGGACAAGGGCGGCAGTATTTTCACCAGAAGCGAAAAGACAGAGGTTTCCAAGACGGACGAGCAGCTGAGAGAGGTTATTTTTCAGGGGGCGGACGAGGCAAACCTTTTCGGGGTGCATAACCTACAGGTGGACACGAGCCAAGACCAAGCCATTGCAGAAGCGAACTACGAGCAGGCGCGGCGCATTTTGGGAATCACGGACAGCTTTCAGGGCAGACCCGACCGCACGGCAACGAGCGGCACGGCGAAACAGATTGCGGTGGCGCAGAGTGCAGGGAGACTGGAAAGCAAGCGCATTATGAAAAACGCCATGTATGCAGACCTCTATGCTGTGATGTTTCGCTTTTTGCTGGCTTACAGCGACGAGCCGAGGAGCGTGCGGCACAACAACATTGACGGCAGCACGACCTACAGCGAATTTAACAAATATGACTATCTGGCGCAGGATGCGGCAGGGGAATGGTACTGGCTGGACGATTTCCTTTTCAGCGTAGACAACACCTCAAGCCTTGCAGGGAACAGAGAATCTATGTGGCAGGAAATCCGCATGAATTTGCAGACGGGCGCATTTGGCGACCCGAGCGACCCTGAGACGCTGATTATGTTCTGGGAGATGATGGCAGGGCAGCACTACCCCGGCGCGGCAGAGATTCGGGAGAGACTGGAGAAAAAGAGACAGGAGCAGCTGGCACAGATGCAGATGCAGCAGATGCAGCAGATTCCACAGGAGACACAACAGATGCCGACGCAGCAGGTGGCTGATGTGGGGGTGGAGGATGCAAGCGGGAACATAATGAGCATGATGGACGGCATGACAGGAGGTGTTTCAGGTGGACTGTAAGAAATGCGGCATTGAGCTGATGATTCTGGAAAGAGGCCCGTTATTGTTTGAGAACGATGACAGGGCGGATATGCCGACAAGGGCATATTACAACTTCAAATTCGGATGCAGAAACCCGGAGTGTGAGGAATTCCGAAGGGTTCAGCACGAGGAAAAGGTTTATATTGACGATTGATGAAAACCAACCGACCCAAACGGGAGGTTTTTATATTGCGCCATGCGCAGCGTAATAATGCGTAGACAGGAATTTTTTACAAAGGGAAAGGGGGTGAACGATATGAGAAAGCATGGAAACGGGCTGGAAGTTGGTAGAGCCGGCACGATGGAAGTGAAAGCAACAAAGGGTGCGGAAAGCACAAAAGCACCCAAGAAGCAGACAGGCGGAGATTTGAGAAGCACTAAGCGCTAAGTCAAAATCAGGATTTTGATTTGGAAGAAGGAGGAAAGCAGAATGGCAGGATATGACGAGGATTTCTGGGGCGAGGACTTCTTGGAAGGCGAGGAAACCACAGAAACAGAAGTAGGGACAGAGGGAGAAGAAACGGAAGTAGAGACAGAGGAAACAGCGGAAGATTCTGCGGCTGAGGACAGTGGCGCAGAGGATGAGGGTATCGGCACTGAGACCGATGGGGGTGATCCAGTATCTACAGCAGAGGAAGGGCAGGAATTCAGCCCCGACCTTCTGGCACGCATTGAGGCGGAGACACAGAAAAGGGTGGACGCGCGCATTGCGAGGGAATTTGAGGGGATTTTGAACCCCTACACAAACCAGCCCATCCGCACAGAGGCGGATTTGACTGCTTACCGCAGTGCATTTGCGGCGGAGGAGCAGAGACAGCAGCTGGAGGAAATGGGCGTTTCCAAGGAGGTTTTGGACAGCTACATTCAGAACCACCCTGCCATGCAGCAGGCACAGCAGGTGATCCACCAGCAGGAGCAGCAGGCGGCGAACGACTTTATGGCGAAGGAATTTGAAGCGATGAAGAAGGAATTTCCGGACTGCGGACTGGAAAGCCCCCAGCAGCTGAATGAGACAGAGGCAGGCAGGCGCGCCTTGCAGATGTGGGCGAACGCACCCGGCATTACGCTTGCGGATGCCTACGCGGCAACGCACAGAAAAGAGCTGAGCAAAAAGCAGAGTGCCGCCGCCAAGCAAGCCGCCATGAACGAAATGAACAGCAAGGGACACCTGCGCCAGACGAAGGGCAGCAATGCAAAGGGAGATGTGCCGGAAGAAATCAGAAGGGAATACAAAATCTACTTCCCGAATGCAACGGATGCGGAGATTGCGGAAATGTATTGGAAAAACCAGAAAGCAACGGAATAAGAAGGAGTTGAGAGAACATGTTTAAAGTAAAAGACAGACAGAACAGCTGTGTAGAGCCTTTTGAATTTCTGCCCGCGAAGGACAGCGAGGTTTACACACTGGGCGAGGCACTGACCTACACAGACAAGGTGACAAAATGCGGCGCGACGGCGAAGCCCACACACATTTGCATGGGGCCTGCGGATGCGGGCGTGGTTCCCGTGATGCCTGTGCTGGCAACGACAAGATTTGAAGTGCCCTATGACGCAAAGCCCACGGCAGGGACTGCGGTGACACTGGGAACAGCGGCAGAAAGCGTGACAGCGACCACGACAAGCGGTGTTTTCACTGTGACGGATGTGGACGAAGCAAACGGAACAGCTTGCGGCTTTTTTAAGTAAGCGGCTGAGCCGCTAAGTCAAAATCAGGATTTTGACTTGGGAGACAGAGGAAGGAACAGATCAGTTCCGGCGCAGGCTTGAAACTGCCTGTTCTCCTCGGCGGAAGTGAATTCCGCCTGCGGATTGGATGCGGGGACACCCCTGCACCCCGATTTTAAAAAAAACGGGATTTCAAGGAATCAATTAACATAACGGATGCAGTCAGAGGATGACTGCTTTTTTATTGCAAAAAAAAGGAGTGAAGAACATGAGCGGAATTATCTTTTCTCAGGCGAGCGGCGTGAATGACAGCGTTTTTGGCAAGAGTCAGGAGCCTATTAAAAGCATGATTACGGCAGGCGTGGAAAGCTTTGAGGAAACCAGCCTGCTGAGCAAGATTTTCTACATGGACAAAACGAAGAATTTTGCGGAGAAATACGCAACGATGACAAGTCTGGGGAACTTCCAGGACGTTGGCGAGAACGGCGCGACACCACAGGACAGCTTTCAGGAGGGCTTCTGCAAGGTAATTGAACCCAGCACATGGAAGCTGGGCTTTTCCATCACAGCGGAAATGATGGAGGACAACAAAATCGGGGATATCAGCAATGCGGCGAAGCGTTTTACCACAAGCTACGGCAGAACGAGAGAGCAGTTTGGGGCGGCACTGCTTTCCAACGGACACAACGCCAAAATGAAATGGAACAAAAAGGAATACAGCATTACCTGTGCGGACGGAAAGCCCTTCTTCTCCAAGGAGCACCCCAGCAAGGTAGACGGCGTTTCGCTGAAGCAGAGCAACCTGTTTAAAGGAGCGTTCAGCGTGCTGACGCTGGATGCGGTGCAGGAGGCAATGCAGGACTTCAAGGACGACAAGGGGAACCTGCTCAACGTGAAGCCCGACACCATCATCATCCCCAACAGCGGCCCTCTGAAAAGAGAGGTTCTGGCGGCGGTCGGCAGTGAGCTTGACCCCAGAAGCAACAACAACGCTTGGAACTTCCAGTGTGGGCTGTGGAACGTGCTGGTGTGGGCGGAGCTGCCTAAGACCATCGGCGGCAAGCCTTACTTCATCCTGATGGACAGCGATTACATGCAGCAGTACGAATGCATGCCTTGGCTGGACAGAATCAAGCTGAAGGTGGACAGCTACATTGACCACAACACACACGCAAACATTTTCAGCGGCAGAAGCAGATTTGCGGCAGGCTTCAACAACTGGAGAGGTGCGGCGTTGTGTGGCGAAGGTTTAACCGGAGGCACAGATTTGACAACGCTGAACGCTTAAGTCAAAATCAGGATTTTGACTTGGGGGGCAGAGGGATAAACAGATCTGAGCCTGCAAAGCAGGCGACAGCCTGTTTTCCTCGGCGGAAGTAAATTCCGCCTGCGGATTCCATGCGGGGACACCCCTGCACCCCGAGGCGGTTATTGAGAAATACAAAAAGGGAAGGAGGCACGGGCGCATGAGCATTACTTGGAAGGAATTACAGGAAACGTGCCTGCGGAAGATGGACAGCTTGGACGGGGCAGCGCTGGCGAAGGACAGCAACAATGCGGCATACCTTTACGGTATGCCTGCCGCCGCCAATGAGGCATTGATGCTTTTGGCAACCAACGGGAGATACTGGAAGAAGCTGCTGACCATTACACAGAAAGAAGGGGAGACCGCCACAAAGGGAGAGCCTTTGGGCGGTTTTCTTGCCTACGACCTGCGGCAGCTGGCGGAGGGCTTTTACTGCATTGACAAAATCAAGCGGGCAAGCGGCACGGACTACGGCACCTATTCAGGCTATTTGATGGAGGGTGACCATGTGCTGCTGCTGCCGGCAGAGGACGAAGGGACGTTCCGCGTATGGTACAACGCATACCCCACGCGGATTACGGCAGAGACAGCGGCAGACTTCCCCATTGACCTGCACGAGGAGGCGGCGCATTATGTGGCGCACTACATGGCAGGGCAGCTATACAAGCATGACGACATCAGCATTGCACAGATTTACATGAACGAATTCTTTGAATGGATGGAGCGGCTT
>ERZ826016.497-NODE-497-length-48125-cov-16.562659_pt1 | contig 48125 bp, 41 predicted proteins | sample MGYA00519872_ERZ826016 | MGnify/ENA primary metagenome ERZ826016 (study PRJEB31778, sample SAMEA3449218) | human gut metagenome | biome: human gut; feature: human-associated habitat; material: faeces | place: United Kingdom | collected 2010/2012 ... | reverse complement strand
CAATTAATAACTTGACAGCTGTCAAGTTATTAATTGACAACTGTCAAGTTATTTAAGAATAAGCCCGAAAATGTTTAACCCATTTGTTAGGAAGCCTTAATATTAATGAATAAACTCCTTAACTATCTTTACTTTTATTACTTTTGTGCTCCAAAGAAAAAATGATTCTTATGGCGAAAAAGAGAATTTTCAGATATATTCTTTTAGGAGTTCTGTTACTTTTTGTTTGGATTGTGCGGCTATCACCCTCAATGGGTGAGTGGTATGCAAGAGAGATATACCCCGGTTTGGCATTCAACCTGTCTTCACTTTCTTCGCTGTTTCCCTTTTCCGTGGGCGATTTGTTTATTTTCCTCAGTGTGGCAGGCATTATAGTCTATCCTTTCTATGGATGCTACAAACACCGGTCTTGGAAACGTACCGTGCTGCGCATGGCAGAATATCTGTTGTGGGTGTATGTGTGGTTTTACTTGGCATGGGGACTGAATTACTTCCGTAAAGACTTCTATGCCCGTACAGGTATAGAGCAAGTGGATTATACTCCCGAATCTTTCAAAACATTCCTGACTGGATATATCACGGAATTGAATAATTCCTATGTCCCGATGGACAGGATAAATAAGGATATAGTCCCTTCTGCGGTAAAAGAGGAGTATGGGAAGATATACGAAGATTTCGGATTGATTCGTCCGCGTCCGCATACCCGGGTGAAAACCATGTTGTTTACTCCGTTTATTTCCAAAGTAGGAGTATCCGGCTATATGGGGCCTTTCTTTTGCGAGTTCAACTTGAACGGTGATTTATTGCCTTCCCAATATGCTTCAACTTATGCACATGAGCTTGCACATATGCTGGGTGTGACGAGTGAGGCCGAAGCTAATCTGTATGCATTCATTGTATGCACTCGCTCCGATGAGCCGCAAATCCGTTTCAGCGGATACTTTTCTTTGATGCCTCATGTGTTGAGAAATGCCAATGGTTTGCTGGAGGAGGAAGAATATAAGCAGTTGGTTGCCTCCATCCGTCCCGAAATCCTTCGGCTTTATGAGGATAACCGTGCATATTGGAGCGAGAAATACAGCCCGTTTATCGGTGGTATTCAGGATGCTGTCTATGACTGGTATCTGAAAGGAAACAACATCGGTAGCGGAATGAAGAATTATTCGGAGGTGATTGGCTTGCTCATTTCTTTTGAATCATCTAACTTTGCAGGCAAGTAAACAAAACATACCATGCATACAAGACAAGAACAAATGGAGGCCTTCGGTCGCTTCCTTGATATACTCGATGAACTTCGTGTAAAATGCCCGTGGGATAAGAAACAAACTAATGAAAGTCTGCGTCCCAATACCATAGAAGAAGTTTATGAACTTTGTGATGCTATCATGAAAAGTGATAACAAGGAGATTTGTAAGGAACTGGGTGATGTGCTTCTTCACGTAGCCTTTTATGCAAAGATAGGTTCGGAAACCGATGCTTTCGATATGAAGGATGTGTGCGATCGCCTTTGCGAAAAACTTATTTTCCGTCACCCTCATGTATTCGGAGAAGTGAAAGCCGACACGCCGGAAAAGGTTACAGAGAACTGGGAACAGTTGAAGATGAAAGAGAAAGACGGCAACAAAACGGTGTTGAGCGGTGTTCCTTCATCGCTTCCCTCACTGATTAAAGCTTATCGCATACAGGACAAGGCACGGAACGTGGGCTTTGATTGGGAAGAAAAAGAGCAGGTCTGGGATAAAGTGAAAGAGGAGTTTGGTGAACTTCAGGCGGAGATAGCCAACATGGATAAGGATAAGGCGGAAGCCGAGTTCGGAGATTTATTCTTCAGCATCATCAATGCTGCCCGCTTGTATGGTATCAATCCCGATAATGCCCTTGAACGTACTAATCAGAAGTTTACCCGCAGATTTAATTATCTGGAAGAACATACCATTAAACAAGGGCGGAATTTGAAGGATATGACACTCGAAGAAATGGATGCCATTTGGAATGAAGCCAAGAAAAAAGGATTATAAATGATGAAAGCCATCGCTGATCACTCGGCAATGGCTTTTCTTTGCTAACTTTAAAATGCTGCTTGTCTCAGCACTGTTTTACCAATTGGTATCAACTCCACATATTCCTCTGTGTTTGTGTCAGAGTTCAGTAAGCGAACTTTAATCTTTCCGTTTTTATAAGTTGCCGCGTTGTCGTCTATATACTGGTAACGTGTATTGTTGAGCGGCTCATATAGGTAATCTTTGAAATGCTTTGCATATTCCCGTCCCTCTATTTCTTTTGCTTTGATGGGGTATGCAAAGAATTGTGCTCCATAAGCAAAATATTTTTCTCCTTTTATTCCTTTGCAAACACGTACTTGGGTATCAAAAGAAAGCGAGAATTCTTCTTTGGTGTTGAACTTACGTTCTATAATCAAGTAATCACCTTCTATTTGATAGGGAGTGCTGCAATCAATTCCCGTAGCCCATTGCGGCTTGCGTATCTTTAACTTTACTTTCATGGGTTGAGGCAAGGAAATACGGAAACAGAACCGATTCTTTTGCGGGTACTCCGTAACCGTTTCAATATGAATGTCCTTGCCGCCTATTTTTGTATCTAAAACACATGGCATTAACAAGTTGGTAACCAATGCCTGCTCTTTGTCGAGCATCCACGCATATTGCAGAAAGTAAGGAGTGATTCTTCCGGCATTTGGTGCACAACACACAGCCACATCCTGATGAACAGGGGAGTATTTGTAACGTGTTTGTTTTCTGTCCGGTTCTGCATCCCCGTTTCTTGTGCCTGTCATTTCATACGAGTTATCTGTTTTCAGGTAAGCAATACAGGAATGATGCGGGTGACGCGCACCTTGTGCCGCATTATAAAAGATATTTTCTATTGTTTCCGCAAATCCGGTTGTTCCTGTACGCTGTAAAAGCACATTGTAACTGTCCATCAATTCATGCAGGGAACAATATTCATATCCTGTATGCGTGGCATCGGCAATTCTTTGGGCAATCCATTCGTCTCCTATCGCTCCTCCGGTGGCTGTGGTGGTGGTATGGATCTTTCCGATGTATTTTTGCAAGGCTTCCTTTATTTGTTTGTCTTTGGAAACACTTGCAGCTACAATGAGTGAGCGTAAATGCTCGTAAGTATGCACCGCATGGCAATTCAGCTTATAATTCTTGTCGAGGATGTTTCCCAGTTGGGCATCCTGTTCCCAAGAGAAATAAGAAGAGTAGTCCATATATAGGAATAAGGCATAATCCAGATATTTCTTATTCCCGGTTAGTTGATACATGCGGTCCAGTACATCGGTAAAGGTGAGTCCATGCGCTACTCCTCCATTATAATTCTTTCCCGTATCAAAGGGGTGGGAAGCATTGATAGGGTAGTTTGTCATTACATTGTCTACAGCGCGTACTAATGCTTTCCATACTCGTTGGTCATTGGTAAATTCATAATAACCGAGCAATCCCCGGTATAATGAAGTTTTCGCCCATAGTTCTCCATTCTCGCCCTTGAAGTTGTAACGTAATTCAGGGGTGTAAATGCCTATATAACCATCTGCATCCTGCGTGCTGAGAATGTGGTCGACATGCTTTTTTACACGGGCGATGCATTCTTTGTCGTTCAATAGAAAAGCATTGCGTATGTATCCGTCCCACCAATTGGATTGTGATTCGGAATTCCACCATTTATATTGCTCGTCTCCCTCGGCATCACCTTCCTTATGATTGCCGAGATCTTTCAATACACTGTTTTTATGTAATCGTCCGCTACCATAAATAGGATCATTAATGAGGTCGGGCACTAATTTATCCAGATGACCGACAAAACCTTCCAAGTCTTTTTGCATTTGCTCTTTCATCCATCCTATAGGTTTAATGGAGCCAAAAGGTAAACAGGTGAATTTTGGTTTGGGATTCATTTGTTCGATTCCCGCAACGAGGTTATCTTTTGTTTGAGCCCTTGTTGTCATGGCAAACAGACAGATTGCTATTATCCAACTTATCTTCATTCTTTTTATCTTGATATTTCACGTAAATATTGCATACTCTCTACCGGTGTGCAGCGAGGAATTTCACATCCTCCCATCATAATCCAGTTTTCTAACGGGACACTTGTTTTTATTTCGTCGTATTTTGCTTTAATCAACTCTTTGCTTCCATCCATTATTACGGTTACGGGATCTAAATTACCGCAGACCATAACACCGTCTCCCATTGCTTTGTGTGCTTCGGCAATATCAACCATCCAGTCTACGTCCAGAATGTCTACATCGGTTTCTGTCAACGAAGGTAGAATATGTGTAATGTTACCGCAAATATGCAGTTTGACTATGGCTCCGTTATCGTGGATAAATTTAAACAATTCTTTGTGAAGCGGCAAACAAAACTCATCATACATTTCTTGGGAGATTTGTGAACATACCGCATCGCCTACACCTATGATATTTGCACCTGCCTTGATTTGTGCCAATGCAAAGTTTTTAGCCATTTGCAAACACTTTTGTTGAAGGGCTTGTACCATATCTGGTTCCATTACCATGTCCATTAATATTTCCGATACACCGGCAAGATCGGCAGCTTCTGCAAGTGGGCCCTCTACCCACCCGATAATAGGAAAAGGTTCTCCCAACTTTTCACGGAATAGTTTCACTCCATTGATTCTATCCAATGTGCGTTCGCAGCTATATACATCGGGAATAGTGAGGTTCTCTACATCTTCCATAGAAGAAATGAACTTTTCTCCTTTGGGAGAACTGTCGCCGTCAAATGTAATTTTGGCTCCGAAAGCAGATGTTTCACGATAAGGATCTGAGATGACACTTACAGCATCATGGTCATACATTTCGAGTAACTTTAGATTCGATTCAACCAAAATGCGATGATCTTGCATAAATTCTGTGTAGGTTTTACCATATAGGGTAGCTGCGTGCATCATCAAAATGGGGTGGAAATATACTCGTCCGTCATTTGTTTTGGGAGTTCTGAGCATCTCATGTGTTCTTTCTAATTTAGCATTCATATCTGATTCTGTTTAAAAGTTTATAATTATTCGGCAGACTGTTTTACTCTGGAGCCAAACAGGGCATAGTATAAAATATAGATTTCTCCTATAACGACAATAAACCATGTCCATCTCCATATTCCACCCAAAGCGTCGGCAAACATGCCTTGAAAAAGGGGTAACAAAGCTCCTCCGATTACACCGATCATGAATACACCGGAAGCTATGGATGTATACTTACCGAGTTTATTTACCGATAGCGTGAAGATAGAACCCCACATTACGGAATGGAAGAATCCTACTGTTACCAATAACCAAGGATTATCTGTGGCAATAGCGGCAAGAGTTGATAATGCAGCGAATATGGCTGCAACAGTGAGCTGGATTCTTGGTGAAATATTGCTCAAAGAGCTTGAAATTAAACGGCCTATTAACATACCTCCCCAATAGAGAGTTGCCATTAATGCCGGAATAGCGAAGTTTATTCCTCCGATAGTGAGAGAATCCATACCGAAGAATAGGAATTGCCTTCCTGCTTTTTCCAGTTCGATAGCATAAAGATTGATATTGGCTCCTACGCATACTTCAATGCCGACGTAGAAGAAGATAGCAATAACTCCTAAAGTGAGGTGGCTAAATGACCAGACGGATCTTGTTAACTTCTCGCCGGAGTCGGCTTTTGTTCCTTCAATATCCGGAAGCCTCATTTGTGCCACTACCAAAGTAACGATAACAAATACTGCCATTAATCCTAAAAAGGAGACTTGAATCTGGCTGATGTTTACTTCTTCCATTGATAGTCCGCCGAAGACAATACCTGTAACAAAGAATGGAGCTAATGTGGTTCCGACCGAATTTGCCGAACCTCCGATATTCAGTCTTTGAACAGCCTGAGTGCCTTTTACGTTACATGCTGTAAGATAGGGGTTGATAACTACTTGCAGAATTGTTGCTGCTGCTCCTACTACATAAGAGCCAATCAGGAATATAACATATCCCCAAGGAATAATGGCTGAAGCCACCCGGAAGTGTGACTCTGGAAATTCAATAGTGTATATAGATGATAACCAAAAGATTCCTAATCCGGCAATCAAGATAATCAATGCCTGTATCAATGTTCTTTTGTAACCATATTTAGTTACCCATGATGAACCTATCCCTCCTGTAAGCGGATAAGCCATGAACCATGCAAAGGAGATTAATGTGGCAAATGTGTTTTTAAGTTCACCTGCATTGTTTAGAAACACGGCTTTTAGTGGACCTTGAAACTGTCCGTTAGCTGTTGTCAGGAAACCAACAAAGAAGAACAAAACCACCAATGTGATGAATGGTGCCAAGTAATTGACTTGTTTTTGTTGTTGTATCATATTTTTGGATAATAACTGTTATTCGACTAAAGTAAATTTGGCAGATTTGAGTTGTGTGCTGTTACAACCGATCATTACTTCAAATTCTCCGGGCTCGCAAACATAATTCAAATCATAGTTATAAAACTTCAGGAGGTCGGAAGTGATAGTAAAGTTAACAGTTACAGACTCACCTGCTTTCACGAATACCTTTTGGAAGCCTTTCAGTTCTTTGAGTGGGCGGATAATGCTGGCTGCCATATCGCGAATATAGAGTTGCACTACTTCGTAACCATCTCTTGTTCCGCTGTTATTAATTGTGACAGTAGCGGTTAACTCACCGTTTTCAGTCATAGAGTTTGTATTCAGTTTCACGTCACTGTAATCGAAAGTTGTATAGCTTAAACCGAAACCGAATGGGAACAAGGGATCGTTTGATACATCCAAATATCCACTACGGAACTTCTGGAACCATTTATCCATTGGCTTTCCTGTATTTTTGCAATTATAGTAGATAGGAATCTGACCTACATTCTGCGGCCAAGTAGAAGTTAGTTTGCCACTTGGATTGACATCGCCAAACAGCACGTCACCAACAGCATAGGCTGTCTCCGTACCTCCGAACCAAACATTAAGAATTGCGGGTAAGTTTTCTTTTTCCCAATTGATAGTTAATGGACGGCCTGTAAAGAGAACTAAAACTATCGGCTTACCGGTTTTTACCAGTGCCTTTAATAATTCTTGTTGAGGCTTGGGCAAATCAAGGTTGGAACGACTGCTAGATTCTCCGCTCATTTCTGTTGATTCACCTAATGTGGCTATAATAACGTCTGCTTTATTGGCTGCCTCAAGTGCTTCTGCCAAGATTTCTTCATCTGAACGGTTATCTTTTTCAAATTCTTTTCCAAAATAAACTCGCTGTGCATATTCTTCACTTTCGAATGGTTGGCATCCTCTTGCATAGATGATGTTCGCTTTTCCACCCGATACTTCTTTCAATCCTTCAACTATGGTTGCTGCGCGATTCATATTATGTGGATAGAACCAAGGACCTAGCATCATAGGACGGTTGTTTCCGTGAGGTCCTATCACAGCGATAGTACCCTGTTTTTTTAAAGGCAACAGATTGTTTTCATTTTTAAGTAAAACAAAACTTTCATTGGCTGCTTGACGGGCTTTTGCACGGTGTTCTTTAGTAAAGAACTCCTTTGCAGGACGTGTAACATCACAATATTTGTAGGGATCATCAAATAATCCGAGTTTATATTTAGCTTCCAGCACACGTCGGCATGCTTTGTCTATAACTTCCATTGAGACTTTACCGGTTTTAACAGCTTCGGGCAGCATGTAGTGGTAAGCATATGCTTCCATATCTATGTCCGTACCTGCTTTGAGAGCACGGATGGTTGTTGAAACCGGATCACCAATACCATGACGTACTAAATCGTTAATAGAGGCGTAGTCTGTTAACACCAACCCTTTAAATCCCCATTGTTTGCGTAATACATCATCAAGCAGCCATTTATTTGCAGTGGCAGGGATATTGTCAACTTCATTGAATGAAGACATAACAGTGGCTACACCTGCATCTACGGCTGCCTGATATGGATAGAAATAATCGTTATACATGCGTAGGCGGCTCATATCAACGGTACTGTAATCACGTCCGGCATCGGGAGCTCCGTAGAGCGCGAAATGTTTTACACAAGCCAATATCTGAGTATTGTCTTTAAATCCGGGCTTTCCCTGATAGCCTTGAACCATTGCTTTTGCAACGGCTCCACCTAAGAATGGATCTTCTCCGGCACCTTCAACAATCCGTCCCCAGCGTGGATCTCTTGTTATGTCTACCATTGGGCTGAATGTCCAGCATACTCCGTCGGCACTTGCTTCAATGGCTGCTGTGCGGGCCATTGTTTCTATCGTGGACATATTCCAGGTAGATGCCATTGCTAAAGGTACCGGGAAAGCAGTTTCATATCCGTGGATAACATCCATTCCAAACAGGAGTGGAATTTTTAATCTGCTTTGTTTTACTGCAATTTCTTGTAAAGCTCTTACTTTCTCAACACCTTTTGCATTGAGCATAGAACCAACGTTACCACTTTTTATTTGTTGGGCGGTTTTGTTACCGTCACTTGATAATTCACCTGATACTACATCACCTCCTGAGATTTGATGCATTTGGCCGATCTTTTCTTCCAAAGTCATTTTACTCATCAGGTTTGTAATAAACTTATCCATCTTGGCATCTGTTTTCTCTGACTTAGGAGCTTGCGCGAATGCTCCAACAGATAATATTAAGAGTGTGGAAATAAATAGTTTTTTCATGATATTAAAAGTTCAATTTGATTGATGTTTCTTTTTGTTTTTTATACAGGAGGACATTTTACAAATATCACAGCCGTAAGGTCTCTTTTTTATATTTTTTCCGATGGCAACGATCCCGCTAACCGATTTTACAGGGAGCATGAGGCATGATTCTGTTAATTGAATGCCGGTTGTGTCTTTCGGGAAAAGTTGGAATAATAGCTTTTGTTCGGATAATACCCAATCACAATATCCGGGACTATAGTTGTTACTGATGTGCAAATCTTGTTCTGAAGCTTTTTGCTCAATTTGTTTCATTAGTTTTGAAACTGCGGCTTCAGCTAGTACAGAACCTATAGCATCTGTGATAAAGACACGCAGCATGTCATCTTTTTCTTTTAATTGCTTACAATATAGGTCAAATTCTTTTCCGATAGTGACTGTGAATATGGCATAACATTCCGCACCTTTCATAGCATGAGTAATAATACGTCCGGGATTGAATTGTATATTCTCCAGATGAAGTTGTTCCAATCCTATAGTCTCTCCTGTTACAAGAACATAACCATAATGAGGAGTAATCCTTTCATTTAGTTCATGTAGGGTTTCATGAATGATCTGCATTACATTATCATCCGGAATATGAGAACCATATCCCATTAATGTATATATTTCCTGCATATCTAATGGGAGATCGGCTAATGTACAATCGAAGAATTTGACTTTTTTCATGTTATTAAAAGTTAGTTAAAACGCTAAATTATACTCTTCTAGTGCAGTATAGAAAGCTTCAATATTACAATGGGGAGTGTGAGGCGGTACATCACATCCGGAAGATATTATAAAATTCGGGTAGTCGGCTGTTGCCTGAAGTAACGCTATGGTACAAGCTTTAATTTCTTTTGGAGTAGCCGATTTAAATATAGTCACAGGGTCCAGATTTCCCATTATAATTGAGTTGGTGGGACATTCTTTTAATACATCTACCATATTTATTTTATTTCCGAAATGATAAGCTGAAGAACCTGTTTCGATCATAGCTTGGGTACAATGTCCTGTATTTCCACAATTGTGGAGAATTACAATAAAGTTTTCATCCTGTACGCTTTGTACTATTGGTTTTATATACTGAGAAGAAAACTCATCACAACCGTCATTCGATAATAACCCTGCTGCCGGTTCTGCTATGACAACTCCTTGTATTCCTTGCTTTTTTAATTCCAAACAATAATTTGTCAGGAAGTCAGTACATTTTTGCAGTAGGAGTGTTGCCGTTTCAGGTTCACAATAACAAGCCATCATGAATTCAGACATATCATATAATCGTCCGGCTAAAGAAAAAGGACCAATCATACCGCCAAAAACCGGTTTATCTGTTATATTTTCTGCTGTTAGCTTATTGGCTAGAAGATATTCGGGAACTCGTGCCTTAGTCATGTCTGGTATCGTTAGTTTCTGAACTGAATCATAATCGGAAACCAAACGTCCTAGTACAGTAGGAATATCATCTTCCGGGAAGTTGACAGTAGCACCAAAGGCTTCTGCCTCCACTGTTAAATCCATAATCACGGAACAGGCAGCAGATGGATATTTGTCATTTAAAGCTTTGATGGCTTCATAATGTATTTGTCCATTAGTTACAGCTTCATACACTGTTTTACCAATTAATTCGATTCCCGGATGTGTCATAATTGGTATAGCAACTTTTCTTTTTTCATTGAGGATGTTTTGGATCCACATATCCATATTCATATTTCTCATAGTTGTAACTTTTTAGTTTGTTTGTAATTGAGTCAAATATTCATTTAATGAAACATTATCTATATTTCTTCCAATAAAACAAATCTCAATTGGCTGGATTTGATTTAGAGTTTTTACCATTTGTATCATTCGAAAATCATGGTTAACATATTCCACAGAGTATTTTTTTTGGAATTCGTCTTGTATATAACCTTTTATACGATATATATCCCCGAATCTTCCAATTTGTATCTGTCCAATAAATTGTTCGAATTCATATTTTTTTATACTTCCTGAATATTCAAAAGAATAAGAGTCAAAGTTTTCATTAGTGTGTGATGCAAAATATAAAGCTCTATCGGAAGATTTCTTTTCTCCTAATGGAAGGTTTGTTTTCATAGAATCCAATAAACAGCTTTGATTTAGGAAAATAGGACAATCAGGATGGATGGTATCCAATAGCATGGCCAATTCCATTATTTCTTCTCGCGGACAGGTTTCTGATTTATTTATGAGAATGACATTACTGAAACGAATCTGGTCTTCAAAGAGGTTATTGGCTACTTTTATCCAGTTACGATAATTTTTTGCGTCTATCACTGTAATAATGTTATTTATTTGATAGAGTCCTTTGATTGTTTTATATTGGAATACTCTGCTTATATCCGATAAATGCGCAATTCCTGTTGGTTCGATGATAAGATAATCTGGTGCTTCATCTTGTGAAATTGTAATCAGTTTGTTTAGCAAAGAATCTGCTCCCGTGCAACAAATACACTCAGCTACGATATTTTCAATAGTAATGTTTAATGCTGAAAGTATTTGTCCATCAATATTCACTTTTCCAAACTCATTTTCTAAAATCACAAGTTTATTGTCTGCATATGCTTTCTTATCTATTAACTTTTGAATAAAAGTTGTTTTTCCGGCTCCAAGAAAGCCGGAAACAATATCAACTTTTATTTTTATAGGACCTGCTTCAGCCATGAGAATTTGTGGTTAACATGTAACACCTAATAGTTCCTTCGCTTTTATTACAGCAGAATTAGCGCTATCACTGAACCCGTCTGCACCGATTTCTGCAGCAAAGCCTGCACTAACAGGTGCACCTCCAACCATGACTTTTACGTTTTTCCGAATGCCAGCTTGTTCGAGGGCTTCGATAACGGTTTTCATATATGGCATTGTTGTGGTTAGTAAAGCACTTAATCCAATTATATTTGCATTATGCTTTTGGGCTGCTTCAACAAATTTTGTAGCATCGGTATCTACTCCTAGGTCTATAACTTGGAATCCGCATCCTTCGAACATTGAACCTACTAAGTTTTTTCCAATATCATGCAAATCACCTTTAACTGTACCAATAACTACTGTCCCCATTTTTGAGGTTGCATCTTCACCTTTTAATAAAGGTTGTAGTAAAGTTAAGGATGATTTCATAGCCCGACCTGCCATTAATAACTCCGGAACAAAAGCTTGTTGTGCTTCGAATCTTCGTCCGATTTCTTCCATTGCTTTTATTAGATAGTTGTCTATAAGCTCTTTTGGAGCTATATTCTCATCAATAGCTGCTTGAGTAACTTCCACTGCTATTTTTTGTTTTCCTTTAAGGATTGCTTCGTAAAGTGAATTTAAATCTGCCATAGTCTATAATATTTTATGATACCTATTTATGTAAACTGAAAAATCTATTTAAAATGAATAACCATTGAACCGTTGCCTTCTATAAGAATGTTATCACCTTTGGTTACAGGCTTGTTTGCTAAAATATCTTGTCCTATTGTTTTTCCATCCAGTCGTTCTTCAAAACGCTTCCAATTAATACTTTGCGGTTTTGATGAACCATTGATGATTACCATAACGCATTCCGAATTATTATATCTGAAATATGTATATACGTTATTTTGGGGAACATAATGCATTAATTTTCCATTGTGAATGACCGGAGTATTTTTCCTGAAATGGAGTAAAGCACGTGTGTGATTAAACATTTCTTGTTGTAAAGCAGTACGGTCTTTAGATTGAAAAAGATTAATTGTATCTTCATTCCACCCTCCGGGAAAATCCATTCGGCATTTATGGTCACCTCCTCTGGAATCGTTCTCAAATAAAAGTTCTGTTCCATAGTATATTTGTGGTAAACCACGTATCGTTGTTATCAAAGTTAAAGCTGTTTTTACTTTATTGATATCTTTTCCCAGCATATTATATATTCGATCTATATCGTGGTTATCTGCAAAAACTACTAAAGAATTAATGGCGTCCTCATATAAGAAATCTTGTGCAATGGTGTTGTATATTGTTTTAGTTCCTCCTCCCCATGCTTCATTTTCATTTGATAACCCCATGACTAGAGAACGTTCCAAAGGAAAGTCCATAGCCATTGGTAAGTGACTGGAAAAACCATCATATTTTGGGGTATTGCCTATCCAATAGGAAAGGATTCCCGGATCGTTTCCCCATACTTCACCAACAAATTTCATCTGTGGATATTCTTTTAAAATATTTTGTGTCCATTTGCTGCCTGGGTGCCCCATATAAAAATAGGTATCTACCCGTAATGCATCTAAATCTGCATATTCAATCCACCAAATAGCTACTTGTGATAGATATTGTAATGTGTAAGGATTGATTAGATTCATATCGGGTAAACATTCAACAAACCATCCTTTTGCACAGAGTTCACGATCTATTTTGGAAGCGTGTATGTCACTGAATGTTTGTAGCGCATAATTGCTTTGAGTAAATGTATCGAAATGATTAATCCAATCTTTAAATGGGAGATCTTTCATCCACCAATGCCCTGCTCCACAATGGTTGGGTACAATATCTTGGATAACTTTTAAGCCTTTGGAGTGAGCTTGTAGAACCATTTTTTTATAAAGTTCATTCGTACCAAAATGAGGGTCAATTTGATAGTAATCGGAGATAGCATAATGATGATAAAAAAGGTTATCTTCGAGTAGTGGAGTAGACCAAATTGTCGTAGCGCCTAAATCTGCTATGTAATCCAAATGGTTTATTATTCCTTGAATATCTCCCCCATGACGTGTCTCTAAGCCATTTCTGTCTAATATTTGTGTTGAACTGGAAACGTAATCATTAGAAGGATCACCATTAGCAAATCTATCTGGCATGATTAGATAGATAACATCGGAATTTAGAAGACCAGTACGAGTATCTGAATTCTTCCGTCGAGGAAATATTTCATATTTTACTCTTGTTTTTTTATTTCCTTTTGTAATTTGTAGTGTGTAATTTCCCGGTTTATCAATGCCCATATCAATAAATAGATAATTTGGACTTTCTGCATTATGAATAGCTTTTACAGTCATTCCGGTTTCTATGACTTTAACGTCTGCATTTATCAGATTTTCTCCATAAAGCATAATTTGTAATTCTGTATTCATGTTTGTCCACCAACAAGGAGGCTCAACACGTTCTACTGTTTGTGACAGCCCATATAAAGAAAATCTATATATAAACCATATGTAAAGGAGAAATCTCTTCATTTTGAGTCCTTGTTTAGCAACCATATAGGTAGGTTTTACTACCTATATGGTTTATGAATAATTATTTCTTTTGATAGAAAACGTAATGTCCTGTCAGATCATTAAATTTTATGTAATATTTACCGGATTTGGTTACCTTTATGTTTTCACCACCAATGATTCCTTTGCCATAAGGAAAAGTTCTAGCTCCCCATGTTGTTGAACCGCTTTGGAAAATGACTTCATCAGTAGTTAAATCAATATCGTCAATAATCCAGATATGTGGATCATAATAAGTTTTAGTTAAGGATACAGTAGAACCTATTCCTGAACCACTCATTTCAATTTTATCATAAGAGACTGCTTTACTGGCATCGAATTCTTTGATAGAATATGTCATTTGACTTGTACTTGCTGTAATTGTATAGTATCCGTCTTTTGAAAGCTCGAAGTTTCCTCCTGAAAGTGATAGGGTACCATCTTTCTTACCATACATAGTATATGTATTTAAATCACCGTCATTAATAAACTTAAATTGCCCGGCATAAGTGGTTGGATCGAATCCGCGAATAAATCCGGTGTATTCATCAATAGATAATGGATCATTTCTAAACATAACATACCGATAGTTTACAATATCCCACACATTAGGATCAACAAAATATACTCCGAACATTGAACCGATGAAATGTAAAGGAGCCATAGCAAATGAAGTAACATTCAGTTTCACTTTACTTGTAGAATATTGTACAGGTAATTGTGGCTCAGAAGAGCCTAGGATCATAGGCTTGGCCATAATACGGACTTCCAAATCTGTAGCAACGTCAATGGGCTGTCCCAATTTATGCATTATAGAATTCAAGTTATCTGATGTTAGTTCTTTCTTGTATATATTATTTCCAACCACCACCTCTTGTGGAGCCGAAAAATCATTGCCTGCTACATCTATTTGTAAAGTGTAAGCAGAAGATATATTTTCACCGAAGCTAGCAGCAGACCATGTGATGACAAATGCTATGTCCTTAGCATTCTCGGCAGTACACACTAAAGGAGTATTTTTGTCTACAGTAATATTCTCAGGAATGCGAGTAGGGATTGCAACTACTTTTTCCAGATCATTCTCACAAGCAGAAAATAATAATGAGAATAGTAGTGTTCCAATTATATAGTTTAAATTCTTTTTCATATATATCCTTAATTTTAGAGGTTATTTTAGTATCCGGTATTTTGTATCAGATTAGGATTTGCCATAACATCTGTACCAGGAAGAGGGAATAAGTTTAAATTATCACTGACTCCGACTCCGTTTTTAATTCCCCCTTTCCATTGCCATACATAGCTACCTGAAGTATATAAACCGTATCTGATTAGGTCTGTACGACGAAAACATTCCCAATATAGCTCTCGGGATCTTTCATCAAGTATATCATTCAATGTGATATTTTCTACGTTAGCCGATTTATTGCCAAATGCTCGTTCCCGTAGGTCGTTGAAATAACCGATGGCAATTGATTTCTCACCTCCTGTACCTCCTCTTAATACAGCTTCTGCATAAATTAAATACATCTCGGCAAGTCTGAATAATGGGAAATCCGTATCTGTAAAAGCTTCTATATAATTAGAGCCAGTTTCACCTGTAGAAGTAATATTACGGAATTTGGCTACGGCCAATCCGTCAGTAAATTCATTAACATTATCTACACTTGTTTTTGATCCGAAAAACATTTTTCGTTTATCCTTATTATCAAATCTTTCGGGTAACTCTTTGCGGGAACGGTTACCATACCAGCCTCCTAAACCACCCATCCCGAAGTATTCTTGAAAATTAATACCTGGTACATCATCACGTGTAATCATAAAGGATGCATTTATTATGTAAGTCAGTCCTCCATAACTTTTATTATGCTGTCCATCATAATTGATTGCTAAAATTGTTTCAGGATTATTCAGATTATTATCAGCCATAAATAATTCTTTATATTCTTCTTTTAGTGAATAAGGGGCGCTGATTACTTTAGAAGCATAAGTTATTGCTTCTGTATATTGGGCTTTTCCTGTATATACTTCAGCGTTTAGATATAAACGTGCTAAGAGTGCCCAGCATGCTGCTTGATCTGCACGCCCATATTCATTGTTTTTAGGCGTTTTCAGCAAGTCTTTTATTTCAAGTAATTCAGATTCGACATATTTGAATAAGTCTGCTCTGCTTATTTGTGGAGGCAATGCTTTACCTATTGGAGTGTTTTCATCAACAAAAGGGGGATTTCCATATACATCCATTAGAACCCAATATTGAAATGCTCTTAGAAAGCGCGCTTCTGCACGAAAATATTTAATTTCTTCAGCTTCGCTTCCAGTTATGTTGCGGCTACTAACTTTATCCTCAGTTGATTCACGCAGGAATTCATTCACTAGGGATATTTGGTATAAAGCACGATAATAAAGACCGGAAATAAAGGTATTACTTGAAGACCAATTCATGTAGTTTAGATCAGGGATGCCACTGTCCGCCCAAGTACAAATAGCTTCTTCCGTTGTTAAAGATTGCAGATTGAAAAAACATCTGAGAAAATCTGCAGAAGCACCATCGCCCATTGTTATATCGTCTTTGGATGCCAGATCGTTTCCAACTTGTGAATAAGAACCATACACTTTCGCCATAACTTGTTTGTATCCTAAAAAAGTGGAGTATACAGTTTCAGAAGTAGTGTCGTTTGTTGGAAATCGATTTAAGTCATCCAAACAGGAAGTTGTAGCGAATATTGTTAATAAAGCCAATAGCGTTGCTAATTGATTTAATTTATATCTTTTCATAACTTCATTTATTAATAATTGATATTAAATCCTAGTGTAAATGTTCTTGGTCGGGGATAAAAACTTCGATCAACACCACCTGCTATTTCTGGGTCAAGTCCTGAGTATTTTGTAATGGTGAATACATTCTGTACTGATAGGGTACTACGTATGCCTATTTTTTTATTAAAGACTTTACCAAAATCGTAACTTAAACTCAGATTGTCCATTTTAACGAACGAAGCGTTCTCCAGATAATAATCTGACAATGGTTGATTTAGATAGAAATTACTGTCGAACACATTTTTAGGTGCGTTTAATATAGTTTTGCTTGGACTTAATATATTGCTGTAAGTAGCTAATGCTGAATTCATATTATTATACATGTAATTTCCAAAGCTGCCACGCAAAGAGGTACTTAGTTCCCAATTCCGGAAAGATAAGGTTGTGCTTAGTCCGCAAGTCATTTTAGGTTCGGATGATTTGGAACGATATAAATCTTTGCTATTTATTTTTCCGTCATTATTTAAATCAGCATAAACACCTTCCAATGGTTTCCCATTTTCATCATATACTTGTTTATATAAATAGAAGGAAAAAGTATTATATCCTACACTGTGTATTTGTACAGTTCCTCCTGTCGAACCAAAAATCCATCCCTGAGGGATTCCTTCATATTCGTCATTATCTACAAGAGTTAGTTTTGTTATTTTATTCTTGTTGAAAGCCATATTAAAGGAAGCACTCCAATTCCAGTCTTTTGATTTGATAATATCAGCATTTAATGTAAACTCAACTCCTTTATTCTCCAAACTACCGATATTAGTAATAAGTTGATTGCTGAAATTACTACCGGCAGGAACACTTACTGTTGCTAGTAAATCTTTGGTTTTCTTTAAATAAAAATCTACACTACCATTAATTCTATTATCTAAGAAACCGAAATCCAATGCTACATTATAAGTAGAAGTTGTTTCCCACTTAATATCCTTATCATAAGCAGCAGGGCGATACATATAATAGTTCTGGTTTCCGAATTGGTATTGTGCAACGTTGGAACTCATTTCATATCTTGCCAAATAAGGATAATAAAGATAAATATCTTGCTGTCCTGTTTGTCCGTATCCTAAACGCAGTTTGAGTTCACTTATTGCATTTACATTTTTGAGGAAACTTTCTTCTTTTATTTTCCATGCCAATGCGAAAGATGGAAATGTACCCCAGCGATTATCGGGATGAAATCGTGAAGAACCGTCTCTACGTACTGTTGCAGTAAGAAGATATTTATTCATCAATGTATAGTTCAGACGACCGAATGCAGAAATCAAGGTATTTCGTGGTTCGTCAAAAGGGAAATCAGGAACTGTGAATTCTTCACCGTCTGCTGTATAATCTATATAATTATCAGTGTGTGTTAACCAATCTTGATAAGTATAACCGGTAGTAATGTCTATAAAACTTTTTATACAATCAAATTCTTTGGCATAATTTAGATAAAACTCAAATAATTTATTTTTCTTATTACTGCCATATTCTTGGTTTTTACCTCCACGGGAAGCCATCTGAGGAGCCCATGCCGGAACAAATACTCGTCCGGTTCCTTTTGAATAATCATAGCCAACATTAAGGTTAGCACGTAATTCGGGTAGAAAGTGCATCTTATAATCTATTTGTGCGGTGGCAATCATTCGAGATACGTTTGATGTATTTGAGTACGTATCCAGTAAAAGCATCGGGTTGGTCAAAGCTTGTGTTTTGAGTTCTCCTCCAGGCATTAACCATGTAAAGTAGCCATTGTATTTATCAAATCCATCAGCTTTTACTGGTTGTGTAGGATCAAATGATACAGCAGTCTGGATAGCATCTGTATTAGCAAAACGATTATTAATACGACTTCCTTTGATAGAGGCATCGATTTTTAGATGGTTATTAAAAAAACGTGGATTAAGGTTAAGCGAACCGGATAAACGTTCCATATTACCAGTTCTCAAAATTCCGTTTTCATTTAGATAACCTAGAGATATACGATAAGGAATGTTCTTTATTGCACCGGATAAACTCAAATTGTTATCTGTACCGAATGCTTCCTGATAAATCTGATCTTGCCAATCAGTATTTGTTTTTCCTAATAAACCTCTGAATTCATCTGTGCTTTTGGGATTATTATTGACAATATTTTTGATTTCATCGGCTGATAGTAAATCTAATTTCTTAGAAATAGTTGATAAAGAGAACTGTGTGCTAAAATCTACTTTAAGTTTTTGTCCCAAATTAGCTTTTTTAGTTGTGATAATGATAACACCGTTAGAAGCTCTGGAACCATAAATTGCTGTTGCGGAGGCATCTTTTAAGATGTTCATTGACTCAATGTCATTAGGATTGATAGTACTTAGTAAACTTGGAGAACCGGAAACACCGGAGTTCTCAACGGGTATGCCATCAATAATTATCAATGGATCATTACTTGCAGTTAATGAAGCTCCTCCACGTATACGTATACGGCTACCTGAACCGGGAGTTCCTCCACTGGGAGTGACCTGTACACCGGCAACTTTTCCTACAAGCATGCGGTCTGGGGATATACTTCCTTTTTGAAGATCATCTGCCCCAACGGAAGTTATCGAACCTGTTAAGTCTTTTTTCTTTACGGAACCATAACCAATGACTACTATGTCTTTTAATTGAACAGCATCATCATTTAACACTACATCAATTACTTTTTTATTCCCAACAATGATTTCCTGAGGAGTTGTTCCTACGAAAGAAAAAACAAGAATGGCTCTGCTATTGGGTACTTGTATGGTATATCGACCTTCAAAATCGGTAATAACTCCTGTTTTGGTCCCTTTTATTTGGACGCTTGCTCCAGGCATCATTTGTTTTTGAGAATCGAAAACAGTTCCCTTTATTTCAATAGTCTGTGCTTGAACACTGATAATACTTAGCATCAACATGCACAAAATGCATGCTATTTTCAGCTGAGATGTTTTCATAAATGATTAAATTATGGTTAATAATTAAACTTCTATAAGTAAAATTCTATCGATAGATCAATTTTATTTTTTTAGAAGAAAAAGTAAAGGAATAAAGAGTCGCTTTGCCCAATATACTTCGCTATGATCTTCTTCTGGAAATTCTAAACTTAAAAATGTTTTTTTGTTATAACCTGTTTCTTTGGCTATTTGGTCAACCTGTTTCTGAAATTCGGCATAGTTGGCATCTAAACCTTTGGTTCCATGATCAAAATAGATTTTGTGATTATAGGCCGATGGTAAATGCAGTTTTAGATATTTGTTGATACCGGCAGGTATTTGTTTATTATAATCAAATGTTCCTATCCAATGAGTCGATAAACAGGCTGCTCCGGTAAATATTTCTGGATATTCACATAATGCATAGATTGATATTAGTCCCCCCATGCTTGAGCCACATATAAAAGTATTTTCTTGATCTCTTTTAGTCGAATAATTTTCATCAACGAATTTTTTTAGTTCTTGTACGATAAATTTAAGGTAATTATCTGCAAGAGGCTTACCGGAAAATAATTTCATGAGTTCTTCCCGTTCCGGTTCTGTTATATAATCAATTGCTTTTTGTGGAAAATACTCAATATGACGTTTATTGCCGTTGTTGTGGATACCAATGACAATTACATCTTTAATTTTTTTGGCTTTTAATAAGCTTGTTAATGTAGTATCAACATCCCATTCATGTTTATTCCAGGAATTGCCGGCATCATATAGCATTTGTCCATCCTGCATATATAATACAGCGTATTCTTTTTGTATAGAGTATCCTTCAGGCAACCATATATCAATATAACGTTCGTCTACAAATTCGGAATGAAATAAATATCTATCTATAGTACCTGCTGCTGTCTGAATTGCATTTTCTATTTTTATTCCTTTTGCTTTTGAGGAATTCTCATTGTTTTCTGCCCATATAATGTGGGAGAAGAAAAAGAATAAAATAATTGTAGCTATCAGGTTCTTCATTTCGATTATTTTTAGATTAATTTCAGTATCACAAAAATACTAGTGGAAGTAATCTAAAACAAAGAACCTATTCTTTCTATAATGAAAATATAATTGATTATTTTGTTATGTTATTGATAATCAGTTATATATTGAGAAATAAATATAATGGTTTTATATGGTGAAAGCAAGTTTTATATGTCGGATTTTATAGATTCTATTTCCATAATTTTTAGTTCAAACATATTATTAGAGATAATAGAACGGTTTTTGATTTTAGTTTTATAGGTATTGATTGTATGTACCGAATAATTTAAGAATTTAGCTATATGCTCACTGTCTGTAACGCCGAGACGAATGAGGGCAAATATTCTTAGCTCTGTAGTTAGAACATGAGGAGATTGAAGGATGATTTTGTCTTTGTCCGGAAAAAGGTTATTGAAATGTTCTACGAAGTCTGGAAACAGTTTTAAGAATATGCCATCAAAGGATATAAACTTATTTTCTTTATTTTGTTTTAAGTCAGCCTGTTTAACTATTTGCATGAGTTCACTATATTGTCTACTGGCTAATTTACGGCTGACTAATTTGCGAAAACTTTCTATTTCATCCATGAATGCAGAGTTTAGGCTAAAGAAATATCCGATATATTCATCTTTTATTTTATTTCCTTCTTTTAGCTTCTTGTTTACTTCTCTTAAATCGATATTTTGAGATTGTATTAATTTACGTGCTTTTTTGAGTTGTTTCATTTGTTTTAAAATGAAAATCATGGCTGCGAGAAAACATAGGAATAAGAAAGTTACAAATACCAATGATATGAATAGCTTTTTTTGTTGTTGCTGCATCATCTCAAACTTACTTGCCTCTATGATAGGCATTATTTCACCTGCTTCAACTTTCCTGTGACGTGCATTGAAGAATTTTGCATCATCCATTGATTGTTTAATATATGAATATGCCCGTTCTAAATTTCCTCTTTTATATGCAATATTCGCTAAGTCGGAGAGCGCTGAACTTTCTTTAGTAACATATTTAATATCGCCAATAGCAGCTTGAGTTAGAAGTGCTACTGCTTGTAAGGTGTCTTTGTTGAGTAAATGAAACATACCCATTCCACCAATACAAAGGGTTTTACTTCTTTCATCTACTTCTTCGGTTGCTAAAAACTCTTTAGTGACTTCAATCGCTTTGTCATATTTTTGCTGGCAGCGGTAAATATTGATAAGTTGTAATTTACTTATTGGATCATCATTTCCTTTTAATCTGATAATAGCCGTACTATAATGGATAGATTGGTTATAGTAAAATTTCTCGTAAGGATTATGACGAATGGCAAGGGCCATGTCTAAATATAGTTTTGAATAGCTGGAATAAAATGCTACTTTACGGTCTAAATCCAGTTTGGTAGAATCTATTGCTTGGAGTAAGTCTTTAGCTTCTAAAAATAAACCGGCAGATGTGCAACTATATGCCACTACTAAACGTGAGTCTGTTAATTTTAAAGGATCGTTTAATCGTTCGGAAATGTCTATCATCTTATTTCCGTAAACAAAAGCTGAATCGTAGTTATATGATTGGTATTCATTAAATAAACTACCATAAAGTTGATATAGATTTTGTAGATTGTCCTCAGTTGTTATTTTTTGTTGTAGCTTTTTTATCCTTTCTTGTTTTTGTTGTTCATATTGTCCCCTTTCTTTCAGTTCGGCATCTAATTGGGATAAATAGAAATCAATGGAATCTTTTTTCTCACTGGCATAGATATCAGATAAGAAGCAAAAGAAAAGGAAAAATACTATTCTACACCTCAAAATAGTGCAAGGCGTATTGATATTAGCTATCGCTATTGTCATTGTTTATTTCCAGTTATTAAATTAATTAAGAACCAAGCTGCCACTTGGGGTAATGCAAATATAAGCGTATTTTTTAATATAGAGCTATTATTGTAAAATAAAAGAGCCATTCCCTATTATTAGAAAATGACTCTTAATATGCTGATTGTTAAATAATTATTTACTTTTATTCCTATTGTTTGCTTTCTTTAGAAGTTCCCTGTGAAATTTGATTTCCGCATTTTGTATTTTATAAATTTTTTGAGCGGAAAGAACTTTCTTGAACTTTTTGAAATAAGTTTTATCCAACTGGTCGGCTTCTATACGTGCATCAAATACAGCTTCGATGATTTCATCATATTGGGCTTCAGTAGTTTTAGGATCTTTTCCTTTTCTGATGAGCTGCCACGCTTTGTCATTCAATTGCTTTTTCTTTTCCTGTAGCTCATAATACATAGGAAAGAATTTTGCAGCTTCATCTTTTGTCAACCCTGCTCTTTCTGTAATGAATGCTTGTTGCCTTGCTTTGAATTCTTCAGGAGAGATTCTTTCTTGCGGATGTGTGGCAAACAAAGATGTCACACTGCAAAAAGTGATTAATAGTATAATAAGTGTTCTGTTCATTGGGTGATAGGTTTATAAATCATGGTGCAACTTCTGTTGCATCGGTTAAGTACTGGTATAATGCATAATCATCCATCATGGTGTTATTGATGATAGTTGAAATTTCTTCATCAGACATTTGCTGCTCTGTTTCTGTTTCCGCTTTAGCAATTGGGTTGTCTTGTTGATGATGGAAGGATGCTATTTTAGTGATAAGAAATGCGCCTACAAACATGGCTGCCATATACACCCACGGTTTGATTCTATCCCATCTTCTAACTTTGGTTTCGGTAGGGATTTCTTTCTTTTCGGGAAGCTTGTTCATAACTTCATCGGTGAAGTTTTGAAAGTAGCCTTCGGGCACGGTAAACGGATTATCCTTGCCTAACTTCTTCATTATTTCATCTTCCTCTTTCATATCTGTTCTCCTTCATTATATTCTTTAGACATTAATAATGCGAAAAGGTTTAATAGGATTCTTTTAAAAAGTTCTCTATTTTCTTCACTGCATGGTGGTAAGATGCTTTTAGTGCTCCCACGGTAGTTCCGAATATCTCGGACATTTCTTCATATTTCATTTCTTGATAATATTTCAGGTTAAATACCATTCGTTGTTTTTCCGGTAAGGTCAGCAGTGCTTTTTGTAATAAGAGTTGTGTCTCGTCTCCCGAAAAATAAGGATCTCCTTCCAGTTTATTGACTATATCGGCTTCGGGATCATCAATAGGAATAGTGCTTGTAGCCCGTTGTTTATTGAGAAAAGTAAGACATTCATTCAAAGCAATGCGGTAGAGCCAAGTTGAAATTTTAGCTTCTGCCCGAAAATAATCAATGTTTATCCAAGCTTTGACAAAAGTATTCTGTAAGAGGTCATTAGCATCGTCGTGAGAAAGAACCATACGTCTGATTTGCCAATATAACTGTTCACTATATTGAGCTACAACACGAGAGAAAGCTTCTTTCTGAGTTTCTTTATTTTGCAGTCGGTCTATAACTTCTTGTTCATTGTAAGAGTCCATGTATCCTCTCTTTAATTGTATTTTATATTATCTAAAGCCTCTAGTAAAGGCTTGTCGTATTTATATATGTCATCGCAATAACTTAATTCTCCGTTTTTGGAATAATACATTGTATAATAATCTAGAAACAGAGGTATTGATTCTTTTAGATTATAGTTTTTCAATTCTTTGTATCCCGGTTTATTAATAGCCTTTATTCCGTCTTCTGTTTCTGCCCGTAAATCCATAGCCACCCTGATGCGGTCCATGGTTACATCGTCCTTGTCTTTCAGGAGAAAGAAAGCAAAGTCGAGTGCTTTTTCAAGCCTTACACAGCCATGACTCACTCCTCTGTTTACTTTCATAAAAGCCCAGCGGGAAGGTGTGTCGTGCAAATATACGGCAAATTCATTTGGAAAACGAAAAATAATACGCCCTAATGAATTGCCTTGTTTATTATCCTGTTTAACAGTGAAAGGAACGCCGCCTTTGTATTTAGACCATTTTATGCTGTGAGGGTTTACTGCATTTCCTTGCAAATCGTAAACTTTCATTCTGTTTCTGCGAAAATAACTTGTATCCCTTCGGTAGGAAGGAATGATTTCTTTGCGTATGATAGATTGGGGGACATTCCAGTAAGGATTCAGTTCCATGTAACTTATTTTGCTTGTGAGCAGAGGAGTTTTATTTCTTGGCGAACCACAGCATATTCTCATTTCAAGAATAGAATCTTTTTCATTGTCGAAAGCTTGAAGCATAAATGCCGCTACATTTACTGACGCATATTTATTCCCTTTTTCTAACTTTGATTGCCACCGCATACGTTCCATGTTTATTTCCAGACGTTTTTTATAATAACTCAGCGGTCTGTTGAGATAATTAATAGTAAAAGAACCAATAGAATTATCTGTTGCCAAACGGTTTTTTAAGCGAAAGCGGTTGGTTGCGTCTAATATTTCCCGGGTTAAAATGTTATTGCTTGTGTGGTAACTTGAATCAAGTTCACCAAAGTTCTTCAAGTTTTCAGCAATAAAGGGGATAGCTTCGTTAGCATCACCTACTTCCAATAGCAGAGTTCCTATATCGGGTATCTGTTTATTATTACGGTTTCCCAATTTTGTTATCCGTATAAGCTCATCTTGCATACTTTTATAGAATTTACTTTGTGGCTGTATTTCTTTTAAATATGCATTGGCATCTGTTCGGGCCGAATGAAGAGCTTGCAATGCAGCTTCTTCGTTCCATTTTTTGAGTTGGATGGTATAGAGTGATTTCTTTTTGTTTTTTCCGTCACTTGTTTTTATTGGCTGACCGGTTTTACCTTCTTCGTCTTCGAGTTCATTCAAAACTTTGTGTGGATCAATAAATCCATAACTAAGTCCACCTACATAGTACAAATATGCTTTTGAGAATGTATATTCTACTTCACCTAATAATTCATTAATATTATCTTCATCGTTTATGTTCAATGAACGTAACTTCTCTATTTTGTTTTTTATGTCGGCCGGATAAAATATATCCCGGTTCAAGGCATGCTGCAAAGAAGAGTTATCCAACCAATAAAGAAGGCTGTCTATACGGGAGTTGTTTGTCAAACCGTTAATCCAGATAAAGGAGCCTTTATCTTTGTAAAAGTTGTGAATGGCATTGTTATTTAAAGTAGATGCTTTTTCGCAGCTTTTGTTTATATAACTCAGGATTTTATTTCTATTGATTGTTAAGTTCGGCTTGGAGAGTTTTTTCCATGAAGCAACAGTCGGATATTCAAAAGAGTCCTGTTTGTTTGAGTTGCACGCCGTCAGGCATATAAATACTATGATAGATAAAAGAACAAATAATTTTCTCATAATAGCATAACACAAAATTGTGTCTTAGTGTTTGTGTTTCGCAAAGATATTCAGTTTTGTCAAATATCAAACAATTTGTCAAGTAAAGAAATACATATTTATAGTTTTATGCATAGATTTTCTTTAGCCAGTATGGTATTGGGAAAGATTGGAATCGCCTCATTAAGTAAAACAGATTCATCGTCATAACGTGCAGAAAAGTGTCCGATGACTAATTTTTTTACTTGAGCATTTGCAGCAAGTTCTGCTGCTTGCGAAGCGGTTGTATGATATGTTTCTTTTGCTCTTGGCAGGTCTTCTTCGGCAAAGGTTGCTTCGTGGAATAATAGGTCGACACCTTGCACCTGCTCGGCAAGTTGCTTCATATAAATTGTATCAGAGCAATAAGCATATTTACGTGGAGGTTCGCTTGGACGGGTAAGGCGGTTGTTGGGTATTACTTCACCTTCGGGGGTAGTATAATCCATTCCGTTTTTGATTCTGTTCAGTTCATAAACCGGGACTTCATAAAAGTCTATCATGTCACGTATGATGTGGTTAGGACGTTGCTTTTCTGCGAATAGGAAACCACAGCAAGGAATACGATGTTTTAAAGTTATCGTTTGTACGGTAATTGAACGGTCCTCATATATAATTGCGGATTGTTTCGTTTCAAACTCTTTGAATGTCACTTTATAAGGTAAGTTTTTACAGAAGAAATCCAATAATGGGGCGAATATCTTTTCTGCATTTTGGGGAGCATGTATGCATAGCTCGGCTGTTCTTCCCAACATTCCGAGGGTAGATATTAAACCGGGAAGTCCGAAACAGTGGTCGCCATGCAGATGGGAGATGAATATATGATTTAATCTGGAGAACTTTAAACGGGATTTACGAAATTGCATTTGTGCTCCTTCTCCACAATCTACCATGAATAGTTTGTCTCTCACGTTAATTATTTGCGAAGTGGGGAAGTGACGGGAAGTGGGCAGTGCAGAGCCGCATCCTAATATATTTATTTCAAATTTCTCCATGAAGTATTCTGTTTGCTTTGGCAAAGGTATAAATAAAAAAGGTTACCGGATAGTCCGATAACCTTTTTATTAAATTTATGAAGTTTATTAATTACTTCTTGTTTGCTTCCATTTGTTCTTTCAAAGCTGCAAGAGCATCAATATCACCAAGAGTTGTAGAAGCTGCTTGGTTGCTGATAGCAGGAGCTTCTTCTTTCTTAGAAGATTTCTTTGCAGTTGCTTTCTTTTCTGCTTTTTCTTCAGTCTTGGCAGCATCTTCGAAAATACGGCTGTGAGAAAGGATGATTCTCTTAGCGTCCTTGTTGAACTCGATTACTTTGAATTCGAGCTTTTCATCAAGTTGAGCTTGTGCACCGTCTTCTTTAACTAAGTGTTTAGGAGTTGCGAAACCTTCAACACCGTAAGGAAGAGCGATAACTGCACCCTTATCAAGCATTTCGATGATAGTTCCTTCGTGTACTGAACCTACAGTAAATACTGTTTCGAATACATCCCAAGGATTTTCTTCCAATTGCTTGTGACCTAAGCTTAAACGACGGTTTTCTTTGTCGATTTCAAGAACCTGAACTTCGATGTCTGCACCAATCTGAGTGAATTCTGACGGGTGTTTAACTTTCTTAGTCCAAGAAAGGTCTGAGATGTGGATCAATCCGTCAACACCTTCTTCGATTTCTACGAATACACCGAAGTTAGTGAAGTTACGAACCTTAGCAGTGTGCTTAGAACCTACAGGATACTTTTCTTCGATAGTTTCCCATGGATCTTGTTTCAACTGTTTGATACCTAAAGACATCTTGCGTTCTTCACGGTCAAGAGTCAAGATAACAGCTTCAACTTCGTCACCTACTTTCATGAAGTCTTGTGCAGAACGTAAGTGTTGTGACCAAGACATTTCAGATACGTGGATAAGACCTTCTACTCCTGCTGCGATTTCAATGAATGCACCATAGTCAGCCATAACAACAACTTTACCCTTAACCTTGTCGCCAACTTTCAAGTTAGGATCAAGAGCATCCCATGGATGAGGAGTTAATTGTTTCAAGCCAAGAGCGATACGTTTCTTTTCATCATCGAAGTCAAGGATAACAACGTTAAGCTTCTGATCCAATTCAACAACTTCTTTAGGATCGCTGACACGTCCCCAAGAAAGGTCTGTAATGTGGATCAAACCGTCTACGCCACCAAGGTCGATGAATACACCGTAAGATGTGATATTTTTAACAGTTCCTTCAAGAACTTGTCCTTTTTCAAGTTTACCGATGATTTCTTTCTTCTGCTGTTCAAGTTCAGCTTCGATAAGAGCTTTGTGAGAAACAACAACGTTTTTGAATTCCTGGTTGATCTTAACAACTTTGAATTCCATTGTTTTGCCTACAAATACATCGTAGTCGCGGATAGGCTTAACGTCGATTTGAGAACCCGGCAAGAATGCTTCGATACCGAATACGTCAACAATCATACCACCCTTAGTGCGGCATTTGATGAAGCCCTTAATAATTTCTTCGTTTTCAAGAGCAGCGTTAACACGATCCCAAGAGCGAGTAGCACGTGCTTTCTTGTGTGAAAGGATTAATTGTCCTTTTTTGTCTTCCTGGTTTTCGATGTATACTTCTACAGTATCACCGATTTTTAAATCAGGATTGTAACGGAATTCGTTCAAAGGAATGATACCGTCTGATTTGTAACCGATGTTAACAACAACTTCGCGTTTGTTCATTGCGATTACAGTTCCGTCAACAACCTCACGGTCGTTCACTTTGTTAAGCGTACTGTCGTATGCTTTTTCAAGTTCGTCGTGGCTTACGCTTGTTACAGCTTCACCGTTTTCATAAGCTTCCCAGTTGAAGTCTTCAACAGGAGCTACGTTCTTTAAATTTTCCATTAATAATTGTTTAATAATAAATTAATTGCGTTAGACATTATATTGTTATCTAAATCGGGCGCAAAGATAAGATTATTTTCCTGAACGACAAGCGGTTTTATTCGATTATTTTTCCATAAAACTGTGATAATCTTACCCTAAACATTGTAAATGTGCTAACTTTGCACGGGATTTCCGATTCAGGTTTGGTAAAATGAATAAAAAGATACTTCAAATAGCGATACCTTCTATTGTTTCTAACATAACAGTCCCTTTGTTGGGGCTTATAGATGTGGCGATAGTAGGACATCTGGGCAACGCTTCCTATATCGGCGCGATAGCTGTGGGAGGAATGTTATTCAATATTATTTATTGGATATTCGGTTTCTTGCGTATGGGAACCAGTGGAATGACCTCGCAAGCTTACGGGCAGCGTGATTTAAACGAATTAACCCATGTGTTGGTTCGTGCGGTAGTTACAGGGTTTGTAATTGCTTCTTGCCTGATTGTTTTACAATATCCTATAAAAGAAACGGCTTTTGCCTTAATAAAAACAACTTCCGATGTGGAGTCTTTGGCAAATACCTACTTTACAATTTGTGTGTGGGGAGCACCCGCTGTATTGGGACTTTATGGCTTTGCCGGTTGGTTTATAGGAATGCAGAATTCCCGCATACCGATGTTTATTGCCATAACACAGAACATTGTTAACATTGTGGCAAGTACCTCTTTTGTCTTTGGATTGGGAATGAAGGTGGAAGGTGTTGCGCTTGGTACGCTTATAGCTCAGTATGCCGGGCTGTTTATGGCAGTTGGCTTGTGGTTGCGTTATTACGGGCGATTGAAAATACGTATTCATCTGAAAAATAGTTTGCGACGTGATGCCATGCGTCGTTTTTTTACAGTAAACAGCGATATATTCTTCCGGACTCTTTGCTTGGTGGCGGTCACTACTTTCTTCACTTCCGTTGGGGCAAGGCAGGGCGATGTGGTTCTGGCTGTCAATACCTTGTTGATGCAGTTGTTCACGCTTTTTTCATATATAATGGATGGTTTTGCTTATGCCGGTGAAGCTCTTGCCGGACGGTATATAGGAGCCGGCAACAAACCGGCACTGCGCCGGACAATTTATTCGCTTTTTGCATGGGGAACGGGGCTTTCTTTACTGTTTACTTTGCTATATGGCATAGGGGGAAAAGAATTTTTGGAATTGCTTACCAATGATGCAGGTGTTATTGAAGAATCGCAGACTTATTTTTATTGGGTACTTGCTATTCCGTTGGCAGGCTTTTCTGCTTTTTTGTGGGATGGTATTTTTATCGGGGCTACCGCTACGAGGCAGATGCTTTATTCCATGTTACTGGCTTCGGGGTGTTTTTTCCTTATTTATTATGTTTTCTTTCCTTCGATGGGGAACCATGCTTTATGGATGGCTTTTATTGTATATCTGTTTTTAAGAGGAGCCGTGCAAGGAATGTTGGGAAGAAAATATTTATCTTATAAAGAGTAATTTCCTATTTTTACCTTCAAATGTTCATTTAACATTTAGTAGGCTTAGTATTAAGAAGATAGAGTGAACATTAGAGTTTTGTAATGTCCACTTTATCTTCATTTTATGTTCATAAAGTCGGAAGCAATTAATCTCTCTTTTCAAGAGGGGAGATTTAGATACTTTTTCCAATCGACCGCATGTTTATTTCAATCAACAGCATGTTTAACCGAAAACAACAGGTTATTTAAAAAAAAACATAAGGACAACTAAGAGAAAACAACTGGACATTTAAGTGAGTCAGTGTACACTAACGGGCGAGACGGTGTACGGTAACTCGGTAGTTGATGTACAGTAACTAGTAAGAAGACGTAGTGTAACTTGGAAATGAGTAGTGAAGAAAGAAAAAAGACATGTGAAAAGCTCTTTTTCCCATATGCAAATATACAACATTTTTCCCGGATTTCCAAATTTTAGCCCTTAAACAGGTGCAGTAATTTGCAGTACTTTGTTGCTTTTTAATACAATAGACTATTGTCTCCGAATGAATATAAAATGAAGATAGGATGACCATTAGAATAGCTAAATGTTCATCCTATCTTATTAGTGTTTAGCCTTCTAAATGTTAAATGAACATTTGAAGGCAAAAATGGGAAATATACTTAATCTTCGAGATAATAATCCAAAGTGGTAACCACCCTTATACTTTTGATGTAAGGAGTATTCGCATCACGGTCGGTGATGGTAAACTGTCCCTGATAAGCATTACGGATTTTACCTAATTTACTGTTAGAGTCTTTTGCAAACTTCTCAGCGGCTAAACGGGCATTTTTGGTTGCTTCTTCAATCATCTGAGGTTTTACATCATTCAGCTTGGTGAACTCATATTGTACATTGTAGCGGTAATCGCCTCCTGTCACGGCAATTCCCTGTTTAAGCAACTCACTTTGTTCGCCGATCAGTTTGCGCACTTGGTCTACATTTTCGGAACTGACGGTGATAACAGATGTTACATTGTAACGGAAAGGTGAAGGGGAAGAAGAGTACCGTTCGGCCTGCATATCTATAATTTCAGGAGCCGAAACGCTTATCTCGGATTCCTTTATATTGTTTGATTTCAGGAAACGCACAATGGCATCGTTCTTGTCATTTATACTATTATATAAGGTAAGAAGATCGTTGCCCACAATTTTGTACATTAAAGGCCAGATTACCTTATTGGCGGGTACTTCCATTTCTGCCAGACCTTTTACATTGACCGCACGGTCTTTTTCTTTAAATCCTTCGATTCCGCTTTTAATAAAGAATCCCAATAAAACCATTCCGATAGCAAGAATGGCAGCTTCTTTCATCCAATTTTTCATAAGCGTACAAGTTTTGCTAATTTGAGTAATAGAACAAATATAGCAAATAGATTGTTTTTGTCAATGAAAAACTACCTTTAATATCCAAGTTTTTAAATTAGTGCATGGTTAATCCATTATTTTTCTATAATTTTGCCCACTAAATCTATATAAATAAGTATGGTAATTTTAAAACATAAGCTTCTGGGAATGACACTTGGAGAGATTCAAAACGTAGTGGCGAGTCTCGGAATGCCTAAGTTTGCAGCCAAACAGATTGCAACATGGATATATGGAAAGAAAGTTTCGTCTATTGATGAAATGACGAATATTTCTTTGAAACATCGTGAATTGTTGAAAGACGGTTGTGAAGTGGGTGCTTCGGCTCCTGTTGAAGCGATGCGTTCTGTTGATGGAACGATTAAGTATTTGTTTCGTGTTGCGGATGATGCTTTTGTCGAATCTGTTTACATTCCTGATGACGACCGGGCTACGCTTTGTGTTTCTTCGCAGGTGGGGTGTAAAATGAATTGCAAGTTTTGTATGACGGGCAAGCAAGGTTTTACAATGAACCTGACTGCCAATCAGATAGTGAATCAGATATATTCCATTCCCGAAAGTGATAAATTGACAAATGTGGTGTTTATGGGGATGGGGGAACCGTTTGATAATCTGGATGAAGTGCTGAAAGCTTTGGAAATCCTGACAGCCGATTATGGATATGGATGGAGTCCGAAGCGCATCACAGTTTCGTCGGTTGGTTTGAGAAAAGGATTAAAGCGGTTCATGGAAGAAAGCGATTGCCATTTGGCTATCAGCCTTCATTCGCCTTTCGTCGGTCAACGAAAAGAGTTGATGCCTGCCGAGCGTGCGTATTCCATCACAGAAATTGTGGAGGAATTGCGTAATTATGATTTTAGCAAACAGCGTCGTCTGTCTTTTGAATATATTGTATTTAAAGGAGTGAATGACTCTATGATATATGCAAAAGAGTTGGTGAAGTTGCTTCGCGGACTCGATTGCAGAGTTAATCTGATTCGTTTCCATGCTATTCCGAATGTGGATTTAGAAGGAGCGGATATGGATACTATGGTTGCTTTTCGCGACTACCTGACTTCTCACGGTGTGTTTTCAACAATTCGCGCATCAAGGGGAGAAGATATTTTTGCTGCTTGCGGAATGCTGTCAACAGCAAAGAAGCAGCAAGAAAACGATGCGAATACCTAAACAACGGTGGTGAATCTTTGTTTATTGAGTATGTTTAATCATCTAAATACCATAATATTATGAAGCGTTTTACAATTTATTTGGGGATCATGTTAATGGTACTGGCTTTTGCATCCTGCAAAGGAAAGAAAACCGTGTTTACTCCTTCTTCCAGTGGCCGCCCTTATGAAATCCTTGTAGTGGTGAACAGCCAGCAATGGGAAAGACCTGCAGGAAGGGCATTGTTCAACGTTTTGGATACGGATGTTCCCGGACTTCCTCAGCCCGAACGCTCTTTTAGAATTTCTTATACTGATCCTAGGTATTACGATCAGACTTTAAAATTATTCCGTAATATAATCATTGTGGATATTCAGGATATTTACAGTACTCCGAAAATAAAATACGCAAGGGATGTGTATGCTTCTCCACAGATGATTATGACTATTCAGGCTCCCAATGAAGAAGAATTTGAAAAGTATGTAACAAAAAACAAGCAGACAATCATTGATTTCTTCGTAAAGGCTGAAATGAACCGGCAAATAAATTATTTGAAAGATAAGCATAATAAGTATATCTCACAGATGGTTGACAGTATCTTCGGGTGCGATGTGTGGTTGCCGGCGGAACTTATCAGTTCGAAGAAAGGGGAAGATTTTTTCTGGGCCTCTACGAATACGGCTACTGCAGACATGAATTTCGTAATGTACTCTTATCCTTATACAGATAAGAATACCTTTACTAAGGATTATTTCATCCACAAACGTGATTCTGTGATGAAAGTAAATATCCCGGGAGCTAAGGAAGGCATGTATATGGCAACCGATACTAATTTTGTAGATGTGAAGAATATCGGTGTACAAGGTGATTATTCAATGGAAGCCCGTGGCTTGTGGCAGATGCATGGTGATATGATGGGAGGTCCGTTTGTGTCACATTCACGTGTCGATACAGTTAATAACCGAGTGGTGGTGGTAGAAGGATTTATTTATTCTCCCGATAAGTTAAAGAGAAATCTGATGCGTCAGTTGGAAGCCTCGCTTTACTCTTTGAGACTGCCGAAAGAAGCACCTAAAACGGAGATAAAACAGAATATTCCGGAAGAATAACAGAGTAGGGGCGGAGCAGATCCGCCCTTACACAGTTCTATGATATAGCATAAAATAAAACGAAACTAATAAACTCAGATAATGGAAGAAAACAACCGAATAAGAATTGGTATTACTCAAGGGGATATCAATGGTGTGGGCTACGAAGTTATTTTAAAAACTTTCTCTGATCCCACCATGCTCGAATTATGCACACCGATTGTGTATGGATCTCCCAAAGTAGCAACCTATCATCGGAAAGCACTGGATTTACAAACGAATTTCAGTATTATCAATTCTGCTTCAGAAGCCGGACATAACAAACTCAGTATTTTGAATTGCTCGGATGATGAGGTGAAAGTGGAATTTTCCAAACCGACAACAGAAGCAGGAGGTGCGGCTTTTGCAGCATTAGACAAAGCTATGCAAGACTATAAAGATGGTTTGATCGATGTAATTGTGACAGCTCCCATAAACAAACATACCATCCAGTCGGAAAGCTTTTCTTTCCCCGGGCATACCGAGTATATTGAGGATAAACTGGGTAATGGAAATAAGGCTTTGATGATATTGTTGAAGAATGATTTCAGAGTGGCTTTGGTTACCGGACATATACCGGTAAGGGAAATTGCTGCTGCCATTACTTTGGAAAATATCGAAGAAAAGCTGGAAATATTCCACAAAGCCTTGAAGCAGGATTTCGGAATTGACAGTCCGCGCATTGCAGTGCTTGCATTGAATCCTCATGCCGGTGATGAAGGCTTGATTGGCAAAGAGGAACGGGAAATCATTATGCCGGCTATCAAGGAAATGTTTACCCGTGGAATACAATGTTTCGGTCCTTATCCGGCAGACGGATTTATGGGTTCGGGTAATTATACCCATTTTGACGGTATATTGGCTATGTATCACGACCAAGGTTTGGTTCCGTTTAAAGCTATCGCTATGGATGAAGGTGTAAATTATACTGCCGGACTACCGGTTGTACGCACTTCTCCGGCTCACGGAACAGCTTATGATATTGCCGGGCAGGGGATTGCTTCGGAAGATTCTTTCCGTCAGGCTATTTATGTAGCTATTGATGTGTTCCGTAATCGTAAACAGGAAAAGGCGATTCGTGTGAATCCGCTTAGAAAACAATATTATGAAAAACGTGATGACAGTGATAAGTTGAAACTTGACACTGTGGACGATGATGCTTAAAAAATAATAAGAGAATGAAATTTGCTATTATATCTGCGGGAGAAGGTTCCAGACTCTCGCAGGAAGGAATATCGCTTCCCAAACCGTTGGTTCCGCTCAACGGAGTGGCTATGATTGACCGTTTGATCCGTATCTTTATTGATAATGGTGCTACATCTGTTGTTGTTATCATCAACAATGAAAGTCCGGTAATGAAGGAACATCTGGCAAAAATGAAAACCGAAGTTCCTTTGGAAGTTGTTGTTAAAACAACTCCCAGTTCCATGCACAGCTTTTATGAACTCATCCCATACTTGAAAGATGAGAAATTTTGCTTGACTACGGTAGATACTGTTTTCAGGGAAGATGAATTTTCTGCTTTTATAGATTATTTCAAGAAATCGGATAAAGACGGTTGCATGGCAGTAACTGATTACATAGATGACGAAAAACCGTTATATATTTCTACGGATGCTTCATTGCAGATAACAGGCTTTCATGATGAATCCACTCCTGATTGTAAGTATATATCGGGAGGCATTTATTGTTTGAAGCCGTCTGCTTTAACCACATTACATAATTGCATAGATAATGGAATGTCACGTATGCGTAATTTTCAACGGCAACTGGTAGCCGACGGTTTGGAGTTGGAAGCTTATCCGTTTAAGAAGATTGTGGACGTGGATCATGTAGGAGACATTGCAAAAGCAGAGGCATTTCTCTCAGAAAACATAGAATGAAAATAGAATAGAATGGAATTGTTGAAAATTGCAGGTGTAAGTCGTGGTAGCGAGTTTTCCCCTAACCATGTGGATAATGATGCTGCTATATTTAATAAGGTGGTCGAGGTCTTGCAGAGATTGGGGTGCGAGGTGCAGACTTATACCGAGAAAGAGTTCATCGCCGCAGAAGTTAAAGCTTCTGTTATATTTGACATGGCGAGGGACAAAGCTACTATTGCGAAATTAAAAGAAATGGAGAAAGCCGGTGCATTGGTTGTAAATTCGGCTTTCGGAATTGATAACTGTGTGCGCCGTCCGATGACTGAAAAACTCATTGATGGCGGCATTCCGCATCCTAAAAGTTACGTGGTTTCTACGGATGAGGCTTCTTTTCCTGATAATTTTTATCCTTGCTGGATTAAGCGTGGCGATTCTCATGCCATGGTAAAAGAAGACGTTTGTTATGTGACAAACAAAAGTGAAGCAGATGCGGTCTTAACCGATTTCAGAACTAGAAATATTCCTACGGCGGTAATCAATGAGCATTTACGCGGAGATTTAATCAAGTTTTATGGAGTGCAGAATACCGGTTTCTTTTATTGGTTTTACCCGTCTCCTTGTTTTCACAGCAAATTTGGTTTGGAAGCTATAAATGGCATGGCAAAAGGAATACATTTTTCGGAAGAAAAATTAAAGCAATATTGTGAGCAGGCTTCTGTTGCATTGAATGTTCCCGTGTATGGAGGGGATTGCGTGGTGTCGACAGATGGGAAGATAAAAATAATCGATTTTAATGATTGGCCGAGCTTTGCCCGTTGCCGGGAAGAAGCCGGTGAGAATATTGCAGCTTACATATTTACACAGGCAAAAAATAAAATGAATAGATAAAATGAGTGAAGATAAGACACAAAAGGGAGGAATTGAAGCATCCCTTAAATCGCTTGATACAGAAGAATTTTTGGATATTTATTTTAATCGTCCCATTGGTTATGCATGGGCTTTGTTATTTAAAAAATTAGGTGTTCACCCCAATGTAATTACTATCGCTTCTATCTTTATAGGAATAGCTGCGGGAATCATGTTCTACTTTCCGGATTTAAAACTCAATATCATAGGAATGTTGTTGTTGATATGGGCGAATACATACGATAGTGCCGATGGACAGTTGGCACGCTTGACCGGACAAAAGACACAATGGGGGAGAATGCTCGACGGTTTCGGTGGAGACCTTTGGTTCTTTTCCATTTATACTTGTATTTGTTTACGCTTTACTGTCGCCCACGATTGGGAAACTCAGAAGTTGCAGATATTAGGTGTTTGGGCGTTAGGATGTTTTTCCGGTTTTGTTTGCCATAGCAAACAATCTGCTTTGGCTGATTATTATCGTAACATTCATTTATTCTTTTTGAAAGGAAAAGCCGGCAGTGAATTGGATAACTATAAGCAACAACGCGAAATACTCCGTTCTTTGCCTTGGAAACATAATTTTTGGTGGAAGGTTTTTATTTACTTTTATGGAAATTATACTCAATCTCAAGAACGTATGAGTCCCAACTTCCAGAAATTCTTTGCTCTGGTAAAGGAAAAATATGGAGATAATATACCTCAGTCTTTGCGTGATGAGTTTCGTCAATTGAGCAAACCCTTGATGAAATATACTAATATTCTGACTTTCAACACACGCGCCATTGCTCTTTTTGTATGCCTGTTTATCGGTTATCCTTGGTTATACTTCGTTTTTGAGCTGACAGTAATGAATATTTTATTCTTCTATATGCGCTACCGTCATGAAAAGATGTGTGAGTTATTGTATAATCAGATAAAATCGGGTAACGGTGAAAAGTAAATATAGAAATCTGTTTTTATTATTTGGCGTTGCTGTTATTGTTATAATGCTCTGTACTTTTGATATGGAGTATGATGAGTTGATTGCCAATTTGCGGAGAGCAGGCGGATGGCTTCCTGCAATTTTGGGTTTATGGGTATTCATATATCTGATAAATGCCCTTTCGTGGTATATTATTATCCGCGATGATGAAGGTAACCGGGTTTCATTTTGGAAGATTTATAAACTGACTATCTCCGGCTTTGCTTTAAATTATGCAACTCCGGTTGGGTTAATGGGAGGGGAACCTTACAGAATCATGGAACTTACTCCTTATGTAGGAGCAAGTAAAGCAACTTCGTCTGTCATACTCTATGTGATGATGCATATCTTTTCTCATTTCTGTTTCTGGTTTTCGGCTATTTTTCTTTATATAGCTTTGCATCGGGTAAATCTTTTTATGGGTATTTTATTGAGTATCATAGGTCTGTGCTGTTTGGTGCTGATCTATTTCTTTATGAAAGGATATAAAAACGGAATGGCGGTAAGAGCTTTGAAACTTCTTAGTAAAATACCGTTTCTGAAGAAATGGGCAAAACGCTTTGCGGAGGAAAAGAGAGAGAGTCTGGAAAAGATAGACAGTCAGATTGCAGAATTGCACAGGCAGCGTAAAAGAACTTTTTATGCTTCATTGTCTTTGGAATATTTGGCACGGATTATTGGTTGTTTGGAGGTATATTTTATTTTGAATATCCTGACAAATGATGTAAGCTTCTGGTCGTGCATCCTTATCATGGCTTTTTCTTCTCTTTTTGCTAACCTGTTTTTCTTCTCTCCCATGCAGTTGGGAGCACGCGAAGGCGGATTTGCTTTGGCAGTAGGCGGGTTGGCTATACCAAGTGCTTTTGGGGTATACACCGGATTGATAACTCGTGTGCGTGAATTGATCTGGATTACTATCGGTGTCTTGCTGATGAAAGTTGGGAATGGTGGTAAACCGGTTTCTTGTATGAATAAATCTGTATTAAAAGAAAGTACATATGAACAAGAATGATATAAAAGGAATAATATTCGATTACGGAGGTACTATCGATACCAATAGCATGCATTGGGCAGAAGTACTTTGGGGCAAATATGAAGAATTCAAAGTGCCTGTTTCCAAAGATGATTTCAGAGAGGCATACGTGCATGGAGAACGTACTTTAGCAGTGAATCCTCTTGTAAAACCGGAGCATGATTTTCATGATGTCTTGTCTATAAAGACAAAGATTCAGATAGACTATCTGGCGAAGAATGGTAAGTTGAATTGTACTTCCGATGAATTAAATACATATGCAAAACAGGTAGCGGATGGTTGTTATGATTATGTTTTGGATATTTTAAAAACGACTCGTAAGGTTGTAGAAGATTTATCGAAGAAATATAAGCTTGTATTAGTGTCTAACTTTTATGGAAACATAAATACTATTCTTGAAGATTTTGCTTTAGCACAGTTCTTTAGTGAAGTCATTGAATCTTCAGTTGTAGGTGTACGCAAACCGGATCCTGCTATTTATGCTTTAGGAGTACAAGCAATGGGATATGCTGCCGGGAATGTTTTGGTTGTAGGTGATTCGTTTTCGAAAGATGTGGTTCCTGCCAAAAAAGTAGGCTGCAAGGTTGCGTGGCTTGAAGGAAAAGGTTGGGGAGGAGAAGAAATAGACAGGGCGCTACCCGATGTGATTATTACAGATTTGGCAGAATTGCTTCCTATGTTATAGTTTTGGGAGGAATAATTAAATGAAAGAACAAAGAAAATCATTAGTAGGAGCGCGTTATACGGTTCCTTTTATATTAGTAACCTCACTTTTCTTTTTATGGGGATTTGCACATGCTATTCTGGATGTATTGAATAAGCATTTTCAAGAAGTGCTCGATATGTCGAGAACCTCTTCGGCAATGGTGCAGGTTATGTTTTATTTAGGTTATTTCCTGATGGCTATTCCTGCGGGATTGTTCATTAATAAATATGGTTACCGTAAAGGGGTGGTATTCGGTTTGATACTTTACGGCATTGGTTCGCTACTGTTCATTCCGGGAGAATATTGGATGTCTTTCCGGTTTTTCCTCTTTTCGCTATTTGTCATAGCATGCGGACTTGTATTTTTGGAAACTGCTGCTAATCCTTACGTTACAGAATTAGGCGATAAGGAAACTGCTGCCAGTCGTTTGAATCTGGCTCAATCTTTTAATGGATTAGGTTGTATCTGTGGTCCGTTGATTGGTGGAATGTTATTGTTTGGTGATGATGGTTCATCGAATATTTCATTGCCCTACACTTTGATGGGAATTATTGTGCTTGTGGTAGCTGTTCTCTTTTCAAGAGTAAAATTACCGGAAATTACACATAATGACGGTGATAATGATAACGAGAATGCCCCATTGAAAGGATTGTGGACTCATAAACTGTTTATTTTTGGTATTGTAGCTTTGTTCTGTTATGAAATAGCGGAAATATCTATCAATAGTTTCTTTATTAATTATGTAGTAGATGATGGTTGGATGAATCCGCGTGATGCTGCTATTGTCCTTTCCTTTGGCGGCTTAGGTTTATTTATGTGTGGACGTTTTGCCGGTAGTTGGATTATGAGTGTTATTCGTGCGGAGAAAGTTCTTTTGTTTTGTGCTGTGTGTACGGTTATAACTACTTCGTTGGTTGTTCTTAACTTAGGTATAATATCATTGGTAGCCCTTTTCTTGGGTTATGTGTTTGAAGCTATCATGTTTCCTACCATTTTTGCTATTTCTTTGAAAGGCTTGGGAGGATATACCAAACGTGCTTCTTCATTCTTGATGATGTCGCCTATCGGTGGAGCAGTCGGACCTTTATTGATGGGCTATTTAGCAGATCAGACAACGATGTCGTTCTCGTTCATAGTTCCGCTGCTCTCTTTTGTTGTAGTGTTGCTTTATTCCTGGAAAGTATCTCGTTAGGAATATTATATTACTTCAGCATGCAGGCTGCTTTGCTTGATTGTCTGTAAAACCTCTTCTTCAGTCTTACTGAATGGTCCCGAAGCCTCGAGCTTTAAGGTTGACATGGCAGCAGCAAAGCATCCTGCTTCTGTATAAGAAGCACCTTTACTGCGCATATAAAGATAACCTGTTGCATAAGTATCTCCGCAACCTGTCGCATCTACGACTTCTTTTGGAGGATAAGCCGGTATCTTATAGAATTTCTTATCTGCGTAAATCACAGAACCTAAACTGCCTAAAGTCATTAATACTTCTTTAACCCCCCATTCCGCAAGTTGATAAGCGGCTTTTCTTACATCTTTATGACCGGTGAGAACTTCGATCTCATGTTCGTTGACCTTTAAAATATCTACATATTTAAGAGCTTCTATTTTGTTGCTCCAGTCTACAGGATAAACTTTTTCTCCTCTTACTTCGCGCAAATATCCTTGAGCATCCACTGCAAGAATACCTTTGGTAGAAAGATATTTAAGAACATCTAGAGAGAAATCGTCAGATAATAAACTTCCTAAATGAAAAATACGTGCATCTACATCTTTTAGTTGCTCCACAGTAAATGGATCGGCTTTTGCAAGAACACGTTGGCTTCGGTTATTTTGATTTTCACCATATTTATTCTCAAAGTAAACAGAGTGTTTGCTTGGAAGTACGGTTACATCTATCCCTTTTGTACGAATTTCTTCAACAGCTTTGATTTCCGAAAGAGCCAGTGAAGTTACTAATTGGTAGCTTATGTTATTTAGGCAACTAATTCCATGTGAGAAATAAAAAGATGTTCCTCCCGGCATGAATACCGTTTTCTTAGGAGTTATTATTTTGTCTAACGTAATGTGTCCTATGCAACAAATGTCAGTCATGATGTTTATAAATGAATTTCGGGCGCGAAGTTACTCATTATTTTCCTTAGAAAGGAGGTCGTTTGCTTGACAACTTAATCAATTTAATCTATATAAACACTTTTTATCTAATCTGTTAAATTATAAAAAAGTCGAAAAAAGATGGTTTTTGTCATAAAGAACATTTAACTTTGGGACAAATTATCTTATAATCTCTACTGTGAGATACAATTTAAAATAGTTTAGAATGGAAAATGTTAATGTAAAACCGGCTACCGGTAAGTTGGGCGTTCTTTGCGTAGGATTAGGCGCCGTGACTTCTACTTTTATGACTGGTGTTTTGATGGCTCGCAAGGGCTTGGCAAAACCAGTAGGCTCTATGACACAATATGATAAGATGCGTGTCGGAAGAGGAAAAGACAAACAGTACAAACATTATGGTGAGATTGTTCCACTTGCAAACCTGAACGATATTGTGTTCGGTGCATGGGATGTTTATCCGGCTAATGCTTATGAATCAGCTATCAATTGCGAGGTGTTGAAAGAGAAAGATATCAACCCCGTGAAAGATGAATTGGAAAAAATCGTTCCGATGAAAGCTGCTTTCGATCACAATTATGCTTCACGTTTGGATGGAAACAATGTGAAGAGTTGTAAAGACCGTTGGGATATGATGGAACAACTTCGTGAGGATATCCGTAAATTCAAAGCTACTAATAATTGCGAACGGATCGTAGTTCTTTGGGCTGCTTCTACTGAAATTTATGTTCCTGTTGATGAGGAAATACATGGAACTCTTGCCGCTTTGGAAAAAGCAATGAAAGCTGATGATAAAGAACACATTGCTCCGTCTATGTGCTATGCTTATGCTGCATTGATGGAAGGTGCTCCTTTTATCATGGGGGCTCCCAATACTACAGTTGATATTCCTGCCATGTGGGAATTGGCTGAAAAAACTAAAATGCCTATTGCCGGAAAGGACTTTAAAACAGGTCAGACTTTGGTTAAATCAGGTTTTGCTCCGATTATCGGCACACGTTGTTTAGGCTTGGACGGATGGTTCTCTACTAATATTTTAGGTAACCGTGACGGACTTGTTTTGGATGAACCTGCTAACTTCCACACAAAAGAAGTAAGTAAGCTTTCTACATTGGAATCAATCCTTGTCCCGGAAGAACAACCCGATCTTTATACAGATTACTACCATAAAGTACGTATTAACTACTATCCTCCCCGCAATGATAACAAAGAGGGTTGGGATAATATTGATATTTTTGGTTGGATGGGTTATCCGATGCAGATTAAGATTAATTTCTTGTGTCGTGACTCTATCTTGGCTGCACCTTTGGCTCTCGACTTGGTATTGTTGAGCGACCTTGCTGCCCGTGCAGGACGTTATGGTACTCAGCGCTTCCTGAGCTTCTTCCTTAAGAGCCCGATGCATGACTATACTGAAAATGAAGTTCCTATCAATCACCTCTTCCAGCAATATGCTATTTTGAAGAATGCTATTCGTGAAATGGGTGGTTATGAGGCCGATCAGGAAATAGATTAATATATTTATCTAAATAAAAGGTAAAGGCGGGGTAAAAACTCCGCCTTTATTGTTTATAGGGTAATTCATTAATAAAGCTTATTTCTGACAAAATTGCTTGTTCTGTCGAAATGAATTTGTAATTTTGTCATATAATTAAAAACAATATGGTTAAGTCAGAAATTCAACAGGTAAAGCTCAGGTTTGGTATTATTGGCAATGCTGAAGCCTTGAATCGTGCTATTGATGTGGCTATGCAAGTGGCACCGACCGACTTATCCGTACTAATTACCGGAGAAAGTGGCGTCGGAAAAGAAAGTTTTCCGCAGATCATTCATCAATATAGCCGTCGTAAGCACGGGCAATATATAGCAGTCAACTGTGGAGCCATCCCTGAAGGAACGATTGATTCCGAACTTTTCGGACATGAGAAAGGGGCTTTTACCGGAGCAATAGGCGAACGGAAAGGTTATTTCGGTGAAGCCGATGGAGGAACGATTTTTCTGGATGAGGTAGGAGAGTTGCCTTTACCCACACAGGCGCGTTTGCTTCGGGTGCTCGAAAGCGGTGAGTTTATTAAGGTCGGTTCATCAAAAGTACAGAAAACTGATGTGCGTATTGTTGCTGCTACAAACGTAAATTTAACTGAAGCCATTGCACAAGGACGTTTCCGTGAGGATTTGTATTATCGTCTGAATACTGTACCTATTCAAATTCCGCCTTTACGCGAAAGACCGGATGATATTGTTTTGCTGTTCAGAAAGTTTGCTTCAGATTTTGCCGAGAAATATCGTATGCCGGCTATTATGTTGACGGAAGAAGCAAAAAGAGTGCTTGTCTCATTTCCTTGGCCGGGGAATGTTCGTCAGTTGAAGAATATTACGGAACAAATCTCCATCATTGAGACAAACAGGGAGATTACGCCCGAAATCTTACGGATGTATTTGCCGGATCAATCCCGGATGGAACGGCTTCCTGCCTTTTTGGGTGGTGACAGCCAGGGAAAGACGTTTGGCAGTGAGAGAGAAATACTTTATCAGGTCTTGTTTGAAATGAGGCAGGATGTGACAGAACTGAAAAAACTGGTGCATAATATCATGGCAGATAAGGTTGCAACAGCTACACAGGTAACCCCTTCCACGGCTGTGGCTTATTATCCGCCTACCCCGTCGAGCGTAGTGCCTGCAACTGTGGCTGCAAGCGTACCGACAATTAATATTACATCGACAAAACAGAAACCCGAAGAAGATGATATTCAGGACACGGAAGAATATGTGGAAGAATCCCTTTCTTTGGATGATGTTGAAAAAGAAATGATTAGAAAAGCACTTGAGAAGCATCATGGAAAGAGAAAAAGTGCAGCGAAAGATCTGAATATATCAGAACGTACACTTTATAGAAAAATAAAAGAATATGAATTGGAGTAAAAAAGCGCCGAAACTGCTTGCGTTGGTTGCATTGGTACTGGTGATAGTTTCGTGCACGGTTTCCTATAAATTTAACGGGTCTTCCATCAATTATAATTTGGTTAAGACAATTACTATCGAGACATTCCCTTTGCAATCGGATTATGTATATGCTCCTTTGGGAACCACCTTTAATCAGGAGTTGCAGGATATTTTTATTCGCCAGACACGTTTGCAACTTGTTCCGCGTAATGGAGATTTGGTTATTTCGGGAGCTATTGTCAGATACAGTCAGATAAACCAGGCGGTGAAAGCCGATGGTTTCTCCTCTGAAACACAGTTGAGAATCGAAGTAAAAGTGAACTTTGTGAATAACACGAATCATTCGCAAGATTTTGAGCAGACATTCTCAGCCCAGCAAAATTATGATTCGTCGCTCCCTCTCAGTTCTGTGCAGGATGAGTTGATCTCCAAGATGGTAAAGGACATTACAGAACAGATATTTAATGCAACGGTAGCTAACTGGTAAAACATGACATCAACAAATTTGCAGGAATGGATTGCCCATCCCGAAAGTTTGAATAGGGATACATTGTACGAGCTTAGAAATGTAGTGGCTCGCTATCCCTATTTCCAGACAGCCCGTTTATTGTATCTCAAAAACTTGTATTTACTCCATGATATAGCCTTCGGTGAAGAATTGCGGAGGGCTGCCCTTTATGTGAGTGACCGCCGGATGCTTTTTAATTTGATTGAAGGTGGCAGGTTTGTGATTAAAGCTAAGACAGCAAAGAAAGAAGATGTTTTGGCGGAGGAGCCGAACCTTGACCGGACTTTGTCGTTGATTGATGCATTTCTTTCCAGTATTCCCGAAGAGCCGTCAGGGCAACCTTCTACTTATGACTTGTCTACCGATTATACGGGTTATTTGTTGAAACAGGAAGAAGAACACTCATCCGAAGTGCCTAAATTAAAGGGTTTTGAACTCATAGACGAGTTTATTGAAAAAGCGGAAACGGAGACTTCTTTGAGGTTGAAACCGGTGGGCGAAGAAGAAGCCGGAGAGTATCCTGCACCAGAGTCCGTATCAGAAGAAAATGAGGATGATGAGAGCTGTTTTACAGAAACTTTGGCTAAAATTTATATCCGGCAAAAAAGATATTCGAAGGCACTTGAAATAATTAAAAAATTAAGTTTGAAATATCCGAAAAAAAATGCTTACTTTGCAGACCAAATTAGATTTTTGGAGAAATTGATTATTAACACTAAATCAAAATAACAAAATGTATTTATTATTAGTTATCTTAATTGTTATTGCAGCAATATTGATGTGCTTCATTGTTTTGATACAGAATTCTAAAGGAGGAGGTCTTGCTTCAAGCTTTTCTTCATCTAATCAAATCATGGGCGTGCGGAAGACTACAGACCTTTTGGAGAAGTTTACTTGGGGACTTGCTGCTGCTATGGTAGTATTGAGCGTGGCAACTGCCTATGTTATTCCTTCTTCTGACAAAGAACACGGTTCTGTTATTCAGGAAGAAGCTTTGAAAGAAACTGCAACCAATCCAATGAATACTCCGGGATTTGCTGCTCCTAAAGCTGATGCTCCTGCTGCAACTGCAACTCCTGCTGATTCGGCACAGTAATTTAGCGGATAAGAACGTTTGAAAATACAAACGGGCTGCTATCTTCACGATGGCAGCCCGTATTGTTTTATAAAAGTGCTCCGTTTTATTGGTACGTATGCTTTAAATGGCTAATTGCTCTTTTAACAGCTTATATCCGGTATTGCTGATACGAAGGGATATTCCGTTCTTTAGCAGAAGTTGATAGGTTTCCTTGCCCATTAACTCCACACGCTCCACATAATTGATGTTAATGATGTAAGAACGGTGTATGCGGATGAATTGGGAAGAAGGCAAATGGCTTTCAAAGAACTTCATGGTTTGCTCCTTTAAATACTGTCCGTTAGGAGTGAATAGCGTAACATAATCTCCCGTTGCTTGCAGATAAATCAATTCATCGAGGGGGATGATATGTATTTTTCCTCTGTCTTTTACTGCCACACGGTCTATGTTTTCTTCATTCTGAATCGTTTGAATGATTTCTTCCGCTTTCCTTTCTTCCTGCCATGTTTGCAGTTTTTGTACCCGAAACCAAAGAACAATGATGGCCCACATTAATATTCCGAATATCAACCGGGTGGCAAGAGTGCTCTCAAATGAAGGGTAAGGAGAATGAAAGATTGCCGTTGCCAGTAAATCCCCACCATAGCTTCCTGTTGCCCAAACGATCATAACAAGCAGGGCAAGTAATATCTGTCCGGGAATTCCTTCAAGAGAATCTATTGAATACCATAACAAGAAACTCAGCATGAAAAGTATTCCCGTAGATATAAAACTGTCTATCAGGGCAGGTGATAAGGATGCCGCTTCGCAATGTGTAAGCAGATAACATTGGATGGCAACTCCTCCTGCTACCCATCCCATGATAGCCGCCAGTCGTTTTTTGCTCTTTAAGAAAGGGTGTAATGGCATAATTAATCTTTTATGGTTAATCCTGCGAAGCTCAGGTTTCCTCGGATAACAAGTGATCTCGACATATCGGTAAGAGTCCCTCTGAGACGAGAATCTTCCACTCCCCCCATAAAAGACTGTACTTCGGTTCTGATGTTCCAACTGTTTGGCGCATAAATTTCTATTCCTCCGAAACTGCACTCCACAAGGATAACTGTTTCACCTTCTGCCAAGGATGTTCTTCTTAAATCAAGAACATTTGAGCCAAATGAGTTTTTCAGGTTAGCTCCTTTAAAAACAGGATCGGTTACGGTTTGGCGTATCTCGCCGAAAGAGTTGTTGGAATACACAAACCCGTCTACCGTGTTGCTTTTCTCGTCTCCGTTTATCCGGCATTTATTATTGTAGCGCGAAGCATATATGCGGTGTTGTGGTTTCAGCAAAATGATAAGTCCGATGACAACCAAAACGATAGGCCAGGAAATAATGGAGCTATAAGCTACAATTCCCAACTTTGGAAGGATAAACACAATACCGATGCAGTTAAGTATAAGCCCTCTGGTCACTTCTCCACGCATTAGGGAATATATACCTAATACAATGAGCAACACTTGCCAGGAAACAAGTATATGGAAAATATGCGGACTGAGCCAACCTAAGTTCTTTGCACCAAGCAGAAGACCTGCTATGATAAATAGGAGAGCAACCAAATATTTGCCACCTCCATGATTTCTATGACCTCGTGTGAAGAAGTTTGATTCAAAAGAATCATTTGAGTTTTTTGTTTCCATAATTTCTTGTTTATTTGTTTTGTGACAAATATAGGCGATTGGTTGCATACTGAAAATAGAAATTCTTTTATTCTCGGATATAAGTCGATGAATTACCGATTATGCCCGATAAAATAATCCTTGTATGCCCCTTTAAATAGAGTTTGTTTAATATTACCTTCAAATGTTCATTTAACATTTAGTTGGTTCATCATAAGGAAGATAGTGTGAACATTTAACTACTCTAATGTCCACTTTATCTTCACAAAAACTTCTGTCAGCAATGATAAGGTATGTTTTCGTTTCCCCCAACTATCACCCGGCTTTTTCAATCGACTGCATGTTTATTTCAATCAACAGCATGTTTAACCGAAAACAACA
>ERZ826016.490-NODE-490-length-48541-cov-18.394568_pt1 | contig 48541 bp, 36 predicted proteins | sample MGYA00519872_ERZ826016 | MGnify/ENA primary metagenome ERZ826016 (study PRJEB31778, sample SAMEA3449218) | human gut metagenome | biome: human gut; feature: human-associated habitat; material: faeces | place: United Kingdom | collected 2010/2012 ... | reverse complement strand
CTGAACGTTTGTTTAATATGGGTTTGTGTATTCCTGCCGGTCCTTGGGTGACGGATGAAGATGTGGCATATATTGTAGAGCAAATAAAGGCATGTTGTAAAGAATGATAGGCTTGTTGTTTGAGATTTAATGTAAGTGGTCTATATATGGAGAATCCCTGAAGCTCATAACAAAAGTGAGTTTCAGGAATTTTTTTCTTTAGAAACTAAGTATTGTAGCTGATGGTGTATATTCGAAATGTTAGCAGTCTTGTGAATAATTGAAATCTCGTTTTGATTATCAAACGGAAGTTTATATCTTTGCCTTAGCCAGAGATATAGTAATGAAAACAAAAGTGAGTAATCAAACTATTGTAATCGTATGTGAATGTCTTAGCGAGGGTCTTATTAGATAAAGATTAATATAGAGTATGATGGAACAGCTTCGTAATTTGCCGATAGGGATACAGACATTTGAAGATATCCGTAAGGGAGGTTTTTTGTATGTAGACAAGACAGATATGATCTATCAGATAGTTCATGCCGGGAAGCCTTATTTTTTGAGTCGTCCCCGCCGTTTTGGCAAGAGTTTGCTTATATCTACTTTTGAAGCGTATTTTCAAGGTCGTAAGGAGTTGTTCGAAGGGCTTGCTATTGAAAGGTTGGAGAAAGAGTGGATCGAATATCCGGTGTTGCATTTGGACTTGAATGCAGAGAAGTATGATTCGGCTTTTCGCTTGGAATCTATGCTTGCCCGACATCTGAATCTGTGGGAAGATGTTTGGGGACGGGAAGAACGTGAGGTGACACTTTCTGATCGTTTTATAGGTATTATTCGCCGTGCCTATGAGCAAACTGGTAAGCAAGTGGTTGTTCTGATCGATGAATATGATAAACCTTTGCTACAGACTCTTTTAGATGATGGCTTATTGGAAGAATATCGACGTATTCTTAAATCTTTTTATGGTGTATTAAAGAGTGCCGACCGTTATCTTCGTTTCGTATTTCTAACAGGCGTTACAAAGTTTGCCCAGGTAAGTGTGTTCAGTGATCTGAATCAGCTGAATGATATTAGTATGGATTATGCTTACAATACACTGTGTGGTATTACTAAAGAAGAATTAGTGGCTACTTTTACTCCTGAGATAGAGAAGTTAAGTCATTTCCTTGGATGCTCGTTCCATGAGCTTTTATCTCGTATGGAGAGGCAATATGACGGCTATCATTTCTGTGAGGATACCAGAGTAGGATTATTCAATCCTTTCAGCATACTGAATGCATTCCAGAAGTTGAAGTTGGGCAATTATTGGTTCCAAACGGGTACCCCTACCTATCTGGTAGATTTGTTAAAGCAAAGTGATTATGATCTTCGCTTATTGATAGACGGTATTGAAACGACCTTCCCCGCTTTTTCGGAATATCGCGCAGAAGTCAACAATCCGCTCCCTATGATTTATCAGAGTGGATATCTCACAATAAAGGATTATGATAGTGAGGTGGAACTTTATACGTTGAAGTTCCCTAATGATGAAGTTCGTTATGGTTTCCTGAATTTTTTAGTACCATATTATACCAAAGTCTCAGATGATGAGACCGGTTTCCATATTGCTAAGTTCATGCGTGAACTTCGTGCCGGAGAAGTGGATGAGTTTATGAAACGTCTGAAAGTTTTCTTTGCCGGTATTCCTTACGATTTGAGTGACGATACCGAACGTCATTATCAGGCTATCTTTTATATAGTATTCACCTTGATTGGGCAATTTGTGGAGACGGAAGTCCGTAGTTCTCATGGTCGTGCTGATGCTGTGGTGAAGACGCAAGATGCTGTTTATGTATTTGAGTTCAAACTGAATGGCACAGCTGAAGAAGCTTTGAAGCAGATTGATGAAAAAGGTTATCTGATTCCTTATCAGCTGGATAATAAACAGTTGGTGAAGATAGGGGTGAACTTCAGTAAGAAGACGCGGAATATTGATGAATATATAGTGGTCGGTGTTTGATTTATGATCTGATTCATTGTTACTTATAACTTTTCTCAGAAAAACTGCTCTCACTGCTCCTTTTCCTTCTTTTATTAGAGATTTAATCCTCACCTTTGCATTATCGTTGATCAGCGAAGTGGATTAAAACGGAATTTAAATCTCTAAATGAAAAAAGTAGAATGAGTGTAATTTTTAGAACGGTGGAGAGACCGTCTGACCCTCGGGTTGAGAATTCTCCCAAAAAGTATTTCCCGCAGTTAGTAACTTTAGGGCAAAGTGTAGATTTGGCATTTGTTGCCCAGAAAATGCAGGATCGTTCATCGTTGTCTATCGGTGATATCAGAAGTGTAGTACAGAACTTTGTAGAGAAGTTGAAAGAACAGTTGTTGGAAGGTAAGACGGTGAATATTGCCGGATTGGGCGTATTTATGCTGGCTGCCAAGTCGAAAGGATCGGATAAGGCGGAGGATATTACAGCCAAGAGCGTGGATAGTGTCCGTATCTGCTTCCAAGCCAATAAGGAGTTGAAGATAACCAAGGCTGCTACCCGCGCCGGTGAAAAGTTGGATCTGGTCAGTCTGGACGATTATCTGAAAGGGTTATCGAATGTTCCTACAGGAGGTGGTTCGGATAGTGGTTCGGGAGACAACCCGGGCGGCGGAGGACTGGATGAAAGTCCTCTCGGTTAACGAAAACTAATAATTAAAGCTAAAGAAGATTTCTATGAAGAAAACGAGTTGGAATGTGATATTAAAAGTGATTATTGCCGTAGCCACTGCCATTGCAGGTGTAATCGGAGTACAGGCAATGACGCAAGGATAAGAACTGTTTAAAATAAGCCGGAAGTGCATTTGATTTGCACTCCCGGCTATTTTTTAGTAGACTGGAAAGCTACTTTTCAATCCATTTCACTATTTCCTCCGATAACGGATTGGTACTTGAACCATAAGAAGCTACCCATTTTCCGTTTTCATCAATCAGGAATTTATGGAAATTCCAACCGACTTTTGCGTCTTGCACACCATTCTCGCTCTTCTGGGTTAACCATTTATACAAAGGAGCAATGTCTTTTCCCTTTACAGAGATTTTAGCCATCATAGGAAAGGTTACTCCATAATTCAATGTACAAAATTCTTTGATTTCCTCATTACTGCCCGGCTCCTGACTCAGGAAATTATTAGCAGGAAAGCCGATTATTACAAAATTATCCTTTCCATACTTCTCATATAACTCTTCAAGCTTAGCGTATTGCGGAGTAAATCCACATTTGGAAGCGACATTAACTACCAGCACTTTTTTACCTTTAAAGGTGGAAAGTGATATATCTTCTCCGTCAATGGTCTTGACTGTAAAGTCGTAGAAACTCTTTTGCTGTGCCTGAGCAGCTATTGCCATCATTGCCATAAAAATACTTATAATAATTGTTTTCATCTTTATATTCTGTTTATCTATAAAAACAAAACGGAGACTCAAATAGTTTATCATTGAAATAAAAAAAACACTACCTTTGCGCCCCGGTAAAAGATTAGTTTTTTGTAGGTAAAAATAGGTATGAAGAAGAGTCTTATCGCATTAGCATTCGGCACCTTGGGATTAGGGATTGCCGAATTTGTCATGATGGGTATCTTGCCCGATGTGGCTAAAGATTTAGGTATCAGTATCCCTGTTGCGGGGCATTTTATTTCCGCATACGCTTTGGGAGTTTGTGTAGGTGCACCTGTATTGATCTTAGCCCGTAAGCATCCACTAAAACATATTTTACTGGTATTGGTTACCTTGATGATGATAGGAAATACCTGTGCGGCACTGGCACCTAACTACTGGGTATTATTGCTGGCACGCTTTATCTCCGGACTTCCTCATGGTGCATATTTCGGAGTAGCCTCTATTGTGGCGGAAAAGTTGGCTGATAAAGGAAAAGGTTCCGAGGCTGTATCAATAATGATAGCTGGGATGACCATAGCCAATCTGTTCGGAGTTCCACTGGGTACTTCTTTGAGTAATTCCATTTCCTGGCGTGTCACTTTCTTATTGGTAGGTTGTTGGGGTGTGATTATACTTTATTATATCTGGCGTTGGGTGCCTCATGTGGAAGGATTGAAAGATACAGGATTCAAGGGGCAATTCCAATTTCTGAAAACACCGGCTCCCTGGCTGATCTTGGGTGCAACGGCTTTAGGAAACGGAGGTGTTTTCTGCTGGTATAGTTATATCAATCCGTTGTTGACGGAGGTATCCGGATTTACTGCGGAAAGCATTACCGCGCTGATGGTATTGGCGGGCTTTGGTATGGTGGTAGGTAATCTGGTTAGCGGACGGCTTTCCGACCGTTATACTCCCGGGAAAGTGGGGACTACTGTGCAGGCTATGATCTGTATTGTATTGCTGTTGATATTCTTCTTGTCTCCTTACCCGTGGTTATCTGCATTGCTGATGTGTCTTTGTACGGCCGGTCTGTTTGCGGTTTCCAGTCCGGAACAGGTGCTGATAATCCGTGTGGCAAAAGGGGGAGAGATGTTGGGAGCAGCCTGTGTACAGGTAGCATTCAATCTCGGAAATGCTATTGGAGCCTATGTGGGAGGATTAGCCATTAGTGGTGGATACCGTTATCCGGCACTGGCTGGAGTGCCTTTCGCTATGGTAGGTTTTATCCTGTTTCTGACCTTCTACAAGAAATATCAGGCGAAATATTAAAACATTTCAATATCTTTTCGTATTTTTGTCCGCAAGTATTAACTAAACGAAACGAATTATGAAAACTTTGAATGTTGGAAAAATATTACTGCTATGTGCTTTTGTAATAGGATTGGCGTCTTGTGGAGATGATGTATATTATACAATGGAGAATGATGATAAGAAGCTATGCGACAGGACTTGGATAGATGAATATGAGACGGAGGAGGGCTTACCCTGTACTTATCAGCTTCGATTCTACAAGGATAATCAAGGGCAGGAAGTCACAACAACGTACGATGCCGGTGGAAAGGTAATAATTGACAGAGGATTTACTTGGCGCTGGACCGATGGAAGTAAGGAAGCCTTGAGGCTGACTTTTAATGATGGGAAAGTTAAGTACTTTGAAAATGTATGGGTACGTGATCATTACCTCAGTGGTAAAATGGATGGAAAGATTGTAATGATGACGGATGCCAGCTATACGCAGAATTAATTAATAACTGAATAAAATGAAAAAATATCTATATATTATATTTGCATGGGCACTGACTATGAGCCTGACATCTTGTGAGGATGATGATCAGTATAGTATAGAATCAGTAATCATAGGACGTGCATGGACAGGAGATGTCGGTATGAATGCAGAAAACGGTGAGCCGATTTTTAGTACATTTACTTTTGGAGGTGATGGATTTGGCGAAGAATATCAGTATTATTCATATGATGGAAAACTGTATGATCATTTCCGTTTTCAATGGATGTGGGAAGATGGATACAACAATAACCTTGTATTAGATTATGGTAGGGCAGGCACTTCATATATGGATGATGTTTTCGTAACCGGAAACAGATTTAGGGGCACATTCCATTTGTCCGCTGATAGTCCTGGATTTGATTTTGTACTTGAAATGGAGTAATAGCCAAAGTATATCAATAAAACAGGCCACTTCGAAAGAGTGGCCTGTTTTTGTATTATTCATTATTTCTTCAGAAATAACTTCTTGAATTCATTCGGATAAGGCGTTTCAAACTTCATCAACTCTCCTGTAACCGGATGGTAGAAACAAAGCTTGAAAGCATGAAGGGCCAAGCGTCCAATGGGGTTTACGTCTTCTATTCCGTAGCGGCCATCACCAATAATAGGATGCCCTAAGTCCTGCATGTGCACACGAATTTGGTTCTTACGACCGGTCTCAAGATCCAACTCTACAAGAGAATAACCGTTGGCACGCTTAATTGTGCGATAGTGTGTGATTGCTTTCTGCCCTCCGTCATCTGTTGGACTGGAGTAAACATAAAGCGTACGATCAGTAAGCCAGGATATGACACAACCTGCATTCTTTTCCATTTCTCCTGTGACTACGGCTACATAGCGACGGTCGGTTACAATCTCATGCCAGTTGTCGCGCAATGTGCGCTGCGTTTTTTCATCCTTTGCAAACATCATCAGTCCGGAAGTGTCACGATCGAGGCGATGAACGATGTACACGCTGCTACCACGTCCATTAGAGCGTTGAACATATTCATTTAGAATATGATATGCTGTACGTTCCTTCTGGCGTTCACTGCTGACTGACAGCAGGCCTTGCATCTTTTCCACCACTATGATATATGCATCCTCATATACAATCTTCAGCAGGTTGTTATGGAATTCTTTCTTGCCTTTATCACGACTGATTTGTACTTTCATACCCGGTTTTAACGGGAAATTATATTGAGTGGTTATCACACTGTCTACGAATACCACTCGCTTGCTGAGCAATGATTTTAGTTTGGTACGGCTGGCATCCGGCATCTTGGTTGCCAGAAACTCCATAAGTTCCATCGGTTCGTTTACTGTGTAGTCCGTATATTGGGTGCGGGCTCTCGCCACTATTTTTCCTCTTGCCACGTTGATAGTGATTAATGGTTAGTGATTAGTGATAAAATTCTCAGTCTTCATTTCTTAATTCCAGAAGCACTACGTTTTCTACGTGGTGGGTGTGGGGGAACATATCTACCGGTTGTATGGCTTTTACTTTATATTTTACGTCGAGCAGTTGCAGGTCGCGTGCCTGTGTGGCAGGATTGCAACTTACATATACGATACGTTTCGGTTCGGCAAACAGGATAACATCTACCACATCCTGATGCATTCCTGCACGCGGAGGATCGGTAATGATAACATCCGGGCGGCCATATTGGTTGATAAAATCCTGAGTCAGCATGTCTTTCATATCACCGGCAAAGAATAATGTATTCTTAATCCCGTTGATTTCTGCATTTACCTTTGCATCTTCGATAGCTTCGGGTACATATTCGATACCAATAACCTGGCGGGCTTGTTTGGAAACAAAGTTGGCAATGGTTCCTGTACCTGTATAAAGGTCGTAAACCAACTCCTTACCGGTCAGTCCGGCGAAGTTGCGTGCTATCTTATAAAGATTGTATGCTTGTTCGGAGTTTGTCTGATAGAATGATTTAGGACCTATTTTGAAGCGTAATCCTTCCATCTCTTCGAAGATGTGATCTTTCCCCTTGAAAGTGTACACATCCAGGTCGGTAATGGTATCATTACGCTTATTATTAATAATGTATAGGAGAGAGGTAATTTCAGGGAATGTATCTGCTACATATTGCAGGAGTTGCTTGAATAATCTCAATTCTTCTCCCTCTTCTTCTATTTTAGCTATGAGGATAACCATTAATTCTCCGGTGGTAGATGTGCGGATGATCATGTTGCGCAACATGCCTTCCTGTGTGCGGAGGTTGATGAAGGAATAATTGTGTTCGTAAGCATAATCACGTACGGCATTGCGGATACGGTTGGATATGTCATCTTGCAACCAGCACTTCTCTATAGCCAGTACTTTATCGAAAGCGTTGGGGATATGGAAACCTACGGCATTCATCTGTTCGTATACCACATTCTGTTTTATTTCTTCTTCCGTCAACCAACGTTTGTTAGAAAAAGTGTACTCCAGTTTATTTCTGTAGAATTGTGTTTTCTCTGAACCGAGGATTGGAGAAATTTCCGGAAGTTCGATTTTTCCGATGCGGGTAAGGTTGTCCGTTACTTGTTTTTGCTTGTACTTGATTTGCTCGGAATAGGGAAGAACTTGCCATTTGCAACCGCCACATACACCATAATGTTGGCAAAATGGGACAGCTCTTTCACGAGAATATTCGTGGAACTTCACTGCTACAGCTTCAGCATAATGATGCTTTTTTCTCTTAATTTGCAGGTCTACTACATCTCCGGGAACGACATAAGGTACGAAAATAACCAAATCATTAACCTTTGCGATGGCTTTTCCTTCGGCAGCCACATCCGTTATTGTCACTTTCTCCAGTAGAGGAAGCTCTTTTCTATTTCTTGCCACTTTTACACCAGTCTAATAAATTATTCTGCAAAAATAGACATTTTTTCGGGAATTCTCTCTATGAAGTGAAATATTAAAGATTGCAATGTCGAAATTGCATTTTGATAGAAATTTTTTTCTCAAAAAGTTTTCTAGTATGCGAAATATACTTAGATTTGCGAACAGAAAAAAATCACAATTGAGAAACTTAAATTTATATTATGGACAAAAAAAGAGTTTATACCTTTGGTAATGGTCAGGCAGAAGGAAAGGCTGACATGAAGAATCTTTTGGGGGGTAAAGGCGCTAACCTTGCCGAGATGAACCTTATTGGGGTTCCGGTTCCTCCCGGTTTTACAATCACGACTGAGGTTTGTACCGAATATAATGAGATGGGGCAGGAAAAAGTGGTTGCCCTGTTGAAAGGCGAAGTAGAAAGCGCCATAGCAAGAGTGGAAGAATTGATGTCTTCTAAGTTCGGTGATATAGAAAATCCCTTACTGGTTTCAGTACGTTCCGGTGCTCGCGCTTCCATGCCGGGTATGATGGACACAATCCTTAATCTGGGTCTGAACGATGAAGTGGTAGAAGGATTGACACGTAAAACTGGCAATGCCCGTTTTGCATGGGACTCTTACCGTCGTTTCGTACAGATGTATGGTGACGTGGTTTTGGGTATGAAGCCGACTAATAAGGAGGATATCGATCCGTTCGAAGCTATCATTGAAGAAGTGAAGCATGCGAAAGGTGTGAAGCTGGATAACGAATTGGAAGTGGAAGACCTCAAAGAATTGGTGAAGAAGTTTAAAGCTGCCGTGAAGGAGCAAACCGGAAAAGATTTCCCGGCTTGTGCTTATGAGCAGTTGTGGGGTGCTGTTTGCGCAGTATTTAACTCCTGGATGAACGAACGTGCTATTCTGTATCGTAAGATGGAAAGTATACCCGATGAGTGGGGTACAGCTGTCAACGTACAGGCAATGGTATTCGGTAATATGGGCGAAACTTCAGCTACAGGTGTTTGCTTCAGCCGTGATGCCGGTACGGGTGAAGACTTGTTTAATGGTGAATACCTGATCAACGCACAGGGTGAAGACGTTGTGGCAGGTATCCGTACTCCGCAACAGATTACAAAGGTCGGTTCGCAACGCTGGGCAGAACTTGCAGGCGTTAGCGAAGAAGAGCGTGCAGCAAAATATCCGTCCATGGAAGAGGCTATGCCGGAAATCTACAAGGAGCTGGATATGCTGCAAACTAAATTGGAAAACCACTATAAGGATATGCAGGATATGGAGTTTACTGTGCAGGAAGGTAAGCTTTGGTTCCTCCAGACGCGTAACGGTAAACGTACCGGTGCAGCTATGGTGAAGATTGCAATGGATCTGCTGCATCAGGGTATGATTGATGAAAAAACAGCTTTGATGCGCTGTGAACCCAATAAATTGGATGAATTGCTTCATCCTGTATTTGATAAGACTGCTTTGAAACAAGCTAAAGTTCTGACTCGCGGTCTTCCTGCATCTCCGGGTGCTGCTACTGGACAAATTGTGTTCTTTGCAGATGATGCTGCAGAATGGCATGCTGCCGGTAAGCGTATTATAATGGTACGTATCGAAACTTCTCCCGAAGACTTGGCCGGTATGGCAGTTGCAGAAGGTATTCTTACTGCCCGTGGTGGTATGACGTCTCATGCAGCAGTAGTGGCCCGTGGTATGGGTAAGTGTTGTGTGTCGGGTGCCGGTGCTTTGAATATTGATTATAAGGCTCGTACGGTAGAAATAGATGGCGTTCTGCTGAAAGAAGGCGATTATATTTCATTGAATGGTAGTACAGGTGTGGTTTATAAAGGTCAGGTAGAAACGAAGGCGGCTGAACTTTCAGGAGATTTCGCAGAACTGATGGATCTAGCTGATAAGTATACGAAACTCCAGGTTCGTACCAATGCGGATACTCCTCATGATGCTGCTGTGGCTCGCAACTTTGGTGCTATTGGTATCGGTCTTTGCCGTACGGAACACATGTTCTTTGAAGGTGAAAAGATTAAGGCTATGCGTGAGATGATTCTTGCGGAAGATGCAGAAGGACGTCGCAAAGCGTTGGCTAAGATATTGCCCTACCAGCAAGCTGACTTTAAGGGCATCTTCCAGGCTATGGAAGGTTGTCCGGTAACTGTTCGTCTGCTTGATCCTCCTTTGCATGAGTTCGTGCCTCACGATTTGAAAGGTCAGCAGGAAATGGCGGATGCTATGGGGGTTAGCCTGCATTATATCCAGCAACGTGTAGAATCGCTTTGCGAACATAACCCGATGTTGGGACACCGTGGATGCCGTTTGGGTAATACATATCCTGAGATTACTCAGATGCAGACGCGTGCTATCCTTGGTGCTGCTTTGGAACTGAAGAAGGAAGGCGTGGAAACACATCCGGAGATCATGGTTCCGCTGACTGGTATCTTGTATGAGTTCAAAGAGCAGGAAAAGGTGATTCGTGAAGAAGCAGCTGCACTTTTCGCTGAAGTGGGTGACAGTATTGACTTTAAAGTGGGTACAATGATTGAAATTCCTCGTGCTGCCTTGACTGCCGACCGTATTGCTTCTTCTGCTGAATTCTTCTCGTTCGGTACGAATGACTTGACACAGATGACATTCGGTTATTCACGTGATGATATCGCTTCCTTCCTCCCGGTTTATCTGGAAAAGAAAATCTTGAAAGTAGACCCGTTCCAGGTTCTCGATCAGAACGGTGTGGGACAGCTGGTACGTATGGCTACTGAAAAAGGTCGTGCTATTCGTCCGGATTTGAAGTGCGGTATCTGTGGTGAACATGGTGGTGAGCCTTCTTCTGTGAAGTTCTGTCACAAAGTTGGTTTGAATTATGTGAGCTGTTCTCCGTTCAGAGTGCCCATAGCACGGTTGGCTGCGGCACAGGCAGCTATTGAAGACCTGAAATAACGGAATAATAACCCGTAAGTAATTGATAATAGGCTATATAACCCTTTTGTGAGGGTTGTGTAGCCTATTTTGTTTTATTGACGAAATGCACGAAAAATATGCCTAATAGTTGGTAGTGTTTAGAAACTGTTTCGTATTTTTGTGCATGAGTTTAGAACATGTTTAGAGTGTGTATTAAACTGTAAATCAATATAATTATGGCAACTTTTAAAACTTGTGTTCAGAAACAGAGAAAAGATGGCTTCTATCCGGTGTATATTCGAGTGACTCATAACCGGAAGTCTGCCTATATCAAAACCGACAAATTGATAGATTCTAAAGGATTGAGTGCTGCTGGTGATGTGAAAGATACTTTTGTCCTGAAGTACTGTATTGATAAGATAACGGAATTTATTGATCGGCTTAACAAGGTTGATACGGAGAAGTGGACTATTAATGATGTAGTAGACTTTCTCCAGCAGATAGATGAAGATATTTGCTTCTCTGATTATGCTCGCAAATATAAATTTGAGATGGCTAAGAATGGACAAGAGCGAAATGCCCGGAACTATGAATTAGCTTATCAACATTTAGAGCGTTATGCCGGAACAAACAAGTTAATGTTCTCTCGGTTCACAACTAACTTTGTTGATGGATGGATACAATCTTTACTGTCAAGTGCAAGAGCTAAAGAGATGTACCCAATCTGTATTCGACAAATATTCAAAGCTGCCATACTTGAGTATAACGATTATGACCGTGGGCTTATAAGGATAAAAACAAACCCATGGCTGAAGGTAAAAATACCTACTTCTGATGTACCTGAAAAGCGTGCGATTAATCCTGAAAAAGTTAGGGAGTTCTTTTCAGCCGCAATACCGGAAAGCAACTATAAGTTGTCTGTCCCAGAACTTGGTAGAGATGTAGCAATGATGATAATGTGCCTTGCAGGAATTAATACGGTTGACTTGTACCATTTAAAAAAGGTAGATATGAAAGATGGTATTATACACTATAATAGGCGCAAGACAATGAAGTTCCGTCGCGATCATGCTCATCTTGAAATTAAACTTCCTGATATATTAATACCGCTTTTTGATAAGTACAAGGCTGGGCAGGATAGCCCCTATTTATTCATGTTTGCGGAGAGATATAGTAGTGAAGACAGTTTTAACGCTAATGTGAATATCGGTATAAGAATTCTATGTGAAAAAAGTCTGGGGATGCAAAAGGGGGAACAATATTGCTGCTATACTTTCCGTCATACATGGGGGACTGTAGCACAAAATAACTGTGGTGCAACTCTTGAAGAAGTAGGCTTTGCAATGAATCATTCGTCTGCTCACAAGGTGACACAAGGGTATATAAAACCTGATTATTCTCCTATTTCGATTTTGAATCAGAAAGTTGTTGATTTCTTGTTTTTCTCTGCACCAGAAGAAGAGAAGAAAGGAGAAGAAGGTGGTATGGATTTGAGAATCTCTCCAAAGTATCAGGTAAAAGGAGAAGCTTTTTTTCGTGGAAGAAAAGTTGCTTCACTTTGTGATATAGGTTTCAATAATAAAGAAGAAGTTATTGGTTCGCTGGTTGAGCAACTCCCTGATGACATTCCGAATAGATGTATGGTACAATTCCGGGTGGAGAATGTGGATAAGGATCAAGTTGCTATTTATGAAAGAATGAAAGGGAAAGGTTTTTAACTGAATAGAATATAAAAAATACAAATACTGGCAACTATATACAAGGTTTCTTTGTTTATTTGCAACGATGAAAAAGAATCTGCAAATACACAAGATTGATATATCTACCCATCTCCCTCTTAAATATGCTGATGAAGGTATTCGTGCGGGCTTTCCGAGCCCTGCACAAGATTATCTTGAACAGGCAATAGATTTGAATAAGGAGCTCATAAAGCATCCGGCCAGCACATTTTACGGCCGTGTTGTTGGTGACTCGATGCGCGATGAAGGCATTGAAGAAGGAGACATACTCATAATTGATAAATCGTTGGAATTGCTGGATGACGATCTGGCTGTTTGTTTTATAGATGGCGAGTTTACCGTTAAGAGAGTTCGATTAGAGCCGGATGTCGCATGGTTGGTACCATCCAATCCTAATTACCCATTGATAAAAGTCACAAAAGAAAATGAATTTATTGTTTGGGGTATTGTTACATACACAATAAAAAAGAATCGGAGAAAAAGATAATGTTCGGCCTTGTAGACTGTAACAACTTCTATGCGAGTTGTGAAAGGGTCTTCAACCCCTCTCTAAACGGGAAACCTATCGTTGTTTTATCAAACAACGATGGATGCGTCATAGCCAGAAGCAATGAAGCAAAAGCCCTTGGTATTAAAATGGGAGTGCCAGCCTACAAAATAAAGGGTTTAGTAAAGCAACATGATGTAGCTGTATTTTCATCTAACTATGTGCTATATGGCGATATGTCCGGACGAGTGATGTCAATGTTAGCAGAGCTGGCACCCGAAATTGAAGTCTACAGTATTGACGAAGCTTTCCTTAACTTGGAAGGGATCCAGAATCTACAAATATTAGGTTCTGAAATCGTTAGACAAGTAACACGAGGAACGGGTATTCCTGTTAGTGTCGGTATAGCCCCTACAAAGACTCTTGCTAAAGTAGCCAATAAATTTGCAAAGAAATACCCGGCATATAATCGCCTTTGTATTATTGATACAGAAGATAAACGGACTAAGGCATTACAATTAACTGGTATTGGTGATGTGTGGGGGATCGGGCGTAAGCAAGCAGCAAAGCTCGAAAAGCAAGGAGTCAGGACCGCTTACGATTTTACGCAACTACCGGGTTCTTGGGTTCGCAAAAACATGACTGTTACTGGTGAGCGTACATGGAAAGAACTACGAGGAATATCGTGTATCGACATGGAAATAGCACCTCCGGCTAAAAAACAAATATGTACAAGCCGTTCCTTTGGCAAAATGGTAGAAGATATAGATACTATGTCTGAAGCAATTGCCACGCATGCATCTACATGTGCGAAGAAGCTCAGACAACAAAAGTCTTACGCCATGTCTTTGATGGTATTCATTCATACGAATAACTTCCGGGAAGATCTGCCGCAGTATTGGAAGAATACAATTGTTCAGCTTCCCATCCCGACTTCGGACACTTTAGAAATCGTTGAATATGCTCTATCGGGGTTAAAGACCATATTTATGGAAGGATATCAATACAAAAAAGCTGGTGTCATTATCACAGAGATAACCACAAATGCACAGTTGGGTCTCTTTGATTCTATTGATCGAGATAAACGAGAAAGACTAATGCAAGTAGTAGATAAGATTAATGGAAAGTTTCAGCATCATGTCAAACTTGCAGTACAGGGTTCTGGAAGAGATTGGAAACTTAAACAAGAACAGCTTTCTCAACGTTATACAACAGATATAAATGAGGTTATAATCATTAAATGTAAATAAGCATGTGTTTCCATAATTCAATGTCAGCTAAAGCAATCAAACTGGCTGCTCGATATGGCCGGAAGTCGGATGTAGTTGAGATATACCAAGACATTCTCAATGAGCAATATCATGTTAATGCCTTCAACTTTCCGAAATATCCAATAATCACAAAGAGTGATGAAGTTCAGGTTTTCAATTGGGGTCTAATCCCTTTTTGGATCAAAAGTGAAACTAATGCAGATGAAATTCGGCGAATGACACTTAATGCCCGGGCAGACACAATATTCGATAAGCCCTCATTTCGGGAACCGGTTATGAAGAAACGTTGTATTGTGCCATCAACTGGTTACTTTGAATGGAGACATGAGAGCGGCAAGAAGATACCCTACTATATCTACCTGAAAGATGAGCCTATTTTCTCTATGGCCGGGTTATATGATATCTGGTTAGACAAAGAAACAGGAATGCAGCATACTACATTTTCCATCATTACCACAGATACTAATCCTTTGACTGATTACATCCACAATACTAAGCACCGTATGCCGGTAATCTTATCTCCAGAGGATGAAGAAAGATGGTTGAAATCCGATCTATCAAAGGTTGAAATATCATCTTTATTAAAGCCCTATGACGCAAATCTGATGGACGCATACATTATTCAGAGCGATTTTATCAAGAAAGCGCCAACAGATGAAACCATATTACAGAGAGCATAAAAAAGGGACAATTTGTTTTATCATCCCTTTCTGTTTATGTTTTAGTAGGGTAGCTTCTTTAATCGGTCTGCACCCCAAACCTCCTCTGTATCTCTATTATATATAATAACATCCTGCATATCTTGTGCTGAATATATGCGATTACTATATTGGCAGCAGTTGGGCTTATACCATTGGTTAATTACGCAAATACTACTATAGGGATAATATATCTTCTTTCTCTCATTCAAATTTGGTTGCCAACTAGAAATTAATAATGTCTCAACTATGGATATATTCTCACGTGTTGCATGATCTGAACAAGAAAAATGGCCAACCCAAATATTTAGGTCTTTGGATATTTTATTAAATTTCCCATGATTATTATTCAATCTTTTATAGACATATTCTTGTTCTGTAATACCAACATAATCTGATACTGTTCTATGACGATATTCTTTTCCTGTAAACATATATAAATTGCTTTTGCAATCTATATTCTCAATTTCCCATTCTTTCAGTTCTTCCAAAGTAAAGAATGGACCAACCCACTGTATAATAAATACTTTATCAATGTTATTCATAATATTATAAATTTAAAATAGGACAATTATTATAATTCTTCTACAAATATTTTTAAACGATACAATCTATCTATTGACGCATTATAGAAAGCGTCCGGGTAGTGCTGTTTAATATCGTTGATATTAGCACGAACATAAATACTGGTGTCAGTAATATGTTCAGCTTCACTAAGTACTACCTCTTTGGGTAGCTGTGCGCTCTCAGCCCATTTCATTAGGGTATTCACGCTTTCTTCGTCATACTTAAATTTCATATTGTTTTTGTTGCAAAGGTAAATTATAACAGAGAAAAGGCAAAGGAAAAGGCTTTTTATTCGGTTGTCTTAAGCTTTTCTACCCAATTGGAAATAAGAGCCGATAAAAGGATATTAACCATATCCGGCATATTTGCCTAGTTTTATGAGAAGTAGTTTTCATGCAGCGAAGATGCTATTATTATTGTTGGTTCATCGAATTGCATGCTATAATTGTTTGTTGGATGAGATTATAACTATCGCCTTTTTTTTCTCCTTCTTCTCCTTCATCTGACATCTTACTAAAAAAGTCAGAAATAACCTTTATTGTGTTGTTGACCTTATTGAGGTCTGTTTCTTCTTTCACAAGGTCGATTGCTTTTTTGACAGCTTCCTCAGCAAGCTCATTCATTTTGGTATAGTGTTTATTGATAAAGTTGGTTTTTACCCTTGCCAGATTCAACTCTACACTTTCGGCTATTATCTGTACCTTATTGGTATTATCAATATCACTCATGTACCGTGCAGACCAGTTATGTAGAGATGAGATAGACACACCAGTTTGAGCGGCTGTGAGGTAATGATTGAAGTTGTTTTCCTTCAATAGTCTTACAGCCTGTATCTTTTCTTCTTCAGTGTATGAGTTCTTCTTTTTCTTTATGAGTTTCTTCATGTGGAATGTAATTGTTTAAGTGATAATTTAATTAAATCACAAATATAATTGTAATACAGCATATTATTATTGTAAAAGCACAACTATGATATGGCGATAAATCCTTTTTTTTGCTCTTAAAAAAATAGCTATTATGATAGGAACTGCAATTGGAATAGGTGCCAGTTTGATTGGCGGAGTAATGGGAGCAAGCAAGGCGGCAAAAGCAGCCAATGCCCAACAGCAGATGCTTAACCAACAGCGTAATAAGAATGAGGCTTGGTATAACCGTAACTACTACCAGAACTACTTAGATAGTAAAGAGGCTCAGTCTGCTATAAAGAGAGTGGAAGATACATTGCGTCGTAGAAATCAAGAAGCACAAGCAACTGCCGCTGTTACAGGTGGCACTCCGGAGGCTGTGCTTGCTCAACAGGAAAATGATCAGAAGATGATGGGAGAAGTCGTTGGAAATCTTGCTACTCGTGGTGATGCGATAAAGAGGCAGGTCGATGCTCAGAATCAGGCCAACGAGAATGCATTAATGCAGCAACAGATGGCTCAACTACAGGCAAACGAAGCGGGTGGTACGCAGTTATTGGGTAACAGTGGATCGTTAATTAGCTCAGCTCTGAGCTTATTGGATAAGAAAGGATAAAGGTATGGCATTACTGGAATATCTTAAGAAACCGGCTCCAGCTTCGATGGATGAAGTTGTAGCTCCGGTAGTACCTGAAGGACATAAAGTTTCTGAAATAAGACCTGCTACCCCTAAACAGCCCAATTATGCTGATGCGATTGGTCAGAAAGGTCTTTATGGCTTTTTCAAGGACTTCTACCAGAAGCCGGATCTTGAAAAAGAAGAGAAGGTAACTCGACGTGAACGTGCTCTTTCTTTGTTGGGAGACATTGCAAATTTGGGCGGCCAAATGTTCGCCTCTTCAAAGGGGGCCCGGCAATTCGCTCCGATAAATTCGCAGGTACCTAAGTATAACGAACGCTTGCAGCGTATCCGGGATGCTAAACGTGCGAATGATGCAGATTTTCAAAACAAGTCTCTCTCCATGATTTTTAAGGACTATGAAGGTAAACGTGCGGAAGACCTATATAAACGTCAGCAAGAGGCTGCAAAAGCGTCTATGGAGTTCAAATATCAGCGTGATTTAACTTTAAAACAAATAGATCAAGCCTTCCAAGTAGGAATGCTGGATGCCAAAGGAAAACAGGCTTTGTCACAACAAGCAGCCAGAGCCAAGGATGCGAAAGAGCTTGCTGCACTCAACCATAAGTATAGATTAAACGAGATTGAAACTAAAGAGAATAGCAATAATTCCAAGATTGTGGATAGTGCTATTGGTGGTGATGGTAATGTCTATACTCGTAATACGAGGCTCACCCCAAATGAGGCCCAGCAAATTGTACTCGGCTCTGGCATGGGTGAGGATGACTTAGCTCCGTTCCTTTCTCATGAAAGAGACAATATGGGAAATATCACAAAGACTAAGACTGATTGGCAAGCTGCTGCCGCCTATGCATTGCAGAACGGTATGATACCAGCCGAAGAACTGAAAAGTAGAGGGTTTAAGTTAGGAGGGGCAACAGATAAGAAAGAAGTTGCTCCGTGGATTAGTAACAATCAATCATCCAATAATAAAGCACCATGGCTGAAATAAATATGAATGAAAATCGTAAGTGGCTTTATGATGCACTTACGAACAAAGGCGTTCAAATGGGCGCCTATGAGGAATTTGATAAAAATGTAGATGCTAATAAAGACTGGCTCTATAATACTGCAAAAAGTAAAGGTGTAGATATTGGTGATTATGATGCTTTTGACAAAGCAATGAGTAATAGTCAGATACCTGCTGTTACTGTTCCTCATCCAGGACAACAACAATTGCAACAACCGCAGCTACGTCCGAAATCTCCATACGTTGAGGGTAAAGGCGAGGATACAATGATATTTGGTGTCCCTTATACAGATTACCAACAGATGTCGCCTGAAGAGCAATCGAAGCAATACAGTGCCGCAATAGAGAAAAGGAAGAATGATGAAAAAGACTTCTTCTCGAATTATATCAGTGGTCAGTTGGGTGAACTCGATAGTGAATTGAACAAAGAAAGAGAGCCGATGCCTATGCCTGCCGGTTCCGCATTCATCCCTTCTTCTGCCGTAGGCGCCGCACAAAGGTTTGGCAATGATGAGAATAAAGAGACACAGGACCGTTATACATCGCTCCATGCAGCAAAGAACTTACTTGATGATGCTAATAAGCTTGTAGAAGAGGCAAAGAAAGGCGATACTGGCTTTTTCTCTTCACTTGGTAGAGGTTTCAAAGATAAGTTTATGGATACAGACAACTGGACCATGGGACTTACAGATACGGCATATTCCGGTTTGCTCAGAAAGGCGATTGAGAAAGAAGAGAGTGGGGAAGAACTCTCTCCGGAAGAATCGAAGTTGCTTGATGCTGCGGCTGTAAACATGGCTACACAGGCTTACCTCTCTTCTGATATGAGTAGAGGTTATAAAGCTGGTAGTACGACGGCTCAAAGTATTCCTTTCATGCTGGAATTTGCTGTTAATCCAGTTTCTTCTTCCGGCAATGCATTAGCAAAAGGTTTGCTGAAACATGGTTTGAAACGCTTTGGCCGTGTAGCAACAAGTAATGCGGCAAAGGTTGCGGGCCGATTGGTCGGTGATGCCGTAGCCGCTGCCAGGATGACAGCTACTTCAAGTATAGGTCGCATAGCTTCTGGAACCAACGAACGGATGATTGGTGATGTTCAAGCGACAGTAGAAGATGGTGAGATTAAGTATGCAGGCCGTGAGAATGGCATGGAGGTGGGCGAGGCCTTGGGTAAATCAGCTGTCTCTAATTTCCTCGAAAATCAGTCGGAAATGGTCTTTAATGCGTTCGCTGGTGGCGGTAAAATGGCAAAAGAAGCATTGAGCAAGTTTATTCCTGGCTTTTCTAAGCTTTCCAATAGCGAGATTGTGCAGCTCATCAGCAAGATAAAGAATAATCCTACTATCAAAAACGTTGCTGAACGTACACAGTTTCATGGACTGTTAGGAGAATATGCCGAAGAGGTATACAACAACTTTGCCAACATTCCACTGGGAGAGATGACTGTTGAACAAGCTACAGATTTAGACAACAACATTGATACATTTCTGGGACTTGCACCGACGTCTGCTGCCTTTGGTCTGCTAGGACTTGGGGGAATGGCACGTGAGAAATATACTACTCAAAGGAACTTACACAGGTTTAAAGAAGGGCTGAATGAGGAAGACCAAGCTTTATTTGATGAATTGCAGCAAGTAATAAATGCCGGTGACAAAGAAACGACTAAAGCATTTATCAAAAGGACGCTCGCAGATGATAACTTGACCTTGGAAGAAAAGAAAGAACGTGTTTTTGCTGTTCAGGATATGCAGGAAGAAAGGGTACTTGAAGATGTGCAGAATGAAGATGTGTCTGCTGGCGTTACTTCCGAAGATATTGAAGCAAATAAGATTGATATTTACCGTAATTTTAAACGAGCTGAGAGAAAAGTAAATAGTCTCTTGCCTGAGGAAATTGTTTCTCAGTTGGATGCTGTTTCAGACCTTGGTCAGTTTGCATCGACCAATAACCTGAATGAACAACAGGTTTCGGCTCTGGCAGATTATCTTCCGGCAAAGGAGATATTCTCGCAGTACGTCGATCATACCAACAATAGAAAGGAAGAAGTAAAGATGCAGGCCCGCGAACAAGCAATGGCCGACGTTGAAAGGATTAGTAATCCGGAAACTGGTTTTGTTGTTCAGGCGAAACATAAGTTTGTCGATAATCCAGTTTATCTTGTAGGTGGTAATCTGTCATTTGGAGAGGATGGCTTTCTGGATCGGGACAATTCAAGCGAGACTATTTATTATGTCGATGAAACCGGTGAGCGAAAGATGGCCCAGGCTGAGGACTTTGATAGCGTTCTGTCCGAGGTTCCTATTGATGATATGATTGTTCAGGCTGAGGTTAATGCTGAACAAGATTTCGTCACTAATGAGGAAGAAAGCCTCCGTTCTCCTGATATTCCTGCACCTGTTCGTGGAGAAACTGTTATGATGGATGGTAGTCGCTATCTAATAGAGGGTGATAATATGGATGACCCAGGTCAAAGTGTAATGGCTATAAAGTTAGATGATGCCGGTGAGATAGATATCGAAAATGGAGATGAACGCCCGATTAGTATTGATGATTACTATAGCTTGAAAGAGGCTGAATTGTGGCAAACTGAACATGTCGAAAGCGAAAGAGGTGATAATACTACGATTGAGCAATCAGAAGCGGTTCAGGAAGATGGCAGTACTGATTTGAGAGAATTATCATCGGAAGTGTTACGGAGAGCTAATGTTACGACAGACACTGGGGCCCGGAATACCATAGGAAGCAATGATAGTAAAATAGAAGGAGGTTTAATTTTAGATAACCTGCCGGAAATATCTTCATCAATAGATTCTCATGGCATAGCTAAGGGGAATGAAATGGAACACCTGCTTTATTTCCTTATTAATGGCGTTGATACCAATAGACAATTTGATACTGCACCTTTAGGAAAAGCAACACAATCATCAGGTAGTGGGTTAGGAACAGCCAGTGGTACATCTTATCGAGACGGACTATTCATTATAGCATCGAAGCCTGGTAATATGATTCTGGATGAAAATGGTAAAACTAATATTTCTACAGTTTTAGTCAATGATATGAGTTATGATGGTGGAAATCCTTTGGGGGTGGTTCATGCTAAAGCTATTCAGAAGGAATTATCCAATATGTTTCCAAATGTTGATTTTGTACTATATTCTGAGGCAAAGGATTATTATAATAATCTTTCGAAAGAATCAGACCGAGAGGAAGCGCCTGAACAAAAAATACAAAAAACTTTTGATGCTCTCCCTAAAAAGAAAGATGGAAGTATTGATTACAAGGCTTTGACCCCTCAACAACAGTTTAATTACACCAGTGTCGTTGAATCTCCCGAAGTGGCTATCGAGGATTTGAGAGGTGATGTTGCTGCAAAGAATGAAGAACTTGAAAAAATCAATGCTCGTCTGGCAAAGGCAACCGGAAGTGAACGTGTTGAGCTGCGTGATCTCATACGATCTAAAAAGAAAGAGCTGGACGATTTGAAGACTTTCTTCCAGAGCGTCGTTCCTGAACAATCAGATACTTCTGAGAGTATGGAGACTTCACAGGTACCGGAAGAAGTGCGTACTGATGAGGATTATATTAGTTGGGTTGCTGATAACTCAGATGATGCCAATGAGGTTCTTGGTGCTTATTCTGCCGCTAAGGACCTGGCCAGCCATGAACAGACATTGAAGCCGTGGCAACGTGAGCTACTTGGTAGAAAGATTAGCACTTCTTCCTTTAATCGTTTCGGAGATCGTAATCAGATAACTGGTGCTTTGGCGAAAGGTTGGTTAAGAAAAGACGGTCAAGAGATAGATGCTATAGCTCAAGAACTGAGTAAAAATGGCTTAGAAGTAACAGAACAGGATATTGTTGATTTCATGCTTACCCATCCTTCGAACCATGTCAGTCAGGTATCAGATACAATGCGCTCTTTATCTTCCAAGTTCAGTGAGATAGCCACCAAAGAAATGGGGATTCCCGTCGGTGGTCCAGAAAGCAATACTGGGAAACTATATCTCCAGTTTAAAGAGGCCAATCAGAAGTTGGATGAATTGACGCAAGAACAGAAGCAAGATGCGCGAAATGCCATTACTGCTGATATGGAAGCATCCGATCAAGAACGAGCTACTGATTACTATGAGATGTTGGACGATTATCTGAAACAGTATGACCAATTCCGCAGTGAGTTGGCTGCAGAGGATGCAGACGATGCTATTATTCAAATGATGGAAGAGAGCAATCCTGAACTATATCATGGTGGTTTTACTGCTGATGAATTAGATGATATTTACTCACAAATTGAAAATAATAATGGAACAGAAGGACAGGCAGAGGATAGCCGAGAAAATCAATCTCCGTTATCTGGAGAAGAAGTTGAACAACACGAAGAATCCGGAGCACCGGAAGTTGTTGCAACAGAGAATAGCGAAGGTGAAGAACAAAATAACGGAGTTATCCCAAATGAACAATTAGAAAACATAGATACGCAGAAGCTATTAAATACAGAACAATCTACAGTCAGTGATTTACCATCTTCTTCTATTCAGGAAAATGGTAACAATACTTTGAACTCTGTGGACAATTCTGTACTTTCGCAAAGTGATAATCTGAATATTAATGAAAATGACGAAGTATCTGAATCAATTCCACAAGGAGAGCACGGAACGTTGCCTGAAGTATCTGGCGAACAGAAAGAATCGGCATATCAATTACGACGAGGAATTAAAGAGGCACCAAGAGATGCATCGGAAAGCGAAGGAAGCAGAGGAAGCCAGCAAGAGGTAAAACCTATTGGAATAGGACCATTCGGTGCTATTTATAATCAATTTAAAAACAAAGCTAAAGAGGCGATTGATTTTTTGTTGAACTTAAAGAGTGGTGAGGCTACAGCAGCTCTGCACCATTCTGATGTGGGTGATATTGATTTGGTATGGGGCAAAGAAGGGACTGGCAAGAGTAATGGTTATGGTTTATCTAAAATAGCAAAGTACCATCCGGAAGTATTAAGCAATTTACAAGAGATTTTGGATGATATGAACGTCATTTCTCGTACGACGAATCGAATAAATCTGGAATCTGATACTCATAAGGCTGCTGTCCGTCTTGAATGGAATGGAGAAAGTAAGAATTGGTTGCTTACCGCATTTGAAAAAGAAGCGCCAACACCTATCGACAAGACGACAGACACTGGCGAAAATCAAATTGATCTGCAGAGTGACACAGCTCTTCTGCAAGATGTTGGCTCTTCTTCTGTTGACAAAGATAGCGAACTGTCTGCAAATAAACAAGAAAATGTTCAATTTACTGCTCCCAATCTAATCCCAGGAGAGAATGTACTGGATTATGCCAATAGAATATCAGAGTCTAAGCATTTATTTGATGCTGAACAGGAAGTAGATATTAACCCAACTGAAGCACAGAAGTCAGCCGGTAACTATAAGAAAGGGCATATTAAGATTGATGGGTACGACATTACTATTGAGACCCCGAAAGGTAGTGAACGTTCGGGGGTAGATACTAATGGCCAGCCGTGGAGTGTTACCATGAACAACACCTATGGTTATATCCGTGGTACAGAAGGAGTGGACGGTGATCATATTGACGTATTCTTGTCGGATAATCCGGCTGGTGGTAAAGTATATGTCATTGACCAGATGAATGAAGACGGTTCCTTTGATGAACACAAGGTAATGTATGGCTTCAATTCTGCTTTGGCAGCAAAGAGGGCTTACATGAAGAACTATTCTCCAGGTTGGAAAGGTTTAGGAAAGACTACAGAAGTATCAAAAGAGGTGTTCAATGAGTGGGTGAAATCTTCAAAACGTAAGACGAAACCTTTTGCTGAATACAAGATTGCAAAAGAAAATGCTGATAATATCGCAGAAATACAGTCAGAAGACGTAGTACAAGCCGACACGGTGGAATATGGGGTTTCCAATAAATTGGTGTCTAAGGATAGATACGAAGAATTGAAGAATAAACTTCGTGGAAAGCTTGGACAAATGAATATTGGTTTTGACCCTGAATTGTTTTCCATCGGAGCGGAGATGGCGGCATATCATATTGAAGCTGGTGCCAGGAAATTCGGAGATTTTGCTCAAAGAATGATTGAAGATGTTGGCGATGCCGTTCGTCCATATTTGAAATCTTTCTATGAGGGTGCACGCCAGTTCCCGGGTATGGAAGACTTTCAGAAGGACATGGATGAATACCATTCAGTGAAGGACTTTGATACTGAATCATTTGATAAGGCTGTAGAGCCCATAGATAAAGCTACATTGCCTGCCAAAGAAAGTAAGTCAAATAATAGGAAATCATCTGAGAATACGGTATCTTCGCAAAAGAGTGAAAGTAATAAGCCTGCCGAGATGCAGGATTTGTTTAATCAAAATTTAGAAGATCATGGCGAACAAAGAAACTCCGAAGAGCGAAATCCGGATACGGATAGAAGCATGGGAGGAAAAACACGGGAAGAAGCTGTCAGAACTGAACGGCGAAGAAACGATACAGGCGTGCATGGACATAATGTGCCTGACACGGACAGAAGCGGAAGAATACCTGAGTCAACAGGCCGCGTCGTCTCTTCTGTAAAAGTTCAACGAAATCGAAATAACTATAATTTCGGTGAGAACCACATTGATGTTCCTGCCGGTGATGTCGCCAAATTAAAGGCAAACATTGATGCCATCCGTACACTTAGAGAAGTGGAGAATAGCGGAAAGCCGGCTACGGAACAGCAAAAAGCAAAGTTAGCCCGTTATGTAGGCTGGGGAGGATTGGCTAACGCATTAGATGAAAATAAATTCAAAGCCAGTGAACGTTCTTGGATTGCCGATGCCAACTGGAACGCGAAGTACCTCCCTTACTACAAGCAACTAAAAGAATTACTCTCTCCTGAAGAATTTAGAAGTGCGGTCCAATCAACCACTACGTCGCATTATACTCCCGAACCTATAATCCGAAATCTTTGGAACATTGCTACACGCGTAGGGTTTACCGGTGGAATGATAAGTGAACCGGCCATGGGAGTGGGGCATATTCTTGGTTTGATGCCTAAAGGTATTGCCGAAAATTCTCAAATCAGCGGTTTTGAGATTGACAGTTTATCTGGGAGGATAAGTAAAGCATTATATCCAGATGCTGATACAAAGGTACAGGGCTATGAGACGGAGTTTGCTCCACAAAGTAAGGATCTTGTTATTACCAATGTGCCTTTTGGTAAAGATGCTCCTTATGATAAGTTCTTGGATAAGTCGCTTAGGAAAAAGCTTGGTGGGGCATACAATCTTCATAATTATTTTATAGCAAAGGGATTACTTGAACTGAAAGAAAATGGTTTAGGAGTATTTATTACGTCGTCTGCAACTATGGATGGTGCTGACAGTCGGTTCCGTGAATTTGTTGCCGGTAATGGTTTTGATATGGTTGGAGCTATACGCTTGCCCAATGATGCTTTCCAAAAAAATGCAGGTACGAGTGTTACGGCTGATATCCTAGTATTCCGTAAGAGAAAAGCAGGTGAGGTGGCTAATGGCGTGAATTATATTTCCACTACTCCTGTGGGAGAGGGTACTTATGAAGAAAAAGGCGAGAAGCGGACGAAACCCATAATGATTAATGAATATTTTGCTGCCCGTCCTGAAATGATGCTGGGAGAAATGATGACGGCATTTGATGCTGGTAGTGGTGGCTTATATAGTGGAGCTTCGCAGACATTAAAGGCTCGGTCTGGTCTGGACTTATCTCAAGCGCTTAGTGAAGCTATCGGAAAGTTACCGGAAAATATTTTGGGAAAGGTAGAGAATAGTGCTGTGGTTAAGGATAAAGAACAAACCACCCAGAAAGATGGAACATTAACCGTTAAAGGTGGAAAGGTATATGTTGCCATGAGTGGGGTTTTAGAACCTGTTCCCGTAAAAGAAACGTTTACCTACAACGGTAAATTGCAGAAAACGGTAGATGCTGTACAGAGTTACAATGATCTTAAATCCACACTAAAGAAACTAATTGCTGCGGAACAGAGCTTAGATATAGACCCTGAACCTATAAGGAAAGAGCTAAATAAGCAGTATGATGCTTTTGCAAAGAAATATGGTACACTAAATCGTAATAAAGCATTAGATAATGTTTTCGTAGAAGACTTTGAACGCTACCTTCCTCTATCATTAGAAAACGTGACGAAAGTACCATCTGCTACAGGTAAATCATCTGTTTACCAAATAACCAAAGGTAAAGGCATTTTGGATAAACGCGTTAGCTATCCTGTGAAAGAACCATCTAAAGCGGATAACTTGCAGGATGCTGTAAACATCAGCCGTTCCTATCGTGGTGCTATAGATATCCCATATATTTCTCAACTAATAGCGAAGAGTGAGGAAGAAGTTATTGATGATATGTTGCATGATGGAGTGGCATACCGTGACCCTTTGACTGGTGACTTAGTAGATAGGGGTACATATCTTTCCGGTAATGTTAAAGAAAAACTGGAAGAGGCGAGAACAGCGGCGGAACGTGACCCGGCTTTTGAAAAGAATGTGGAAGAACTTATCAATGTCCAACCTGAAATGATACGCTTTGGTGATATAAGTTATCGTCTTGGTACACCGTGGATACCTACTGAGTTCATTGATAAGTTTGCGGAGGATGTCTTAGGGCTTTCGGATACTGGATTGAATTTTGTTTCAGTATTAAATGAATATGTCACAGGCAAATCTATTAGTGTAGCAGATTATGCAAAAGCCGGCATATATAAAACTGACCGGCTTGGAACGATTGATTTGTTTGAAGCTGCATTGAATCAACGGAAACCGAAAGTTTATGATGAGATAAAAAACGGGGAGCAAAAGATACGTGTCGTCAATGAGGCGGAGACACAAGCCGCTGCCGAGAAGGTAATGGAAATCTCTGATAAATTCATTGAATACATTGACGGGCAGAAACCGCTTCATAAAGAATTGGAGAGGATTTACAATGACAAGTATAATAATTTCCGCCTGAAGGAATATGACCTGCCAGCTTTTGAACATTATCCAAATTCTAATTCCCAAATAACATTGCGTATCCATCAAATGAGAGCTGTACAGCGTAGTTTAGGGGAAAGCACTTTGTATGCTCATCAAGTAGGTACAGGCAAAACATTCACGATGATTACCACCGCGATGGAAATGCGGCGTTTGGGAATCGCCAGAAAACCTATGATTGTTGTTCAAAATGCCACATTGGAAGATTTTGTAAAAGACTTCTATAAACTATATCCAGGTGCTAATGTCTTGGCTCCTGGGAAAGACGAACGAAGTGCAGATAATCGTAAACGTTTATTTAATCTGATTGCAACGGGGGATTTTGATGCGATTATCATACCTCAATCATTTATGCAATTTATACCGGATGATGAGGGGCGAAAGAAGAAACTCATTCAACAAAAGATTGAGGAGTATGAGAGAGTTATTGAGGCTACTGAGAATGACTCTTTGAGGCGTAGATTAGAAAAGGAAGTAGCTGACCTTCAAAATCAATTTGAAGGAGTTGAGAAACCTAAAAAACGATCAGTAAAAGATAGGGCCAAGGCTGAGAATCGTATCAAAACTAAAATGGAACGCCAGCTTGATCGGAGAACCGACGATGTATTGACTTTTGAGCAAATGGGCATAGATGCATTGTTTATTGATGAGGCTCATAACTATAAGAAGATTGGGTTTGTTAGTAAGATGAGCAATGTTAAAGGTATTGATACTACTGCATCCCAACGTGCAAACAGCTTGCTACTAAAGGCCAAATGGGTACAGGAGAAGAATAACGGCCGTAATGTAATACTTGCTACCGGTACTCCTATAACGAATACGATGGCAGAAGTCTGGACTATGATGAATTTTGTTGCCCATGATATTCTTGAAGCTTATAACATTCAGACTTTTGATGAATTTGCAACAACATTCGGTACGGTGGAACCTTCTCTTGAATTTACGGCTACCGGGAACTTCAAAATTGCGGACCGCTTTAAGAGTTATGTCAATGTACCGGAGTTGGTGAAAGCTTTCCGTAGTCATGCCGATGTTGTTTTGACGGAAGATGTAGAAGAGTTTCAGGAAAGTAGTAGTATTCCAAAACTCCGGGATGGAGCGATGACCAATATTGTTATTGATAAAAACGAAGATCTGGAAGACGTAATGCAGATTCTCATAAGTGAGTTGGAAAGATTCAGCAAAATGAGCGGTAAAGAGAAAAGAAGAATGAGCGCACTTCCTCTTGTTGTTTTTACTAAAGCAAAACAAGCTGCGATTGATCTCCGATTACTTAATCCTTCATTTGCAGATAATCCCAATAGCAAGACTAATCAGGTTGTATCAAATGTCGTAAAACTCTATAATGAAAGTAACGCGGATAAAGGGGCACAACTTATTTTCTGTGATAGTTATCAGTCTCCCGGGGAACAGCCCAAAATGGATTTGTTTGACTATGATCCGAATACTCCTCGTTTCAATCTTTATGAGGACATAAAACAAAAACTGATAGACCAGGGAATACCTGCTAAAGAAATTGCTATCATTAATAACTATGATGGTGAACGTCGGAAAGGTTTGTTTGAGAAAGTACGTTCTGGTGATGTTCGTATATTACTTGGCAGTACTGAGAAAATGGGAGTAGGCGTTAATGTTCAGGATCGCTTATATGGTTTGCATCATATTGATGCTCCGGTACGTCCTATGGACTTTGAACAAAGGAATGGTAGAATCCTTCGGCAAGGCAATAATTATGCTCTGTGGGGCAAACCTGTAAATGTAGTGACCTATGGTGTTCAGGGAACTTTGGATGCTACAGCTTATGACCGCCTGAGAATAAAACAGAACTTCATTAATCAAATGATGAAAGGTAATGTTTCTGGCCGTATTATGGAAGAACAGGATGATGAGGACCCCAGCGGAATGACATTTAACCAGATGGCAGCTACATTGTCCGGTGATAAGACGGCTCAACTCCTATTTGTTGCTGAGAATTTATTAAAGAAACTACGTAATTTAAAACGAAGTGATGCAAACAGTAAGAGTGGCATGGCTGAGAGTATTGAGTATGCCAGAAATCGCATTATCCATGATAAAGGTCAGAAGAAAGTATATGAACGTGCCTATAAAACTATAAGTGAGTATTTCCCTGACGGTGTTGAGAGCGTTACAGTTGACGGTGAAACTTACACGGAGAAATTTGGACCTGCATTAGAGCCGGTTATTGCCTCTTATGAAGATGCATATAGCCTTAATCGTGGGACAGCGCCTCTAAAGATAATGTTGAATAATAGCAAGGCGGAAGTCATTATTCATTTCAATGAGGGTAGAATGGTATATGAACTGTATGCTGGTAATGAACATATTGTCGAAGGACGCCAATTCAATGGTGGTAAAGGTTTGATGTCAAGTATTGAGCACCAGTTGAAGGCCGTGGAGAAAAACTTGTCTGATATTGATGAGAAGATAGCTTCCTATGAAAAGAGGGTCCAGGGACTAACGGAAGCAATGAATACTCCGTGGGGACGCGAAGATGAATTAAAAGCTGCTGAAAAGGAAGTTGAGGGCTTGAAAAAACAATTGGAAGAAAAAGCTAAAGCATCGGATGAAAATAAGAAATATCGTATTGCTGAAGATGAAAGTACAAGGAATAGTAAGCGCCTGTCTTCCGTTATAGTGGAACAGGCGAAGATGTTGAATACTCCTGTACGGATTATAAACAGCATTGATGAATTGCCGAATGATGATGATGCTCGCATCCAAATAGAAAATGGAAGTAATGTGAAAGGCTGGTTTGATACAAAAACAAAAGAAGTTGTCGTTTACCTGCCTAATGCCGTATCTGTTGAAGATGCACAGGTTACTGTATTGCACGAAACTGTTGGGCATCGTGGGCTTAATGAAGTGTTCGGGGAACAGTATGATGATTTCATTGATAAGGTTTTTGAAAATGCTATTCCAGCAACAAGAAGGAAAATTATTGACCTTGGAATTAAACGAGGGTACGATTTTCATTTGGCCACAGAGGAATACCTTGCTGGACTGGCCGAAAAAGGTTTTGAACGTGAAAAAGGTTTCTTGCAAACAATTAAGTCTTTGTTCACAGATATGTTCCATCAATCTAAAATCAAACTTGGTTTCAGATTGAATGATGGAGATTTACGATATATGCTTTGGAGAACCTATCAATTGAAGACCGAAGGACGCTCGGCAGATTCTTTCGCTAAGGATATGTCCATGCGATATAAATTGAAAGTTGGTAATTACCGAGAGACGCCGGTTCGGAAAAAGTATAGGAGTGATAATGCAACTACTGAGAATGATGTAGCTAAGAATTTGTATGAGAGCCGTACTTTGGACAAGATGTATAAGTATCAAGAAGCGTATCAAGATAGTATGCTGGGGTTGAAAACTCTGCAAGAAGCACTTGAAAAGGAAACAGATAAACCTATTGCAGATTATGAAAATGCTTATATGGCCGAAAATCAATTAAGCAGTAGGAATTCATTTGAACAGGAATTTTATAAAATGAATTTCTTTGATCCGATAATGTCAGAAGTGAACAAACTAATAAAGACTGGGGTAGAGTATGACGATATATTGGATTATTTGAAAGCTAAACATGGTCTTGAAAGAAATGAAGAATTTGCCAAACGTGCTGCGGAGAAAGCAAAGGAGCCATTTCTTGAAAAGCTTAATGATTTGGAAAAACTTTTGGCCAATGGTGGTATTGATGGGTTAACTTTTGATGAGGAGCGAGATAATTTAAAGTCCGAGATGGAAGAAGCTGCAGAGGATGCATATTTTGAGGCTCGTGGAAAAGACTTCTCCGGCTTGTCTTCTCTTACTGGTGAGAAAGAGAATTTTACTACTGAGGCTGAGAAGTTAGTATCCACTTTTGAAGAAGCTAATGATACTACTGTTCTTTGGGAAAAGATTAATGCTGCAACAAAAGAAAGTCTCAAAAAGACCTATGAGTGCGGCTTAATGACAAAAGATGTTTATCAGAAAGTTAGTACTATGTTCAAGTATTATATTCCACTACGAGGCTGGAAAGAGGATACTGCAGCAGATGTTTATGATTATATCATGGAAGAACGTCCAATATTCAATGTACCTGTGAAGAAAATGGAAGGTCGGGTGTCTGAGGCTGACGATCCGCTGGCAACAATAGCTAATATGGCCGAAAGTGCCATCATGCAGGGGAATAGGAATCTTATGAAACAACGATTCCTGGCAATGGTTATTAATCATCCAACAAGCCTTGCTACAGTGAAGCAAATGTGGTATACCTATGATGGGGTGCGAGATGAATGGCAGCAAGCTCTACCTGAGATACCGGAAGACGCAACAGGGGAGGAAGTGGCTGCTTTAGTCGAAGAATTTGAAAGAAGAATGGTAGAGCTTGCAAGAGAAGGACTGGCTCGCAAAGGACGGTTAGAGGTACCATATAGAGCATTGCCCAGAGAACAAAGGCAGCACATGGTCATAGTAAAGAAGGATGGTCTTGAATACACTGTTTATATCAATGGTAATCCAAGGGCGGCACAGGCTATGAATGGTTTGACAAATCCAGATAGTGGTTCCCATAAACTTGTAAACTTGGTTAAGCGCATCAATCGGCAAATGGCTGCAAACTTTACGACCAGAAATCCGGCTTTTGTAATTAGCAATTTGGCAAGAGATGTGATATTTTCCACTTCCGCAATAACTATTAAGGAAGATCATAAGTATTCAAGTCGTTTTAGAAGGAATCTAATTAAAAATGGACTGGGGTTAAGACTTGGAGAATTGTTATATAAGTCTGAGAAGAACTCTCTCGACCTGAATAATGAATTGGAACGTTATTTTTCGGAGTTTCTTAAAAATGGTGGAGAAACAGGCTACACGGCGTTACATAGTGTAGAAGAACATCGAAAGATGATAGAGCGTTCAATTATGGATGCTAAAGGCCTTGTCGATTTGGGACGGATATTTGGAGTTAAACCAGGTAAAGTTACCGTACCTACAACAATGGGGATTATACCTGCTTTCCAGTTTATGGCAAAATGGACTGAGTTTGGTAATAGATGCGCTGAAGATGTAAGTCGTTTCACTACTTATATGACGAGCCGGCAAATGGGACGGAGTATTTCAAGAAGTGTTAGTGATGCAAAAGAAGTTACGGTGAATTTCAATAAAAAAGGAGCTGGTGGCTTGGGCGCTACTACATTTAAGTCTCTTTTCTTATTTTTCAATGCTGCTGTACAAAGTTTGGCTAATTTTGCGAATTTAGCAAAGGCTAATCCAAAGCGTTTTTCTGCTGCAGTTGGCGGATTTACTGCGGCTGGGATAATATTGCCTATCATAAATAACTTACTCATTGGTATGTTTGGTGGTGATGATGATAAGGACGCCTATGAAAATCTGCCAGAATGGGTAAGGAAGAATAATTTCTGTTTCTGGTTAGGCGGTGATAAGTTCCTTACTATTCCAATACCAATCGAATTGCGTGCTTTTTACGGGGCTGGCGAATTATTCCGTTCTTATATGGAAGGTAAAGGGGATAATCGCAATATTGGAATGGAGTTGATGGGGCAATTTACCGAATTACTGCCAATTAACCCATTTGGTGGTGGAGAATGGAATATTCCCAAAGGCACACCAACGAAAAATATAGTTGGTACTGTTGTTGGCAATCTAATGCCTGATGCTGGTAAACCGGTTTATCAGGTGGCGCAGAATAAAAATTTCTTTGGTAAACCCATTTACAAAGATAATTTCAATGAACTTATGCCAGAATGGACTAAAGCTTATGCCGGCACATCTAAGGCTCTTGTTTCCTCTACCAAATTACTGAATGAAGTAACGGGTGGTGATAAATATGATAGAGGGCTATTAAATATGAATCCGGCAATTCTTGAACATTTCTTTGAAAGCTATTTTGGAGGATTAGGGAAAACCATAAATCAGGTCGGAAAGACGGTTTCAATGATTTGGGACGAAGATGAAAGAATGTGGCGGAGTGTTCCTGTATTAAATCGGTTCTTGAGTGGTGGTGATGAAAGGAATGTTTTCAGTCGTGTAAATGAGGCATACTTTAATTACTTAGGCGAGTATAAGGTCGTTGAGAATAGACTTCGCGGCTATAAAAAAGAAATGAAGGCTGGAGATGGCCTTTATAGAGCAAAACTGGAAGAGCTGGAAACTTCTCCTGAGTATAAACGGTATGCAATCCTAAAGAAGTATCAGAAGCGGGTAAAAGCCTTTCAGGACAAAATAAAGGAGGAAACAGAACGTGAAGACAGGAAAGAGTATGAGACAGGTCTGAATCTTCTTAAAACAGAAATAGTAGAAGAACTTCGGAGCGTTAAGTAGCTTTTTGTTGTAAATCAACAACTACCTAATGGGTTAACTGTCTTACTTTTGTGAAAAATGTGTAGCTATGAATAAGTTTTTGAATAGAAATGTAAAGCCAGTACGTAAGAAAGATGCTTCTCGTGAACAGAGACGTAACGAGAAGCATCTGGATATTCTGGATGAATTTAGTAAATATTGGGCTTCACTGGATGAGGCCCGTCAAAAGATGCGCCGTAGTGTGATGTACGCTTATGAGGACCAGTGGGGAGATTATATTAAAGACCCGGAAACAGATTTGATGATAAGAGAAGCGGACTTAATCAAAAAGAATGGTAAGGTTCCATTGAAAAACAATATGATTAGTCCCATTCTTAAAAATATTGACGGGCAGTTTCGTAATAATGTAACTCAGTCTATCTGTACAGTCCGGGATCAGAAAGAGGCCAAAATCGGAGAGATGATGAGTATTGCGGTTGAATATGTCCATGATCTTAATGAAATTCGGGAGTTGGACTCTGATAGTCTCAGATTAATGTTATGCGGTGGCTATGTGGGCCAGCGTGTGGAATATGGCTGGAACCCGGCTAAACGGATGAATGATGTTTGGGTTTATGGCTGTAATCCAGCGCGTATGTTTTTCAATACGAATATTGAGGATGTTCGTACCTGGGACTTGAATTGTATCGGTGAAGTGTATGATATGCCACTCGATAAGGTTGTTTCCCTATTTGCTAAAAGCCGAGCTGATAAAGAGTGGATAGAGAACATATATCGTGTGAGCGACACATATCTTACTTATGATGGTTTGCAGGGAAGGGAAACGAAAGATTTAGATTTCTACACCCCATCTCGTCCTGATTTGTGCCGGGTTATCTTTGGGTGGAGGTTGGAGAGCCGGGAGGCATACTTCTGTCATGATACACTGAAAGGTACATTCTACTATATAGGATTGAACGAAAAGAAGGAAATTGATTGGGAGAATCAACAGCGAACGAATGAGGCACTTGCTCATGGCGTTTTGCCGGAGGACATATTGTTGATCGAATATGAGTATGGCAATGAACAGTATTGGTATTACCGGTACATGTCCCCTTGGGGAGACATTCTTCAAGAAGGTCGGAGCCCTTATTGGCATGGTTCGCATAACTATGCTTTCCATGTGTACCCAATGATACAGGGAAAGGTCTTCAATTATGTAGAGGATTTCATAGACCAGCAACGTGCTATCAACCGAACAATGACATTGATTGATTTCATTCGTAGTTCATCTTCCAAAGGTGTATTGATTGTTGATGAATCGGCTTTTGAAAGTATGACTCGCGAAGAAATAATCGACGAATATGTGCGGTATAATGGAGTTCTGTTCTGTAACCTGAAAAACGGTCAGAATCTTAGTAATGTCGTTCAGCAATATAATGGTCAGGCAGCTGTTGCCGGTGATTATGAACTATTGAATTTGCAGTTGAAGCTCATCAATGATATTTCAGGCGTGAATAGTGCTATGCAAGGTAAACAGCCAAGTGCAGGCACAGCCGCAAGTTTGTACGCACAACAAGTTCAGAACTCTTCATTGAATCTGAAAGGAATGTTTGAATCGTTCAATTCATTCCGTAAGAGAAGGGATTATATGGTTATGCAAACCATCCAGCAATATTATACTTCTGCCAGACACATTGATTTGTCTGGGAGGGATTATTCGGAAGAAGCAAAGTACTATGATCCGGATAAAGTTCAGAATGCACAGATTGATTTGAAAATCACTGAGGGCACTAATACTCCATCATTCCAGATGCTACAGAATGACTTCTTGATGCAACTCTTTGAACGGAATGCGATTGATGTCAAGACATTGTTGGAGAATTGCTCTTATCCGTTTGCTACAAAGATACTCGAAGCTATCAAGCGAAACGAGCAGGCTTTAATGAATCAACAGGCAATGGGGGGTGTTCCTGGAGAAATAATGCCGCAAGGCAACGCGCTTATGCAACGTGCCGGAAATGATGCGTTTGCATCTCCTGAAGACGGAATGGTGCAACATGCAGCTTAAATGGAGGCCTCACTAACAATACGTGTCTTTTGGGTTCGCTTAAACTCCCGCCTAATTCGCGGGAGTTGCCATTTGTAGCATACATATACAAGGATGGCTGTTGCCATAAGGTAGTCGTCGTGACAACCTTCGGCAGCGCCCATTTCTTTACCATTCTCTTTAAGTTCGTAGGTATCCATCTCAAAGGTCGTAGGTTTGCTACGCTCGATATACAGAAAGTCACGCATAGCAGATTTGAGGAAATTAATGATTGTCGGCTTAGTTTTGGGATTGGTATGGAAACCGTATTTAACCGGTAGGCCCTGTTTTATTTGCTCAGGAGATGTGCGAGAATAAAGGTTATCGTAGTACTCTACCACTTCATCCAGTACGTAGTCGAAATTATCTCCTTCGGTTCCTTCTGTTTCAAGTGTGTTGCTTTCAATTACAAGCACGGCATTTCCGTATGCAGCCGCTATCTGTACAGCTTTCCATATCAATAAGTCGTGCTCGATATGTCCATGCCATTCGGCGACAATTTCCGGTAGCCCACCTTCTTCCAGCATTGGGAGCCGGTCAGCCACTTTAATACACGAGAAGTCTGCGGATTCCGATGTACCACCAATGTCGACACTAACCACATATCGGTCATAATACTTTTCTGTATAGTCGGGAAGTGCCCATACCCACAGGATGTTATTCAGGTCCTTTGTAGGCTCTATGTGCTCAAAACGAATATTAGATAGTGCGTTCTTACCTTTAATATCGTTTGCCACAAATTCGCCATAAAAACAAGGCGGGAGAGTGGCTGTCCGAACTTGTTCGACGTATTTTTGTGGGAATATTCTCCGGCCCGTGCTCTGGAATGCTTCTGCGGCCGTAGACGGATACTCGGAACACATACGCCATTTATCTTTAAATTCCAGCGATTTGTCTCTGTACCAAGCAATAGCTTCTAAAGTTGCACCAATCTCAAACAGCCAGTATTCATATTCGGTCATGGTGGCAATAAACGCATTGTATGTTTTTGGATCGATGCGTTTTGAATATATATCAATCATGAACCAGGGAATGAACACTGGAGTGAAATTGTTACGTCCTTCGACTGCATCCAACCAAGTACGGTGAAAATAGTTACCTACTCCTTTGGCGGTGGATTCCAAAACCTTGATAGTGTAGGGGCCGCTAAGTATTGACCCGAATATGGATTGTACAAGGTCTTCCGGTTTCTTTCCCTTAGTTTCTTTCCATAAACCGACTTCTGTCAAGTGGGCCATTGATATATCTTCTGAACGAAGACTTTCCGGTTTCTCTGCCGAACCTATAGAATATCGGCTATTCGTTGTATTGATGGAACGCGTCTTCTGTGAGCCTTGATAAGGATTCGTTTTTAGGCGGATACCGCCCGTTGCCCATGCAGGCATATTGTCGACTGCTTTTTGAAGCATACCAGATACATTCCGGGCTGCGGATTCAATGTGCCCACAGATAGCAGAGTTCCAATTGGAACGATGTATAAGCTGTATCCACAACATATAAAGCTGGGTAAGCGTGGAACCGCCCCATTGACGGGCTTTACACAGAATAATGTCGATAGGGGCACCGGCAATGCGAAGCTTTTCCAGTTCTTTTAAATAGTATCTTTGTGCCCGGTTAAGTAAAAATGCTATGTCTTTTCCTTTTCCTTTCGCCGATATCTGAATACATGAATAGGCCCAGTATTCAAAGTCATAATCAATTCGTTCCTGGCAAAAAGATGTCCAAAGCTCATTCCTTATTTTATCCGATATGCCCTGTTTGAGGATGAACTTGATATATCCATTAAATCCAATTTCAATGAGCTTTTGCACAAAACCGGTTTCCGCGAATTGTTCCGGAAGATACATTTCTTCAATAGGACAGTCTTTTATATAGACCTTTTTCCGGGGAATAGATGTTGATCCTTCGCCGGTTATCGGATTATATGGACTTCGTATTATCGCAAGTCGTTCTCTGTTCTTCTGTATTATTTCATTTACGGTCATATATAAACCTCCTGGATAAGAGGCTTATCGCAAATGATATTAGAAAGCTATATACGTGGATAAGCGTATTGATATGTGGAGCGAATAAGCCCGTGGTTAGAAAAGAAAAAGCAAGTAAGAGAATGATTTTCGGCATATAATGATGTTCAACTCCAGCTGTAATAACGCCTACCATAGATAAGACTATTGCTGAGGCACCAACTGTCGGTTCCTGATAGGTCGCAAAGATTGCTGAGAGAATAGAAGTTATAATCAATATTGGTATAATTATATATAGGTTGAAGTTCCGAAGCCTTCTCCAGTAAAACAAAAATAATGCAGAGTTGATACTTAGATGGAAAAAATTAGTGTGGACAAAGCTATAAGTAATATAGTTCCACCATTCGCACCCATTATATATACCTAATTGCGTAGTGTCGCAATAAAAGCCAATGGAGTATATGAATACAAGGAAAATGATAAATATCATCTTATCTATTCTTTATTGATTTATAAATGATGCCTCTCATTGTATCTATTGCCACGTAGTAAGAAGGCGCTGGCTGTTCTATGATATATTTTAATACGCAATAGCCTGGTGCTTTCATTTCTTGTTTGTACTTTAGAAATCTGGCGTATAAGTCTTTATACATACACAATTTATTTTCATTGGAAACTTTGATAGGTTTTCCACGATGCATAAGCGATATAACCCTACGTGCATTATCATAGGTTATGAAAAAACGAGGTGCCTCTTTCTTCATAACTTCCTGAATAATTTCTTCGGTTGAAATATAAGGCATACTTTTTCGTAAGCTTTTCAATGCATCAAAGTATGCTTCTCTTATAGAATTATCTCTTATTTCTCTGAATATATCATCCATTATAATAATGTTTTATGCAAATATAATTAAAGTAATACTTTAAAAGTTGCGATTTTACTAAAAACGCAGCTTTTAGTTGTAAAAACGCAGGTCATGTTTCCCTTTTTAGTGCTTTTTTTGTGCATCAAACAATTTAAGAATTTGCTTATGGAAGATATTAAAGAAAAGAAGGATGAAACGGTGGTTGACAAAACGGAATCAGTTCCGGTCACCGAACAGGTTCAAACTCCAACAAAACGGGATCAGTTAAGGTCACTTCTTACAGACGAAATTCCCGGTTATAATGCAGATGATGATGAGTCTTCGGCTGAAATGTTGATGGGATATATCAACGGAAATAAGGAACAACGCAACAAACTTGCCGAAGCTTTGCAAGAAGATCCTCGTTTGGCCCAGATGCTTGCCGATATTGTAAACAAGAAACGCGGTGCCGGTAATGCAATGGCTCGCTATTTTGGAAAGGATCTGCTAACTGCTGAAGAAGGTACTCCGGAATATGATGATATTCTGGCGGCTGAGGAAGAACGTAAGCAGGAAATGGAGGCGATGGAGGCCAGTAAAAAGGAATACAACGATAACCTTGAAAAGAGTATGCCTATTGTGGAGGGGTGGTGCCAAGAGAAAGGCTATGATATTGAAGAATTTCTTGATAAGGTTTGGACGAATGTTATTTCTCCCATTATGTCAGGAAGTTATTCCCGTGAAATATGCGACTTCTTGGATAAAGGTCTGAATTACGATAAAGACACGCAGGATGCTATGGCCGCCGGTGTTGTGCAGGGACGTAATGAGAATATCAATAAGTTGAAGGAAGAACGTGGGGACGGACTACCTAAAGGGATAACGAGTGTTCCGGGCAATCCTAATAAGAAAAAAAGAAACTCTCTCGTTGAAGCTGCATTAAATGCCTAATTATTCACTATTATAATTTTTGAGAAATGAAAGTAATTAATTTTTTGAAGAAAGAGAAATGGACGGTACTTTCCGTCATGCTGACGCTTATTTGCGTCTTTGTTGGTGGCGGTGTCCTTATGGCTGATGCTACCGTAATTACCCCTGGCTCAACACCATCTCCAGGTAATGCTGGTGAACCTACTCAATTGCCAGGTAGTCCTACAACTGTTTCCGGAGTGTCGGATGCTACAGGAGGTGTTGGTGGTGGAAATCTTATTCAACCGGATATTGATGATGACATTTTCTTAATTGGTACGGATGAAACCGTCTTGGATGGTATTATGCGTAAAGCCAAGAAGAAAGTTCGCGTTACAGGGTTTGAAGTGGACCACTTTGTTATCGATGAACAGAAATCTTCTGTGTTCACTACTGAAGATTATACTTCTGCTGGTGACCAGCAAGCTCCTATCAGTGTCCCTTCGGATGATCGTGGATTATTCCAGGAAAATGGTACGGTGTTGGTGAAAGGAGTCAACGGATATACCGAAGATGGAAAAACGGAAATCAAGGGAGTGGATCTTATGCTGTTTATTACCGGAAAAGATTCGAGTGGTAAACCCATTGTTATGGCAATTAACGGCCCGAAGACGAATGAAGGGGATGCTTATTGCAAAATTCCTTCAATTCCAAAGGGTACAGAAATCGTCATTTTGACGAATGCATGTGCCGAAACTCAGAAGGAAGTTGCTCCTGATGTTGTATTCCCGACCCCTAAACGAGTATATCTACAGAAGACTATCATGAATGAGGTAGTATCTGACTATTTTGATGCTCAAAAGAAACGTATTCCTTTTAACGAAGCTCAAATTGCTGAGGCTATGATTAAGCAACACCGCAGAAAGAATAATCGTTCTTTATGGGTGAGCCATAAGGGCAAATTAATGGTTGACCGTGGTAAAATGGGGCGTCAGTTAGTATATACTTCCGAAGGTGTTCGTTGGCAATTTAAACGTGAGTATGAACATATCGGCCCGTGGACATTTGCTGATATTATTGCTTTAGCAAAATTGAAGTTCACAGGTCAGAACTGTTCTAAAGAAGCATGGTGGCTTATGGGGCGTGATTTATTGGAGCAAATTCAGAATATCGATTTCACCAAACACAAAGACATCACAATGACTTCCGATCAACAATGGGGGTTCTCATGTACTAAACTTCACACTGTGTTTGGGGACTTTTATTTGAAGCATGAGCCGACTTTGGATTATCTGGGATATTCTTGTAGTGGTGGCATTCTTGATATGTCCGGTATTGTTCGCTACTATATCAAGAACGAAGAAACCAGCTCTGAAAAGATTGAGGGTGAAGAGGCAAAGAGAAAAGCAATCATTTCTATCAATGCTTTGGCGTTGAAAGGCTATTCCCATATCTGGGTTAACGGTGAGGATATTGATGGTGATAATATTCCTGGTGCTTCTGCTATCACTAATTGGAGTAATGCCACTGATGCACCTGAAAATCCGAAGTTGAATGATGTCATTTATTTAACTGTTGCTTGTGCTGGTATTACAGGATCGAAGGCAGGTGATATATATCAATATAATGGTACCTCCTGGGAGAAATATTCGGGTGTAATTTACGCTCAAAACTGATTCTGTGACAATCTAAGGGCGGAGCTTTACTCCGTCCTATAATTTTTTAAGATATGAAGATTTATAAGAAAAAATACGCAATTTATGGAATGATAGAACAAAGTTGTGTCTTTCCTATGGGTACTGGTCATATTCGTGTTGATTTCCGTCATGGCTCTTTAACGACTGCTGGCATTGTTCCTGCCACATTCACAACTCAAAATCCGGTAATTCAGCAAGCGATTGAAAATTCTCCCAAATTTAAAGCGAGGGTTATCAAAGAGGTAGAATCTGTTCTGATTCGAGATACGGGTACATTGCAAGTTCAAAGAGGAGGCACTCAGAAGTTTGATAAAGTTGTTGTGGAAAGTACAGAGCAAGATACTACTTCTGATATATCAGAATCTGGTGAAACTAGTGGCGGTGCTGAGGGGTATCCAGATGTGAAGAATTCGCAGCAAGCGAAAGATATCTTAATGGGTGAACCTTATAATATCTCTCTTGCCGATCTTGGAAATAAAGCTGCAATACAAGCTAAAGCAGCTGCAATTGGTGTTTCATTCCCTAACTGGAAATAATGATGACTGAACAGGAGATCATAAGTAAAGTCAAAGCGATACTCAATGAAATAGGAGAGGAAGAGACTCTTTCTCTCCTATCTGAAGATACGGTCAAGATTGAAGAGTATATAAAAGCGGTTATACCAGATGCTGTAAGTTTGGTACAAATGAATTCTCCTGTTAGATGTGTCAATAAGAAAAATGGTGTTTCTTCTGATGCTACTGTGACCTCGGATAGTGAGGGGAAATGTCTTATACCTGTTCCTGATGATTTTGTCTCTTTGATTGCGATCAAACTTTCTAATTGGAAGAGAACTTGTATTGTAGCTTTTGATTTAAACTCAGAGGAATATAAACAGCAATGCAACTCTTATACAAGGGCTGGGAGTTACAAACCTGTGTGCATAATGGGATATAATAACTCTGGTAATAGAGTCCTAATGCTATACTCTGCAAAGTCTGATTCTAAATTAGAAATGTTCGTGTATGAAGCGAAATATACCCTTGGTACAGACTTAGATATTGATCAGAATGAACCTGTATCGCAAGCTATCTGCTATATGGCTGCTAGTTTAGTGTATTCCATCTTTGAGAATAAAGTAACATCTCAAGAGATGAGGAACATTGCAGTCAGTCTTATTCCACAAAAGTAATATGTATCATATAGATGAAGAAAATAGCGACGTTATTTTTGAGGTAAATGGTAATAAGGTTGCCTTGAAAATAGTTTCTTCTCCCGGAGAAGGTGGGGGAGGATCATCTATCTATTTGATAAAAGTAGGGGATACTACAATTCCTACGAATAAAAACACATATTCAGCCTTAAGAATACTGGCTGAGATTGCAAATAACAATGAGATCTTAAAAGATATATTTCTTCGTAAGGACAAAATCGATAGTACTGACTATCTATTGCGTCTATTTGGAGGTTTAGAGGTTGGCGAAGCCATAGACTCACTGATCGCGGGCAAGGGCATAATCGCGGATGATAAAGGGAGGATACAGGCTGACCGCATGGAGTTGCGGTCATCGCTGACCGTTTTAGAGCTTATCTTCAATCGGCTTTCTGCTATGGAGAGTGATTATTCATTTTCCGAATCTGGCACGATTGAGAGTGTCGAACTATTGGAAGATGGTACCTATCGTTTACCACTTCGTAAACGTTGGGAGAATGATTTCACGGCTTTGGCGGAGAATGATGTTGTTTACGGCATGGTAAACAATCTAGCCTCCGGAGGTGGTGATTATTACACTTCATGGCTCCGTGTGCTGAATGTGAATACAGTATCCAATACCATCATTGCGGTCATGTATCCGGACGATGAAGTACCCGGAGGCAAGAACTATCCGCCGGAACCGCTGATGATATTATCGCACCGTGGCAATCCGGTGAATGAAGATCGTCAGGGATATTGGTACATCTCATCCCGCGAGAAGTGTATCTGTATGCTTGACGGAGTGACAAAGCCCATACTGGAAGAGAATAACTATGCTATCATCATAGGTAAACTAAAGCAGTTGTCGCTATTCGACAACCTGCCTATAAACTATCGGCATAGCTATATCTACTGTCGTGGTATCGCTATTCAGGACTTGTTACGTGTAGACTATCAGGGAACGCCGGTCCGCTCAGAGAATAATAGGGGTAAGTGGTCGGCAGAAGAAGCGGTGTCAAATCCTTATCAATCTACAGATACAGTTTACGATGCTGTCTATCATGTTGGCTGTAAATGGATGTGTCTGTCTGCCGGCACGCTTCAGGAACCCAAGTGGAACTCAACCGATTGGGCTCAGATTGAAGGTAACTCAGAATTAACCCTTGAATTCTCTTCTACGCACGGCTACACCTTTTTTGCCGGTAAAGTTGATACGGAGATCACACCTGTTGTCTATTGGGGCTACAATGATATCTCTGCTGATGTGCTGGCTGGTGATTGGGCTTGGACCCGGGACAGTGGTCAAGTGACAGAGGATAATGCCTGGTCTGTTGCTCATGCCAATAATGGCCGTATGCTGCATTTAGCTAACGAGGATATGCCTTCAAACTGGGGAGCCACAAGAAAAGTGAAATTCACCTGTACGGCATATGTCCGCGACGGCGCCGAGAGTATTAACATTGAAAATAGCATAGTTGTATGAAAGGAATTAAGGCTGCGGTTCAACCGCAACAAATAAGGACCAGTTATACCCCTCTAAAGGCGAGCTTTGGTGTGGTTATTGATGGTGGAGGTAGTAAAACCCAGTTTTATTACACGAACGCCAATACGTACATTCCGAATCGTACTATTACTCCCATGAAGCTAAAGTCATTCCTCAATATTGCCGATCCGGACGGTATTATCAGCAATGGAGATAAAAGCAGTCAGCTGACCATAACCTGGTATGAAAATAGTGAGAGTACTCAGATTACTTCGGAGAATAGCAATTATACCCTGAATGCTGATGGAACACTACTTGTGAAAAAGAACGTGTCACCTTCTTCACCTGTGCAGATACTTTGCCGGGCTACTTATGTGGATACCAGAAATGGAAATACCCTCGTGTATAACGATACATTCACTCTGAACTCCATACAAAAGAGCGATGACCAGCTTTCATTAAGTATCAATCAGCCTGCCAAGATAACCTATAATCCTTTGAAGGATAGTCAGTACATAGATATTACTGCTGCATTGAAAATGGGTAGCGAAACGGTAGCGGATGCCAACGTCGCGTATTGGTGGTATAAAGTTGTGAATGGCGAAGAGACTTTAATCAACTCTTCTGACTTAAACATAGAGTATGTATCCGGCCAGGGAACCAAGACGCTACGTATTGATGCCGACAATACATATCTGAGCATCATTCGTTGTCGTGCTGCTTATTATACCAGAACCAAACCGTCGGCACCTACAGATGATACCCTGATGGCGGAGACGGCCATAGTCTATAAGATTCCTCCGATTAAGGCTTTTGTCTACACTCCGAATGGCAACATTATCCGTAAGGGAATGGCTAACATGACTTTTTATGTGAAGATACTGACGAACAAAGAAGAGCTGACAGAAGAGCAGATCAACAAGTACTTCTTCGTGAAGTGGTTCAAAAAGTCGTCTACTGCCGGTGCTACAGGCACGGAAATCGGGCACGGTAGTTCGGTATCGGTAACAGCCGACAACCTGCGTCTGAGCGGTGGATTGCAAATGTCCGTTTATCCGGAAGTCTATGAGATAGGGCCTTATACGGTGCTTACCACCGGAAGCGGTGATCCCATCCGTACAGGTACTAACGAAGTAATAATAGTCAGGGGCTAAATAAAAAATGAAGTATATGAGAGAAATGAAGTATTTGAAAGTTTCCGCCGATATCGCCAGGCGTGCCGGTGTGATCGATGTCCGCCATCGGACTGCTGACGGTAATTTTATCGTTAACGAGAGTGATCTACGTATGGTGAGGTTTGAACCTGAAGAATATGTGAGAGGGATTTCCGGGCAGGTTCTTACAGAGCAGGAAGCGGCCAAGCTAATCGAAGCGGGTGGAAATCAAATAGGAGAGGAAATCTTAAATGAAGAAAGTAATAGATTACCTGCTGAAGATTCTTTGCCAGCTCAGGATAATCAAATTAACGGAGAGGAGGTACAAGATGAGTGATGTTTCGGGTTCTCTTTTTATCGGCATGATAATCGACGGCGATAGTGCACAGGGTAATATCCGGTCCACTAAACCGCTTGTGCAGATGTACCAAAAGGATACGGGCAAATGTGTTCCGGACTGGAGTGTAGCGGCTAACCAGCCTATCATTTATCCGGTTATGCGTTCAGGCAATGAGAATGTGATCAAGCCGATTGTGTCGGGTTCCGAGAAGTGGTATTACAACAACACTTTAGTAACGTTCAACGCTTCTGGACTTTCTACCGCTCCGGCTGCCGTTGCCAGCAAGTTGCAAACCACTACTTATAATAATGGCTCTGTAAATGTGCCTTCTTTGAAGATAACAGGAAACCTTGCCAATGCTTCCAACATGGACGCTGACACTATCCGGATGGATGGAGAGATAGAGGCTTCCGGGCATAATCTTAGTTATACTTCTGAGATACCGCTTGCTATCTCAGAATTTAGCAACTCCGCTTATTATGGTTTCTTGTATCCTTCTGATGGCGGTATTATCGACGGTGATACAGCTACCGTAAAAGTAACTCAGGAACTTTACAAGGGTGGTTCGTTAGTGCCTCAGAGCAATTATTCTTTGAAATGGTATAAGATGCCGTCAACCACAGCATGGTCAACAGCTAACAGTGTATCATTGGTTGCTGATGACATTGATTCTAAGCTAAGTGTAAGAGCTGAGTATATCATCGGCGGTGAAGTGGTAGCCACTGCTATCTGTGAAGTAAGCGATGAAACTGATCCTCTTTTCCTGGCAATTAATTTCAGTGGTCCGACGATGCTAACCAGCAGCGGTGCTACCAGTGAGGTTACAGCGACGTATAAGGTCAAGAAAACAGGAACAGGTGAAGAAGTGAGCGGGTTTACCTTTACAACAGCTTTCACAAAGGCTAACGGTGCCGCCTTTACTCCGGCCAATGCACCTACTTCCGTCGGCTGTAAAATCACCTATACTGACGTTAAGAGTGCAGGAGGAAATATAACGGGATATGTAAAAGGAACTAAATCCTAAGTTATGGCAAAGAAACAGATAGCTGCATCAGTCTTTAATGTCACAGCGGCACCCGATGACGGTGCCAAAGGTGATCGTGGCGCTCGTATGCGTCAGACAAATTGGGCGGAAGGGAAGCAATGTCTGTCAGGTGCTGATGGTGAGCTATGGTACGATGTTGTATTATACAAAGATTTACTGTATCTGTGCCTTAAATCTCACACTTCTTCAACATCAAATAATCCCCAAACCTCGGTGGCAAACCAGTTGGGATATTGGGAGAAAGCAATAGACTGGGTTTTTATTGCTACCAAATTGCTGCTAAGTGAGAAGATTAAAGCTGATGATATTGATGTAGACAATTTAGTAGCAAAGAATGTGCAGGCTGAGGATGCATCTGGCAATGTTACTTGTAGAATCAATGGTAAAACGGGTGAGGTTTATGTCAAAGGCCAAATAACTGCGACCAGTGGCTCATTTACAGGTGAAATTATTGCTCAAAGTGGTAAGATAGGAGGATTTACCCTTGAAAGCGGTTCGCTATTCTGGAAGGGTCGCGATTATTTTGGAAATGATAGTCGTAGTGTCCGGATTGGCGTACCTACAGATGCGGCCAGTGGGATGATAGATGTTTCTTTCAATGGGGCTACCACCGGAAAGTTTGGTATAAAAGTGATTGGTTCTAACTCTGGCGGTGCTTGCATTTATGCATCGAGATATTCCGAGGAAAGTTCACGTTCATATCCCAGTGCCGGTAATACTTATGCCGGCTACTTTGATGGTGGCGTATTTGTTTCAGAGAACTTAACCAGTGGATTGTGCCTTGCTGATAAATTTGGTGCTGTAGTTTCTCGGAATGCCGACGGGAGTGTTTCATATAATGAAGGGATTGACTATAATTTTGGGTCAATGCTTTTTAGAAAAGGATTATTAGTCAGTAGTAAGTAGAGCATAGAAATTATGAAAGTAGATTTAAACAGAAAATTCAAAGACTTTAAGGGTCTTGAAACAGAGAATGTCATTTCAGATAAAGTTGCAGAAGCTCTTTATTCAGCTGGGGTAACACCTGAGTTTGCTATTAAGCGTGAAGACAAATTCAGAGCTTACAAACTCTGCAAATCGATTATGGATAATAACGGAGCCATAGAGTTAAGTAGCGAGGATATTTCTTTGATAAAGGAGATTTGCTCTACTTTCTTTACGGCGGGAGCTTATGGTCAAATCCATGAGATTTTAGAATCGTAATTCAGAGAATCTTTTTCTCTCCTTGCCCACAAGGGAGTGATTTTGCGGGAAACAAATTAAACAAAAAGAGATTAAAAAATAAATGTTGAATTTGGGCGTTTTTCGCTATAGTTTAAACGCCCGTCAAAAGTGAATAGGTATGGGAAAATTAAACGAGGCTACACAAGTGAGTACTATAGGTAGCGAGTATGTGCTACTGACAGATAGTAATGGGCTACCAGTACGGATCAGCAAGAATAATCTTGCAGAAGCCGTTCGTAGCGTGATGAGCGAGGCTAATATTATCAATAAAGGTTTAATGCCTGCCGGATTAATAGGCTCTAAAAATGTAATGGCAAGCGTTCTGTTATGTGAAACTACGGCTTTAGCCATAACTGGATCTATTCTGTTATCTGTATCAGCTACTACGTCGGGAATACCTAATCTCTATTTCATATCAATGGGGCGTGCAGGAGGCAGTATTGGCAATCCGACCGTAAGGGTTAAGGTGTTATCCGGTGATTATACTATTAAAATTATAGGAAAAACGGATGCAGAAGGCAAATGCAAGATATATGCAGAGCGAACGCAATATACTCCGGTTCTCAATGTTCTTTCAATGAATACAGTAGGCATTGCTATAAAAATGGAAACTGCCGATAATTCTGATTTTGCAGGTGGTTTTGAAGCTACCTTAATGTAGATATAGGGGCATTATGCCCCTATACTATTGATTATCCTGCACAAATCATTTTCCAATCTCCCCAACCTTTGTTTTCTCGATATATCCTATATGATACTTTTCCGTTTGCGGATTCTCTGCCATAAGCCGTCTGCAAAACAATTAATTCATCTACAATAATAGACACAGAGACAAGGAGAAAGCCATATGAAAATGGAATGTTACTACAGTTATTACCAAACGCTATATTTGCGTTGTATTTTATGTCGTTCAAATCTGATGTCGAAACGTACAATGATCTGGGTAAATTGGCTGGATCAATTAATACACTATTCCCATTGGGATCAACCCCTCTGACTTTAGTCACTGTGTTGACTTCAGATAATTCATTCTCTTTCATAACCTATTCATTTTTGAGGGGCGACAGAATCATTGTTTTTTACTACTCATTTTCACCTGCATTTTCATAGGTA